>Ga0207756_100584_pt1 | contig 10726 bp, 10 predicted proteins | sample A23M1SouthBayCA_FD_187748 | JGI IMG/M metagenome (GOLD analysis project Ga0207756, IMG submission 187748) | Aerobic enrichment media microbial communities from Eden Landing Ponds, California, USA - A23 M1 (3) (SPAdes) | ecosystem: Environmental > Aquatic > Marine > Unclassified | place...
TCGACGCCGGCCGCATCGAGGAGCCTGACGACGCCGTCATCGTCCACGGGACGGACGGCGGGGTCGAGGTCCTCGAGACCAGCGTCGAGCAGTCGGGCGACCGTCTCGTGCTGTCGGCGGACGTCGACTCCTTCTCGACCGTTGCCGTCGTCACCCTCGATAGCTCGTCCACCCAGACCGGTCCGTCGACGACAACGACGCAGGAGTCGACGGAGCCCACAGAGGCGCCGACCCTCACGGAAACGCCGATGGCCGGATCCAGCGGCCCCGGTTTCGGCGTGGTGGCAGTGCTCCTCGCGATCGGCTGTGTCTGTGCGCTGGGGGCAGGTCGCGCGCGGTACTACTCGACATCGGGGGTGCCATCGGTTACCTGCGCCCGCGGTTTCGTTCGCGGACCCGGTCGATCAATATGATGGAGATAATATTATCCTATTCATACTAGGGTTCGGCTCGGTGGCTCGATCGTTGAATGGATAGTGTGCATCGGTTCGAGACGTGGGGCCCGCGGTGGCCACGGTCGTGAACAGGGCGGCAAGCGGTCGAAAATGCCTGGTCTGACCAACCGTTCGACGATGGGATTCTGTCACCCGCGCTTAGACAAATTTGTCCGGAGACACGCTGACCGGAAGTGTAACGTACCGACCGGTGACGCGTCGACGTGGGGTACCCGGATGCACGCGAGCGTGCCGAAACGTTACCTCCGGGAGGAGGCAGTCGAAGAGTCGGCTGATGCGTGCCGACCATCCCCCGTTGGTCTACCACTCACGTGCACGGTCCGACCACTTACAGCGACGCCGGGTCGATTCGCTCGACGAGACCGTCGAAGTCGTCGTCGAAGCTCAACACGCCGTCGATATCGAGCCGCTCGACCAACGCAACGGTCGTGGCATCGGTGAAGCTCAGTCGCTGGTCGTCGAACCGCTCGAAGACGTCCACTGCCTCGGCGAAGGCCGCCGCGGACACGCGACACAGTTCGTATACCTGTGGATGTGGGTCGACGCCGCGCAGTCGCTTGCCGAGTCGAACGGCCGCCTCGTGTGACTGCCCCCGGGTCAGGGTCAGTGTGACTGCTTCGTCGAACACGTAGTCACTCACGTACGGAAGACCGAGTTCCCCGTCATATACGGTTTCGAGCGCGTCGCTTGCGTCTTCGTGTCGGGTCGCATCGGTGTCGTGGTCTGCATACAGGACGCCGGTGTCGACGAGAACCGTCATCCGTACAGCACGTCGTCGATGTCCGATTCGTCAGTCTCGACGCCCGAACGAAACCGTCCCTCTTGCATCGCGGCCTTTTCCTCGTCCGATAGCGGGACCGTCGACTGCCGGAACGAGTCGATTATCTCGTCGTGGGACTCGTAGGCCTCGTCGATGAGTCGGGTGAGCAGTTCCTGCTGGGTGACCCGCTCCCCGGTCCGAAGCCGTATTTCGGCCCGCAACTCCTCGAGCCGGGATTTCGCGTCCTCGTCGACTCGAACTGCCGTTGCCATAGCGTTTAGTTACATGTGCAACCAAGTAAATGCTGTTACTGGCGGCGACTCCGACACCCGAACCTGAGAGGACCACCGTGGTTCGCGTACAGAGAAACGGGTCGGCGAGGCTAACTCGTTCAGGACGCCCGCACCAGCTCGTCGTACCACTCCTCGTTTGCGCGGTACCACTCGACGAACGCCGACACACCCTCACAGATCGAGTACGTCGGCTCGTAGCCAAGCAACTCTCCGGCCTTCGAGACGTCGGCGTGCGTGTGCTCGGCGTCGGCGTCGTGGCGCTCGTCGAAGGCGATCTCCAGATCCGGTGCGACCAGGTCCCGCACCTCCTCGGCCAGGCTCAGAATGTCAATGTTATCTGTGCTCCCGATGTTCAATACCTCGCCGTCGGCCGCATCCGATTCCAGGAGCGCTGCGTTCGCCCGGACCACGTCGTCGATGTAGGTGAAGTCCCGCGTCTGCGAGCCGTCGCCGTAGACGATGGGCGATTCGCCGTGCAGACACCGCGAGACGAAGTTCGTGATGGCCATGTTCGGGCGCATCCGCGGGCCGTAGACGGTGAAGTACCGCAGGGCGACGCAGTCCAGGTCGTAGACTTCGTCGTAGGCCATCGCGTAGCGCTCCGCGGCGAGCTTCGAGGCGCCGTACGGACTCACCGGCGTCGTCAGGTGGTCCTCGTCGTAGGGCAGATACCGAGGCTTCCCGTAGACCGACGACGACGAGGCGAGGACGACGCGGTCGACGCCCGACGTTCGCGCGGCGTCGAGGACGTTCAGCGTCCCGTCGACGTTGACGTCGTCGTACTTCCGTGGGGTCTCGACACTTCCACGGACGCCGGCCTGGGCCGCCTGGTGGTAGACCACGTCGGCGTCGGCCACCAGGTCAGCGACGAGGTCGCCGTCCCTGACGTCGCCCTCCACGAAGTGATAGGACCCGTCACCGTCCGCGGCCAGGTCCTGGCAGTGCTCGATCGTGTGTTCCTTGATCCGCACGTCGTAGAAGGGATCGAGGTTGTCCAGGACGGCGACGTCGTGACCGTCGCGGACGAACTGCTCGGCCAGGTGGCCGCCGATGAAGCCGGCGCCGCCGGTGACGAGGACCTGCATGCAGAAGCAATGTCAGGACCAGGGCAAAAAGTCGACGGACTGCACACGGTCACTATCAACTCGACCAGCAACGTGCACGCCGTCTTGTAGTCCGCTACTGACTTGTCGCCTCTAAACGATATATGCGCCCTCCGTTCGAGAACGACCGTCAAATCGACTCGACGTGGAAGTTCGATCAGGTGTACAGGTGTCGTTTCTTCCAAAACCGGTCTCGGTTTGTTCGGGGTACGTTCACGAGGAGCGCACCGAAGCGCTTGTATACATTAGATACATTGTAAACGCCATGGGATCCATCTCGGCACGAGTCCCGGAAGAGCTAGAGGCCGAACTCGAGGCGTATCTCGAGGACGAGCACCTGGACCGGAGTACGGCCGTTCGAAAACTCCTCGCCGAGGGACTCGAAGAGTGGCGACGCGAGCGCGCCCTCGAGCACCTTGCAGCCGGGTCTATTTCGTTCAGCGAAGCCGCCGAACGAACGGACCTGTCGGTGTGGGACTTCGCCCAACTCGCGAAGGATCGCGACGTCACCTGGGTAGCAGACGACCATCTCGACGCGGACCTCGAGGCACTGTGAATGTGGGCCTTCGACGCGACGCCGCTCATCTATCTTGCAAAAGTCGATCGATTGTCGCTCGTTCGGGACCTTCCCGGGCGCTGTGTGATACCCGAACGAGTCTTCGAAGAAGTCGTTGAAGTCGGCATCGAGGAGGGGTATCCCGACGCACGTCGCATCGAACGCAGCGTCGAGGCCGACCGCTTCGACGTCGTGAGGATCGAATCCAGCCCGCTTTTCACCCGGCTTCAGCGCAATGACAGCCTCAGCGACGCAGACGTCGCCGTCCTCGTTTGCGCAGGCGCTCACGACGGAATTGCGGTGATAGACGAGACGTATGGTCGTGACGTCGCGGCGGCCGAAGGAATTACCACCCGTGGAACGGCGTACATCGTCTTGCGATGCGTGAAAGACGGGGCACTCGGCGCCGAGGACGGACGTTCAGTGATTGATTCGATAATCGAGAAAGGTTGGTATTGCTCGCCAGCGGTCTACGCGAAGATCGTCGCAAAACTCGATTCACGTTCGGACTGAGACGCTGGCGGCGCCCGACAGCCTGGCTGGACCGTTTGTGCGGCGACCGAGAAGCGTGACGACAGTCTCCCGGCCGGGGCTAGCGACGATGGTGACCGACTCCACGCAACGGACAACCGGGTCAAACGCGCAGAGACTCACGAATCCCCTGCACGGCTGTATTCTCGGTGGTCCGCTCCCGGTCTCCCCAGTTGGAACACCTCCTACTCGATCCCGCCAACTGTGTCGGATCACGGGTATCGGTCGGGCTTTTGTAGCCCCAGCTCGACCGTCGGACTGTGCAGAACGTCACGGACCAGGTCCGGAACCCCTTCGGCATGGAGTTTCCCTGCAAGCAGTCCGTCTCGGGCTACGGCGACGCCAACGCCGACTTCCACGTTATCGGCGACCACCCGGGCGTCCACGGCGGTAGGGAGACCGGTATTCCCTTCACCGACCGTGACTGGTCGGTGGCCTTCTTCGAGGCTCTCTTGGAGGCGAACCTCGTCGGTGACGTCGACCTCGCGTCCGGGTCCATCGAGACCAACGGGACCTTCTTCTCGTACCTCCACGCGTGCGTCCCGGAGCGAGCGGAGCCGGACGCCCCCGACTACGCCAGGCTGGAGCCGTACTTCGACGCCGAACTCCGCGCAATCACCGCCGACGTCCTGCTCCCGGTCGGGGAGCGGGCGACCCGTCACGTGCTCGCGGACTATACGGCGAGGGATCCGGCGCTCGCCGACGACGTCGACGAACTCCACGCTGGCGAACTCGTCGGCGCCGGCTGGCTGATCGTGCCGATCAGGGAGCCCGCAGAGTGGACGGAACAGGACGGCCGCCGCCTCGTCGACGGACTGACGGAACTCCAGCGGACCGACTACCATCGGATGGCAGACCTGGGACGGTTCCTGGCGGGCCCGGAGTCGTACTACGTGCGGTGATTCTCGACCGAGAGACCGTCGAGTTCGTCGAGCCCCCGCTCGAAGTCGACGTCCGAGACCGCACCGAAGCCCTCCTCGAACCCCCCGGTTCGGTCGGTCAACCGCTCGATGAGGTCCGAGAAACTCTCGTCGGGCCGTTTGTGGGCCTTCAGCTCCTCGTAGACATCGTCACGAACGCGAATCGTCTTCGTCCCCACATGGCGACGTAGATGTCTACGTATACATTTATCTTCGCGGCTGTCGACACGTCCCGTCCGCTGCCTGTTTCATCGTGTACGGGATAGCCGGAGCATCTACTCGGTCGCCAGCTTACTCGACTGGCGCGTCAGTACTCGCTTCAGCCGACTCGACGTCGGTTTCCACTCCGTCGCCTTCCAGCTGCCGCTCGGCCGCCTCGCGGTCCTCGGGGTAGCCGACGTCGGTGCGCCAGCCGTCCATCCGGATGGCGTCGATGGTCCGGCCGGACTGGAGCAGGAGGTCGACGGCGTCGCTTATCTCGTACTCCCCTCGGTTGGAGGGCTGGACGAGGTGACAGGCGTGGAGGATCGCCGGCGTGAAGGTGTAGAAGCCGGTCATCACCAGATTCGAGGGCGGGTCCTCGGGTTTCTCGATGACGTCGGTGATCTCGCCGTACTTGTTGGTGTCACAGACGCCGTAGCGACTCGCCTCCTCCCAGGGGACCTCCTCGACGAGGAAGGCCGCGTCGGCCCGGTCCTCGCGCTGGCGATTCAACACGTCCTCCAGGTTTGCCTGGAAGACGTTGTCTCCGAGCATCAGCATGAAGTCGTCGTCGATGTGCTCCTCGACGGTCAGCAGGGCGTGGGCCAGCCCCTTCTGCTCGCGCTGGTGGGCGTAGGTGATCGGGATGCCGTCGAACTCGTCGCCGAAGTGCGTGATGATGGCCTCTTTCTTGTACCCGACGACGACGAGCAGTTCGTCGGCCCCCAGATCGGCCAGTTGCTCGAAGCAGTGGGTGAGGATGGGTTTGCCCGCGACCTCGACCATCCCCTTCGGCTTGTCCTCGGTGAGCGGCCGGAGGCGCGTCCCCTCGCCCGCGGCCAGCACGACGGCTTTCATTGGGTGTGATTGGTTCGGGGTGTGGGAAAACTCTTGTTCTCCGGACGATTGCTGGGTTTGCCCGGTTCGGCTACGATCGGTCGTCGCCCCCGTCCTCGTTTTCCTGGCGAATCGCTTCGGCGGCGTCGGCCACGTGTCGCTGGTGGAATGCAGTTGTCTGGACACTTCTGGCAGCGGCCAGGTAGGATTCGACGATCGGGTTCTGCTGGGGTCCCCACGTCGACGGCGGTTCGTCCCTGATGTACTCGACCCACCGCTTGATGCCCTCGACTCGACGTCTCTGTCGCCCCCCCCCTGCTTTGCATCGAGGCGTTCACGCACGTTTGAGTCGTTCATATTCCGACATGACGTCGAGTCGTGCTGCCCATTCTTCGAGACGTTACACACCAAGACTTTCCTCGAATAGCGTGTAGAGGTGCAAGCGTCCTCGACGTCTTTCTGTGCACCCAGGTAGAGTTTGTACGCAATCTGAAGTTCGAGCGGCCCGATCGGAATCGTCTCGCCACCGATCTGTGGCGAAATCGAGTTCTGTAGCGAGGGGCGGTCGAACTCGTCGCGGGCGAACGTGACTTCGAGATGTGGCGTTATCTGGTCCTCGGCGCGGCCCAGAGTTTGACACATGCATCTTGGGCCGCCGGCGTGGCCGGTTGGCGCTCCGTTGTCTACCCACCCACGCGACCTGTCTCATCGACTGCGACGACCCACGTCGGTTCGCTCACGAACGACCCCCTACCCGACTGGAGTCGCGCCCGACGATTTCTCAAAGTTTAAGAGTAGTGGCGCAGCCAACCACCACAATGTCTGACACGAGGCTCGAACTCGCGGACGAGCCCACGGGGGAACGGCGAAACGGGGGAATGGTGCCACCGCCGCTGCCGCCGGCGGATCCAGAGGCGTGGTACGCGCCGAACGTCCAGGAACAGTACGAGGTCCACCCGGGCGTGGTCGTCACGATCAGTCGACGCGGCACGGAGTTCACGTACCGGGTCCGCGAGCCACCGCTCACTGCCAGCGACGAGGCTGCGCTGACACGGGTCGAGGACCACTTTGCGGACGCCAACATCGAACGGCCACGCACCCACGAGGGAGCCGTCGAGACGATGGACGCGGGGTTCTCAGCGAAGCACGAACTGGCCATCGACAGGCTCGTCGAGTGCTCGCCGGCCGCCCGACGACGGCTCGACTACCACGCACTCGCGCGGCTGGCCTGCCTGGGGGACCTGACCCCGTACGCGCTCGACGAACACATCGAGGTGGCAGACGCTGACGGGGAGGGCGTCGTGGTACACACGGAGGATTACGCCCCGGCGATGACCGAGCTCCCGGCAGAGCCGGCGTACATCGACCGCTTCGCGAGCGAGCGGGTGCAGCGCCATACCGTCACGTTCCACGACTTCGAGATTCCGGTGGTCCTCTACCGGGAGAACCTGCTGGGAAGCGACCCCTTCACGACGAAGTACGCGGTCCGCGAACCGGACCTGCTTCCCGGCGACGAAGCGCTCATCCGCGAGTGCAAGGAGCGGCTCTGGGAAACGACCGTCGACGGCGTCGTCGAAGACGAAGTGACGTTCGTCAGGGAGCGGGCGGAGCGGTTCCTGAAGCGCCAGTTGACGAGTCGGGACACGCGAGCGTGGGCCGCCGCACTCTCGCATCGGGTCCGGACGGCACTCGCGGAGTACGGCCTTGCCGTGCCGCCGGTCGACCGCCGGTACGCCGACGACCGCCTCAGGGACCTCGTGTACTACGTGCTCCGGGACTACGTGGGCTATGGCACCCTGACCGTCCCCATCCGGGATCCGACCCTCGAGGACATCGAGGCCAACCGCGTCGGCGAGCGCATCAAGGTGATCCCGCGGGGGCTCTCCGGGTCCGAGGAGCGGGTCCCGACGAACCTGCAGTTCGACGACGAGCAGGCGTTCGTCAACGTCGTCACGCAACTCGCCACCGCCGACGGCACCGAACTGAACGCCACGAAGCCGAGCGCCAAGGTCAATCTCTCGCCAGCGGGCGTCGACGAGACCATCCGCTGTGCGGTCGCCCTGCCGACCGTCAGCGAGGACGGCCCACATATCTCGATCCGGAAACAGTCGCCGGACGTCCTGACGCCGGTCGATCTGATCGAGACCGATAGCATCTCCCCGGAGCTCGTCGCGCTGCTCTGGCTCTGTTACGAACACCACGCCGTGGTGCTGTTCTCGGGGCCGACCGGGGTTGGCAAGACGACCCTCATGAACGCCCACATGCCGTTCGTCCCGTTTACCGACCGCCCAATCTCGATCGACGAGGGATCGAGAGAGGTCCGCCTCCCCCACGAAACCGGCGTGTCGCTGACGACGCGCGACCACGAGAGCGAGTTCAAGCGAGTGACGATGGCCGACCTCATGACCGAGTGCAACTACCTCAACCCTGACGTCGAGGTGATCGCCGAGGTCAACACGGCCGAGAGCTTCCAGACCTTCGCCGAGAGTCTGAACACGGGGCACGGGCTGATCGGGACGACCCACGCGGGTGACGTCGAAACGCTGGTCAATCGCGTCGTGGAACGCGGAATGGCACCGTACCTCCTGCGAGAGATCGACCTCGTCGTCTTCCCGCGCCACGTCGACGGGGATCGGTACGTCGGCGAAGTGGTCGAACTCCTCGAAGAGAGCGAGTTCAGACAGCTCGAGCGCGAAGAGGGCTGCGGCGTCGTCAGGAAGGACGGGACGGCCGTCTACTGGAACACCGTCGCGCGGCGGACGCACGACGGGGGCTTCGAGCTAGCCTATCGCGACCCTGCGCTCGGCGACGAGTGTAGCCGGTCCACCCTCCGGACGTTCGCCCGCATCGCGGACGCCACCGATCGTCCCGTCGAAGCGGTCAGAGACGAGTTCCACCGCAAGTTCCGGTACGTCCAGTACCTCCACAGGGAGGGGATCGACGACTTCGAGGCACTGTTCGACCTGCTGGCCGACCTGGAGACCAACGAGGCGGCGACCGTCGAGCGACTCCACCGACAGTCGCAGGTGGAGAATGGAAACGGGCGGGCAGGCGATGGCGAGGAGAACGGGGCGGAGCGGGGGCCAGGGTCGGCAGATGACTGACCTGCCCGACAGGAGGTGGATTCTCGGATTTCAGCCCCTCGACCGGGGACTGTACGCGCTGTTCTCGCGGAACGCCGATCGACCGCGGCACGAGCGCGACCGGCATCGATACCGCGCGGCAGCCCTCGGGATGCCCTTCGACGTCTACATCGCCAGGGTGTACGGGATCGCCTGGCTGGTCGCGGTGGGACTCGGTGTGGCGACCATCGCTGGGATCGTCCTGGCGCCAGCGGGGCTCGTCGCCGAGATCGTTGCGTTCCTGGGTGCTGGTCTACCGGTCGTGAATCGGCTCCCGGCCGTCCCCCTCGGGCGGGTGCACGTCGGACTCATCGCCGCAGTCGTCGTCGGCTTCGTCGGGAAACGGCTCGTCGTGCGGGCCGGTGGGTTCTACCTCCGAATGCGAGCCAGGGCACGCAGGGACGGCATCGCTCGAACCTTGCCCGGCGCAGTACGGTACCTGCGGGTGCTCGCGTCGGGCAGCAACGACCAGCGTGACATGCTCTCGCGGATCGCCGCACAGGACGCCTACGGCGAGACTGCCCGGTCCTTTCGACGGGCCCTGAACCGGGCCACGCTCACTGGCAGCCTGGACGAGGGGCTCTCGATGGTCGCACGGGAGACCCCTTCCCGGGAGTTGCTGTCGCCGTTCCTCCTCAAGTTCCGCGAACACGCGGCCCAGGGAAGCGACTCCCTCGAGAGCTATCTGAAGATGGAGAGCCGGCTGCTCTCGCACCGCCAGGAGCGGCGACACGAGCGTGCCAGCGGGTACCTCGAACTCGTCGCCGAACTGTTCGTCGTCCTCCTCGTCGTCCCGGCCCTCGGCGTGCTCATCGTCACGCTGGCGAGCGTCCTCTCACCGGAACTGTCGGCGCCCCTCGAAACGCCGCTGGGGACGACGACACTCCGAGCCGTGGTCGTCTACGCGGCGGCCGCGTTCGTCCTGCTCGTCGGCGCGGCCGCATCCGCGACCGTGATCTCGCTCCGTCCCACCGATCGGGCGTCGCCGAGTTACATCCGCCCGCCGGGCATCCGGGCGACGGTCGCGAGCGCACCGTTGAATCCTGCCAGCGCCAGCGTCGTCGCGACGCCGGTCGGCGTCCTGGTCGCGGCGGGCCTCTGGGGCGTTGGATACGGGCTGCTCAACGCGCTCCTGCTGGCGTACGCGTCGGTCGGAATCCCCGTCGGGCTTGTCGCGATCCGCCGGGCGCGCCTCGACGACGCCAAGGACCGCGAGATCCGTGACTTCGTGCACGCCGTCTCCGGACACGTCAGTCTGGGTCGGCCGTTCCCGGACGCCGTCGACCGCGTCGCCCGCGAGGTCGACCTGGGGGCACTCCAGCCAGACGTCGAGGCACTGGCGTACAACCTCCGGCTGACGACCGCCGCCGACGAGGCCGACGACGTCCGTGCCGCGGCCCTGGATCGGTTCGTCGATCGCGTCGGGACGCCGCTGGCGTCGCAAACCATCGGCCTGATCGTGGGCGCTCTCGAGGCGGGTAGCGACACCGAGGACGTCTTCGAGACGCTCGAGACCGAGATCGGCCGGCTGTATCACGAGCGGAAGGCGCTCCGGTCCCGACTCCTGGTCTACGCTGCGGTCGGCTGGACGACGGCACTGATCGTCGTTGGGATCGTGGTCGCGATCAACGCGACGGTCCTCGATGGCTTCTCGCAGCTCGCGGCCGTCTCCACGCCGAACGCCGAGATGGCGATCGACACGACCGCGGTCGACCCCGCCCGCGACCAGGCGCGGTTCTACCTGGTCACGCAGGCCACGGTCCTCGCCTGTGGCTGGTTCGCTGGCGTCGCGAGCCGGGGCGTCCACGAAGCGCTGCTCCATTCGGGGGCACTGGTGGTCGTCACTTACGTCGTCTTCACGGGGCTGGGTGTGGCGTGACTCGCGGACAGTCACACGTCGTCGGCGTCGCGTTGATGCTGTCGCTGACGATCCTGGCACTCGGCGCGA
>Ga0207756_100586_pt1 | contig 10685 bp, 8 predicted proteins | sample A23M1SouthBayCA_FD_187748 | JGI IMG/M metagenome (GOLD analysis project Ga0207756, IMG submission 187748) | Aerobic enrichment media microbial communities from Eden Landing Ponds, California, USA - A23 M1 (3) (SPAdes) | ecosystem: Environmental > Aquatic > Marine > Unclassified | place...
GAGAGGATCGCCTGCATGGTGACCGCGTGGAAGAACAGCATCGACAGCAGCGGGACGTTGATGCTGCTCCCCAATCCCGCGGCGCCACCGCCGGCGGCGCCGCCACCGCCGCCGCTCGAGGAGTTCGCGGTGACCTCCGTCAAGGTGTCGAGGAACTGCGTCTTCAGGATCGCCATCACCGCGAGCAGCGTCAGGTACGTCATGATGATGATCACGACCTGCATGCGCGTCCGGGACTTGCGCTCGCGCTCGATGTCGTCCTGGTTCTCCGACGCCTGCGCGGCCGTCGACAGCACGTCCGTGATCTGACTGGACGCCTCCTGGGCCTTCGAGATGAGTTTCACCGTTCGCGCCATCCGCGGCATGTGGTACTTGTTGTTGAACTCCACGAGGGCGTCCTTCAGGCTCATCCCGTAGTTCACCTTCGCGTGCATCGTGTCGAACTCGGTCGCCATCTTCCCGCTCGTCGTCTCCGACACCGTCTTCAGCGACTCCAGGAGCGTCAGGCCCGTGTCGTTCGCCGAGGACAGCTTCCGGAGGTTGTCCGAGATGTTCGACACGATCGCCTTCCGCGACCGCACGTTCCACTCGCGGAACACCGCGAACGGCAGGAAGATCAGGTACGTCGGCATGTACACGTACACGAACGTCCCCCAGACGGGCGACTCCTGCATGCCCGCCCAGCTCGTCGGGACGGACCCCGTCAGCGTCGCGGTGACGAGGACGACGAGCGCGAGCGGTGCCGTGATCGCGACCGTGTACGCGGGGTTGTCGCGGAAGAACAGGTGCGGTGCCTTCAGGACGCGAATCGTCTCGTACGTGCCCTCCTTGCTCTTGATGCGGTCGAACATCGACCCGCGGCCCTCGTACTGCTCGATGAGCCCGAGGTTCAGGACGCCCGAGTCCTGGTTCTGGAGGAGTCGTTCGTCCGCGTCGCTGGGCAACAGGTAGCCGTCACCCGGTTCGTCCTCCTTCACGGTCGACACCAGCACGAGGAACCCCAGGCCCGTGAGGGGAATGAGGCCGTACACGGTCCCGTACAGCATCGTCACCTGCGCCTCCCCCAGCATCTGCATGATGACGAGGATGATGATGAGCAGGAGCGGGAACAGCGACAGCGTCATGTACATCTCCCCGAACAGCTCCAGGGTCTCCAGGGTCAACTCCTGCTGCTGTTTGGCCGTCCGCATGTGCTTTTCCTTCTTGTCGTACAGGAACCCCTCCATGTCGCCGCCGGAGTTCACGATCGACAGCATGTCCGTCAGGAACTGCGCGAGTTCGTCGCTCGGCGTCTCGAGCGCCTGGTTCCGTATCGCCGTCCGGTAGTCCGTGTCGAAGTACTCTGTCTCCTGCACGATCGACTGGAACTCCTTCGCGACCTCGCCGTACGTGTCCTCCGCGGCCGCCATCGCCTCCAGGATCTCCAGCTGGTTCAGGCCACCGACGGACAGGGCGTACATGAACGACACGGAGTCCGACAGCAGCATGTTGATCTCGCGCTTCCGGCCCGACGCCCGCGAGTACGGCACCGCGACGAGCGCCCCGAACCCCATCGCGAACCCGATCGTCCCGAGGAACAGGCCGGTCGCGAGGATGAGCGCCGGGATCTTGATGAGGTTGATGAAGTCGACGATCGCCGGGTTCGTGATCCCGATGCCCGTCAGGCTCTCCGTGTTCGTCACGAGGAACGTGAACACGAGGTACCCGATCAGCGTCCCCATCAGCCAGAGGACGCCGCCCGCGGTCACGCCGATGCCGAGCGCGCGCGACAGGTACATCTCGACGGTGTCCGTCATCCGCGCCTGCGCGAGCTTCGTCTCGACGTCCGCGACGAAGTTCGAGTCGTCCGCGAACAGCCGCTCGTACAGCGGGTAGAACATGTCCCCGAGGCTGTCCGACCCCGCGTCGAATCCGCCGTCCTGGTCGGTCGTCTGCAGGCTCATTCCTCGTCACCGCCGCTCGAGAACACCGGGTCGTCCTCGTCGTCCTCGTCGTCGGTCTCGTCGAAGACCCCACCGCCGCCCCCGCCGAACACGGACTCGTCGTCGGTCGACCCGGCGTCCTCGGTCGACGCCTCGTCGACCTCGCTGTCGTCGGCTGTCCCGCCGTCGTCGTCTCCGAACACGCTCCCGCCGCCGTCGTCGTCGTCCCCGTCGTCGAACACCGCGCCGTCGCTCCCGCCGAAGATCGAGTCGTCGTCCTCGTCCTCGTCGAAGAACGGCTCGTCGTCCTCACCGAAGAACGCGTCCTCGCCTTCGTCCTCGACGCCACCGGCGTCGGCGGCGTCGTCACCGAAGATCGCGGCGTCGTCTCCGTCGGCGGACTCGACTGCGTCCTCGGACGCGCCCGCCCGATCCGCAGTCGGTTCGTCCGCGTCCCCCACGCCTTCGGCGTCCTCCCGCGCCGGTTCGTCCTCGACCGCGTCGTCGGCTGCCATCGCGTCCTCGACCGCCGCATCCGAGGACCCCGAGCGGCCGCCGGCCGCGGCCGCGTCCCGCTCGTCGTTCGCCGGCACGTCGTCGTCGGCGTCATCGTCGGTTAGGGCCGGGAACTCCGCGTCGATGTCGCCCGCCTCGTCGAGCGCCTCGCTGTCGTCGAACGCCGCCTCGTCCTCCGGCGCGTCCTCGGCCTCGAACGCCACGCCGTCGTCCTCGAGCACCCCGTCCGCACCGGAGTCGCTCTCGCCCCGGGACTCCCCGGGTGCCGGCGCGTCGCTCGCTCCGGTCTCTTCCGCGTCACGTCCCGCCTCCAGCTCCGGCGCGTCCTGCGGGGCCGCGTCCGCGCTCGCCGCTCCGGTACTCGACGCCCCGTCACCGTCGTCCGCACCGAACGGGTTCGCGTCGCTCGCGTCCCCCTCGCCGAATGAGAACCCGCCACCGTCGTCACTCAACCACGACGGGCCGTCCGACTCGTCGCCATCACCGAACGAGAAGTCCTCGTCCGCGTCGTCGCCGCCACCGAGCGCGAACCCGTCGCCGCCGCTCACGTCGTCCAGGGAACTCCCGAAGTCGAAGTCGTCGTCGTCCCCGGACTCCACCGCCTCCGACACGTCCACGTCCTCCTCTTCGGTCACGCCACTGAGTGCGCTCGCGAGCCCGCTCGGGATCTTCCCGCGGTACTCCTCGAACATCGACTCCTCCGCGCGCTCTAAGATGTCCTGCGCGAGGTTGTACGTCTCGTCGTCCGGGTCCGGCCGCGGCACCAGCTCCTCGTCCGCCGGGTCGACGTCGATCTTGACCGACTCCATCTCCCGGAGGTCCTGCAGGCTCTCCTCCAGCTGCCCGTTCGCGATCAGCGTCAGGATCGTCTCCGGGTCGTTGATGAACGCCTGCGCGATCGCCGCGACCTGCGCGTACTCGTTCAACCCCGTCTTGATGATGTACGCCAGGATGATGCGGCGCTTGAACAGCTCCTCCTCGAGCTTCTCCTGGCCCCACCCGCGGTCGAACTTGATCTCCTCGACCGTGTTCGAGTCCCCCATCTTCAGGAACTCGTCGGTCTCCGCCTGCCACTGGTAGACGTCCTGCACGTTGATCTCGTCGTTCTCCGCGTCGTAGTGATTGATCTCCGTGATGTTCCGGTTCCGACGCACCTTCCGCCCGTTCACGCGCGTCTGCGTCTGGATGCTCACGAGGTCCAGCGCCGTGAACATCGTCTTCGAGACGTTGATCGGGTCGGTCGTGAACCGCTTCAGGACCTCGCCGACGGAGTCCGCGTGGAACGTCGTGTACGTCGTGTGTCCCGTCGACATCACCTGGAAGAGCGTCCGGCCCTCCTCGCCACGGATCTCGCCCATCACGATGTAGTCCGGGCGCTGCCGCAGTGCGGCACGCAGCAGGTCGAACTCGTCGACGTCACCTTGACTGTCCTCGCTGAACGACGGTCGCGTGACGCTCGCCACCCAGTTCCGCTGCGGGAGCTCGACCTCGCGCGTGTCCTCGATGGAGACGATCTTCGTGTTCGAGGGGATGAAAAGCGAGATCGCGTTCAGGCTCGTCGTCTTCCCGGACGCCGTCCCGCCAGCGAAGATCAGGCTCTTGTGGTTCTCGATGCACAGCCACAGGAACGCCATCTCGTCCAGCGAGAACGTGTTCCAGTTGATGAGGTCCACGGGCGTGAACGGCACGTCCTTGAACTGACGGATGGTGTAGTTCGTCCCGTGGTCGCTCACCTCCTTTCCCAGCGTCAACTGTGCACGCGACCCGTCCGGGAGCGTCGCGTCCACCTGCGGCCGACGCTTCGAGATGCCCTTCCCGGAGCGCTGCGCGAGCTTCACGACGAAGTCGTCGAGCTCGCGTTCCCCGTGATAGATGTTCGAGATGATCTGCTCGTACTCGCCGTGGTACACGAAGATCGGCGAGTTGTGGCCGTCGCAGGAGATGTCCTCCACGTTGATGTCGTGCTTGATCGGGTCGATGCGCTCGTACCCGATGAAGTCCCGCTTCAGGAAGTACAGGAGCTTCTCGACCTGGTACTCGTTGAGCGTCTCCTGGTCCTCCGCGAGCACGGCCGGTTCCGGCCGCGCCCTGATGCCGTCCAGTTCCCGCCCGTACCCTTCGGCGTCCTCGTCCTGTCCCTCCGGGACGCCGTCCCCGTTTGTGTCCGCGGTTCCGAAGAACCGCCGGATGCTCTCCGTGATCGACTGCGTGCCCGACGCCGCCCCCGCCGAATCGGAGGACGCTGCGGTTCCCTCGAACAGGTCGTAGCGCTTCAGCAGTCGCTTGGTCTCCCGGTCGATGACGTCCCGTCGCGCGTCCTCGCCCCCATCGATGACGTCCTCGTCGCTGTACTTGATCGCCGTCCGGAGCTTCCCCGTCATGAACTCCTCGAGGTCGCCCTCGAGCTCGTTCATGTACGGCTGGACGACGTAGTACTTCCGCTCGTTCTCCTTCTCCGAGAGGAAGATGATGACGAACGCGTACGGCTCGTTCACCCAGTACCGTTCCTCCTCGCGGAAGTGCGTCTTCTTCTCCATCGGCACGGACTTCTCCAGGTCGTACCGGTTGACGACCGTCGTGTTCCCGCCCGGGTCGGAGAAGAACTCGTCCTCCTCGAGTTCGTCCTGCACGTTCACCGTGCGTTCCTCGACGACGTCAGCGAGTTCCTGCGCGAAGTCGTCGCCCTGACTGAGGACGCCCTCGACCTCGTCGGACTCGAAGTCGAGGTAGTCGGTCTCGTCGAACTGCACCTTCTCGCCGTCGCCGTCGGTCGGACACGAGCCGTCGTCCTCGTAGTAGTACTGCCACTTGAAGTGCTCCCACGTCCACGTGTCCTTGACCACTGGCGTGACTTCGGGGTCGACGTAATCGGTGAACTCCTGCCAGAGCCACTTCGCACCAGGTGCGACGTCCTCGGTGATGTGGTCGGCGAAGTCGTCCGGATGGACGCCGAGGTACGGTTCCGGGTCGAAGTCGACGCGCTCCCAGTCGGCTCCCTCGGGAACGGTCTGGACGGTCTCCTCGCTCGTCCCGAGTCCCATCCGGTTCGACTCCTCCGTCGTCGGCTCCTGGACGTTCCGGTAGAGCGTGGATACCTCGTCCTCGTACCCGTACTCCCCCATGAATTCCCGCCACGTGTACTCGCCAACCCGGACCGAGGAACCGTCGGTCGGGCCATCGGACGCCGTTTCGTCCGACGCCCCAGAGTCCCCCCCATCGAGCCCCTCTTGCCCTGTCTGGTCGGCGTCGTTGATAGCCATTGCCTACCCCTTTACGCGTGCGAGCAAAAAACCTTCCACCAATTATCACGCATGATACCGCTACTCTAATCTAGTCAGATCTCTGTCTAATGAAGGCGTTACCGGCTCGCAGTCCTGCGAATAAGGCAGGAACGATAGCGCGACCCATCGCCTTAATTTCACCAATAAAAACAGGACACGAAGTTCGATTTATATCAAAAATCGTGCTAGTTAATTTCACACTATCATTCCACCGTGGCGACACGCCAGTAACACCGAGTTACACGCCGAGACGCGAGCACTCGACCCCTCGAACCCCGAGTATCGTGACGTTACGCACGCCGAGCACACAGCACGACACGCGAACCACAGCCGCGGCAGCCCACCACGAGTTCGAATCACAGTGCGAACCCCGTAGCGAGCCCATCGGGGAGTGGGACTCAGGAACGGCCGCTGAACGAACGAAGTGAGTGAAGCGGGCGTGACGGGATTCGAACCGAAACCAGACGTGCTCGCTCACGTCGTTCGCTGCGCGCGACTGGTAGGGTTCGAACCCTTGTGCCCGTCTGACGACACGACTCGCTCGCGTGTGTCGTCGAACGGGCGTGACGGGATTCGAACCCGCGATCGGGGGGTTAGGAACCTCCCGCCCTATCCGCTAGGCCACACGCCCGCGAGGGGCGCGAGTGGAGAATCAGTTGGTTTCCGTCGACGTGTCCGTGGAGGTTTCGGTCGTCTCCGTGGCGGTGTCGGCGGTGGTCGTCTCGTCGAACGCGCTGTCGTCGTTGCTCGAGGGGCCTTCGCGCATCTGCTGGAGTTCGTCCTCGACTTCCTCGCGGCCCTTCTGGAATTCGCCCATCGCTTCGCCCGTCGACCGCGCGAGCTTGGGAATCTTGTTCGCCCCGAACAGCAGGACTGCGATGAGGAAGACGATGACCAGTTCCGGGCCACCGAGTCCCCCGATGAACGTCGGTACGGTTTCGAGTGCCATCTCTACCTCACGCTTACCCGACGCCGAATATAGGCTTTTTGCTCGTCCCTCCTACGCGAACGAACCACTCTGGTTCAGGTGCCGACACCTTCCAATCGTTTCCCCGAAGAATCGAAAGTTGGTGCGGGCGAGTTTCGCCTCGTCCGCGAACGTAACCCGTATGCCCGGGACTGCACTACTGCGTGACGATGGTCGAGGTAGGTGACCGCGCACCGGAGTTCACCGCTCCGGCCGCGACCGGCGACGTCGAATCGATCACGCTCTCGGACGCGCTCGCGGACGGCCCCGTCGTCCTCGCGTTCTTCCCCGGAGCGTTCACCAGCGTCTGCACGACAGAGATGTGCACGTTCCGCGACCGGCTGGGGTCGTTCGAGGACGTCGACGCGACCGTGTTCGGCGTCAGCGGCGACTCGCCGTTCGCGCTCGACGAGTTCCGCGAGCAGCACGACCTCTCGTTCCCGCTCGTGAGCGACTACGAGAAGGAGCTCATGGACGCGTACGACGTCCGGTCGAGCTTCGACCACATCGGCCTCGAGGGGGTCGCGAAGCGCGCGGTGTTCGTCGTCGACACCGACGGCGAGATAACGTACGCGTGGGTGAGCGACGACCCCGGGGTCGAACCGAATTACGACGAGGTCGCCGACGCCGCCAGCGCCGCCGACTGACGCCCGGGGCGGACCGGAGACGCCGAGGGCGGACCGAACCCGGTCGACGGCCCTCACGCGAGCGTGGAGGGACCGGTCGTCTCCCGCGGACTCGCCGGTGGCTTCTTGCGCTCCGAGCGAGAGGGTCGAGTATGAGCGACTCCGGATCCGACACGGGGAACGGGCGAGTGTACTCGCCGACTGGCGAGCACTCGTTCCCCGACGAGAAACTGAACGACGTCCTCGAGTTCGTCGAGAACGATCCCGAGATCCAGACGTACCTCGAGGCACAGAACGTGAACGCCGTCGACCGGAAGGGGTACAACGATCACGGCACGAAGCACATCTCCATCGTCCGACATCGCGCGCTCTGTCTCTACGACCTCCTGAAGCGCGCTGGCGTGGCGTTCAACGGCGCCGCCCAGCAGGGTCTCGACGAGGCCGACGAGGCCGTCATCGTCGCGCTCGCCGCGACGCTCCACGACGTCGGGCACGTCGTGCACCGCGACGACCACACGTACTACTCGATCCCGCTCGCGTCGGACGAACTCGACCGCATCCTCCCCGAGTTCTACTCGAAGGTCGACGCGGTGCGGGTCAAAGGCGAGGTGCTGCACGCCATCCTCTGCCACCACAGCGAGGAGACGCCGTTGACGAAGGAGGCGGGCGTGGTGCGGGTCGCGGACGGGCTGGACATGGAGAGCGGGCGGTCGCGAATGCCGTACGAGCGCGGTGGGCGCGGCATCAACACCATCTCCAGTCAGGCGATCGAGAACGTCGCGCTGTCGCCGGGCGACGACCACGCGGTGCTCGTCGAGATCGAGATGAACTCCGCGGCTGGCGTCTACCAGGTCGACAGCCTCCTGAAGGCGAAACTCAGGGATTCGATGCTGGAGGGCGACGTCCGCATCGTCGCCGTCCAGTCGTCGAACGACGGCGACGAGCTCGTCGAACGAATCGAACTGTAGTCCCCGTACGCGAAGCCCGGTTCCCTGGGAGCGTCGCGGTCGAGTGTTCGCTGTCGGGTGTCGGCGGGCTACCGGGTCGAGCGCAAGGTTTCTGTCGGCGTGGCCCCGACCGTCGAGCATGGACGACGAGCGCGACTGGCCGGACCCGCCGATGGAGCGAGAGCGCGACGTTGGACGGCTGCGCGTCCGGTTGCTCTGTTCGGCGGTCGTGCTGCTCGCGTTCCTCGCGCTGTCCTGGGGGTACGTGGGGGAGGTCGTCGGGGTGCTGTGGCCGCCCCACGAGTCGCTGTCCCGCTGGGCGACGCTCGTCCTCCTCCAGCTGATGGGGTACGTGGTCCTCCCGCTGCTCGTCGGCGGACTCGTCGGGGACTTCGTGTACGACCGATTCGTCGACAGTTGAGCGACGGACGGTCGCGCGACGACCGCTGCCGGCGACCGCTCTCCTGGGGTCAGTCCGCGGGGGTCACTGCTTCTGGGCCGTCGCGCTCGACGTACCCGTGGGCTTCGAGCGTGGCGAGGCCGGTGAACAGTCCGAGCTTACGCACGTCGAGCGCGTCCGCGAGTTCGTCGGCGGTCGCCTCGCGCGTCGCTGCGAGGTAGACGTACACGAGCTTCGATTGCGCCGATTCGATGGTCGATGGGACGGTCGGTGTCCGGTCCGTACGTCGAGGGTCGTGACAGACATGGTGGGAGACACCCACGGATTCGACGAGCATAACATACCGTATCGACAGACGTCGAACTTCGTATTGTGGTTCCGATTCGCACCACGCTTCGATCCGGACCCACCGGTGTCAGTCCACCAGCCACGCCCGGAGACAGTCGGTTCGCGGCACTGGCAACGCTGGCTGGGTCTTCGACCGACGACGAGCACCCGTAGCGCGGCGAGGATCGGTATCGTTTTGTTATACCCCCGAAACGTTTCGATCGTTCTTTCGGTCGTAGCGGCCGCGCTGTCGGTCGCGCGACCGTCGGCCACGCGTCACGTGGCGTTCCCATGGACGACTCCGCACGCCGCGCGCTCGAAAGCGCGTTCGACTCGGTCAGCATCGTTCGAGAACTACACGACGTCCCCCCGCACGCGGTGTTCGAGGTCGTGGTCGACGGCGACCGCGCCGTCTACAAGTACGACGTCGGCCCGACGGGGTCCGCCGGCGTCGAGGGTCGCGTGCAGGCGCTCGTGCACGCACGGACGTCCATACCGGTGCCGCGCGTCCTGGCGCACGGACCGGATCACTACGTCGCGGCGTGGCACCCGAACGCCCCCGCACCGGACGCGTCCCCGCCCGCCGACCGGACGTGGGCGCGCGCCGCGGGCCGGGCGCTCGGGACGCTGCACGACGAGACCGCGCAGGTGGTCGACGGCTACGGCGCGTTCGAACCAGCCGACGGCGGCGTCCGCACCGCCGGCCACGAGACCTGGCGCGACGCGGCACTCGCGTACGCGACCCGCCACCGGCGCGCGGTCGCCCGCTACGGGTACGGGGACGTCGTCGACGAGGCGATCGCGTCACTCGAAGCGCACCCGGACGCGTTCGCCGACGCGGGCGAGCCCGTGTGCTGTCACGGCTGGGCGACCCCCGATCACGTCGCCGTCGAGGACGACGCCGTCGCGTGCGTCGTCGACTTCGAGCACGCGATCGCCGCGCCCGCGGCGTTCGACTACTGGCGCACCGCCCACCCGACGTTCGACGACGACGACGCCCGCGAGCGCGCGTTCCGCGACGGCTACCAGTCCGTCCGCGACCTCCCGCCGAAGCTCGACGAACGCGAACCACTGTATGCACTCCTGAACGCGATCTACTACTTCGAGTCGCTGCACGTGCAGGACCAGCACGACCGCCAGGAGACCGCGCGACGCGCCCGCGGCCTCACCGCGCACGTCCACGACCTCCTGGACTCCCTCGACTGACGCCCCCGGGGCCCGCTACTGCAACCGCTCCGCGGCCCCCTGGGTCAGGTCCGAGTCCACGTCCCCCGTGTTCGTCGTACCAGACGGCTCGAACAGCAGGATCTCCGCCTCCGCGTCCGCCACCGGTCGATGCTCCACGCCACGCGGCACCACCAGCAACTCGCCCGCCGCGAGCGTCACGTCCTCCCGTTCCCGGAACTCGACCCGCAACTCGCCCGACCGCACCAGGAACAGCTCGTCCGCGTTCTCGTGCGCGTGCCACACGAACTCCCCCTCGACCTTCGCCAGCTTCACCGCCTGCCCGTTCAACTCCGCCGCCACCCGCGGCGTCCACTGCTCGTCGAACGACTCGAACGCCCGATCGAGACTCACCTTCTCCATACCACAACCTTCCGCGCCACGCACAAAACCACTCGCCAACACGACGCGAGCGTAGCGAGCGAGGGGGACTACGCCACTTCCGTGAGCGAGCGTAGCGAGCGAACGGGGCGGG
>Ga0207756_100588_pt1 | contig 10639 bp, 11 predicted proteins | sample A23M1SouthBayCA_FD_187748 | JGI IMG/M metagenome (GOLD analysis project Ga0207756, IMG submission 187748) | Aerobic enrichment media microbial communities from Eden Landing Ponds, California, USA - A23 M1 (3) (SPAdes) | ecosystem: Environmental > Aquatic > Marine > Unclassified | place...
GGGTTCGTCCGCGTTCGCGTGAGCGTCGGCTTCGTCCGCGCCCGCGTCGTCGATGCTGATCGTGACCGGGGTCGTGGCGTCTTCGGGGTCGGCGTCTTCGACCTCTTGGGTGCTGGCTTCGGCGTCGGACTGGTCGGCGAGTTCGGCGAGTTCGCCCGCGACCTGGACCCCGGAAAGGCCGGCGCCACCGACGATCGCGTGGCCGTCCGCGCCGATAGCGTCGAGGGCGGACGCGCGGATGCGCCGGGCGTCCTCGACGCGCTTCAGGGGGATGGCGTGCTCGCGGACCCCGGGGAGGTCGTAGTACGCGGTCTCGGCGCCCAGGCAGACCGCGCCGACGTCGTAGGACAGGACGCTGCCGTCCGCGAGCGCGACCTCGTTCGCCTCCGCGTCCACGTCGACGACGGTGCCCTCGCGGACGTCGGCGCGGTCGAACAGCTCGTGCAGGTCGAGCGTGATGTGGTCCGCGACCTGGGGCTTCCGGACGACGCGGTGGACTTCGTGCTGGACGACGTGCGTGCCGGTGTCGTCGACGACGAGGAGGTCGACGTCGTCGTCGAGCGTCCGTTCGAGCTTGCGCGTGAGGGCGACGCCGGCGTAGCCGGCACCGAGGACCAGTACTCGCATACGGGCACGTTCGAACCGAACGGGCATATGCAGGTGGGTGTCGGCATCGACGCGATGGCTGGGGGAGCGTGCTGGGCGGGACGGGTTCGCGCTCGGTCGTCCGATACCGGGACGGTTTACCGCGTCCGCGCCGAAGCGTCTCGCGATGACTGCTGCGCTCGTCGCGACGGACGTCCGGAAGGCCTACGGCGACGTCCAGGCGGTCGATGGGGTGTCGCTGTCGGTCGCGGAGGGGGAGGTGTTCGCGCTCGTCGGCCCGAACGGCGCGGGGAAGACGACGCTCGTGCGCGCGCTCACCGGGACGACCACCCCGGACGACGGGAGGGTGGAACTGCTCGGGACGCCGCCGGGGGACGCGGACCGGGAGCGCCTCGGCGTGCTCCCGCAGTCGTTCGCGCCGCCCGAGCGCCTCACGGGGCGGGAGGTCGTCGCGTACTACGCCGGCCTGTACGACGACGCGCGCGAGGTGGCGGACGTGCTGGCGGCGGTCGGCGTGACGGACGCCGCGGACGCGAACTACGGCGACATGAGCGGTGGCGAGCAGCGCCGCGTGTGCCTCGGGAGCACGCTCGTGAACGACCCGGACGTCCTCTTCCTGGACGAGCCGACGACCGGCATCGACCCGGCGGGCCGGCGGACGGTGTGGGGGCGCATCGAGGAGCAGGTCGCGGGCGGGACGACGGTCGTCCTGACCACCCACGATATGCGGGAGGCCCAGCGGCTCGCGGACCGCGTCGGCTTGCTCGCGGATGGCGAACTCGTCGCCGTGGGCCCCCCGGACGATCTGGTCGCGGAGCACGCGGGCGCGCCGAGCGTCGTCGTCGACGTCACCACCGCGGAGCGTCCCGCGGACGCTGGCGGGCCGACCGAACCCGACGCGGGTCGGCCCGAGGATCCGGTCGCGACCGCGCGCCGTGCGCTCGAGGAGGCCGGGTTCGACGCGTCGACGCACGGCACCGAGGTCCGCGTGCGGGGCGTCGCGGCGCGGGACGTCGCGGCCGTCGCCGACGCGCTGGACGACGCCGACGTCGCGTACTCGGCGCTGTCCTGGCGCGAACCCGACCTGGAGGACGTCTACCTCGCGCTCGCCGGCGAGACGTACGCGCCGGGCGCGGGGGACGCGACCGGCGGCGCAGGCGCCACCGGGGGCGGGGGCGAGGACCAGCGAGCGGCGACGCCGCGGGGAGGTGACGCGGCGTGACTCGCCTCGGTCGCGTCCGGTCGGCCTCGGTCGCGGCGTCCCGGTCGTTCCTCCGGCGGCGCGTCGCGGTGTTCTTCACGTTCTTCTTCCCCGCGATCCTCGTGGGCATCTTCGGCGTGCTCGTGCAGACCGACGGCGCCGGCGCGGGCCTGTTCACGAAGCCGGCGGCGTACTACGTGCCGGGGTACGTCGCCGTCGTCGTGCTGTTCACGCCGCTGTCCCGCGTCGGGAGCGAGGTGGCGCGCCACCGCGAACACAACCGGTTCGAGAAGCTCGCGACCACGCCACTGACTCGCGGCGAGTGGCTGCTCGCGCAGACCGTCGTGAACGTCGGCATCATCGGCGTCGCGACCGTGCTCGTGCTCGCACTCACCACCGCGCTCACGGGAGCGGGCATCGTCCTCTCGCCACTCTTGCTCGTGTACGTGCCAGTGGGGGTCGCGTGCTTCTGTGGCGTCGGCGCGCTCCTGGGCGCGTTCGCGGACAGCCAGGACGGCGCGGTCACCGCGAGCAACGCCATCGGCCTCCCGCTCCTGTTCCTCTCCCAGACGTTCGTCCAGCCGGCGCTGCTCCCGGACTGGTTCCATCCCCTCGTCGCACTCAGTCCGCTCACGTACTTCGCGCAAGGACTCCGGCAGGCGATCGCGCCGACGACGACCGACGCCGGCACGGTCGTGCTCGACCTCGGCCCGCTCGCGGCGCTCGGCGTCCTCGCCGCAGCCGCGGCCGTCGCGCTCGTCGCCGGCGCGCTCGCCATCCCACAGACCGACTGAAACCGGGAGCCCGACCGGGCGTCAGGAGAAGTCGGTGAGCGTCGTCTCGGAGGCCTCCCGGGTCTCCACGTCGAACTCCGCGAGCCGCACGAACTCGAGTCCTTCGTCCCGCAGCGCGCGCTTCACGCGGTCGCTCGTCGACGGCGCGACCAGCATCCCGCGAACGTCCGGGTTGGACTCGCGGTACAGCTCCATGTACCGCTTCAGCTGGTCGAAGTTGTTCAGGGTCGCCTGCCGGCGCTTCACCTCGACGACCACCGGCGTCCCCTCGGCGTCCTGCGCGAAGAAGTCCAGGTACCCGTACTGGGTCTCCCGCTCGTGCTCGAGGATGCGGATGCCGTCCTCGAGCGCGTCCTCGGGGTTGGCCTCGATGTACTCGTGCATCTCCGCCTCCGTCCCGTGCTCCTGGTACTCGACGGCGTCCGTGGCGTCGAACCGCGACACCGAGTAGACGTCCCCCAGGTACACGCGCAGGAACTCGTTCGGGTTCGACCGGCGCGCGTACAGCAGGGGCGCGTCGTCGTCCTCGCCGGGTTCGACCTTGATCGTCGCCCCGCCCGGCATCCAGTTCACGGGCTTGTGGCCCGACGGGCGATGCACGAGGAGGGTGCCGTCGGGCTTGCAGACGACGAGCCGGTCGCCGGGCGCGAGGTAGCCGCCGGAGCGACCGTCGTACTCGATCTCGCAGTTCGCCTCGATGGACACGACCGCGCCCTCGCGGAGGCCGTCCCCGACGACGCGCGCGACGGTGGCCGCGTCCGGGGACGGGAAGCGTTCGACAGTCACGACGGCTCCGTACCCGTGGCGCGCGCAAAAAGCTACCGTCCCGGGAGCGACCGGGACCGCCAACCGCTGGCCTCTCCTCAGACCGGGAGCGGCATCGAGATCATCGCTTCGACGAACTCGTAGCCGTATACGTGATTCAGCATGAGGTACGTGACCACGCCCAGGGACAGCGAGACGATCCACGCGCCGGCGGCGACCCGCCCGACCCCGCGGTGGGGGGTCTCCTCCCGGAGCTCCCGCGGCGTGTGCGTGACCCCGAGCAGGATCGCGTACAGGACGACCGGCACGGACACGACCGACAGCAGGATGTGGACGGCGAGCATCGCGAGGTACGCGTAGTACGCCAGCCCCGGTTCGAGCGCGATCTCCTTCGTGCCGCCACCACCGGTCTTCAGGAGGTAGAGCACGAGGAACACGAGGATGAGCGCGAACGCGCTCCCCATCAGGGCGCGGTGGCGGTCGACGTTCCCGCGCCGGATCTCCACCCACCCGAGGACGAGGCACGTCGTCGCGACCGTGTTGATCGCGGCGATCGCGTGACTCAACGCGTTCACGGTCCCGAGGTCGATGCTCGGGTAGATCGGGAGGCCGAGGTAGAGCGTGCCGAGCACGAGCACGTACCCGACGACCGTCAGCACCACCGTCAGCGACCGCACGGAGCCCTTCAGATTCCGGAGCGGCGGCGTCGTCGTTTCCGTCATCGGACGACCCTATGGAGGCGGCGAGTAATTGCTTTGGCATTCCGGGCGCCCGGACGCGTCGCTCTTGGATGCGACGGTCGGTGGGGTGCTCCCACCGAGCACCCCTACCCGTCTACGGCTCTAGCTTCCGTTAAAGTAAAACCCGCCGGAAGGGAACAGTCGTACATGAGTCAGAGCCAGGAGGAGCGGTCCATTCGCTGCCTCGTCGCGAAGGTCGGCCTCGACGGGCACGACCGCGGCGCGCACGTCATCGCTCGCGCGTTCCGCGACGCCGGGTTCGAAGTCATCTACTCGGGCCTGCACAAGGCCCCGGACGAGATCGTGCAGGCGGCCGTCCAGGAGGACGTCGACGTGATCGGCATCAGCATCCTCTCGGGCGCGCACAACACGCTCGTGCCGAAGGTCGTCGACGGCCTCAAGGAGTACGACGCGTTCGAGGACACGCTCATTCTCGTCGGTGGCGTCGTCCCCGACGAGGACAAGGCCCACCTGAAGGAGCTGGGGGTAGCCGAAGTGTTCGGGCCGGGGACGTCGATGGAGGAGACCGTCGAGTTCGTTCGCGAGAACGCGCCCGAGCGATGACGCTGTCGACCGAGGAACTCCTCGAGGGCATCCTCGACGGACGTCACCGGGCGCTCGCGCGAGCGATCACGAAGATCGAGAACCGGCAGGACGGCTACCGGGAGATCGTCTCCGGGCTCTACGAGCACACGGGGTCCGCGGACGTCATCGGCATCACGGGCAGTCCGGGTGCGGGGAAGTCGACGCTCGTGGACAAGATGGCGAAGACGTACCGCGACCAGGGGTTGACGGTGGGGATCGTCGCGATCGACCCGTCGTCGCCGTACACGGGCGGTGCGGTGCTGGGTGACCGCATCCGGATGGCGTCGAACGTCGGGGACATGGACGTGTTCTTCCGGTCGATGAGCGCGCGCGGGAGTCTCGGCGGGTTGTCGACGGCGACCGCGGACGCGGTGAAGGCCCTGGACGCGTTCGGGAAGGACAAGGTCATCATCGAGACCGTGGGGGCGGGCCAGAACGAGATCGACATCGTGCAGGCCGCGGACACGGTCGCGGTGCTCGTCCCGCCGGAGTCCGGGGACAACGTGCAGATGCTGAAGGCGGGCATCCTCGAGATCGCGGACGTGTTCGCGGTGAACAAGGCGGACATGGACGGCGCGGACCGCACCGTCCAGGAGCTGGAGGAGATGGTGCACATGGACGACGGGCACGTGAGCGTCACCGCGGGCCATCACGGGATGGGCGTCGAGGCGGACGTGGACATGCCCGAGAAGGACGACGCCGCGGCCGACGCGCCGGAGCCGTGGGAGACGCCCGTGCTGGAGACGGTGGCGACGACCGGCGAGGGCGTGGACGCGTTCCTCGACACCCTGCAGGCGCACGCGGACTGGCTGGCCGAGACCGGGCAGATCGACGCCAAGCGCCGGCAGCGCACGGCCGAGGAGATCCGGACGCTGCTGCGGGAGGACGCGGGCGCCCTCGTCGAGCGCGAGCTCGCGGCGCACGGTGGCGTGGACGCGCTCGCCGAACGCGTGCTGGACGGGGAGACCGACCCGTACTCCATCGCGGACGAGGTGCTGGAGCCGTTCGTGGCGTGCGTCGACGCCGAGGACTGAGCGCGTCGGTCGCGCGACGCAGTGCGGTAACGACTCGCACGGATTCGCGGTGCTGGGGCGCTCTCGTGGCTGGTTTCGAATCCGGTTGGCGCGACGTTCAAGAGGGTCGCGTTCCTACGAGCGGACATGAAGCTCAAGAACGCAGCGTACGCCCTCGGCGGTGCCGTGGGCGTCGTCGGCGGTGGCGTGCTCGCGGACCGCTTGCTTCGACGGAAGGCCGGCGAACTGAAGCGACCGCTGCCCGGGTCGGGCGAGACGTACCGCTGGCGTGGCATGGACACGTACTACACGGACATCGGGAACCCCGAGCACCCGACGCTCGTGCTCGTCCACGGCGTGAACGCGGCCGCGTCGAGCAACGAGTTCGTCGCGATCGCGGAGGAACTCGCCGAGGACTATCGCGTGCTCGCGCCGGACCTCCCCGGGTTCGGGCGGTCCGACCGGCCGCCGATCGACTACACGAACGAGCACTACGAGGACTACCTCGCCGCGTTCCTCCGGGACGTCGCCGGCGAGGACGCGACCGTGCTCGCGTCCTCGCTCTCGGGCGCGTACGCCGTCGCCGCAGCGAGCGAGCCCGACGTCGACGTCTCGCGGCTCGTGCTCGTCTCCCCGACCGCGTCGACGATGCCGGGCGGCGAGAAGCCCCTCGCGAAGACCGCGCTCCGGTCGCCCGTCCTCGGGACCGTCCTGTTCGACGCCGTCGCGAGCGAGCGCTCCCTGGAGTACTTCAGCGACGACCACTCGTACTACGACGCCGACGCGTACTCGACCGAACGCAAGCAGTACGACTGGCAGACCACGCACCAGCCCGGTGCGCGGTACGCGCCGGCGTCGTTCGTCGCCGGGTACCTCGACAGCGACCTCGACCTCGGCGACGCCATCGCCGACCTGGACGTCCCGACGACGCTCGTCTGGGGGCGCGAGGCCGACATCACGCCGCTCGCCGACGGCCGGGAGCTCGCCGAGCGCGCGGACGCCAAGCTCGTCGTGATCGACTACGCCGCCCTCCTCCCGCACGACGAACACCCCGGCGCGTTCCTCGACGGACTCGCCGACGACCTCTCGCTCGACCGGGACGCCGACGACGTCCGCGTCGCCGTCGAACGCGAGAACTGACCGCGAAAGCGCTCGACCGAACGCCCGCGTTTCTCCTCGTCAGGCCGCGTGGAACACGACGAGGTCGTCGCCCGTCGTCTCGGTCGCGTCGACGTCGATCTCGACGGTCATGCCGACCTCGACGTCCTCGACGTCCACGCCGCGGACCTGTCCGGTGACGGCGACGTCGTCGAAGCGCACGATCGCGACGGCGTACGGCGTGTCCGCCGTGAAGTTCGGCGTCGCGACGTGCGTCACCGTGAACGTCTCCACCTCGCCGGACGCCGGCAGCGGCGTCTCCTCGATCTCCAGGCTCCCGCAGTGCGGGCAGACGCGCCGCGGCGGCAGCGACCCGTGCCCGTTCTCGCACGAGAGGAAGTAGCCCTCGCCGTCACGCACGGCGTCCAGCCACTCGTCGTAGCCCGCGTCCACGACCTCCTCGTCGTCGCTCATGCTTCCACCTCTTCCAGGATATGGACGACAGCAGAGGCGACCGTCCCACCGGCGTTGTGCGCGAGCCCGCACTCGGCGTCGGGCACCGCGTCGCTGTTCGGGTGGTCGCCCCGGAGGAGCATCGTGAGCTCGCAGATCTGGCTCGCGCCCGTCGCCCCGACCGGGTGCCCCTTCGCCTTCAGGCCCCCGGAGAGGTTCACCGGCATCTCGCCGTCGCGCGTCGTCACGCCCTCGGCGGCCGCGCGCACGCCCTCGCCGACCTCGCACAGGCCGAGCGATTCGAGCGCGAGCACCTCCGCGATCGTGAAGCAGTCGTGAACTTCCGCGACCTCCACGTCCCCGGGCGTGACGCCCGCGTCCGCGTACGCCTCCTCGGCCGCCTCGTCCGCCGCGGGCGACCGCGCGAGGTACTCGCGGTCGTGCAACGCCATCAGGTCGCCGCCCTGCCCGGTGCCCGTGATGGCGACCGACGCGTCCAGGTCGTGCTCGGCCGCGAACTCGTCGCTCACGAGCACGACCGCCGCCGCCCCGTCGCTGATCGGGCAGGAGTCGTACAGTCCGAGCGGTTCGGACACCATCGGCGCGTCGAGCACCGTGTCCACGTCGATCGCGCGCTGGTACTGCGCCTTCTCGTTGTTCAGCGCGTTGTCGTGGTTCTTCACCGCGATCTCGGCGAGATCCTCCCGCGACCCGCCGTACTCCGCGAAGTACGCCTGCGCCATCAGCGCGTACGCACCCGGGAACGTCATGCCCGCGCGGACCTCCCAGAGGTCGTCCGCGGCGATCGCGAGCGCCTCCGTCGCACCCGCCGTCCCGAGGTTCGTCATCCGCTCGGTCCCACCGACCAGCAGGACGTCGGACTCGCCGTTCCGAACGCGCTTGACGCCCTCGCGAACCGCGACCCCGGAGGACGCACACGCCGCCTCGAATCGCGTCGCGGGCGCGTCCAAGCCGACGGCTTCCGCCATCAGCGGCCCCTGGTGCCCCTGGTGCTCCGCGAGCTCTCCCATGAAGTTCCCGTACAGGAGTGCCTCGACGTCGTCGCGGTCGACGTCGGCGTCCGCGAGCGCGTCGCATCCAGCCTCCGCGAAGAGGTCCCGGCCCGTGCGTTCCGGGGACGCGCCGAACGCCGTCAACCCGACGCCAGCCACTCGTACACCTGACATGGAGCAAACTTCGACAGCGACCACTTAATATGTCGTGGTTAACGGCACGATCCGTGTACTACCCCAACGACGCTCGGACGTCCGGAACCGTCGCCTGGCCCGTCTCGTGACGCGGTTCCGGCCTCGTTCGTTCCGTGACGTGTTTATGCCTGAACCCCCAAGTCGAGGTATGGCAAAGGAGCGCGTCGAGGACGGAAGTGGGGAGACCGACGGGAATCGCGCCGTCACCGACCACAAGCCCTCCGCGAGCCTGTGGCCGATGTTCGTCGCGTTCGGGCTCGCCATCGCGGAGGTCGGCGTGGTCGTCGGCGTGTTCGTGTTCACGGTCGTCGGCTTCCTGACGTTCACCGGGGCCGTCACCGGCATCCTCTACGAGTCCGGGTACGTGGAGAACGCCTGGGGGACCCTCGGCGCGCTCGCGGCGGTCGTGCTCGCGCTCGGGTTCGGCGTGTTCCTCGGGTTCGGGGGCGTCGTCGGCGGCACCGAACTCGTCGCCGTCCCGAACGCGATCGCGTACCGCGGGCTCTCGATGGTCGCCGCGGGCTTCCTCACGCTCCTCACCGCCGGCGTCGGCTCCGTCCGCGGCGAGTTCGCGGCCAGCGCCTGACACCCGTTCCCCCGCAACGCGCCGGAACGGTCGGGCTGGCGTGAACCGACAACCTATTTGTTCGTCACTCGAAACCCCAGATAGCAATGGCAGAGCGCGTCTTCACGAAGGACACGATGCTCGACCTCGTGGTGAACATGATCCCGCTGGGCATCATGGCCTTCTTCATCGGCTTGTTCGTCCTCTGGGGTCCGTACAGCTGGGACCCACTGTACAGCACGCTCATGCTCGGCATCATCGGCGGGGCGTTCCTCCTCCTCACGATCCTCACGTACGTCTCCGCGGTCGCGATCGAGGGGGACGCGAACGAGCGGGAGGCAGCCGAACGCGCCGCGGAGGAAGCGGCCGCCGCGGACGACGGTGCGGACCCCGGAGACGGCGAAGCCGAAGAGGCCGTTTGAACGCCGACCCGTTCGCGGCCGAGCGACGCGCATCGCAGGGAGCCGGACGACCGGGGTCGTCGCTCACCGTTCATCGTTCAGGCCCCGCGGATCCGCGGTGAACGCGCCGACGTCGGTCCGCGGTGGGGACGAACCCGAGGCTTTCTTTAGGATGCAATCCTGACCGTCTTCCATGGGTCTTAGCGGAGAGTTCGCACTGACACTCCTCACGGGCGTCCTCGTCCTCGTCGTCTTCGCGCTCGCCACGCGCTTCGACGACTGGCGGACGTACACGCCGCTCGCCGGCGGCGGCGCCGTCGGGGGAGAAACCGGGTACGGTCACGACGAGAAGCCCGGTGGTATCGTACGCTGGTTGACCACGGTCGACCACAAGGACATCGGCATCCTCTACGGCGTCTACGCGATCGTCGCGTTCGCGTGGGGCGGCCTCGCCGTCATGCTGATGCGAACCGAGCTGGCGACGCCGGCGATGGACGTCCTCGCGGGCGTCGGCGGCCAGGCGTTCTACAACGCGCTCCTGACCAGTCACGGCATCACGATGCTGTTCCTGTTCGGGACGCCGATCCTGGCGGCGTTCTCGAACTACTTCATCCCGCTGCTGATCGGCGCGGACGACATGGCGTTCCCGCGCATCAACGCCATCGCGTTCTGGCTGCTCCCCCCCGGTGCACTCCTCATCTGGGCCGGGTTCTTCCTCGGGCCGTTCTTCGAGTCGATCAGCGCGTCGATGATCTCCTGGACGATGTACCCACCGCAGGGCGTCGCGCAGACCGCGGCCGGGCAGGACGCGATGTCCTACGAGTACGCGGGCCGCGTCATCGCGTCCACGGAGATCGACACCGCCGCGCTGAACGTCGGGACTGACCTGATGCTGCTGGGCCTGCACCTCACTGGCGTCTCCGCGACGATGGGCGCGATCAACTTCATCGCGACCATCTTCACGGAACGCGGCAGCGACGTCGGCTGGGACACCCTCGACATCTTCTCGTGGACGATCCTCACGCAGTCCGCGCTCATCCTGTTCTCGTTCCCGCTGCTGGGGAGCGCGCTCGTGATGCTCCTCCTCGACCGGAACTTCGCGACCGGGTTCTTCGCCGTCGAAGGCGGCGGCACCATCCTCTACCAGCACCTGTTCTGGTTCTTCGGCCACCCCGAGGTGTACATCCTGGTGCTCCCACCGATGGGGATC
>Ga0207756_100589_pt1 | contig 10621 bp, 11 predicted proteins | sample A23M1SouthBayCA_FD_187748 | JGI IMG/M metagenome (GOLD analysis project Ga0207756, IMG submission 187748) | Aerobic enrichment media microbial communities from Eden Landing Ponds, California, USA - A23 M1 (3) (SPAdes) | ecosystem: Environmental > Aquatic > Marine > Unclassified | place...
TCCGATCAACTTCAACTTCGAGCACAAGAAGCTGTTCCCGGGGAACGTCGGGCCGTCGACGGGCGAGATGGGGACGGCGATGTTCTGGGCGGGCCGGAACCGGTTGTTCGAGCAGACGCTGGGCAGGCTGGAGGAGTGGCTGGCCGACGAGGGGTACGTGGGGAGCATCGACCTGAACTGCATCGCGACCGACGAGGCGGCGTACCCGCTGGAGTTCACGCCCCGGTTCGGGTACCCGACGATCGCGCTCCAGGAGGAGTCGATTCGCTCGGGGAGCGGCGCGTTCCTGCACGACCTCGCGCACGGCGCGAACCCGAGCCCCGAGGTGCATCGCGGGTTCCAGGTGGCGGTGCGCGTGGTGCTGCCGCCGTTCCCGTTCGACGACGAGAAGACGTACGACGAGAGCTCGCGGAACGCCGCGCTCGTGTTCGACACGGACGACGGCCGACCGCCGGATGGCGTGCACATCGAGGACGCCAAGCGCGTGACGCCCGACGGCGAGCCGACCGCGGACGTCGACGGCCAGTGGCGGGTCGCTGGCGAGGCGGGGATGCCCCTCGTCGTCACCGGCATGGGGGAGACGATGGCGGCCGCGCGCGAGCGGTGCTACGATCGCGTCGGCGACGTCCTCGTCCCGAACCTGTACTACCGGGACGACATCGGCGAGCGGTGGATCGACGGCGAGGGCGATCGCCTGCATGCGTGGGGCTACCTCGGGCCGAAGTAGGACTCGCGGCCCAGTGGCGGTGGCGAGCGGTCAGAACTCGGTGCCCTTGCGGGCGCGCACGCCGTCGTCGAAGGGGTGTTTCTGCTTGCGGACGTTCGTGACGAGGTCGGCGCGGCCGGTGACGTACGTCGGGTCCTCGTGCCCGCCGGTGAGGACGAGTTCCAGGGCGTCGGGCTTGCGGTCGAGGAGGTCGACGACGGCGTCGGGCGCGACGAGGTCGCGGTTCGCGGCGTAGCAGAGTTCGTCCAGCACGAGCATGTGCACGCCGTCGTCCGCGGGCGCGTCGAACTCGAAGGGCGTGGCGAGGTCGGCGTCGCTGGCGGCGTCGAGGAGGTCGCGTGCGCGCTCCAGGCCCCCTTGCGCGCGGGCTTCGTGGTCGACGTCGTCGGTGCCGTCGCGCATCGCGTGCCAGCCGTAGTGCCCGGAGTGCTCGTACGTGAACGCCGGCATCGCGTGGATGGCGTTGTACTCGCCGCGGACGTCCTCGACGCTCGCCGCGCCGCCCTTCATGAACTGCAGGAGGTGCACGCGGTAGCCGTGCCCGGCGGCCCTGAATCCCATGCCGAGCGCGGCGGTCGTCTTGCCCTTGCCGTCGCCCCACCAGACCTGGGTGCGACCGAACTCCTCGGGGGCGGCGGGCTCGATCGGTGCGGGCGTGAGTGGCGCGTCGTCGTCGGTCATGCGTCGACCGTCGGTCGCGGGTCGCTTCAGTCCTCGGCTTCGCGACCGCAGGTCGGGAGGAGTGGTCGCGTCCCGGTCGCCGGGGTCGTCGGCGAACGGCGGTCGCGTCAGTGCCGAGCGTCGTCGACGATGGCGGTCGCGGCGTCGAGTTCGTCCTCGACGACGCCGTGGCCGATGCCCTGGTAGATGCGTTCGTCGACGTCGGCGTCGAGCGCGTCGAGGACCTCGGTGGTCTCGTGCACGCGCTCGAGGGCGATGTGGGGGTCGTTCTCGTCGCACCCGAGGAAGGCCGGCGTTCCGGCGAGGTCCGCGTCGCCCGCAGCGTCCGCGTACCCCTCTACGGTCACCTCGGGCCCGATGAGGCCGCCACTGAAGACGACGAGGCCGCCGTAGCGCGCGGGGTTGCGGGCGACGTACTCGCTCGACAGGCACGCGCCCTGGGAGAACCCGAGGACCACGACGCGCTCGCGGCCGACGGCCGCCGCGGCCCGGTCGACGAGCGCGCCGACGCGCGCCAACCCGGAGGACAGGCCGGGCTGGTTCGAATCCGTCGGGGCCGTGAACGGGTTCGGGTACCACGTCCGGCCTGCGGCCTGCGGGGCGAGGACGGCGACGTCGTCGAACCCGAACTGCTGGGTGATCTGGAGCATCGACTGCGCGGTGGCGCCGCGGCCGTGCACGCAGACGACGGCCGCGGCCGCGTCCGCGAGGTCCGCGCCGGCTTCGGCGACGGGCTGGTCGCCGTGCGGGTCGTCGCCACTGTGCGGGTTCGGTGCACTCACCGCGACCGGCCTCCCTGACGAGTCGAGCGTGCTGTCATGGTGGCCCCTAGTCCGCCGACGCGTTTAGCGAGTCGGGAAGCGGCGACCGGTGACGTCGGTTCACGCTTCTGCGGGTTCGTCGACGAACTCGAGGACGGCGTCCGCGCCCTGGAAGCCGTCGGCGACGCGACGCACGGGCTCGCCGTCCTCGTAGTACACGAGCAGGGGGACGCTCGTGACGTCGAGGCGCTCGACGAGCGGCGGGTCGTCGCGCGGGTTGACGAGTGCGACCGCGACGTCCGTGGCGCGGGCGACGTTCCCGAGGACGGGCTCCATGGACGCGCAGATGCCGCAGCCGTCGGTGTACGCCTCCAGCAGGACGCGGTCGTGTTCGGCGAGGAACGCGTCGAGTTCGGCTTCGTTCGCGAGGTGGACGGGTTTCTGTGTCTGACTCATTGGATTCGAGGTACGCGTTCGGAGGCTTTCAGTGTACGGGCGGTGGACGAGCGCCGCGTCGGACCGCGGTCGGCGGGAGCGGCCGGCGGGGAGGCGGCGTCAGTCCGCGGCCTGCTGTTGTCGGGCGTTCTGTGCGGTGCGGAGGAGTTCGCGGTAGCGGTCGCGGATCGTGACCTCGCTGACGTCCGCGGCCGCGCCGACCTCACGCTGCGTGAGGTCGGCGTCCTCGAGCAGGCCGGCGGCGTAGATGGCGGCGGCGGCGATGCCGACCGGTGACTTCCCGGAGTGAACGGCCTCGCGCTTGGCGGTCTCGACGAGTTCCCGCGCGCGGCGCTCGACGCCGTCGGGGGCGTCCAGGTCGCTCGCGAACCGCGGCAGGTAGCTCGCGGGGTCCGCCGGCTGGACCTCCAGGGAGAGTTCCTTGACGAGGTAGCGGTACGTGCGCGTGAACTCCTGCTCGTCGACGCGGGAGACGCGCGTCATCTCGTCGACGGTCCGGGGGGAGCCGGCCTGGCGGGCGGCCGCGTGCAGGCTCCCGGTGGCGACGCCCTCGATGCTGCGGCCGGGCAGGAGGCCGTCCTCGAGCGCGCGCCGATAGACGACGCTCGCGGTCTCCCGGACGTTCTTCGGGAGGCCCAGCGCCGACGCCATGCGGTCGATCTCGCCGAGGGCCTGCTTGAGGTTGCGTTCCTGGCTATCGCGGGTGCGGAAGCGCTCGTCCCACGTGCGCAGGCGCTGCATCTGCTTGCGCTTGTGCGCGGAGAGACTGTTCCCGTACGCGTCCTTGTTCTGCCAGCCGATGGTGGTCGACAGCCCGTCGTCGTGCATCATCTTCGTCGTCGGCGCGCCGACCCGGGACTTCTCTTCCTGTTCGTTGGCGTCGAACGCGCGCCACTCGGGGCCGCGGTCGACGGCGTCCGCCTCGACGACGAGCCCGCAGTCCTCGCAGACGGTCTCGCCGCGTTCCTCGTCCGCGGCGAGGTGCCCGCCGCACTCCGGGCACGTCGTCACGCTCTCGTCGTGCTCGTGCTCGCGTTCGTCCGCGTCGTCCTCGCTGGTGCGTGTCCCCGGTCGCGTCCTGCTCGCGCTCTCGCCCGCTCGCTGGTGTCGCGTGTCGAAGCGCTGTCTCGTCATTACCACAACGTTCGACGGACAGCCACCAATAGGTTCGTTTGGCGTATGCCAACCGAAGCTGGTTCGGCGTGGTGGTCGACCCCGCCAACGTACCGCGGTTACTATCACTTAAATAACTACCGGCGAAACTGTTAGGTTGGCATACGCCAAACGTCGGGTATGAGGGAGTACGTCTTCACGCTCGAGTACGACCGCGGCGTCGACCCCATCGCGGACGTCTTCATCGACCACCCGGAGGCGATCGCGCGGTCGATCGCTTGCAACGTCGTCGGGAACGACATGTGGCGCCTCGACCGGTTCAGCGGCCCCGAGCACGCCATCGACGCCCTCGAGGAGCTCGTGCTCGACGCGAACCGCTGCAACGAGTGCCCCGAAGGCGCGTGCGACTCCTACCGCGAACACGAACTCCTCGAGACCGACCCGACGAGCGCCACCGTCTACACGTACCGGCAGGGGATCGACGCCTGCCCCGCGCTTCCCTACCCGGCGAGCGAGCACCTCGGCCCCGGCCTGTTCTTCCAGACGCGCCGCCGCGGGAACGAGTACGTCTGGCGGGTCCTCACGCGCGACGGCGCCGGCGCCGGCGAACTGTTCGACCACGTCCGCGAGCGGTTCCCGGACAGCATCGGGATCTCACTCAGTCAACTCAGCGACCCCACGCACTGGGGGGACGCCGACGAGGACCGCGACGAACTCCCCTACGAGCAGCGCGCCGCCCTCGAAGCGGCCGTCGACGCGGGCTACTACGCGACCCCGCGAGAGAGCACGCTCGCGGAGGTCGCCGACGCCGTCGACGTCCCGCGGTCGACGCTCCAGTACCGCCTGCAGAAGGCCGAGACGTGGCTCGCCACCGAGTTCACGCAGGGGTGCCTCGGCGTCGACGAGGACGTCCCGGAGCGCGCCCCTTAACACGACCGAGCGACAATCCCAGGCAGGAATGGACGACGAAGTCGCCCCGGAAGACGTGCAGGCGCTACGAGCCGACGACGACGTCGACGTCTGCATCGTCGACATCCGCAACCCCTCGAGCTTCGCGCGCGGTCACATCCCCGAATCGGAGAACTATCCGCTCCCGGAACTCGCGACCGCCGTCGACGCGCTCCCGGACGCCGACCGGTTCGTCACCGTCTGCCCGCACGGCAAATCCAGCGTGCAGGCCGCGCGCCTCATCGCGTCCTACGAGGACGTCGACGTCCCCGTCGAGAGCATGGCCGGCGGCCTCACCGCGTACGACGGCGACCTCGCAACCGGCACCCCCGACGAGGACGCCGACGACGCCAGCAGTAACTCCACGGACGGCCCGACCGCGCCCTTCTGAAGCCCGCGTCCGACCCGGCGCCCGTCGAGTCGACCGCATCCAGGCGATCCGACCGCGAGCGACGGCGCTATCGCTCTGGACGTGACGAACGAACCGGAAGGGTGAGTGGTCAGGCGACGTTGAATCCGCGGTCGCGGAGGAAGTCCTCGATGCGGCCCGAGTGGTTCCCCTGCAGTTCGATGTGGCCGTCCTCGACGGTCCCGCCACAGGCGAACTTCGACTTCAGGTCCGACGAGAGGGAGTCGATGTCGACGTCCTTCGATTCGAACCCTTCGATGACCGTTACCTCTTTCCCGTATCTGCGCTCGTCAATGCGGATGGTTATCTCCGTATCTCCCTTGGCCACGTCCTCGCAGACGCAGAGTTCCTCGGGGAGCCCGCACGTCGAGCAGACTTCCGACATTACAGGTCGAACCTACGGCGTCGTGATATTAAACACTATCGGGAGCGCGGGAGGCCACGTGGACGGCGACCGCGGCGTCTCCGGCCGGTTTTCCGCGGGTTCGCGCCGACGCGACCGAGGTGCCGGAGCGGTGTCGCGTTCCGGCACCCCCGTGCGTGTGACTCGCGCTCACCGCAGTCGCCGGAGGAGCGGCGTGTGCGCGCGCACCGCGTCGTCGACGATCGCGACGACCTCGTCCGCCTCCGCCTCGCTCACGCCGTCGCCGTACACGGCGTGCTCGTAGAGTTCGCCGGCGCGGGTCACGTCGTCGTCGAGCCCGGCGCGGGTCAGCGACCGGATGTACGCCGGTGGCGACTCGTCGACGTGCCGCGGCCGATAGTGGCGCTCCAGGAGGAGTTCGAGGCGTTCGAGCGCACGCCTGACGTCGGTCTCCGGGTCCGTTCGGCCGCCCTGCCAGTGGATCTTCGCCGTGCGGAGCGCGCGATCGGTCGCGCCCGTCCGGTGCGCGCCCGCGGCGAGCCCGACGAGCGCGACGAGCGCGACGAGGATCGTCTCCGGCGGAATCGGCCCGCCGCCCTCGTCGTCGTCGCCGGCACCGTCACCCGTGTCGTTCAACCCGGCCGTCCCGCCCGGCACCGTGGCGTTCGCGCCGCCCCCGGGGGTCGTCTGCAGGATGTCCGGGTTCCGGAACGTCTGATTCGTCCGGTTGATGTCCGTCGCGTTCGGCGACGGCGTCGTCGTCGGCGCCGTCGTCGTCGTCAACGGCACGTCCTCGCTGTCGTCGACGTCCACGTCGCTCTGTCCGCTTTCGCGAGCGTCCTCGACCGCGCCGACCTCCGCGCTCTGGCGCGGCCCGGACGGCGTCGGGTCGAACTGCACCCAGCCGACGTCCTCGAAGTACACCTCGACCCACGCGTGCGAGTCCAGGCCACGGACGACCCACTCGTTGTCGTCGACCTGCTGTCCGGGCGTGTACCCGACGACGAACCGCGCCGGGACGTCCTGACTGCGCAGCATCATCACCATCGCCGTCGCGTAGTACGTGCAGTACCCCTGCTCCATGTCCAGCAGGAACTGCTCGGCGATGTTCCCGCTCGGCCGGTCGGTGTCCAGCGAGTACTCGCGGTTCCCCTCCAGCCAGTCCTCGATCGCGACCGCGGTCTCGTAGGGGTTCTCGGCGTCCGAGACGATGTCGTCGGTCTTCTCGGTGAACTCCGCGGACAGCCCCTGGGCTTCCGTGTACCGGGCTTCGACGCGCGAGGGATAGTCCGTCCCGGTCGCTCGAAGCGTCTCCGCGTCCGCGTTCGGGACCGCACTCACGACGCTGTACCGGTCGCCCTCCCGGAACCGGACGTCGGACTGGAGGCCGCCGTTGCGCGTGACCTTCGTGAACTCGCGGACGTCACCGCGAACCTCCACGGGCTGGTTCGCCGCGGGCATCACCTTCGCGGGCGCGAGCACCTCGAACGTCTGACTCACGCGATCCGTGTCCCCGGGTGGCGTCTCCAGCAATCCCGGGGAGTACTCGCGGCTCTCGCCACTACGCAACCACGTCTGTCCCGTGAACCGGTCGTACGTCGCGGCCCGCCAGTACTGCCCCCGGTCGGCCTCCACCCTGAACCGGACCTCCGGGGAGAGCTCGATGGAGCCGACGATCGGCGCACGCCCGTTCTCCGCGGTCAGACTCCCCTCGACGGTCGCCGCCCCCTCGCCACCTGCTTTCGGGAGGAGGAGCGGGCTGCCGGGGAGGACGGGCACCGAGGAGACGACGAGCATCGCCGCGAACAGCACGACGAGCACGTCCACTTGCTTGAGCGTCCCACCGCGGCGTTCGAGTTCGCCGAACCCGACCGCCGCGATGCCCGCGACCGCCCCGAACAGGAGCGGCACGCGACCGAGCAGCACGGGCGCGTCCCCCGTCATGATGAGGACGGCGAGCGCGAGGCCGCTGACGCCGACCGCGCCCACGTACCGCCGACGCAGTGCGAGGTACGTCGTGATGAACGTCGGCGCGGGCGCGAACCCGAGGATCCACACGGTCGGTTCGACGAGCTTCAGCACGCGCCAGCCCGTCAGGAGCGCGAACGCGTCCGTGAGGATCCGGCCGCCGCGGGTCGTCAGGGAGACGACGCCCAGTGGCGTCGCGAGCAGGTACGCGATCCCGCCCCCGACCACGAGCCCGACCGTCAACAGTGCGGCGACGCGCTCCCCGACCGTCCGCGAGAGCCCGTACCCGCCAGCGATCGACCCGAGGACGACGAGCACGAGCTCGGGCGTCCCGCCGACTGACGGGACCGCCGTCAGCTCGAACAGCACCGCGAGGTACGTCGCCGCGAGACCCGCAACGCCCGCGAGCGCGAGCGCGCGAAACCGGTTCGAGTCGGTCTCGGCGTCCGAGGCCAAGCGCCCGCCGAGCCGGTCGACGGTGCTCACGGCGACACCCCCTCGTGCGCGGCGTCGTCCTCGACGAACGACGAGAACGGCACCTCGCGTTCGGGCATCTCCACGCGCACGCCCGTCGACTCGCTGCCCGTGACGACGACGTTCGCGCGAGAGCGATGCTCCTCCGGGACCGTCCCGGGCCCGACGGTCGCGAGCAAGGATAGCAGCGCCTCCCGGTGGTCAGCGCCCGCGTCCGCCTCCAGTTCGCCGTTCGGCGCCGACAGCCCGACGCGGATGCCGGAGTCGAGCAGGTACAGCGCGATGCTCGCGGTCGCCTCCGCGACGTGGTCGTCCCAGCCGTCCGCGCTCTCGCACGCGACGTGCACGTCGCCGACGTCCTCCTCGCTCACGAACTGCTTCACCACGAGGTCGTTCGCCGCGCGCTTCGCGCTCGACTTCCAGTGCACGTCCCGCAGCGAATCCCCGCGGTCGTACTCGCGGAGGCTGTCGAACTCCTCGCGGTTGTGCTCGAACCCGCCCTCCGGGAGGAGGTTGAGGTCGTGCCGCGTCGATCCCGTGAGCGCGTACACGCGCGGATACACGAGCACGCCGTCGCGCGCCCCGTACGTGCGCTCGCTCTCCGCGAGCCCGAGCACGTCCACGATGCGGACCGACAGCGGCCCGAACGCGTGCTCGCCGCGCCTGCGGTACGTCACGTCGTACGCGAGGTCGCCCGTCCCGAGCGTCGCCTCGAAGGACGCCCCGTCGAGTTCGAGGCCCGCGTCGGCGTCGTCCTCGACGGTCGCCGCGATCGGCGACGACACGTCGAACGACAACCGCACCTGCTTCGTCTCACCGATGAACCCCGGGTCGGGCACGTGCCGCGTCACCGCCGGCCGGCCCGCGCGCCGCACCTGCACGACCGCGCCGACGACCGCGACCAGCACCGGGATGACGATGACGCCCAGCGCTTGCGCGCCGAACACGAACGACGCGAGCACGCCGAGAGCGACCACCGCGAGCGCCGCCTTGCCGCGTCTCGTCAACCGCATCTCACTCGACCGGCACGGACTCGATGGCGTCCGCGACCACCTGCTCGCCCTGATCGCGGGGGCCGCTCGCGGACAGCCTGATTCGGTGACTGAGCACGCGCGACGCCTCCGCCTGCACGTCCTCCGGCGTCACGTACCCGCGGCCGCGCAGCACCGCTCGCGCCTGCGACGCCCGCATCAGCGCGATCGTGCCACGCGGAGAGACGCCGAGCTTCGCGTTCTCGCGCGTGTACGCCGCCAGCCGCGTCGCGTACTCACGCACGGCGTCCTTCACGGTGACGTTCGCCACCGTCTCGCGCGCCCGCCGCATCGTCGCCGTGTCCGTCACCGAGGACAGCGACTCGATCGGGTGATGCCCGACCGCGCGCGCGACCACCTCGGACTCCTCGGCCTGACCGGGATACCCGAGGTGCAGCTTCTTCATGAACCGGTCGACTTCCGCGAGCGGCAGCTCGTACGTCCGATTCGGCTCCACGGAGTTCTGCGTCGCGATCACCGTGAACGGCTGCGGGAGCATGCGGGTCGTCCCGTCCACCGTCACCTGCTGCTCTTCCATCGCCTCCAGGAGCGCGCTCTGGGTTTTCGGCGGCGCGCGATTGATCTCGTCCCCGAGCACGACGTTCGCGAACACCGGCCCCTTCTGGAACTCGAACTCCCGGGTCTTCTGGTTGAACACGTTCACGCCCGTGATGTCGCTGGGGAGGAGGTCGGGCGTGAACTGCACGCGCTTGAACGAGCACTCGATGGACGCGGCGAGCGCCCGCGCGAGCATCGTCTTCCCGACGCCGGGGACGTCCTCCAGGAGCACGTGCCCGCGGCCGAGCATCGCCGTGACGACGTGCTCGATCTCGTCGTGATGCCCGACGATGACGTCCTCGACGTTCGAGATGACGTTCCGACTGACCTGGGCGGCGTCCTCGACCGGGAGCGATTCGGGTTCGGTTTCTGGGCGACTCGACTGCGTCGTCGCGTCTGGAGTGTTAGCGTCCGTCATGTGTTGTCGTCTGACAGTGCCCGCGGCGTCGCCGGCGACCGACGCGGAGGGCGGCCGGCTGCTTCGCGGTGGTCTCGGTCCGGCTGGACGCACCCGACGCTACCGGTCGTCGAACCCGCGTGCCCATTGCCCGAGCGTGACACACCACGTACTGCCAGGGTATAGCGGTCGCTGCCATGTAACGTTGCCGGGGACACAAAATTCCGTTTGTCCGAAGCCCTCCGGCGATCAGAGGCGTGTGAGGTTCTCCGCGCGCGGGCCCTTGTCGGCCTGCACGATGTCGAACTCCACCTCCTGTCCCTCCTCGAGGTCCGGACCGCCGATGTCCTCCATGTGGAAGAACACGTCCTCGTCCGCCTCGTCTGTGTCGATGAATCCGTAGCCGCCCGTGTCGTTGAAGAAGTCGACCGTACCTGTTGGCATACGCTCTCATGAAGGGCGTTCACAAGCATAAAGGTTGCCACGACCCGAATTCGAGCGGTAGACGCGTCGAGAACCGGTTCTACCAGGGTTTGCAGTCCGCACAGACCGCCTCGTCGGCGGCGATCCACAACCGAACCGCCTCCGCGTCGCACGCCGCACACGCCACCCCGTCCGGGTCGAACCGCGACGTCACCGTCGCCGGCGCCGCCGCAGCCACGCGCTCACCGACGGTCGCCTCGTCGTCGCCTCCCGCATCGTCCTCCTCGCCCACCGCCTCCTCGCCATCCACC
>Ga0207756_100590_pt1 | contig 10604 bp, 12 predicted proteins | sample A23M1SouthBayCA_FD_187748 | JGI IMG/M metagenome (GOLD analysis project Ga0207756, IMG submission 187748) | Aerobic enrichment media microbial communities from Eden Landing Ponds, California, USA - A23 M1 (3) (SPAdes) | ecosystem: Environmental > Aquatic > Marine > Unclassified | place...
GTGTTCGCCGGCGAGGGAGAACATCGCTTCGCCGGCGGTCTCCCACGAGCAGTCCAGCGCGACGAGCGTGGAGGCGTCGGCGTCCGCGGGCGAGAGTGCGACGTCGGCGTGCGGGTTGAGGACGACGCCGTACGGGGTCGCGCGGTCCGAGCGATGCAGCTCCGCGAGGTCGAACCGCTCGAGCTTCCGGGCCGTGCACTTGTCGGGGTCGTCGTCGCCCTCGTACCGCACGTGGAGGTCCACTGTCGACTCGAGGTTGGGTGCGTGCGGGCAAAAGCGCCGCGTTCCGGGGGCGGCGGTCACGCACCCCGCGAAGGGTGGTCGTCCCGGTCAGTCGCCGGCGAGGTCGTCGTAGAGCGCGTGGACGTCCACGAGGGCGACGTCGTGGTCGTCGATTGTGTCGAGGTGTTCGTCGCGCGAGCCGTGCGTGGGGTGGGCGTCGAGCGCGTCGAAGACGTCCGCGAGGAAGGCTTCGAGCGCGTCGGTGAGGGCGTCGTACGTGGTCTCGACGTGGCCGCCGTAGAGGTCGAGGTGCACGCGCTCGCCGCGTTCGGCGAGCTCGTACCCCATGAACTGGGGGTGGGTGGTTCGCTGGAAGCTCGCGCAGTCGTACAGCCGGAGCAGTTGGTGCATGGAGCCGTACGTGTGCACGACTGCGGCGTCGTCGTCGTACACGGCGAACTCGACGTGGTCCGACGGGCCGAGGGCGGCGGTGTCCCACCCGCCCGCGACGTCCCGGAGTTCGAACGCGACCATACCCCGTCGAAGGACGTGGGCGGCAAGAACGGTTGCGGTTCCGGTTCGGGACGAGTCCAGAGTCCGGCTCGCTCGCGTCAGTCGAACGCGTCGAGTCCGCTCTGGCGGGTTCGGCGGCCGGCCGGGTCGCGCTCCCAGTCGGTGTTGGCGTCGCGTTCGGCGGCGAGGTCGACTTCGGGCGGCGCCGTGGGCTCGAAGCCCGGGCAGTCCGAGCCGCAGTCCCTCGCCGGGTCGACGACGCGGTCGTGGTACGCGCAGTAGGGGAGCGTTGCGCCGTCGGGGGCCGGGTCGGCACCGGGTGCGACGTGCTCGCACCCGGGGAGGTCGAACGTCCGCCAGCCCTTCTCGTACGCGCGCTCGGCGAGGCGTCGGCGCGCCCCCTGCTTCTCCCCGCGGTCGACGACCGCGACGTCGGTCCGGGCGGGTTCCTCGTTCAGGAGTTCGACGCCGGGGTCGTCGACGGGGAGCGGTTCGGGGTCGCGGACGACGTCGAGTGCGTCGCGGTCGCGGTGGTAGCGCCACACGCCGACGGCGTCGGGGATGCGGTTCAGGTGCGCGCCCGTGACGTGGCTCTCGGTCGCGAGCACGACCGCGTCGACGAGCGCGAGGCTGACGTCGAGGCGGAGCTGCCGTTCGAGGGATCCCGGACTGGCGAGGTCGGGCTTGTTCTCGACGGCGAGCACGCGCCCGAACCAGTTCGCGGGGTAGCGCGCGGTCTGTCGGAGGTACTCGCGGCCGCCGCGGCGCTCGCGCTCGAAGAACCCGCGGTCGACGCACGCGTCCGCGATCCGGCGCGCGGACTCTTCGCGCAGATTCTCGGGGAGTGCGTCCCGCCACGGTCGGGCGCGACCGGGGCCGGCCGGCCCGCGAATCGCGGGGTCGGGGATGCGTCGCTCGGTGATCGCGGCGCGCTCCTCGAACCCGGGCCCGGGTTCGACGTGGACGACGTCCAGCACGCGATCACCGGGCGCGTGCACGCCGCCGCCGAGCTGGCGGGCGAGCACGCCGTCGCGCTCGCGCTCCAGGTGCGCGCACAGCGACAGTTCGAACCCGTACTCGGTCACGGGCGAGCGAAGGGTGCCGAGGACGAAAAGCAGTGCGTTCGGGAACGTCGAGAGCGAAGGTGGCGGTCGGCAGCGGGTCGCGCCGATCGCGTCGCCGTGGTCGTCAGAGGCTCGCGCCGACCGCGTGGACGAGCGCGACGGGGAGTGCGACGACGCCGACGAGGACGGCGGCGGCGGCGAGCAGCCCGAGCACCATCGCGACGGCGGGGACGTTCGCTGCGACGACCCCGAGGGCTGCCAGCACGGCGACGGCCGCGACGGCGAGGGCGGCGACGCGCGCGAGTACCTGCAGCGACGAGGGGCCGACGGGGCTGGGGACGCCGAGTGCGTTTCGTGGTTCGTGGGAGTCGAGTTGGTGGGTCATCTTCACTTCTACGCAGGCCCCACGAGCCCATAAGGGTAATCTGAACTACATTTCTGTAGGCGGGTTTACTGAAATCTCCTTCAGCAACGCCGACTGCAGAATCGCCCGAAATCGGGTGGTTGGCGGGAGAACACCACGCGGCGCTCCGGGGTCCGCGAGCGTCAGCGACGGTCGACGTCGACGGCCTGGAACGCCTCGTCGAGCGTGACGCGCATCGTCTCGTCGTCGAGCGGGATGTCGACCCGCACGCGCAGCGGGTCTTCGGACTCGAGGGTGGTGTGGTGGTCGGAGACGCACCACGGGAGCTGCCAGTACGGCGTCGCGTTCAGGTCCACGCCGTGCTCGCGGTGGAAGGTGACGACGTCGGACTGGTCCAGCAGCACGAGCCCGACGGCGGAGCACAGGGAGTGCCCGCACTGCGCGCACTCGTGCTCGACGCGCAGGTCCGCGCCGAGACAGCAGTCGCCGCCGCGCTCGACGTGACTGTGCATCTTCCCGTTGCACTCCGGGCAGACGCCGTCCGCGGCGAGGCAGTGCAGGTGGCGAACGCGCTGGTCGAACGCCGCCATCACCTCCTCTCGCGACCGGTCGGTGAGGCCACCCGGCGGGAACGGGTACTCGCCGTGCGCGTGCCCGCAGTCCGGGCAGGACACCGCGATCGACTCGTCGACGTACGTGGCGACGAGCGTCGCGCCGCAGGCCACGCACTCGCCGTCGATCTCGAACGGCGCCCACTCGGGGTCGTGCGTGAACTCGCCGGCGAGCAGCGCTCGCACGACCGCCTTTCCCGCGTACTTCAGCTCGTAGCCGTCGTCGCCGTTCGCGACGAACTGGCCGACGAGCTCCTGCAGGTGGTAGTTGAACTGCGCGCTGTCGCGGACGCCGACGGCCTCCCGCAGTCGGGAGAAGCGGACGACGTCGGCGTCGGCTTCCCAGAGCGCCTCGAGGATCGCGAGCCGCGTCTCGTTGCCCACGACCGAGAACGCCTCCGCGGGCTCGACGCAGTCCTCGCATTCGGTGATGCTGGCACGACTCATACACCTTCGTCCGCCCGCGTCCACCCTAAACGTTCCCGAAAACGAGTTTTTGTAAGCGAACGTATGTCTTCTGCGTCGTCGGTCCGCTCGACGCCGGGGCTTAAGCCAACGCCCCGAGAATCCCGGACGATGACCGCACTCGGCACGGGCGCACTCGTCGTCTTCGCCCTCGTCGCGGTCGCGCTCGTCGCGTTCGTCACCGAGGTCGTCCCACCGGACGTCACCGCCCTCGGCGTCCTCGTCTCGCTCGCCGTCCTCGAACCGTACACGGGCGTCGACCCAGCGGCCGCCGTCGCCGGGTTCGCCAGCCCCGCCACCCTCACCATCCTCGCGATGTACGTCCTGAGCGAAGCCGTCCAGCGGACCGGGCTCGTCGACGCACTCGGCGTGCGCATGGCGCGGTGGACGCGCGGCGACGAACGCAGGACCCTCCTCGCAACCGTCGCCGCGACGACCCCCCTCGCCGGCGTCGTCAACAACACGCCCGTCGTCGCCGTCTTCGTCCCGATGATCACCGAACTCGCCGAGGACGCGCACCTCTCGCCGTCGAAACTCCTCCTGCCACTGAGCTACGCCGCGATGCTCGGAGGGACGCTCACGCTCGTCGGCACCACCACGAACGTCCTCGCGAGCGACGTCGCCGTCGACCTCACCGCCGCCGGCGTCATGGACCACGGTCCGATCGGAATGTTCGAACTCACGCCCGTCGGCCTCCTCGTCGCCGTCGTCGGCGGCGGCTACCTGCTCACCGTCGGCCGACGCCTCGTTCCCGAACGCATCGAGCCGACCGAGGACCTCGTCGACGTGTACGAACTGCAGCGGTACCTCGGCGTCGCCGTCGTCCGCGAGGACTCCGCGCTCGTCGGCTGGCAGGTCGACGAACGGTTCGGGGACCTCGACGTCGCGGTCGACGTCCTCCAGATCGAACGCGAGGACGAGGTCATCGTCGCCGCCGAGACCGACCGCGCGATCGAACCCGGCGACGTCCTCACCCTCCACGGGAACAGACAGGAGCGCAACCGGTTCACGACCGAGTACGGCCTCCGCGAACTCCCGCGCGAGGTCGTGGACGCCGAGGACCTCGACGCGCCGTGGACGTCCAGCACGCTCGTCGAGGCGGTCGTCCCGAGCGACTCCACGTTCGTCGGCCGCACCCCGGTCGACATCGGGTTCCGGAAGCGCTTCGACGCGACGATCGTCGCCCGCCGCCGCGGCGACGACGTCACCCACGAGGGGCTCCGGGACGCCACGCTCCGCGCCGGCGACACCGTCCTCCTGCACGCCAGCGAGGGCGCCGCCGACCACCTCCAGGACCGCGGCAGCGTCCTCGTCACGAAGGGCCTGTTCGCGGACGCGTTCGACCGCGAGGCACCCGACCTCGACCCGAAGACCCCGATCGCGGTCGCCGCGCTCGCCGGCGCCGTCCTCGCCGCCGCCGTCACCCCACTCCCGATCTACCTCACCGCACTCGCCGGCTGCTTCCTGGCGTTCGCCACCCGCACGCTCGACCCCGCCGCCGGCTACGACGCCGTCTCCTGGAACGTCGTCTTCCTGCTCGCCGGCGTCCTCCCGCTCGCCACCGCGCTCGACGCGAGCGGCGGCGCCACGTGGCTCGCCGAAACCGTCGGCGCCGCGCTCGGCGGCCTCCCCGCAGTCGTCGTCCTCGCCGCGTTCTACGTCCTCACCGGCCTGCTCGCGAACGTCGTCACGCCCGTCGCCAGCGTCGTCCTCCTCGCGCCCGTCGCCGCCCGCACCGCCGCCGACCTCGGTCACGACCCCTTCGCCGCGCTGCTCGCCGTCACGTACGCCGGCTCCACCGCGTTCATGACCCCGATCGGGTACCAGACGAACCTCATGGTGTACGGCCCCGGCGGCTACCGGTTCACCGACTACGTCCGCGTGGGCGCACCCCTCCAGGCGCTGCTCGCCGTCGTCACCACGATCGGGATCGCCGCCTGGTTCGGCGTGTAACCGGACAGCGTCCCCCGAAACGCGGTCGCCCGCGGTTCTCGCGCGCGAAACCAGGAACGGTGGGTTTATCAAGCGCACAGGGGTATTCTAATCCAAGATTCCTCTTTGAAGATGTCAGGAACACACCGACAACCGGAGGTGAACATCGGACTCGTCGGCCACGTCGACCACGGCAAGACGACGCTCGTGCAGGCCTTGAGTGGCGAGTGGACCGACCAGCACTCCGAGGAGATGAAGCGCGGAATCTCCATCCGACTTGGGTACGCGGACGCGACCTTCCGCGAGTGCCCCGAGTGCGACGACACCGACGCGTTCACCGTCGAGGAGACCTGCCCCGAGCACGACGTCGAGACCGACGTCCTGCGGACTGTCTCGTTCGTCGACGCGCCCGGTCACGAGACGCTGATGGCGACGATGCTCTCCGGCGCCGCGATCATGGACGGCGCCGTCCTCGTCGTCTCCGCGACCGAGGACGTCCCGCAGGCACAGACCGAAGAACACCTGATGGCGCTCGACATCATCGGCATCGACAACATCGTCATCGCGCAGAACAAGGTCGACCTCGTCGACGCCGACCGAGCGCGCGAGAACTACGAGCAGATCCAGGCGTTCGTCGAGGGCACCGTCGCCGAGGGCGCGCCCGTCGTCCCGATCAGCGCCCAGCAGGACGTCAACACGGACGTCCTCATCGAGACGATCGAGCGCGAGATCCCGACGCCGGAACGCGACCCGGACGCGGACCCGCTCCTGCACTGCGCGCGCAGCTTCGACATCAACCGCCCCGGCACCACGTGGGAGGACCTCCTCGGTGGCGTCGTCGGCGGGAGTCTCGTTCGCGGGCGCTTCGAGCCCGACGACGAGATCGAGATCAAGCCCGGCCGCGAGGTCGAGGAGGGCGGGCAGACCGAGTACCGCCCCATCGAGACGACGATCCGCTCCCTGCAGGCCGGTGGCACCTCCGTCGACGAGGTCTCCCCGGGTGGGTTGCTCGGCGTCGGCACCGGACTCGACCCGGCGCTCACGAAGGGCGACGCGCTCGCCGGCCAGCTCGCCGGCGCACCCGGCTCGCTCCCGCCCGTCTGGGACTCGTTCACGATGTCGGTCGACCTGCTCGACCGGCTCGTCGGCGACGACGAGATGGACGAGATCGACGAGATCAGCACCGGTGAACCCCTCATGCTCACCGTCGGCACCGCCACCACCGTCGGCGCGGTGACGAGCGCGCGCGACGGCGAGTGCGAGGTGAACCTGAAGCGTCCGGTGTGCTCGGAGACGGGCGCGAAGATCGCCATCAACCGCCGCGTCGGCGCGCGCTGGCGGCTCATCGGCGTCGGCACGCTCGACGGGTAGATGCGCGTGGCGCTCGACACCAGTGCACTCATGATGCCGGTCGAACTCGACGTCCGGCTGTTCGACGAACTCTCCCGGGTCGCCGAGGGATACGAGGCAGTCGTCCCGGAAGCGGTCGTCGAGGAGCTCCGGGAGCTGTCCGCCGGCGGTGGCGGCGTCGAGGGCACTGCGGCGTCCGTCGGGTACGACCTGGCGGTCGACCGGTGCGAGCGCGTGGACACGGAGGCATCGTACGCGGACGACGCACTCGTCGAACTCGCGACCGAGGCGCGAGTGGACGCCGTCGTGACGAACGACCAACCGTTGCGCGACCGCGTGCTGGACGCGAGCGTTCCGGTAATAGCATTACGCGGCACGAACAAACTGGATATCACTCGACCATAGCGATGTACAAGAAGGTCAGGCTCAAGGATACGGTAGAGGTCCCCCCGAAGGAGCTCGCGGACGTCAGTCCGGGGCTCGTCAAGCGGCTGCTGCAGGACAAACTCGAGGGGCGAATGGACGAAGACGTCGGTAGCGTCGTCTCCGTCGTGAACGTGCACGACATCGGAACGGGCGCGGTGCTCCCGAACCGACCGGGCGTGTACTACGAGGCGGAGTTCGACGCGGTGACGTTCGACCCGCAGATGCAGGAGGTCGTCGACGGGACGGTCGTGGAGGTCGTGGAGTTCGGCGCGTTCGTCGGGATCGGTCCCGTGGACGGCCTGCTGCACGTCTCCCAGATCAGCGACGAGTACCTCGCGTACGACGGACAGAACCAGCAGCTCGCGTCCAGCGAGTCCGATCGGACGCTCGCCGTGGACGACGCGATCCGCGCGCGGATCGTGACGAAGAGCATCGACGAACGGAACCCGCGCGACTCGAAGATCGGGCTGACGGCGAAACAGCCGGGGCTCGGGAAGCACGGCTGGTTGCAGGAGGACCGGCAGGGTCGCGAAGCGGAGGCGGGTGATTAGATGGCGAACGATCGCCTCGTCTGCCGGGAGTGTCATCGCGTCGTCGACCCGGACGCGAACCAGTGCCCGAGCTGCGGGTCGACGTCGCTCTCGGAGGACTGGGCGGGGTACGTCGTCATCAGTCACCCGGAGTCCTCGATGATCGCGGAGGAGATGGAGGTCACCGAGGCGGGCGCGTACGCGCTGAAGGTCCGGTAGCGTGACGCGCGACGGTGCGTCCGACGGGGCGAGCGTCGACGGTGCGGTGGTGACGCTCCCGAAGTCGTTGCGTGGGGCGTTCAAGGAGCCGTTCGGGCCGGTCGTGTCGGACGCCGAGGTGCTGCTGGCGGACGTGGACGGGCCGCTGGTCGCGGTGGGGGACATCGTGACGTATCACTTCCTGCAGGCGGGCCGGGAGCCGGACGTGGCGGTGGTGGACGAGCACACGAAGCGCGAGGTCGTGACCGACGAGGTCCGGGACGCCGTCGTTCGGCCGGACGTGACGGTCGCGAACCCGGCGGGATCGCTCGTCGAGGACCTCGTTCGCGCGCTCGCGGATGCGCTCGCGAGCGACGACCCGACGACGGTGTTCGTCGACGGCGAGGAGGACCTCGCGGTGCTGCCCGCGGTGCTGCTCGCGCCCGAGGGTGCGAGCGTGGTGTACGGCCAGCCCGACGAGGGCATGGTGCACGTGCCCGTCACCGCGGACGCGAAGGCGGAGTTCCGCGACCTGATCGAACGCATGGACGGCGACGTCGACGCGTTCCTCGCGGCGATCGACGACGCCCGACCGCGGTACTGACTCGCGAGTCGCGACGTTCTCGACTCGATGCCGGAACTCGCTGCGAGCGCACCGACCACGTCCAGATCCCGCACCGGTCGCGGGTGGCGTTCGGGATGGCGCGGCGCAAAACTCCGAGCGCCCCTCCACCCATTCGACAGTAGCCGCATAGAGACGTCGGGCGATAGTACTCGGATCCGAATTACTTTTAGTCTGTCTGCTGGTTGCCGGTTGGGCACTTCGAAATTCTTTTAGGGGTTTCGAGGGGTAGTTACGGTAACTGAGATACCATGGACGTCGAAATCCTCTCCGAAGAGGAGAACCCGATGTTGCACCGCACGGACGTCACGTTCGAAGTCGTCCACGAAGAAGCCACGCCCTCGCGTCTCTCCGTCCGCGACAGTCTCGCGGCGAAGCTGAACAAGGACTCCGACGAAGTCGTCGTGCGCGAGCTCGACACGAAGTTCGGGATGCGCAAGACCGTCGGCTACGCGAAGGTCTACGAGACCGCCGAGGACGCCGAGGACGTCGAACAGGACCACATGCTCGACCGGAACGCCATCACCGGCGACGCCGGCGAGGAAGCGGAGGAGGCCTGAACGGATGCCCGCACACGAGTTCTACACGGACGACGGCGAGCACGCCCGCGAACAGTGCCCGCGCTGCGGCGACACGTTCCTCGGCGACCACGACGACCGCCTGCACTGCGGCAAGTGCAGTTACACCGAGTGGAAGTAACGGTTCCGTCGACGGTCCCGTAACCGACCATCGCCGTTCTCTCGACGCACTCGCCGGGTAGCGACCGCAACGACCGAACCGTGACCCATCCTCCGCCCCGGCCCCGGTCGGGCGCGCCGACGGTCGCGGACCGAAGTGGTCTTTCCGCTGGGTCCGCGAGTGCGATGCAAGCAGATGGCCGAGTCAGGGGCGGCGGACGGCGGCGTTCGACGGGACGGCGAGCCGGTGCGGGTGCTCGGCGTCGAGGGGACCGCGTGGTGCGCGAGCGCCGCGGTGTACGACGGCGCTCGGGACGACTTCCGCATCCACTCCGACGCGTACGAGCCCGACAGCGGCGGCATCCACCCGCGGGAAGCCGCCGAGCACATGCAGGAAGCCATTCCCGACGTGATCGCGGACGCGCTCGCGGACGCCAGGGAGCGCCACGACGGCGACGGCCCGCCCGTGGACGCGGTCGCGTTCTCGCGCGGCCCCGGCCTCGGGCCGTGCCTGCGCATCGTCGGGACCGCCTCGCGGGCGCTCGCGCAAGCGCTCGACGTGCCGCTGGTGGGCGCGAACCACATGGTCGCGCACCTCGAGATCGGGCGGCATCGCTCGGGGTTCGCGTCGCCCGTGTGCCTGAACGCCAGCGGCGCGAACGCGCACCTGCTCGGGTACCGGGACGGCCGCTACCGCGTGCTCGGGGAGACGATGGACACGGGCGTCGGGAACGCGCTCGACAAGTTCACGCGCCACGTCGGCTGGAGTCACCCCGGTGGACCGAAGGTCGAAGCGCACGCGCGGGAGGGCGAGTACGTGGACCTCCCCTACGTGGTCAAGGGCATGGACTTCTCGTTCTCGGGCATCATGAGCGCCGCGAAGGACGCGTACGACGACGGCGTGCCCGTCGAGGACGTCTGTCGTGGCCTGGAGGAGACGATCTTCGCGATGCTCGCGGAAGTCACGGAGCGCGCGCTCAGCCTGACGGGCAGCGACGAACTCGTGCTCGGCGGTGGCGTCGCGCAGAACGACCGCCTGAAGCGGATGCTGCGCGAGATGTGCGACGCCCGCGGCGCCGACTTCCACGCGCCGGAGCCGCGCTTCCTGCGGGACAACGCCGGCATGATCGCGCTCCTGGGCGCGAAGATGTACGCCGCCGGCGACACGGTCGCGATCGAGGACTCCGCCGTGGACGCGAACTTCCGCCCGGACGAGGTCCCGGTGACGTGGCGGGACGACGCGGAGGACGTCGCGATCGCACCCGAGTCCGGCCGCGAGGTGCGCGGCGCCGAAGCCGTCGTCGACGTCGGCGACGTCGTGACGAAGCGCCGCGTTCCGAAGACCTACCGGCATCCCGACCTCGACGCGCGCCTCCGGGAGACGCGAACGCGCGGCGAAGCCCGCCTCACGCACGCCGCCCGCGGCGTCGGCGTGCCGACGCCGGTCGTCCGCGAGATCGACGACGCCGAGGGGACGCTCGTGTTCGAGCACGTCGGCGACCGCGACCTCGCACGCGGCCTCTCCCCGGAGCGCGTTCGCGCCGTCGGCGCGCACCTCGCCGCCATCCACGACGCCGGGTTCGTGCACGGCGACCCGACCACGCGGAACGTCCGCGTCACTGGCGCCGTC
>Ga0207756_100591_pt1 | contig 10595 bp, 11 predicted proteins | sample A23M1SouthBayCA_FD_187748 | JGI IMG/M metagenome (GOLD analysis project Ga0207756, IMG submission 187748) | Aerobic enrichment media microbial communities from Eden Landing Ponds, California, USA - A23 M1 (3) (SPAdes) | ecosystem: Environmental > Aquatic > Marine > Unclassified | place...
CCGTGGCCGACGAACTCGCGACCCAGTTAGACGACCGGGACCTCGTCAAGGTCAAGTTCCTGCGGTCGTCCAGGGGCGGGACGACGACCGAGGAACTCGCGGCGGACCTCGCCGAGCGAGCCGGTGGGACGGTAGTCCAGACCCGCGGGCACACGGCGGTGTTCGAGTAATGGCCGCCCCGTCGCCCGACGCTGGCGGGCTGCCGCCCATCGCGGACCTCCTGGCGGACCTCGGCGTGCCGTACGCCGGTGCGCTCGGATCGGCGATCACGTTCGCGCTGGTATTCGTGATCGTCTTCGTCCTCGGTCGGCTGACGGTCCTCCCGCTGCTCAATCGTCTTCTCTCGGCCAGGAACGTCGACAGGCACGCACGCGTGCCGCTGATGAAGCTGACGACGTTCGTCGTCGTCTTCGCCGCACTGGGCATCGCGTTCGGGCTGGCCGGGTTCGGCAATATCCTTACCTCGCTGGCCACCATCGCCGCCGCGGCCACGCTGGCCATCGGCTTCGCCATGCAGGACGTGATCGCGAACTTCGTCGCCGGCATCTTCATCTTCACCGACAGGCCCTTCCGAATCGGTGACTGGATCGAGTGGGACAACAACGAGGGCGTGGTCGAGGACATCAGCCTCCGGGTCACACGCGTCAAGACCTTCGACAACGAACTGCTGACGGTGCCGAATTCGGTCCTGACGAGCGGCGTGATCAAGAATCCGGTCGCCGAAGACAAGCTTCGGCTCCAGTTTCTCTTCGGCATCGGCTACGACGACGACATCGAGCAGGCGACAGACATCATCGTCGAGGAGGCCGAGAACCACGACGGGATCATGGACGACCCCGCACCGACCGTCCGGCTGACCGAACTCGGTGACTCCTACGTGGGCCTCAAGTCCCGCATCTGGATCGACGACCCAAGTCGCTCCGACTTCGTCAAGACCCGCGGCGAGTACGTCACCGCGGTCAAGAACCGCTTCGACGAGGCCGGGATCGACATTCCCTACCCGCAACGCGAACTGTCCGGCGAACTCGAACTGCCGGCCGTGGAGGGTGTCGAAGTCGCAGACGACTGAAACGCGAGCATCCGCCGAGCGCCGGAGGCGCGAGGCGGTTCGCCGAAAGAGGTTCTTGCACGTTCGCTTCGCTCACTGTGCAGGCATCCGACTTTCGAGCACTCGTTCGTTCCCTGCGATCACTCACGAGAACACCGCGAGCGAGCCGGCGGCTCGCGAGCGGCTTTTTCGCCCACGTTTTTGCCGCGAGTGGTGCGCGGCGTCGGCGCGCACCCGAGCGGTAAAAAGGTGGTTGGTGATGAATGGAAGTGGACGGCCAGGATTGCCCGGCGTTCGGACGGGGGTAGTCCCGCGCGCCTCCTCCACCCCGCGACCCTGCGAGCGATGGATGTCCGAGGGTTCGCTGCTCGCTTCCGCGCCTGACGTGGTGCCCTCGGTTAACCACGCTCCTGCGCCCCTGCAGGCACAGTCACGCGGACCTCCGTCCCCGCAGGACGAGGCTTCGACGTTGGCTTGCGGGGCCCCCGACCGTCTGACCGGACGCCCCCGGCGTTCGGTCCCCGCTTGAAGGCCAATTGCGGGCGCGGAGCGGGGCCTAACCGCCCGACCTAGTCCACTTGGTGAGTATCCGTGTCCGCCATAAGGGCCTTTCGAAACCCGGGTCAATCCACCCGTCGGGGCTCAGAACAGTTGGAGCGAGCGGGCGTACCAGGCGCCAGCCACCGGAATCGCCATCGAGACCGCGAGTGTGACCCACCGGTGCAACGGCGAGATCTCGACGACGTCGATCCGGACGGTCGCCGCCCAGAGAAAGACGATGAGCGCGACGAACAGTCCCGCTGCGAGGGTTACCCCGGCGGCGAAGTCGGGCTCGGTTCGACGCTCACGTCCAGCCGCGAAGACGATGAGCGCCACAACGGCGAGCAGTCCCGCGACGAGGGGGTTCACCAGGCCCGAGCCGTAGTAGGCTCCGACCGGTCCGTCGACGGCGAGGTAGGGATAGGCCAGCGCGACGAGCACGGCGAGACAGCCACCGATGCCGGCCAGCGGCGCGGTGCGAGCCTGAGCCATGTGGTGGCGGCTCTGCCCGGACGGGACTTAACGGTTCCTGGACGGGGCGAGGCGAAAGGACCACAAGCGCGCCCCACCACCGGCAGGTATGGGACTGGGCGGAACCGCGAAAAAGCTCCAGAAGGTGGCCAACGCCGCCGAGGAGCTGTACGCGAAGATGAACGAGGTCATCGGCCAGCTCAAGGACCTCCAGCGGGAGGTCGAGCGGACGAGTGCGCAGGTCGACGACATCGAGTACGAGGTCGCCGAACAGCGGGCCATCCTCGAAGCCCTCGCGGAGAGGGAGGGTGTCGACGTCGAAGCGGTCCTCGCTGACGCCTCGCTCCCGCCAGAACCGGGACGCGACGACGAGACAGCGGCGGAGGGGGACACGTCCGACGGTGCCGCGGACGAGGACGGCACCGCTGGCGGGGCGTAACCGGCGGGACTCGACGTCGGTCGGTCCGGTGTCGAGCGACTCACAGTAGTCGCTGGTGTTCGACCTTCAGACAGCGGTCCTGGACGAACCGTCGCCCGGATTCCTCGACGCGGCGGCCCGATTCGTCGTCGGTGATGCCCAGCTGGAGCCAGACGGCCTGGACGTCGTCACGGTCCAGCATCGCGTCGACGATGCCGGGCACCTCGTCGCTGGGCCGGAAGACGTCGACGAGGTCGATCTCGGCGTCCACGTCCGCGAGGGAGTCCACGGCCTCGCGACCGAAGATCTCGTCGGCGAATGGATTGACCGGGATGACGTCGTACCCCTGATCGAGCATGTACTTCGGGATGTCGTGGGCGGCCTTCCCCGGCGAGGAGGAACACCCGACGACGGCGATGGTCTCCAGGCCGAGTATCTCCCGTAGATCGGCGTCCGTTTCGACTGGCATGAGCCGACTTTCGGCCCGGGGTGTGAAAAGTCGTTCCCGGCCTGCTCGGTTCAGGGACCAGCGACCCCGCCGTTTACGCCCTGCAGTTGCACCGAGACGTCGCGGTCCTCGTCGACCTCGATGACGCCGTCGAACAGCTGTTTGAGCGTGTTGAGTGACTCGGTGTCGTGGGCCGTCGACTCGATGACGTGGACGCCGATGGCGTCGGCGTTCTCGATGCGGCTGGTGAAGACGTGCATGAACCGGAAGACCGTCTGGAGGTCCGAGTACATCAACAGCGTCGACAGCGAGTCGAGCAGAATGCGGTTCTGCGCCAGGCCCCGGTCGGTGACGAACTCCTCGACGAACTCGGAGAACTTGATCCCGATGCCGGTCATGTCCACCGGCGAGGACGTATACTTTACGCGCGTCGAATCCTGGGCCGAGCGGCCCTGATGGTTGGTCACGCAATCGACGATCCCGAGATCCGTCCCCTCCGGATCGTCGAGGAGCGTCTCGAGATCCGCCAGGACGCGATCGGAACTATCGCGCGTCGTCACGATCACGGACCCTTCGCCCTGATTCGCCCCCTGTGCCAGGATCTGCAGGGCCAGGCGCCGCTTGCCGGTCAGCGGCGGACCGGCGATCAAGAGATTCGTCCCGGGATCGACAGTCGCGTTCTCGAACTCGGGGCCGAGGTCGTACATCGATGTGTGTCAGACGAGATGGAACAACGGCGCCATCTCGCGCTTACTGACAAATCTTCCGGCACGGTATAAATGGCTTTCCGTCGTTATTCTCAGGATAAATCGTTCGGAAACCATATTCCCGACAGTTCTCGGGGGTTCGTGTGATCCGTACTGTCGCCTCGGTGGGAACCCGGCCGAAACGCGAGCGTCGCGGTGGGGGAATCGGGGAGTTTTTACCTCGACGTGGGATTAGCGCAGTGTACGGGCGCTTAGCTCAGTCTGGACAGAGTACTTGGCTTCGGACCAAGCTGTCGCGGGTTCAAATCCTGCAGCGCCCATCGACGCACTTCTCGGTTGGGATTGACGGGACGGCAGAGGGGTGTTTATAAATTCCCTCAAGGCCCTGATGCTTGATTTCAACCCGTGACGGAACGCACCCTCTTCCGTCAGGCGTTCATCGAGTGCCGACGCGGGCCAGATGGTTAATATTTGTCACCGACACAGTGAGCACGGCGCGTGCTGTACGCTCCTCGCTGGCCTCGATTGCGTTCTCACCCTCACAGGTCCGTCCAGTGCCGTCTCTCGCACCTTCCCCACTCGACGAGGGGCCTGGGTCCTCTCTTGTCTCGCCTCTCGGCCACACGGTCTGGGCGGCCTTCGCGGCACCCTGACGGCGCTCATAGTCTCGCCCGGGCGGTCGCTAAGGTCTCACGTCTGGCTACAGAGGGTCTATGGTCGATGATGGACGATGAATCATCTCCACTCGACTCCCTTGTGAGCGTCCTCGTCGGCGTTGTCGTCTGTATCCTCAGCGCACTTTGATGTGGAAGGCCCCTATTGCCCAAGACATGACCCAACTTTGGCTTGTGCCAGTCGACGAGCCGTCGTTTCAGGAGACGCTCGCCAAACCAATCGACCTCAGTCATCGAGACGAGAAGCCCAATGATTTCCCTGATCGTGCTCGCGTCTGGGGTGTCCGCACCGATCCCGAGCAAGGGAGCTGGGAGAGGAATAGACGAAATCTCGAACGCTTGGAGGCTGGCGATCCACTGTTGATCTACCGTAACAGCAAGAGTCAATACCACGCGAAAGGACGGATCGGTCCATTGTGGCACGACACGACTTACGTCCGTGACGAATACTGGGGCGGTGGACCGGCGATCAACGTCTTCGCTGTTGAAGACTATGAGGAGATAGATGTTGATTCGAACGAGATCAACGGTATACTGAACTACAAGGAGCAATTCTGGCCACAGGGGCTATGGCGTGTGGCTGATAACCGTCCAGTCGATCGGATCGTGGACAAGTTTGATATCTGAATCACGTCTGAACCCTCAGCGACTACCCCTCGTACCTCGGCGATCTGGTTCGACTCCCACTGACGGTGCCTCCGGAGTCGTCGACCGAGAAATTCCGGGTTTCGGTGCAATCCATACCCTGCTCCCCCGTCAAGTCAATTCTCTACTCGTCTGGCAGGTCGTGGAGGGCTCTGCTCAGACTCGAAGCGTTTGTAGGTTGTATGGGGCCGTGATCAACTCGTTCCTCGGCTCCCTGGACTGGAGAGACTCGCTGTACCTTCAGCGTCAGCCATGGGAGACAGGGGATGCTTTGTCGGGATATCGACCCCCTCATGGTAACCTCGTTTTCCGGACTGATCCACCCTGCCCAGTCATCCGTTAGCCCCTCGTGGAGGTCGCTGAGCCCACGCTCTCACATCTCCATCTATAACCGAGGGGTTGGGGTCGTCAACTACTCGCGTATCACTCAGAGGGCGCTGTGAGGACGTCGACAACCCTCAGCGGTGATCACGGGTTTAGCCCCGCACTTTCGGGTATCCAGAATTCGGAGATTCTACCGTGACTCTGGGTACGGATCATCGGCTCGCTGGAAGATAGGCTCCCTCCTTAGGACAGCGTATTCCGGGGTGTATCCTTTACTCCCGATAGACGCACACCAGACCTTTGTGACACCAGGAACGGGCGTGAGCGTGTCGATATCAGCGATCTGTTTCAGGTGCTCCTCAGCCACTTCTCGGTCGTCGTATAGACGTCGGGCTCGGGTCCCTCCCAGCCCGTGTCGTTCGGTGATATATGCATTCCAGACATATTCAGTACTATCAGCTAATGTCGCTTGCCTACTCGTCGATGGTCTCGGTTGACGGAGTCGGACTCGCGCGTGTTGGCTCGTATTCACCAGTTCCAGCTCTCCGAAGGCGATCAAGTCTCTTACTGCTTTTTGGAGGTCATCTGTTTCCCACCCGAGTTCCTTTTCTAATGTAGCGGTTGATGTCGGAGTCCCCTCTTGAGGCGAGAGGATCTCGATAATACTCTGATAACGCTCGCCCTGTCCTTCGGTAAAGCTCATAGTCTACTCCACCCGATGGCCCACCTTCTTAGCTTGAGCCAGAATTAGGTCTTCGTGTTCCGCTACCCATTCCTCCCCCTTCTCGTTGATCGTGTTCTCCAGTATCTCCCGTCCCCGGGGAGTCAACTTTTGTTTTAGATTTCTCAGGTCGGTCATATCCTCATTGTCTCGTGACTGAACAAGACGTTTGCATTGCCGTTTCTTTTCCCAGTACACGCCTCCGAGCACTTCGAAGATCGTCTCTTGGTTGTAGTTCTCGACGAGGCGCGGGGGTAGATCGCGTCGATGTCCTCGCCGTATTGGCGCTGATACGGCTCCTTTTGTCTAAAGTAGTCGTGTGGAGCAAACTCAAATGACGGGATGTCATCGTTGGCCATGAATGTTAATCAGCTTCAGATAAGAGCGGCCCTCATGTCCAATTCCATGAGATCATCTCAGTTCTGAGTACTGTGGACTACTAATCCTCTTAACTTGATTGTTACCTCTGACCTTTCAACGAACCTCCCTTACCTCAATTAAAATCGTCCGGCGAACTGGCGGGTCCTCCCGACCAGTACAATTCTGAAATGCCGGGTTTCGGTTCGTCCCCGGTACATGGGAGTGATGACCCCTCGCAGTTCAGAATCGATTCTATTGTCCATTAATGCGTCCTGGACGCGCCCTGGCTATACTCGATTGGCGGGTAAGTAGTTTGGACCACCCGAAGATTCCAGTTCCGGCTGGCGGGTTGTGAGGCGGCTTGCTACACCTCAGCGTCCATCAGGGGTTCGGGCTGTCTGGGCGCACCCAGTCACCTCATCGTAGTGGCCGCCGTCTGGACTGGTCAATCTCGCTCAGACAACCACTGGCCCCTCGCAGTCGGGAGTGGCACCCGTCTCCAGCACCTCCATGGGAAATCGAAGGGGTTCCATCTCGTCCTTGGCTTGAGATCCTGGAAGCGGGGACGACTCCTGTCGCCCAGGACTTAGAGACTCTTGGGTTCAAAGACCGTCCTCGCAAAGGACAAGTCGGGCACTCTTCACTTCGAGCCACTCAGCAGGCTCCTCGTAGCCCTGATCGTGTTTTCCACATTTGATACAAGTCGCCTGCTGGATACAGAGCTTATCTGCAGCTATGCCTGGTATTGATTCACCTTTCTCACGCTGAACTGTCCGCTCACCAAGCTCCCAAAACAACCGCTGTGAGTCCTACCAGCTTCTGATAATTGTCAGAGTCTCGTGCAAAATAGGGGGCATAAATTAGACTCCGGACGGTTTTATTGAGACAGGCGTCCGCCGCACGGAACTAGTGCCTGAAAAAACGGGCCAACTAACCAAAACTAAATTACACGTAATTCAACAACAACAACCATGGACGCTGAACTAGAACGTCTAATAGACGGTCTTCTCGCCGACATTGCCTGCTACAACTGCGGATCAGATTTCGTCATCCAGGCAAACCAATTCTCTAGAGAGGAGGATAATCTGTACACTACCCCACATTCCTGTCCTGGATGCGAAGCCGAGTACGAAATTACCGTGGAAAACGACAGGCAAATCCTCAGCTACGAAGCCAACCGACTCGACGAAGATGATGATCACCTGAACATGTTCTCCAGTTCACGGAAAGAATCACTCTACAGACAAACGCACGTTGTTAGAGAACTAGTAGAGGGCTTCGGCGAACTCACCGCTGCACTCGCCATCCTATGGGAGAACAGAGATCGCATCCACGATGCTTGCGATACCTTCCGAGACGAAGGATTAGACGGCAAAGGAGCAGAGTTTGACCGACGGGTCAACACAGACGTCCATAACTACATGGCGAGTGCCTACAGCTTCAATCAAATCCTCCAAACGATCGAGCCAAACATCCCGACCGACGGCCCCGTAGAGGAGGCGAAGGAAGAATTTGAGGACGAAGAACGGTTGATATTAGGGCTCAGAGTGTATGCGCAGCACAACCTCTCACTTCCCTTCGTCTACGCCCAATTTTTAGACGAGAACACGGGTAGTACAGAGATGACGTTGAGTGTCGGCTTGGATGAAGTGAACGTCATCGAATCCGACATCGACACATACGGTCCCGATGGATACAGGGAAGGTGCGGATCACCACTACGAGAAAGTCGAAGGCGATACGATCAACATCGAACGTCGCATCAATTTGCACTACGAGGCCGCGGAAGAGTTAGTTGAAGCTATCGGTGAACATGCCGAGGCAGAACATGGCGAAGAGATTGAGGATTATCGCCGGACAACGACTTTCGAAGCCGAACGGTGACGTAATAATATGACTCCAGCAACTCCTTCGCTGGATTTATCCATTGTATCGAATGGTTTTCTTGGCCAGCGATTTGAGCAGACCTTACTGCAAGACTCGTGCCCTGTATTCAGCACTGTCACTGAAAACCGTCATCGGTTGAAGGTTTCCAAATGGCCACTACTGAGCGTCCGGTCCGAGATTGGATAGGTAATTCAGCCAGACCCGGGAGTCCTCATCGGCGTTATTGCCTGAACCCTCAGCGGACCACCCTGCTATATATCACTGGTCTGGTCCAGCACTCACTCTCGATCCTTCCGGAGTGGTCGACTCCGGAGTTTCGGGTTTCGATTCTGTCGATGCTACCCTACCGTCCTGTTCCCTAGCAAAGTCGATTCTTTACTTGTCTGGCCGGTCGTGGCCGCCTATGCCCAAACTTGAGGCGTTCGTATTATCAAGTGTTGTCCGGGTTCCGGGTGGTTTTATGTTCTCAGCCCCGGAAGTTTGTCAGACGAAAGAGGTGACCTCGTTTGCCAACCGATGAGTCCGACTTCCTGAATGCGGACGGAGCGGAGTTTTACTCCCTTGAAGAGGTCACTTCACACATCACAGAGACGGCGACCCTGTCGGACATCGAAGGAGACCTGAGCGTCATCGGTTCGATCAGCGACTTTGAGACTGGCGATGACTTCATCGAGTCCCTACAATCTCACTTCTTCGTTGAGCGCAGACACGGCGACCTCCTCCACCTCAACGCCAAGGAATTGGACGTTCCATACTACGTCTATCTCGGCGAGGAATTCCCCATCTGGTTCACGACCGGTCGGAAGACCGAGGATATGCCGGAGTCCATCGACGCCTACCTCAAATCCGAGATCGACATCGGTCGAATGTGGATATCGAAGACGCAGATGGAGAACCTCCGGCAGCGGATTGTCAACCGATACCCGGACGTCATAATGCCGTACTTCACCGCCTCTCGCAGCGAGCACTCGGACATCTCGGCCCAAAGGCGGCCGCGGTTTGAGCGAACCTTCCAGTACTACGGCAAGGATGGTCTAGAAACGTTCAACGAGATCAAGTACGAGTACGGTGTTCTCCCGACGAATCTCAAGTTCCAACGGGCGAACGAGTTCAAGTTCCGGGTGACAACCCGGGGGGTGTTCACGATCAAGAACGGGGGGTTGGCGGAGGTTCTGTCTGTCATTCACGACTCCATCGAACGTCTACAGGAGGTGAAGGAAGCAATCGACACGTCCGGATTCAAGCGGACTACCAACCAGTTTGCGGGTGGTCAGACCATTCCCGAGAGCCAGCCGTGGGCCGTCCAACTCAACTCGTCAGTCACTCAGGCTGACATCGAACGTCTCGAAGAGGAGATCCATGAATGGGAGTTCAACATCGGCGCACTGGACGCCTCGTTCAAGCAAGACGTCTCCGAGTCCCGTGAGCCCGGCGGCGAGGGGCCACTCGGGGAAGAGCAGCAGCAACTCGCCACCCAGTCGAAGACGCGTCTAAAGGCGGAGCTGATTGACGAGCGGTCGTTTAGCAAGACGGTTCTCCGCTCCCACGAAGACACGATCCGAATCTACCCCCGCGAACACACAGGAATTGACCAGTCTGTCCGGCTCTACGAGTTCATCACCGATCAGATCGATCCGGAAGCCTACGCCACGCAGGTCGCCTAATGAAAAATGTCGGGAATCGAAGACCGTATCGAGGACTACCGTTCGAGACTTCATCCCGACGACCGTGACAGGTTCGATGAGGAATACGAAGACGCCCTAGACGACCTCGATGAGGACGCCATTTACGACGAGTTGGATACCAACTACGGCCAGGAAGAGGAACACCTGGAAATCGTCACCGCCATCGCCTCCGCGTTCCACCACAAACCCATCGCCGACGGCTACGAGACTGGGTATCGGTTCGCGTTCACCGAACCGTTGGAAGAACAGAACACCGAGACTATCGGGGAGGAGGGCGTCAAGAATGGTGACGTACTCCTCGCCAAGGACGAGGACGGAGAAGCCAAGATCTGCGTCGTGGAATGCAAGTCGGGCAGTAGTGCCGGCCGGGACTGGGCCCAGAAGCTGGAAGCCATCGAAAACGTGATTAACTCCGACGATTACCGAGAGACCCTCAGGGAACAACTCGGTGTGGAAGATATCGTCCACGAGCAGTACGTGGTCTGCGGGAAGCTCACCCAGATCATCTCGATGGACTACGACCGGCTGGACGACGACCTCGACATCCCTCCCAACTACGCCTTCTGGGGGTACGACCTCGGCGACCAAATGCTCGTACAGGTTCACGGCAACATCAGGGACGGGCAACTGGCAGGCGTAGTCAACGACACGATGGACGCGGGCAAGGT
>Ga0207756_100593_pt1 | contig 10532 bp, 10 predicted proteins | sample A23M1SouthBayCA_FD_187748 | JGI IMG/M metagenome (GOLD analysis project Ga0207756, IMG submission 187748) | Aerobic enrichment media microbial communities from Eden Landing Ponds, California, USA - A23 M1 (3) (SPAdes) | ecosystem: Environmental > Aquatic > Marine > Unclassified | place...
GAGGTTCCGCAGGAACGGCGCGTACTTCTGCGTGAGCGTGAACTCGACCTCGTACTCGCTGGACGCGTCGATCTCGTCGACCCAGTTCCCGAACGTGAACCCGGCGTACCCGGAGGCGTTCTCGGCGCCGAGATAGTACTCGTAGTTCTCGTCCGTGAACCGGCGAATCGTCGCCTTCACGTCCGCGGCCGTGAAGTCGCTGCCGTCGTGGAACGTCACGTCCTCCTTGAGTTCGACGGTCGCGGTCGTGCCGCTGAGCGACCAGCCGTCGCTCTTCGCGAGCCCGTCCTCGAGTGCCCCGCCGCTACCCGGCTGGAACTGGATGAGCTGGTCGAAGATCTGGTTCGTGACCTTCGCCACCTCGCCGCTGGTGGTCTGCTGGGGGTCGTAGTTCTCCGGGTGGTCGCCGCGCGCGTACACGAGCGAGCCGCCACCGCCGCCGCCGGTGAGACTCGAGATGCAGCCCGCGGTCGCGGTCGTCGTCGCCGCCGCGGCCGTGGCACCGGCTGTCTTCAGGAAGTCGCGTCTCTCCATACCGTTGTCACCATCTGCCATAAGCAACGCCACCAAGGCCACGTATATAAACGTTCATAATACGTTAGCACGGGGTTCGAACGTTCATACTGCGTTAGGCACTGGATACGGGCGGCTAACGACGGGAGCACGCGCTCGCGACGCGCACGAACCACGTAAAATCACTCCGATAGATGCAAAACTGTCACGACCCCCCTCCTGCTACGTCCGATCGCCGTCGGGCGTCGCACCGTCAGGGGACTCCGTGACCGCGTTCGCCGGCTGTTCGTAGAGGTGACACGCCGCCGGATGCTCGTCGTCCTGCAGCACCGGATCGACCGACTCGCAGACGCTCTCGAAGTGATCGGCGAGCGTCTCCTCGGCGGCCCCCCAGTCCTCTCGAGCGAGGTGCTCGAACGTCTCCTGCACGAGGTCCCGGGACGTCCCACGGACGACCGACGGGTCGTCGAACAACTCGTCCCACAGCACGTCCGTGAACGCGTCCACCGACGCGGGCATCTCCCCACCGCGAGCGCCCGCGGCCGTCCCACCGTCGGTCGCCGTCGCCCCGGTCGACGCCGCCTCCTCGGCCATGCTCCACGCCAGCTCCAGGTCGATCGACTCGTCCTCGACGCGCTGCCGGACGCTCATCACCTCCCGGTACGCCGCCTGCGGCATGTCCACGTGCTCGGGCGGGATGATCTGCGGGCAGCGCGTCCGGAAGTGACACCCGGACGGCGGATCGATCGGACTCGGCACGTCCCCCTCGAGGATCACGCGATCGTCCGTGTCCACCGTCGGATCCGGCACGGGAATCGACGACAGCAGCGCCTGCGTGTACGGATGCTTCGGGTCCGCGAACAGCTGCTCGGTGTCCGCGACCTCCACCACCTCGCCGAGGTACATCACCGCGACCCTGTCCGAGACGTGCCGCACCACGCTCAGGTCGTGGGCGATGAACAGGAAGGTCAGGCCGAACTCCGCCTGGAGGTCCTCCAGCAGGTTCAGGATCTGCGCCTGCACCGAGACGTCGAGCGCGCTCACGGGCTCGTCGCACACGATGAAGTCCGGGTCAACGGCGAGCGCGCGAGCGATCCCGACGCGCTGGCGCTGCCCGCCGGACATCTCGTGGGGGTACCGGTCGATCTGATCCTGCGACAGCCCGACCTCCTCGATGAGCTCCAGCACGCGCTCGCGGCGCTGCTCGCGCCGACTCTGGTCCTCGGCCGGCGACTCCGCCGGGAGGTCGTGGATCTTCAGAGGCTCCAGCAGGATCTGCCCGACCGTCATCCGCGGGTCCAGGCTCGACAGCGGGTCCTGGAAGATCATCTGCATGTCCCGGCGCTTCGCACGCAAGTCCTGCCCGGAGAGATTCGCGAGGTCCTCGCCGGCGAACACGACGCTCCCGTCCGTCGGCTCCAGGAGCCGCAGGATGGTCTCGCCCGTCGTCGACTTCCCACAGCCGGACTCGCCGACGAGCCCGAGCGTCTCCCCCTCGCGGATGTCGAAACTCACGCCGTCGACCGCCTTCACGCTCTTGACCTCCTCGGACAGCCACTTGTCGAGGACGTCGTCCGCCCGCGAGAAGTGCTTCTTCAGGTCCCGCACCTCCACGAGCGGGTCACCGACCTCGGTCTCCCCGCTCGACCGGATGCCAGCCAGATCGCTCGCGTACTCGGACTCGTCGAAGTCCTCGAGCACGCACTTCGAGACGTGGTCGACGCCGGCGCCACCGTGCTGCAGGTAGGGTATCTCCTCGCCGACGCACGCGTCGTGCGCCCACGGACACCGATCCGCGAAGTGACAGCCCTCGTCCATGTCGATGAGGTCGGGGACGTTCCCCTCGATCGGCGTCAGCCGCTCCTTGTCCTCCTGCGGGATCGACTCCAGGAGCGCGTACGTGTACGGATGCGACGGGTTCGCGAAGATCTCCTCGACCGGCCCCTCCTCGACGACGTTCCCCGCGTACATCACCGCGACGCGATCGCACGTCTCCGCGACCACGCCCAGGTCGTGCGTGATGAACAGCACGCTCATCCCGCGCTCGGCCTGGAGCTCGTTGATGAGATCGAGGATCTGCGCCTGGATCGTGACGTCGAGCGCCGTCGTCGGCTCGTCCGCGATCAGAAGCTGGGGGCGGCACGCGAGCGCGATCGCGATGAGCACGCGCTGGCGCATCCCGCCACTGAACTCGTGGGGGTACTCGTCGAGGCGCGCCGTCGGCTCCGGGATGCCGACCTCTTCGAGGATGTCGACGGTGTCAGCCAGCACCTCCTCGTTCATCTCGCTCCCGCCGAACTTCGGGAGGATCTCCCGGACCGCGTTCCACCAGTTGTCCTTCGACCGGTTCCCGTACCGGTGCAGCCGCAGGCTCTCCGCGACCTGCTCGCCGACGGTCACCGCGGGGTTCAGGGACGTCATCGGATCCTGGAAGATCATGCTCATCTCCCCGCCGCGAACGGACCGCATCGCCTCCTCGGGCGCCTCCGTCAGGTCGACGACGCCGCGAGACTCGTCGACGAAGCTCGACGCCTGCTTCGGGTACTCCTCGGCGAACCGCGCGGCGAGGTCGCGGTCGTGGAACTCGACGTCGCCCGCGGCGACGTACCCCGGGTCGTCGACGAGCCCCATCGCCGACAGCGCCGTCACGGACTTCCCGGACCCGGACTCGCCGACGAGCCCGACCGTCTCGCCCTCCGGAACCGTCAGGTCGAAGTCCTCGACCGCGCGCACGGTCCCTCGCTCGGTGTCGAACCGGGTGTGCAGACCGGAGATGGAGAGTAGATCAGTCACTACTCGCACGTGGCACTCGCGCTCGTGAAAAGCGTTTCCACACGAGCGCACTCGCGGGCGAACGCGAGCCCACTCCTGATCGGACGCGAGTGCACTCGCAGCGCGACGCGAGGGCGATCCCAGCGCGCTCGCTTCCAAAACCCTCTTGCCGCGCGGTCACGCGGGGTGGAGCATGAACGAGGACCACGTCGACGTCGACCCCGAGGAGCACCTGCCGCCCGCGGGCGTGCTCGACCACTGGGATGCGGTCGTCGCGGACATGGAGGCGACGGTCGAGGAGTACCGCGAGGACGGCTGGGAGGTCGTGGAAGTGTTCCCGGGGGACATCACCGCGCTCTCCGGGCAGCACGCGACCGTCGACCGGTTCGGGCTCGACCTCGTCGTCCCCGGCGACCTCGCCAGGGAACTCCAGGACCTCGTGGAGGCGCCCGACGCCGGGTTCGACTCGACGTCGGTGTTCCGCGCGGTCGAGACCGGGATCGTGTTCCTCGTTGTCGTCGTCGAGGACGCAGAGCGCGGGATCGCGGTGATCGCGCCGGCGTTCTACGACAGCGACGACGAGACCGCGGGGGAGATGATCGAGCGAGCGACCCGCGAGGGCGAGATGCACGTGCACGTTCGGGACCTCTCGTCCGAGCACGTCGCGACGTTCACGCACGACGACCCGTCGCTGTTCTTCCCGCCAGCGGACGACTGACGGGCCAGGGAGCGGTTCCCGCGTCGCGTCGTCCGTCGTCGACCGTTCGGCTCCGCCGGAGCGGTCCACCGTCGTCCCTGCGGCCGCCATCGAGCGCGCGCGGCGCTCGCAACGACCCACGCGAAAACCACCGGTCGACTTCCTGAGAGTAACTGCCGGCGAGCCGGTTCTCCGTCACGGCCTCGGTTTCGCGCTCGAGATACTCCCGACAGAAACCGCTCAACGACCTCTTGAATCGCACGACGAAACCGGTTTTCACGCACCGGCTCGGCGAACGACCGCACCCGGTTCCGACGGACGCTTCAACCGGCGGCAGAGACCGACCGTACTCCGCTTGAAACCGGGAAAGAAGCGCTATACTGCCAGAAACGGCTGCAAACGGTTCACTCCCTTTATCTACGGTCCTCCCGGACGGTAGGACAGCGTTCACCGACGACTGGCGTCGGCCGCGAACGCAGAGGCAGGCCAACCCGACCAAACGGGCGACTCGACTCCACGCACGTACCGCGGTCCAGTCCACGTCGGCCATCACGGGGGTGGAGGCCGACCGCGACGCACCGCACCCGAACGCTCTCCACGGCTTCTCGCGCGAGGAAACGACCGACTACTCGCAGCACTCTCGACCGAGCACGCCAATAGACGCCTCCCTACTCGTCCCGGAGTTCCTCGCTCGCCGACCGCACCTCCCGCATCACCGACGAGATGCGTTCCTCCGCCTCCAGCTCCTCGTCCACGGACAGGTCCACGCCCTCGACCTCCAGCAGGAACTTCGCGACCTCCGTCGACTCGTACATCACGTCGTCCAGCTCCTCGGCAGTGAAGAAGTCGCACATCGCGCCGTACAGGAAGGTCGCGCCCGCCTTCCGGACCTTCTCCTCGAACGACGCGCGCGCCTGATTCACCGCCTGCGGCGTGTACGTGTCCGTCATGAACGGCACGAGTTCCGGGAGGTTCTCCCCGATCTTCGTCATCTCCACGCCAGTCTCCGTCCGGAAGTCCGCGCACAGGCGCGCGATCGCCCACTCGCGGGCCGTCACGTACGTGCGCTCCCGGAGGAAGTCGTTCACGCGCTCGTACTGCGCGCCGTCCATCTTCGTGAACCGCTCGTACTTCTGGACGTCCGCCGGCACCTCGTCGTCCCCCGGCAGGTTCGACTCGTCGGGCACGCCCGGCGACGGCCCGTCGCCCCCATCCGTCCCTGCGTCGTCGTCGTCCGCCGCCCCCGGCGGGTTCTCGGTCATACCCGCTCGTTCCCCGGCGCGCGTCAAAAAGCGTTCGCCCGCACGACGCTCCGGCACGTCATCGGCCGCGAGCCGCGCGGAAACCGGGCACGACCGCAACTCGCACGGCTTTTAGGGCTGGACGCGGTATTCGGGCTATGAGCGAGATCGCCGAGCGCGTCGCCCTCCCTTGCCCCTCGTGTTCTCCGTCCGTCGAGACGGTGCACGAGGTACTCACGGCGACGGGCGCGCAGCACACCGTCAAGTGCACCGAGTGCGACCACACGCACAAGACCCGCATCGAGGAGGAGACCACGATCGACATCGACGTCGTCGTCAGTCAGGACGGCGAATCGTTCAGTTCCGCCGCCGAGGTCCCCGCGGAAGAGACCCTCGCCGTCGGCGAGGAGTTCGTGCTCGACACGCCCGACGCCCTGATGACCGTCCGCATCACGAGCCTCGAACTCGACCAGCAGAAACGCCGGCAGCAAGCGACCGCCGAGGACGTCGAGACGATCTGGACGCGCGAGGTCGACAACGTCCCCGTGAACGTCACCGCGAACCCACGAGACGGTTCGAACGACGAAACCCGCTCCCTGAAGGTGTACGTCCCCGGGGACTTCGAGTTCACCGTCGGCGAGACCGAGAGCTTCGGCGACGACGAGTTCACGATCAAGAACATCGCCGTCCGCGACGACGCCGTCAGCCACCAGTTCAAGCAGCGCGACCACGAGGGCGACACCGTCCTCGCGAAAGACGTCAAGCGCGTGTACGCCTGGGACGAGAAGACCACCGCCTGGTCCGCCTGGTAACGGAGCGCGGTCGCGTTCACGGGGCGGACACGAACCTTCTTTTCGCCACGGATCGTGCTAGCACGCGTGACTCCGGGCTTCGCCGAGCGGCGGGACGCGCTCGTCGATCGGCTCGCGAAGCGTCGCGACGTGACTCGCGAGTCGACGCTCGACGCGATGCGTGCCGTCCCGCGGGAGGCGTTCGTGCGCGACGGCGACCGGTCGGCGGCGTACGCGGACCGACCGCTCCAGATCGGGGACGGCCAGACGATCAGCGCCCCGCACATGGTCGCGATCATGGTCGACGCGCTCGCGCTCGACGCCGGCGAGCGCGTCCTCGAGATCGGCACGGGCTGTGGGTACCACGCCGCCGTCACCGCCGAGGTCGTCGGCGCCGGGAACGTGTACACCGTCGAGTACAGCGACCAGCTCGCCGAACGAGCGCGCGAGACGCTCGCGGACATCGGGTACGGCGACGTCTCCGTTCGCGTCGGCGACGGCCGCGACGGCTGGCCCGAGCACGCGCCCTACGACGCCGCGTACCTCACGTGCGCCGCGAGCGAACTCCCACCGGCCGTCGTCGACCAGGTGCGCGACGGCGGCCGCCTGCTCGCACCCATCGGCGACGGCAGCCAGCGGCTCGTGTACGCCGAGAAACGCGACGGCGAACTCGACCGGGAGAACCGCGGCGGCGTCCGATTCGTCACCATGCGCGGGTGACGCCGCCGAGTCCGAGCGCGGACGCGAACACGAACGCGACCCCGGAATCGCCGCCGCCCCATCGGACTTACGACCCCCGCGACCGACGCCTCCGGTATGAACGACGACGCACGCGACGCCGTCGCGACCGCCGCCGCGCTCCGCGCCGCCCGCGAGACTGGCGTCCTCGACGCGCTGCTCGACGACGCGGACACCCCGACGGAGGTCGCCGCACGGACGACAGTCGACGCTCGCGCCGCCAGCGTCCTCGTCGACGTCCTCGCCGACCGCGGGTTCTTCGAGGTCGTCGACGGCGCGTACGAACCGACGAACCGCGCGCTCGGCCTCCTCACGAAGACCGACCTCCGATCGATCGGGCCGATACCCCACGAAGTCGACCGGCTCGACGCGTACGCCGCCTTGCCCGAGACGATCGCGAGCGACGACGCCGTCGCCGCCGCACGCGAGGCACGCGGCGACGACTACGACCGCAACCACCTCGGGGCCGAGCAGGCGACCCCGCAGTCCGCGGTGAACGCCACCGTCAGCGCGGCGGAGCGAGCCGCACCGGCCGCCACGCGCGTCCTTGACGTCGGCGGCGCCCCGGGCAAACACGCCACCGAGTTCGTCGCCCGCGGCGCCACCGTCACCCTCCGCGACGCGCCCGAGCGCGTCGACGCCGTCCGCCCGCTGCTCGCCCGCCGCGACGTCGCGCTCGACGCCGGCGCCCTCGACGCCGACCTCCCACCCGCGGACCTCGCGTTCGCCGCCCACCTCACGCCACGCCTCGGCGACGACGCCCTCGGCCGATTCGCCACCGCAACCCGCGACGCACTCCGGCACGAGCGGGACGAGGACGACGCCCCCGCCACAGGCGCCGATCACCCACAAGGTGGCGAACGCGCGCTCGTCCTCGTCGAACACCTCCGCGACCGCTCCCCGCGAACGCCAACGCGTCGACTCGACGCGCTCGCCACCGGCCAGCCCGGCGACCACCGCACGGAACGCGCCCTCCGCGACGCCCTCGAGACCGCCGGCTTCGAGCGCGTCGACGTCCACGCCATCCCCGGACTCGACGCGCACGCCGTCGTCGGAACTCCACGAAGCACTTAATCCCTCGCACGCGAACCGTCGGGTATGGAACTCGCGGCGCTGCGAGAGGACATGGTCGACAGCCTCGAACACGACGCCAAGGACGTCGTGGACACCGACGCGGTCGGCCTCGCCATGCGAACCGTCCCACGCGAAGCGTTCGTCGACGACGACCGCAACGCGTACACCGACCAGTCCCTCGAGCACCGCGGCACGCGCGTCCTCGCGCCCAGCACCGTCGCACGGCTCCTCGAAGTGCTCGCGCCCGAGCACGGCGACGACGTCCTCGTCGTCGGCGCCGGCGTTGGCTACACCACCGCCGTCCTCGCCGAAATCGCCGGCGCCCGGCACGTGCACGCCGTCGACATCACGCGCGAACTCGTGCACGACGCCCGCAGGAACCTCGCCGCCGCCGACTACCCCGAAGTCCTCGTCGACTGCCGCGACGGCGCCCGCGGCCTCCCCGAGTACGCGCCCTACGACCGCATCCTCGTCGAAGCCGCCGCCGTCGACCCACCGCGCGCACTCCGCGACCAGCTCGCACCAGACGGGCGCCTCGTCCTCCCCCGCGGCCACGGCCCCAGTCAGACGCTCGTCGCCGTCGACGGCGACGGCACCGAACGCACGCACGGCCCAGTCGCCTTCCAGCCGCTGCTCGCCGACGGCGAACAATCCGGCGCCATCGAACGGAATCGCACGGAACGCGAGGACGCCGAACGCGCCGCCCGCGCCGCCCAATCCCGCACCGGCTGGGAGCAGGACTGGATCGAGTGGGACTGACGAACGACGCCACCAGCGCGCGACCTCAGTCCTCCTCGACCACCAGCAGCACCTCGTTCTCCCGGTCGTCCACGAACCCGCCACCGGCCGGCGGCTTCACCCCCACCTCCACCGTGCCCTGATCGCGATTCGCCGCCAGCGACGCCGACACAGACATCGTCACCCGCCCATCAGCCCCCGTCCGCCCCGTCACCACCCCATCCAGGTCCGCCGACCCCGACGTCAACACCACCGTCGCGTTCTCCACCGGCTCACCCGCGTCGTCCACCACCCGCACCGTCACCGACGCCTCCCCCTCACCCACCACCGCCGGCGTCGGCCGCGCATCAACCTCGTGCACCGCCAACCCACCCACGCCAGCGAGCATGTTCATCATCACGCTCAAACTCGCCACACCCACCACGAGCGCGATCACGAGCCGAACCGGTAACCCCTCGATAGCACGGTCGTCACGACCGAACGCGGTCACACGCATACCCCCACTCGCCGCGGCATCCGACAAGAACCCACGCCCGAACCACGCCCACGACCGCCACCCGACTCCCCTCGCGCCCGCAAGTCTCAAACACCGACTTGAGTCTCCGGGAAAACTAATACCGACCCACCGAAAGTTGAGAGCGTCGACGGGACTGCCTGTCATCCTCGACGAAGACGCCCTGTCGACGATCACAGCCGGTGGCACCCTGGTGATGGAAGTGCCCCGCCGCCTCTGACACCGCTTTCATCTCTCCCCACGCACCCACACAGCCACAGCACAACGCCACCGCCACCGAACGACCAGCGTCCACGACGACCTCGTCGCTCACGGGTCTGCCTTCGGAGAAGCGCCCGAGGCAGGGATTCGAACTACGGTCGCTCACTCGCGTTCGCTCCCTGATTCAAATCCCATTCCGCGTTCTCCGAACGCGCAGTGTTCGCGACGAGCAACCTCGTCGCTCACGGGTTTGCGTTCGGAGAAGCGCCCGAGGCGGGATTTGAACCCGCGTCACAACCGTGACAGGGTTGTATGATGGGCCACTACACCACCCGGGCCTACATGACTACGGAGGCGGGTGCCCTTTTTATACCTTTTCAATTGTGGCGGCGCTGTGCCTCACCCACATGATCCTTGTTCACGTTTTCGTGTCACATCAGACTCGACGGTTCGAACTCGAAATCGGATGCCCAGTTGATCGATGGATGATCGATCTCTGCGTCGAACCGTAACTCCATCTTCTGTTCCGTCGCATCAGCCACGTCCACCCAGTACAAGTCATCCTTCCGGGGGTCGTGAACGAGGAACGCGTCGATAGAACCCTCATACGTTTCTTCGTGATACTCTCCATCCCGCGTGGTCTGTGAGTGTGTATTGAAACGGATGGTGTTCGGCTTGTTCTGCCACGCAGTTTTGCACTGGACGCAAAACAGGTCCTCTCCATCATCGACGATGACGTCGTACTTGTCGTTATCTCCAAACGGAATCGAAACACTCAGACCCGCAGCGACGAGCTCGTGAACGACTTTTGCTTCCGTCTGGTCACCCACGTCCTTCGTGTTCTCGACAGTCATCACCTCGAATTCACAGGACGACGACTAGTTACGTTCGATTCGAAACCAAACACCAATCACGACCGCCGGCGGTCACGCCGTCACCGCCAGAAAGCATGGGTGAGACGCACAACCCTCCCGCTCACGGATTCGCGTTCGGAGAAGCGCCCGAGGCGGGATTTGAACCACGGTCGCTCACTCGCGTTCGCTCCCTGATTCAAATCCCGTTCTGTGTTCTCTGCTTCCAGCCTCACTCGTCGCTGCGCTCCTCGTTCGTATTGGAAGTAGAAAGCGCCCGAGGCGGGATTTGAACCCGCGTCACAACCGTGACAGGGTTGTATGATGGGCCACTACACCACCCGGGCCTGCATTACTACGTATCGCGGTGGGAGGATTAAGGCTTTCTACTCGCGTCGGGTG
>Ga0207756_100594_pt1 | contig 10476 bp, 7 predicted proteins | sample A23M1SouthBayCA_FD_187748 | JGI IMG/M metagenome (GOLD analysis project Ga0207756, IMG submission 187748) | Aerobic enrichment media microbial communities from Eden Landing Ponds, California, USA - A23 M1 (3) (SPAdes) | ecosystem: Environmental > Aquatic > Marine > Unclassified | place...
TTTTGATTTCATAAGATAGTCAATCGGGATGCTATTGAGTAGGCCCGAAGCGGCAAAGAGCTCACGGTCGGTGAAGATCCGGTCATACATATCGTGGAGAGTGTCCTTTGCCAAGTCCTCCTCTGATGGATTAATCTCGTACGGTCGAATCGTTGTCAGGGCGTTGTGGCAGACGACACCTTTCGGAATAACCGCGACGAGAAGTGTTCTTTCGTTGGTCGGACTCGTGGCATGTCGGTACACCATCCGGTACTCTGTAGAATCGAGTAAGACGTCCTCTTCTTGAAGCGGTTTTCCTCTGTGTTTTTCAAGAAGGTCGTTGACGAATCCTTTCTGCGACCCACTCCCGTCGAACGCATTATAAATTTCAGTCTTCAGATTCTTCTTATCCTTTTCACGGATCCGCCACTTTGCACTTTCTGCACGGCTCTTCTCCTCGTCAACACTCCAGAACTCTGGCTCCTTGTTGTCATGGATGAACTGGTAGATGGTACTCCCAGCCAAGACTGGATAATCCCCTTCTGAAGGGTCGGTTACAAACCGATCCTTATCGCTCGTCCGATCTAACTCTCGGTAAAGATCGAGGTACCAGCCATCATCCGGCTTCTCTCGTAACTGGGGATGTGTGAGCAGTTTATCCAGCACATCACGGTGAGTTGCGGATGTGATGAATGGGAAGAGGCCAGATTCTGGCGCGTAATTAATCAAGAGTTCTTTCGGAATCCACACGAGGTGGTTCTCAACATTCCGAAGGAAATCTACGTCTCTCTTCATGAACACGCCATCGAACCCGTCGCTTGTGCCTGAAGCTTTGAAATTGACGATGGCGAACTTCTTCCGGTTGTCGATACCCCCGAATATCTTGTTGTTCTCGAAGCCGATGATATGCTGTATATGGGCGTTCTCAATCAGGTGGTATCGAAGTGCCTTGTTTGATCCACCGCTAAAGAGGATTCCCGGGAATAATTGTGCGACGTACCCGTCGTCCTGAACGAGCGAAAACAGCCTTTCAAGAAACAACGTAGACTTCTCTTGGTCTCCCGAAAGCGTCCGCCCATCAACCACTGCGTTTTGGATGTTGAAAGTCGGCGATTCTTTGTAGTAATCGCCTTCCAAGTCAATGTCTGCCTGGTATTCCTCCCACTCCTGTGCTATCTCAGGATCATCAAGAAGCTGTGACTGGATCCTGTCTTTTTCGTTATCTGACCGCCCTCTGAACACCTCGTCATACCGGGGGAAGAAGTCCGTTCGTTCTGCTTTGACTTTATCCCACGGAGGATTGCCAATTGCAATATCGAATCCCCCATCTTGGAAGACACTGGGGAACTCAATGACCCAATGGAAAGGTGAGTATTGCTTGACCTGTTCCAGTGTGACGTCCTCCTCCACAGCATTCTGGAACTCCGTCTCAGTCTTTTGGTCAAGCACATCCCTGTACTTTTCTAGCCGGTCGTTAGCTTTGTGACGCCACTTTGTCGCTTCCTCACTGCTTGTTGCATTTTTGTGCTTTTCTATCGCCTCATTAATCTCCTTTACAGCCTTTTTGACGCTGTTTTCCCCAAATGATCCTATAGTGGGTTGAACCAATTCATCATCACCAACCTCACCAATAGCTTCTTCAAGATCGCTAACATATCCAATAAGCGTATTTCCGTGTCGGATATTGAAGTCAATATTCGGTAGTGGGTTGACTTCGTTTGGTTCGTCTTCAATATCGGCAACCATCGACAACCAGAGGCGGAGCTTGCAGATTTCAACAGCACCCTCGTCAAGATCTACTCCGTACAGGTTGTTCAAGATCACTGTGCGCTTCGCGTACAGAGACGCCCCACCCTGTCCTTCGTTGATCTCCTCCAGTTCGTCGCGGGTACGAGAGTCCAGCTCCCAGCCTTTGCCTTCTTGTTCGAGTTGCTGGAAGTACTCAATGCACTGCATGTAGATGTCCACCAGCACATCCTGTGCAGCGAGCAGGAACGCACCACTGCCGACCGCCGGATCAAGGATGTGCGCTTCTTTGAGGATATCGTGGTACAGCGTTTCGACGTGGTTCGTCTCCACGTTCTCAGTGGGAACTTGGCGAGTCATCGTTCCGCCATCGGCGACCGCCTGTTCACCACTACTGGCTTCTACACCAGGGAATCCGAACACGTCATCAATTTCGTCGTATTCGGCATCAACAGCGTCGTTGAGTTGGTCAAGTAGATACGGGTGGATTGTCCGGCGGGACATGAAGCCGGTGATCTCTTCGGGCGTGTAGTATGCACCCATCTCTTTCTGGTTGACCGTCTGCTCGAAGATGTGCCCCAGAATCGCGGGTGAGAGGTTCTTCGGGTCAACGATGTCCAGCCGCTCGTCCACGTTCCAGTTCCATCCCGATAGGAAATCCAAGATGTCATCGAAGAGTTCGTTCGTCTCCTCAGCAGACTCACCAAGCTTCGCATCCGGGAAGTCCTCCTCAACAGGATTCTTGGCGAACAGCCCACCGTTCAGGTATGGGAGGCTGCCGAAGTCAGGGTTCTGCTTGTCTTCTGCGAGGTAGTCGAAGAACAGTGGCCGATAGAAGTTCTCGTACCGATCTTCACCATCATCCACGACGTCACCAGGCTGTTCATGCAGGTAGTTCGGATTGCGATCCAGCAGACGCTTTTCTTGGATGAAGTACAGAAAGATCATCCGGTCAAGAATGACCTGCACGTAGCGTTGCTTCGCGTCACCACGGTCATCCGGAATACCGGAAACCTCCTGAACAAGATCGGTGCGGAGGCCCTCGAACTCTTCGTAGAACTCTTCGACCACCTGCTGTGTATCATACAACGTGTCGTAGATCGCGGCAGAAGAACCGTACTCAATGGAGTTGAGCTTCTTCAGAACGGTGTTCTTCTCCCCGCTGTCCCGTGTGAACTGATCTTTGCTGAACGAGATCTTCTGGTGTTTGATGCGGCCGTGCTGCTGGCCTTCCCAGCTTCGCATCCGCGTCAGGAAGGTGAATTCCTCGAAGTCGTTCGTGGCGACGAGGTTCGTGTGCTGTGATCGGTTGTCGGGCTTGAAATCAGTCGCTGATTCTCCCGGCCCAGCGTTGACGATCACGACGAATTCGTCGTCACCGAGTTGAAGAACAAGTTCGTTATCCTCTCCGAGATTCGAGCGTGGTTTCAGCCCGCGTTTCTCGAAGGAGTCAGCGATGTCCTGTAGAGAGTCCCAGCCCGCGATGTCGTTCGCGGTAATCTGCTGGAAGGTCATATGCCTTGAAAGTAGTTTTACTCTTATGAATGTATGGGAATCTTATCACTACAAGGTCCCACGAATTGGAGGTTCTCTATTTTGTCACATGTAGTAGTAATACTGCTTGTCGGCATCAACAGGGTCAATCCCTTGTTCTGAGATTACGTTGCTGACTTTCCGTGGAACCTTGAGAGTGATTGGTTCTTTGACGGCGAAATCGGATGTATTCCAATCTAACTTCGTCAGGAAGAGTATTTCTTCACAGAGCGTTTTGTAATCACTCTCTGTTTGGATGTCCGGTCTGATCTCAATCGGCTCAGGAATGTTACTACCTTCATACGTTGCTACCTCCGGAACGTACCCGGTTGTGTAGAGGTAGTGGACGTCGTCGTCAGGAACGGAAAGCAGCGTTCCTCGAAGTGGCGGGAAGTCACCGTCCGGGAATAGTCTCACTCCCGTCCCACGGGTTCTGATGTGGACATAATCGTGCAATCTGACCTCTTCAGCACCGGCCTGGAAGCCTTCGCGTTCTTCATCCCAAAACGGAGAGGACTTGTGGATGACTATCCGCTCGGGAACTGCGCCGCGGTTCCGTTTTTTATAGTAGTTGACGATCTGTTCAGCGATGTTCTTAGCCCCTTCTTTCGAGACGTGTGGCTGCCCGTTTTCGTCCTCTGAGATGTCTTTTAGAGGTTCGCTCTGGATGATGTTGTAATCTTTTCTGGCGAACACGTGAGCTAAGGCTGCACGGACAACGTTTCCATCGCCATCTTTGTCCCGGTAAAACGAAAGTCCTGCATAGCAGGTTCCGTGGTCCATCTTCTTGGTTTTCCACGGATGCCCGCGTTGTGCTTTATAGAGCAATCCAAGACTGAGATTCCATGCTTTCGTCGCCCTATCCCTGGGAGACGTTGTATTCAACGTCTCTGGCTTGATTAGCTGTGTCGGGATGCTATTCTCCATCCCGGCGATTTTGATTTGGCTACGGAGGTTCTTCCCACCAACAATCACATCACTGTGTTTGCCATCTCGCAATTCCTCCATGACGCCGTCTGGAATGCACAGAACGATGACGTCGGGTGTCGGGTCATCATCCGATAACCAATCAATCTCCTCTCGAACTAAACTCAGGAACTCTTGGAACTTCCCTTCCCTCGTATTATGTGCCTGCACCGACCGGATCTCCCCCCTCATAATACGGTAACGCCACCGCTCAGGAAACGCAATTGAGGTATTCAGGTTGGATCGAGAATTCAACCCAGGAAATGGGATACGCCAAGGACGGATCTTATCGTCCTCTAAATCCGGGTGAATGACAGTGCTCCAATCAAGGAACAGGTCGTCGAGCAATCGAATAGATTCGGCATCACCGATGGCAGCTACGTTGATGGCTTGATGCTCGTTATTCTTTAATCGAGGTCCGTATTCCATCAACCCACGCTTCGGAGAAACGTCCGCCCCTCCGTTGAAATGGATCTCTGGCTCCTCCAGACAAGTGATCTCGAAGGTACCTTGCTCTGTCATTCTGTATCCTCCAGATTGATTGTCCCCTTCAACTGATTTTCAACGAGCTTATTTCGCTCATGACCTGATTCCGGCGGTCGAACGCCCTCTAGAATGAGATCCTCAACCCGTTGGATTTGTATTGTCTGAAGGTTGCTCTGCAGTTTGAATCGGGTTAGAGATTGTTCCAAGGCCAGCTCAGATAACCAGATCTCGACGGTACTGCTCTTTCGATTGTTCTGTGGGAAATTCCCCGGGTTGAACCGATCCGAGAGGTACTTTTTGCGGTGTCCAGAAACCAACTCTCTTCCATCTTTGGTAAATTCCGTTGTCGGGTAGAGGCCGAGATAGTAGTGCTCATCGAAGAATTTCACAAAGACGGTGACTGAACGGTGCCGAACCTCCCCTGTATCAAGCTGTTGCGTCACCCACTTTCCATTGACTTTGAGGTCCTGATCTTCGTGTCTCATGTACACGCGAGTGTCGCGTCTTTCCCGATTCACCTCGGCACCTATTCGATTAGCGATAGTTGTCACGATGCCTCGAACCAATACCTTCGAAATGTTGATCTCTGTCTCTGAAGGGTTTCTCACCGCAAATTCTCTGAGTGACGTCGCCTCAAACGAGCCCTCAGAGCACATACTGCTTGTTTCTTCATCAAACTCGTCCGGATGCACAAGGCTGTAGATCTCGTTGTTATGGTAATGAATAGGTAGAACATCGTGTGGGTCGTGTGAGTAGAATTTCTTCGTAGTTACTCCATCCGCTGCAGGCACTCTGTAGAGTTCAGGCGGCAATTCAACAACTTGGAGCAGGTTCGTTTTGTGGATTCCCGATTCAGGAACTGGCGCGTAGTTGATCGCGTATGGGTCGTACCCGTACTCACCGGTCTCTTCGTTCCGGCTAATGATTCTCTCAAAATCGCCGATTTCGTAGTCGATCCAGATGTAAGAGTTCTCCAAGAATCGCTTGAACCGACTGGAATCGTGCTTATCCAGAAATGACTGGTACGTTCCTTCCGATTCATCCTTCATCTTCTTGAAAAATGACTCCACCGCGTCGTCCTTCAAGCGTTTAAATAAGTCCAGCCACAACTGGTCGTTCGCTGATTTTGACGCAAATAGATTGAATTCGTACCCACTGTACGCGCCTTCCGACCATTGATAGAACCGCTTGGCGAACTCCTCAACGTAATCGTTTGGGCTTAGCCCGCTCTTTTCTGATGAGCGGAACTTAACCTCTGCCACTACTTTAGACCTATTGCCTGCTTTCGGAATGAACACTAAATCTTCTGCTTCGCCCGAATCTTCGGCCCTTGTGTCAAGGAAGTATCCGCGGTGGTCCTGAAACTCAATAACGGCGTCACTGTAGTCACTCCCCTTTTGAGATGAAGTCTCCCGTCTGTTTCCTTGACGAACCGGCACAAGCCAGTAGAACCAGTGTTCGGACTTAAAACTTGCAGGTAACTTACCATCCGGGTTTCCCCATACCATTAAACGTGGGTAGTTAGAATGCTCTATTATGATAGATGGCCAATTGAGTCTCATCAAGGAATTCCTGGAAGAGAACCACATCTATGAGGACTTACCCGACAAGGCCATTCACAAACTCTCTTACCTGGTCGTTAAGCACTCACAAGACCGTGGGGTAGAACTCTCTATACCGTACTTTTGGTACAGGTATGGTGTATTGACCCAACAGACCACATCGAGTACTCCAGAACCGCCTTCCCCTAGCTTGGATTCTGATGAGGAAAAAACGGTGAACAATGTTGCCGAAATGGTGCTTGAAAAGTACTATAGTTCGTCTCTCAAGGAAATTACCGACCTTACCTACAAGGATGCCCCCTACGAGGTATTCCGTCACTGGAGAGAACTGGATAAACAAATTAGCAGGCTTCGGGACAACTACAATCCCTTCTTCGATAATACGCCAATCCGCGAAGAAATTGAGGACAAGATCGAGCGAGTATACGACTCATTCCCTGTTTCGGAGTTCCCTCAGCATGAGACCGACATTGCGACGTGGTACTTTTCGATGATCCGTGAACTCGAGATGGGGCTACAAAACGTCGAGCGGATACACGATGTGAACTGCGTATTCTGGGGCATCTTCACACTCAGCGTGTCACAGAAACATCGATATAATATGACGGAAGAAGAAGTGTTGCAAGCCCTCGGAATCTCATCGTTTGAAGAAGAACTTGAAGAACGTCGAAGCCTGTTACAACGGCTAGAACAAGATGGACTCGATGACCGCTTCGACGACAGTAGCGACGGACTCTCTGCTACAACAGACGTCGTAATCGAACCAATCTTGGAATCACTTTAGGAGATACTCATGAAACGCGAACTCTTCGTAGACACCAATGTCCTGCTGGGATTAACATTTTACAGCGACCGATGGTTCCGAGAAGTTCGACCAGCGTACGATAACGAGCACGAGATCCACGCGAGCGATCTCGTCGTTTACGAATACTGTGGTAGTCCACGTCCCTTCCGCCAGCCACCGGACAACCCGTCTGAATTGGACATTGATTGGTCAAATGATCAAGGACTGGTTGGAAGGATACGAAATCGTTTGTCGAAACCCTACCGAGAGTATCGTGGTACGGTCCGACGAATGTCAGATGAGGAATTAACGCTGGAGCATGTAATTCAAGAGTTCATCGAAACTTTCGAAATACGAGAACAGGCTGAGCCTCAGATACGCGGCGAGTTTGAGAATGAATTCACTGACAAAGCAATCACTCGGCAGTACGTCAACGAGTTCGTCTCGGAACTGATCGACAAGATCCTCCGCGCTTCAGACGTGATGAAACAGAACTTGGCGAAGCAAGTTGAAGTCCATGATTCCAAGTATCACGTTGCGGGTGAGGACAAGCGAAGGTGGAAAGAATTCCCGGAGAAATCCCCTAGTGAACCCGATTTATCGATCATCGTTGATGCGACACAGGTGATTAAGGAAAACAGCGTCAACACGGTACTTTCCGGTGACTCGGACGTATTAGCGTTACAAGAAATTGCGAATTCGTACTTTGGTTTTAGCATCCTATCGATGGCTGATGAGTTCTCCGTGAACCGCGAAAAGAAGGTAGATACGTGATGTCCTCCCACGGCTGACCGTAGGAGGATCTCAAACAGTGAATTGAAGCTCTGTATATTACACGCCACTGAATGGCAATGTAAGACTACCAGTATTTCTTCTGCCAACCAGAACAGGTTTTCATTCCTCCCTGAGGTCAAATGTGAGGTTCTGATCGTTACAACTTGGTGTGTGAGTTTGCCAGATGTACTTCGCTGTTCCAAGCCCACCAAAACTGACTCGGCCAGCGAACAACACAATCCATAATAAAAATGGTGGTTTGTAGAAATCCAAACTGCCAACCTCTGGAACTGGGGGGAGAGATTTCGTATCGCATCATGTGGTGTATACATTTCGCCACGGACAGGTGACTTCTCTGGAAATCCAGCCAGTCAGCCAGCGAAACACCAACAAACACCTCAGAACAGGCAGAATCCGCACTCTCACTCGAAGAACTCGGCCACCGTCTCGAACTCGTCCGTCCGGACCGCTTCGGTCAGCCCCGAGACGTCGACCCCTCCCACGCGGCCGGGATGCTTGCGCTGGAAGTAGCCAAGCGCGTTCTCGACGTCCCGGCGCAACAGGTCCCCCGCATTCGCGTGGTCGGTCGGCACGGCCTGGGGCCAGTCGAACAGTACCACGCCCTCCTCGGTGAGAAAGACGTTGTACTCGCTGACGTCCGCGTGCACGTAGCCCTCCCGGTAGGCCGTCGCCACCTCCCTAATCAGGAGGTCGAGCACCGGGATGACCTGGTCGTCCTCGAGAGCTGCGCGGGCGAGTTCGACCCCATCGACGCGCTCCATCACGACGCCGTGGCGGTTGTGGTCGATGGGTCTGGGGGTCGAGACGGCGGGATAGACCGTTTCCAGGGCGTCGTATTCGCGCTCGGCGGCCTTCCGTGCGGTGTAGAGCCAGGAGACGTGGTCGCGGTCGGCGGTGTACTCGCGCTCGCGGTCGACCTCCCGGAAATTCGTGTAGCCCTCGCGGTGGAACTTCAGGGCCAGCGGCCGGTACGAGCGCACCTCGTAGACATCGCTCTCCTTGCCCACCCCCAGCGGGGCCCCCACCCCGTCGATGGTCTCGCGCTCGGAAAAGGTGTGCAGCGCGAGCGCGTCGTAGCCCCGGGGGGTCAGCCGGAAGCCGACGTACTGAATGGTCTTTCGCTCCAGCAGGCCGCGCTGCTCGCAGCGGTCGACGCGGTAGTCGACGTCCTCGCTCGTCAGCCGGGAAAAGTCGGGGAGCTTGTCGGTGGCGACCCACTCCGAGAAGCGCATCCCCTGCTCGACCCCCGAGAGCAGGTGGAAGTCCTCGGCCTCCAGCTCGGCCATCACCGGGGCGACGTTCTCGACCATGTGAAGGCTACTCGCCTGGTTTTGATAAGGCCAGCGTCGGGCGGTGGGGCTTGGGGTCGAGACGGCCGTACAGGCGGCACTCTTTAAATAGCAAACCCTATAATGATATATAGAAAACTGAAGGGGCGACCCGCGAAGATGGTGCAAACTACCGAACGAGGGTCGAAAAACGCATTGTGACGGTGCTAAGTTCCACATCGGTTGTTCCAGCAACGTTGGAGTGAAACACTACGTCCCGCTCCCAGCTAGCCTTTATAATTCAGTGGGCCATACCAATCCCCATGGCTGAAATCGTCTCGACGGAGGATACCCTGGGCGGTGCGCCCCGGATTGCCGGTAGCCGAATCGGCGTTCACCACATTGCGAAACGGGTACTCGACGCCGGAGAATCTCCCGAACAGGTGGCCGCCGACTACGATATCGACATTGCAGATGTCTACCGTGCCCTGGTGTATTATTACGACCACGTGGCGGAGATGCGTCAGATTCGGGCCGAACGTCAGTCCGTCCCCGATGGGTTGTCTGTCGTCTGTGGCCCAGCGGATATCGACACGAAGGCACAGTCAGAGCCCGAAGCATGAGAATCCTGGCCGACGAACACGTTCCCCCGGCCATCGTTTCTGCGCTCCGGGGGGAGGGCCACAATGTTGCGGTGGTTGGTGAGGTTGTCGACTCTGGGTCAGCAGATACGGCGATTCTGGAAACCGCCCGTGAAACGGACCGAGTCATCCTGAGTGAGGATACTGATTTCCAGGGGGCCAATCCAGCACTGAATGTTGAAGGTCATCCCGGCATCCTGGTCTGTGATACTGCTGCACCGGCTGGTGAAATTGCAGCGGCAATCCGGCGTATCGAGCTGTATATCGACGACATTTCTGAGACGCTTCTCTACGTTCCGGGTAACTGGCTCTGAAACCGGCACGAAAAGTCCATCGGGTCGGTGTCCGACTCTCCGGACGCAAGGGAAGAATCGACACGTTCGCCCGGTCGGCGCCAGCCCGGCGCCGACGTGTCCGACCAGTCAGTTCGAATCTGATTCGACGACTTTCGCGTTTATGTTCGGGCCGTCGTCGCGGGTTCGGCGTACTTCCAGTCGCTGGAGGGTGAGGGGGCGTCGTGAGCGGCTGGTGGGGAAGCCGGGCGCAACTCACTCCTCACCCGACCGGACCAGAAATCGGTCGTAGCCCCCGAAGGCCAACTCCAGCGAGCCAATCCACCAGTTCCACCGCTCGGCGAGAGAATAGCCCTCGGGCGCGTCGGCGAGGTGGCGACAGATAGCCGCGGCGTCGAGGTCGATGCCCGCGTCCGCGGCGAG
>Ga0207756_100595_pt1 | contig 10437 bp, 10 predicted proteins | sample A23M1SouthBayCA_FD_187748 | JGI IMG/M metagenome (GOLD analysis project Ga0207756, IMG submission 187748) | Aerobic enrichment media microbial communities from Eden Landing Ponds, California, USA - A23 M1 (3) (SPAdes) | ecosystem: Environmental > Aquatic > Marine > Unclassified | place...
CGGCGCCCCGGCCCGAGAACCTCGAGAGCCTCGACGCGGACGTCACCGCCAAGCGCACGGCGGCGGACGCGTCCGCCCGAGCGAGCCTCGACATGACGTACGTCGACGACAGCGAGTACTCGACGACGTCCACGATCGAGTCCGCGTCCACGAGCGGCGAGGTGTCGATCGCCGCCAACGAGTTCTCGACGAGCGGGTCCGCGAGCGCGGAGTACGCGGAAAGCAGGGAGACCCTCCAGCACCGCGAGTACACGCTCGAGGAGGGCACGGACCAGTACCGCCTGCAGGCCAGCGAGGAGTACTACGTCTCGTCGTACTTCGCGAGCCAGTGGGACACCGAGGCGAACGCCACCCGCACCATCGAGCGGCAGTACGCGAGCATCGCGACCGCGCTCGGCGGGAGCGCGGACGTGACCGTGTCGAGTTACGACTTCACGGAGACCGACGACGGCCGCATGCTGCTCGACATCGAGTACGAGATCGTGTACTCGAACGTCGACGACGCGCTCGGCCAGCAGGTCGCCCAGCAGGTCACGAACGCCGAGGACGTCGACGTGTCCGCGGAGACCGCGGACGCCGTCGGTGACGCCGTCGCCGAACTCCAGGTCGACCGCGTGCACGCGACCGTCGACGCGGAAGGCAAGTCGATGCAGGCGGCCTGGGACGTCCAGCTGTCGGAGTACGAGCCGCTGGTCGACGCGAGCCTCGACCTCGCCGCGGAAGCGAGCGAGGACGAGAACGTCACCGAGCAGGTCGAGCGAGCCCGGCAGAGCTACGAGGCGATGAAAGCGTCGGGACTCGTGCAGACGATGTCCTGGGAGGGGTCGCTGTCGTCCCCGAGCGAGAACGCGGTTCGCGTGCAGGCGTCGATGCAGTACGACACGCAGAACTACCAGGCGTACGTGACCGAGCTCGAGGCGCGCGACCTGCCGACGGGCGGTTCGATGTCGTTCTCGGCGAGCGCGCAGACCGACGGCGAGGAGGTCGTCGCGGAGATGGAGTACAGCGTCGAGCGCGAGGACCTCGTCGACGAGACGCTCGGGAACGTCGTGGAGTCCGCGCAGAGCGCGCAGACGGACCAGGCGGGTACCGAGAACGTCCGGCGGTTCGTGGAGGCGTTCCAGCGTTCGGACTTCGAGAAGGCGAAGATGAACGTGAACCTCCGCGAGGACGACGTGCAGTTCCAGGCGGGCGCGAGCTTCGAGAACATGGAGTCGTTCCGGGCCGTGATGGAGGACGAGTTCGACGGCGAGGTCGCGTCGATGTACGCCGACCTCGGGGGCGACTCGAAGGCGTACGTGCACGTGGACGGTGCGTTCGGCGAGAACGCCACCGAGAGCGAGGTGCGCGAGCACCGCGCCGTGGACGAGGACACGACGCTGCACCTGCCCGGCGACTGGGATCCGGCGACGAAGGAGTTCCCGAAGATGGACCAGGAGGAGGCGCGTAACTACCTCGACATCGAGGAGCCGGAGACGACGACGGCCTCGGGCACGAGCGACGACGAGAGCGTGGCCAGCGGGCTGCCCGGCTTCGGCGTGCCCGCGGCGTTCGCCGCGGTCGCCGCGATGTCGGCGCTCCTGCTCGGACGCCTCCACCGTCGCGAGAACTGACTCGATAGCCGCCCTCCACTGCGGTTTTCGGTTCGCGACGCACGCCCCGGAGCGACCGCGTTCGCGCGCGTCGGACCGAGGGACAGGAGGCGGGAAGCCGGACTGGCGGACCGTGACGTCAGGAGTCGATCAGTGCTGCCGGTCGTAGTCGTCGACGATGGCGGCGCCGCTTGAGGCGCCGATGCGGACCGCGCCCGCGTCGAACATCTCGCGGGCGGTCGCGTAGTCGCCGACGCCGCCGCTCGCCTTCACGGGTAGGTACTCGCTCATCAGTGCCACGTCCGCGACCTCGGCGCCGCCGTCGGCGAACCCCGTGCTGGTCTTGACCATGGCCGCGTCGGCCGCGGCGGCGGCCTCGCAGGCCGCGCGCTTCTCGTCGTCCGCGAGGAGCGCGGTCTCGATGATGACCTTCACGGGCACGGGAACGGCGGCGACGAGGTCCGCGAGCTCGGCCTCGACCGCGTCGACGTCGCCGGCCTTGAGCCGGCCGACGTTGACGACGACGTCCAGTTCGTCCGCGCCGTCGTCCCACGCTCCCGTCGCCTCCTCGAGCTTCGCGGCCGGCGCGTGCTGGCCGTGCGGGAACCCGACGACGGTCGCGAGCGTCACGTCCGGCGCGTACTCGTCGGCTTCCGCGACGTAGCACGGCGGGATGCACGCGTTCATGCCGTACTCGCTGGCGGTGTCGAGGACGGTGTGGACGTCCGCGAGCGTCGTCTCCGGCCCGAGGACGGTGTGGTCGATGCTGGCGGCGAGTTCCTGCCGGTTCATACGACGCCAGTTCGCGGGGCTTCGTCAAAAGCAGTCGGGACCTCGTAGGGGTCGCTACCGCCCCGGACCGACTGGCTCCCGGCGTGCAGGTGGTCCCTGCTACTGGTTCCTGGCGTGCAGGTGGTGCGTGCCGGCGGTCCACGCGCCGACGAGGAGGCCGACGAGGTGCGCGCCGTTCAGCCAGTCGAACGCGAGGTACGGGCCGGTGGCGACGTCGACGGCGACGGTCACCGTGGCGGCGACGCCGAAGATCGCGGCGACGCGCTCGCCGGCGGTCGTCCGCGCGAGAACCCCGTGCACTGAGAACGCGTTCGCGTCCAGGCTCGTGCCCAGGACGGGCAGGGAGAGCGCGTACCCGGCGACGGCGTACGCGAGGCCGCTCGCGCCGTACGCGGTCACCGGCCGCATCGTGAACGCCGCCTTCGAGAGGTACCCGCCGAGGGCCGCGAGCACCGCGGCCGCGAGCAGGAAGGCGACGTAGTCCCGCCGCCGGAAGCGCCCCTCGACGACGGTGCCGACGACCGCGACGACGAGGACGTTCGACGCGAGGTGCCCGACGTCCCGGTGCAGGAGCGGGCTGAGCGCCCACGCGAGCGCGGGCTCGCCGACGAACACGGACGCGGTGACGACCCCGATCGGGGCGTTCAACCGGAGCGCGGTGATCGCTTGCACCGCGAACACGAGGAGGACGCTCGCGACGACGAGCGCGGTGACGGGCGCGTCGCGCTCGCGGAGGTCCGCGACGAACGCGCTCGCGCCGCGTCGCGCCAGCGCGACCGGGGACTCCGCGTTCGCGTCGCTCATGCCTGATGCAAGGGGGCTCCGCGCGCTTAACCTCTGCTCCCGCAGAAACCCGAGCGGCCGCCGTCGTGGCGCGGGCGGCCGTCAGCGCAGGTGGGCGTCCGCGCGGTAGTCGGCGGTGAGGTCCGCGGCCATCACGAAGTCGGGTTCGTCGCTGATGCCGGCGCGCACGAGGCTCGCGTCGGAGACGTGCCGCGCGGTCTCGGGGATGAGCACGCGCGTCTCGTCCGCGCCGACGCTCGCGGCGTCGCGCCGGATGCCGGCGACGAGCGCGCGGAGTGCGTCCACGGAGTCCCAGGCGGCGACGCCGTACTCGACGTGGGTTCGCTCGACGCCGTCGTCGTCCTCGCGTTCGTAGTCGCGGACGCGGTACGTGGTCGCGTGCGTCCCGCGGTCGCTCTGCACTGTGAGGAGCGCGCGCTCGTCGGCGGCGGCCGCGAACGACGCCCGCGTCAGTTCGCTGACCGCCCAGGACTCGTCCGCGGCCAGGCCGAGTCCCTCGAGGTGCGTGCGGGCGTCGCTGCCCGTCCAGTACGACCACGCCGCGTTCACGTCGCTCGCGAGCCCGTAGCCGGCGGGCACGGTCGCGTCCGCGTTCGGCTCGGGGTGCATCCACCGGAACTCGGTCGCGGGCGCGAACCCGACGCCCCGGGAGTGCCCGAGGCCCGCCATGTTCCACGAGAACACCATGTTCCGGGCGACGGTCGCCCCGCGGTCGCGCGCCCAGTCCCACAGTTCGTGGGTGAGTTCCTTCCCGATGCCGACGCCGCGGGACGCGGGCGCGGTCCGCATCCCCTGACACCACGCCTCGTGCTCGGAGAGCAACACCACTTGCGCGATCGACACCACCCGCCCGTCGACCTCGGCGACGCACGTGAACTGCCGGTCCCGCGCGTCCGGGTCGTCGGCCTCGATCCAGTCGTGGTAGACGTCCGGGATGTAGTCGCTGCCGTCCCGGTCGCTCCACGTATCCGCGGTGAACGCCGCGACGTCGTCGTAGTCGTCGTGCGTCGCCCGCCGGTACGTCGCCGCGCTCGCGTCGGCGCGCGTGCTGCCGTCGTCCATGCTCACTCCCAGGGCACCGACCGGTCGGTGATCTCGCCCGCGAGGTCCTCGCCCATCGCGGCGGCGGGGTCGTCGCGGTTCGCGAGCACCCACATGAGCTTCACCTTCGCGGTGCCCGGGAGCACGTCCTCGCCCTCGACGACGCCCGCCGAGAGCAGGTCGCGGCCGGTGTCGTACACGCGATCGCAGACGCGGCCTTCGAGGCACTGACTGGTCATCACGACCGTCGCTCCGTCGTCGACGAGCGCGTCGAGCGTCGGAATCAGGTCGGTGTGCACGTGCCCGAGTCCGGTCCCTTCGAGGACGACGCCCGCCTTGCCCTCGCAGACGTCGAGGAACGCCGGATCCATGCCGGGCGTGAACTTGACGAGTTCGACGTCCGAGGCGAGCGCCGGTTCGATGGCGAGGTCGACGGCGTCGCGCTCGCGGTAGTCCCGGCGGAACGACACGGCGTCGGGGTCCTCGTCGGCCGCGGCGTCGTAGTCGACGACGCCCAGCGGGCTCGCGCCGACGGTCTCGAACGCGTCCCGGCGGCTCGTGTGGTTCTTCCGAACGCGCGTCCCGCGATGCAGCGCACACGCGTCGTCGCTCTCGCTCCCGTGCATGCAGACGAGGACCTCGGCGCAATCGCCCTTCGCCGCTTCCACCGCGCACACCGCGTTCATGACGTTGTCCGACGACGGCCGGTCCGCCGAGCGCTGACTGCCCGTGAACACGACCGGGACGGGCGTGTCCAGCATGAACGCGAGCGCGGACGCCGAGTACTGCATCGTGTCCGTGCCGTGCATCACGACGACGCCGTCCGCGCCCGCCTCGATCTCCTCGTGCACGGCCTGGGCCAGTTCCTGCCAGATGCCGGGGTCCATGTTCTCGCTCAGGATGTTCGCCACCACCCGTCCGCGGTAGTTCGCGCGTCCCGCGAGGTCCGGCACCGCCCGCAGCACGTCCTCCGCGTCGAACTGCGCCGTCACCGCGCCCGTCCGGTAGTCCACGGTCGACGCGATCGTCCCGCCCGTGGAGATGAGGCTGATCGTCGGCAGGTCGTCGTCGAACTCGATCGTCGACGACTCGCCCTCGTCGGGTCCGTCGCCCTCGATGTCGTACACGTCCGACTCCAGCACCTCGACCGCCGCCGGCTCCCGGTTCACGCCGACGTTGTACCCGCCGTCGAGCTTCACCACCAGCTGCTCGTCGTCGCTCGACGGCAGCAGCACGCCCTCGTACGTCTCGTCCGCGCGCTCGACGCGGACGCGATCGCCTGGATTCATACCACCGACTACCCACCACCGCGACTTGAAAACACGCTTTTCGGCGCGCGACGCGGTCGCGGCTCCGGGCGCACCGTCGGCGAGGAACCTCGTCGAAAGGCGTATGTCAGTTCGAGAGGAAGTATCGGGTATGAGCGACGGGTCGAAGGAGGAGACCGTCGAGAAGTCGACGGACGAGTTGCTGTCCGAGACCGACGACATCCTCGGCGAGGTCGGTGCTGGCGGGGAGACGTCCAACGTCGACGGTGCACGCCCGCCGTCGGACGCGTCGAGTGACGGCGGCAGCCTCGACGACGCCATGAGCGGGCTCGACGCCGGCACCACGAGCACCGACCGCACCGCCGACGCGAGTGCGGACGCGACCAGTACGGGCGCCGCGACGGACGATCGCGGGTTCCGGAAGTACTTCGCGCCGAAGAGCGCGGGCGTCTCGGGCGTGCTACTGCTCGCGGGCGCACTGCTGGGCGGCGTCGTCCCGATCCCGTTCGTCGGCGGGCTCACGCGCCTGCTCGCGGTCGGCGCCGCCGCGTTCCTGCACGGCACGGCCGCGAGCGACAGCCGGTACGCGGAGACGTTCGTCGCGAGCGGCGTCGTCGGCGCCGGCCTCGCCGTCCTCACGAACCCGCTCCTGACGTTCACGGGCGTCGGCCTCCCGCTCGTCGCGATCTCGACGGTCGCGACGATGCTCGTCGCGGTCGTCGGGCACTACTTCGGGCGCGACCTCCGCGCCGGCCTCACCGCCGACGTCGAAGGCGGCGGTGGCGACGACGACGTCCCCGGGTGGTAGCGAGGACTACCAGCACGAGGCTTTTCTATCGAGAGTGAGATAGGACGAGCACGATGTCCTCGCTTCGCGTCGACCAGTCGCGCCTGCGCGTCCTCCAGGGGCTCGCCGCCGCCTGCGTCCTCCTCGGTATCGTCGCGTTCGCGGCGAACGGCGAACCCGCGTTCGCCGCGCTCGTCGGCGGATTCGGGTTCGGGATGCTGTCGTTCCTCGGCATAGCCGTCCTCGCGTTCGCCTACTGGGGTGCGAAAGCGACGCTCTGGACGAACGCGTAACGAAGACCGGCACTCCCCGCGACGCTCACTCGTCGGTCGCGAGCGTCCACCCGTCGCTCTCGTGCGTGACGAGCCCGTTCTCCTGCAGGTCCACGAGCACCTCCTCGATCATGCCCGGTGGCGCGTCCACGGCGTTCGCGAGCTCGACGACGCTCCGGGGTTCCTGCTTGACGGCGCTGAGGACGTCCGCGTACATCCCCGAGTCCTGGCCCGCCCCCACGGCTTCCGTGATGCGTTCGAGGACGTCCGTCATCCGCCCCTGCACGTACCGCTGTGCGAGACTCAGCTCGTTCTCCAACTCCTCCAGGCGCGCGAGGTCGCTCAACAGTTCGTCGGTATCGTGGTCGTCGTCCGCGTCCTGGATCTCCAGCGACAGGTGCGAGCACCGGTTCAGGTTCAGGCTCTTCGACGCCGGGTACGCGCTCTTCGTCGCGAACCCATAGGGGGACACGTTCACCTCCAGGCGGAGGTTCCGCGCGATGTGGAAGTACTTCCGGCGCTGGTCGTCCGTGTGACTCTCGATGAGGCCCGCGGTCTCGAGCTTCCGGAGGTGCTCGATGACGGCCTTCGGGGAGACGCCGAGGTACTCGCTGATCTCCGTGACGTAACACGGTTTGCGTGCGAGCAGGCGGAGGATCCGCCGTCGGTTCTCGTTCCCGAGGAGGTCCAGGAGGGCCGCGGAATCCATTCGACTAGGGGTTGACGGCGAGCGCGTAAAAGAATGTCTGCTATCGGCGACCGCGCGAACTCACTGCCTGCCCGCGATTCGACGGTCCTCGACGGGCAGCGCCACCACGGCGTCGTCCGTCGCGGCGTTCGGCCCGTTCCCGCCGCCACCACCCTGGCCGGTGCCGCCGCCAGATCCGTTCTCGCCGTCGGTCCCGTTCCCGCCGTCGGTCCCGTTACCGGCGCTGGGTCCGTTCCCCTGGGACGAGTTTCCCGGCATCACGCTGCCGTTCGTGGCGTTCGCGGACGGTCCCTGCCCGTTACCGTTCCCCTGACCGTCCACGCTCGGACCGCCCGTGCTGTCGTTCGAGGCACCGGGTGGACCGCCGTTCGAGGCGTTCCCGGGCGTGCCCTCGGGCGGGCCGGCGCCACCCGGCCCGTTCCCCGGCGTGCCGTTGGGCGGCCCGCCGACGCCGACGCTGAGGTTGCGTGCGATGGCGGCGACCTCGGGCCCGGAGAGTTCGCTCGCGTTCCCCCGGAGTTCGCCGAGGCGCGTCGCGTTCACGCCCGCTCGCTCGGCGCGAGTGCTCGTCGAGTTGATCGCGTTCTGGAGCGCGTCGATGCGCGCGGCGAGCGCGCTCATCCGCGCGGTGAACGCGACGTCACTCAGCTGGTCTTCCTTCGCGAGCAGGCGCTCCTTCTGGTTCTGGAGCGCGTCGAGGCGGTTCTCGAGGGCGTTCGCGCGTTTGTCGACGAGTGCGTCGGCGGTGGCGTTACTCTGATTCCACTCGGCGGCGAACATGCCTTCGTCGACGGAGGCGTTCGCGTCGGAGGCGCTCGCCTGCATGAACGCGGACACCTCCGCGCCCATGCTGGCGTTGCTCGCGTTGCTGCCGTTCGGCGCGGTCGCGTCGGCGCCGTCGACGCCCGGCTGCTGGCTGCTCGCTGCGGGCGCGAGCGGGCCGGCGGCGGCGACGGACACGGCGCCGAGGACGGCGACGAGCGCGAGGGCGACGGCGAGGGTCGATCTCATTACTGTCGTGAAAGGCTGCCACTCCCTAAAAGAAGGTCGTTCGTTTCGGACCGTTCACGTCTGTTTCGGGCACGAACCGGGATCGTTCAGGAGCGTTCAACCCGTCGTTTGCGTGCGATTCCGGTCCGCGGAAACGGGTGGCGCGCGGTTCCGGTTCGCGGAGACGTGCGCGGGCGGTCGCGGTGCCAGCGCGGTCGCGGTGCCCGCACGGTCGCGATGGTCGCGCGGTGACGCGCTCGGGGCGATCGTCCATCGGGCTGGGGGGCCGTCGTGCGGTTCGGGGCTCGAACCGCCCGGAAGCCTTTTGGTAACGAGTGTCATGGGCTAGCGTGTCCGATGTTCGAGGAGTTCTCAAACGGCTACTACCTCGGGCGGCTGTACGTCACGCCGTCGCCGGAGGAGCGTGCGCTCATCGAGCGCACCACGCACGAACGCGTCAGCGAGCAACTGTACGACGACGACGCCGCGGACGCGACACCGGACTCGCTCGTGATGAAGCTCGACACGGCGCACCTCGCGGTCCACGGCGACGACGGGGTGCCGGCGGAGACGCTCGCCGTCCCGGAGGACGTCCTCGCCGCGCTCGACGTCGAGAACCCGCCGACGCTGACCGAGGTGTTCCTCGCGAAAGCCGGGCGCGCCGAGCAGCTCCTGCGGTTCGCGTACACGGCGGGCGGCGACGACCACGAGGACGGTGGGACGCGGTTCGGTCCCGGCGGCCCAGGTGGACCACGCGGTCCGGGCGGCCCGACCGGCACCTGACCGCGCACGTCGGCCCGAGCGCCGCCGGCGACGTCCACGCGGGCGCCGAGTCTCGGGAGCGTCGTGACGCCGGCGTGCGCGATCTCCCGGAAGCGTCAAGACGCCGGCAGTCGCGGTCGTAGACGATGCTGGACGAGTTGCTCGGGCGCGCGGCCCTGAAGGACCGCATCGACGAGTTACAGGACGACAAGCGGCGCCTCCGCGAGCAGTTGGACGCCGAACAGGAGCGCCGGTCGGACGCGGCGAGCGCGCGCCAGGACGCCGAGGAGCGCGTGAACCGCCTGGAGGACAAGATCGCGCAACTCGAGGGTGAACTGGCGCGCGAGCGCGAGCACGCTGGGGGCGAAGACCTCACCTTCCGGCGCGTCGAGGCGCTCAGCGGGCAGCGGTTGGACGCGGTCGTGTCGCGGCTGCGGAGCGTGGACGCGGGCGCGGAGGGCGCGCTCTCGGCGTATCTACCGGACGACGACCTCCCGGACCCGGTGCGTGAGGCGTTCGGGGATCGGGCGGCGCTCGTGCAGCGCGCCGCGCCGTGCCTGGCGTTCGCGGACGACGCCGGCCTCGTCGGCGCGACGCTCTCGGTTCCCGCACCGCCCGACGCGTTCTGCGAGTGGGGCGACGCGTTCCGCGTCGAGGACGCGTGGCTGCAGCGGACGGGGTCGTACGCGGTCGCGCTCGTTCGCGCCGGCGTGTTCGCCGTCGGCGAGTACGAGGGCCGCGACCGCGTCGACTACCGGGGGTTCGCGAGCGACGTGAAGGGCGACCACTCGAAGGGCGGGTTCTCCCAGGGGCGGTTCGAGCGGCGGCGGGACGCGCAGATCGACGAGCACCTCGCGGACTGCGAGGCCGCGATCCGCGACGTCGACGCCGACCGGGTGTTCGTCGTCGGGGACGCGCGCCTCGTGGACGCGCTCGACGTCGAGGCGACCGCGACCGCGGCCGTGGACGCGAGCGGCGACCCCGAGGACGCGCTCGCGGCCGCCGTCCACGAGTTCTTCACGAGCACGCTGCGCGCGATCTGAGTCGGCGTCCCCGTCGGTTCGAATCAGTGGGCGCGTCGACCGCGGCCGGTTCAGAGCGTGCCGTCGTCGCCCCGCCACCGGCCGTCGTGCACCGTCGGGTCGCGGTCCGTGCCCGCGATCGGGAGTTCGAGCGTGACGGTCGTGCCGTCGTCGACGGCGACGTCCACGGTCCCGTTGAGGCGTTCGACGCCCCACGAGACGATCCAGAGGCCGAGGCCGCTGCCGTGGTCGAGCGCGGACTCCCCGCCGCTCTCGAGCGCGCACAACTCCACCTCGGGGATGCCGGGGCCGTCGTCCGCGATCGAGAGTTCGACGACGTCGCCGTCGACGCGACCGGTGATGCGAACCGACAGCGACTTCCCGGCCTCCTCGACCGG
>Ga0207756_100596_pt1 | contig 10430 bp, 11 predicted proteins | sample A23M1SouthBayCA_FD_187748 | JGI IMG/M metagenome (GOLD analysis project Ga0207756, IMG submission 187748) | Aerobic enrichment media microbial communities from Eden Landing Ponds, California, USA - A23 M1 (3) (SPAdes) | ecosystem: Environmental > Aquatic > Marine > Unclassified | place...
CGTTCGAAACTGACCGGCTGCAGTCCCATGTAGAACAGAAACCAAGCCTCTGTCCCCACATTCCGAAGATCAAAACAGCTTCAATACAGCATGAGAGACACACTCGCTCAATTCAGGATATGCATCATCACTTGAGAGAAAGAGCGTGACGGGGGAGAGACGGGAGCGTGGCGTGGGTGTTGTTTTTACGATGCGGTAGTGATAGCGATTCATGCCCATCCCACTTCGCGAAGGGTCCCTGGCCCTGCTGTTACTGTCCGGAATTGGGTTATGCTGGCTCGGAGTCTATAGTTATCGTCGATGGGACGAACCGGGTGCCGGGTCATTTGCAGCTGTAGCGGTCATTTTGGGTCTTGGTGCCATCAGCAGTTCCGTGGTGGTTCTCACCGGGAGTGCAGCCGTTCCCGACACAAATGTTCCATTGTGGACAGACATCGGGCTCATCGCGTGGGCAGTTGCAATGGTTCCATGGTTTCTCTTCGCCCTCATGTATACTGGCCACAAAATCGACGTTGGGTGGAAGACTGTCCTTGCAGTTTTTGTGCCCATCGGCGGCATCGGCCTGATCGTCGTGTTACGGGTGGCCGACTCCGTCGAGGTGCCCGTCGTCGCAAATCTAATCGGAACCTTCTCGCTGCTGTATATTGTGGCCCTTCTTGCTGTCGGATGTTACTTACTCTTGCGAACGACCTACGAGTACGGTCATCTCGCTCTGTCGCAAGGGCTGAGTCTAGCAGTTGCCAGTATCACACCCCTCATACTGGTTAATTCGACCAGTATGATGGCCGGCGAAACAAGTGATTTGCTCGTCTTTGGCGTTTTTGCGGTCGCATTTGTGGTACCAGCCGGAGGTTTCGCGTTGGCCGTTTTCCGTTACCGGATGTTCGAATCGACGCCTGCTATTGGCGCACTCGGCGAACGTGCGATTCCCCGCGAAACCGATGATCTCGTCATCGTGGTTGACCGTGACGATCGAGTCATTAAACTAAATGAAGCAGCGGCCGAGACGCTCGCTGATTCACCGAGTAGTCCGCTCGGTGAGTCATTCGAGTCGCTGACTTGTCTCTCAGTTCCGTCGCTACAGGAGGCAGAGACGGTAGAACTAGAAACGAATGCTGGCAGCCGAAAATTCGACCCGCAGGTGACGTCATTTACAGACCAGCACAATCGTCGGTTGGGCTCCCTTCTCAGCCTGCGTGACGTTACGGAACGAGAGCTCCGCAAACAGCGCCTCGAAGTGCTGAACCGCGTTCTCAGACACAACCTCCGCAATCGGGTCGACGTGATAAAGAGCAACGCTGAGGTGATCACGGATGAGACCGATAGCGACTACGCGGCCACAATTCGAAATTCGGCAGATGAACTCGCGGAACTCAGCTCTACGGCACGTACAATAGACGAGCTGCTTTCTCGCCAACCAGCTACAACACACGGTGATCTCCCCGAAACAATCCAAGAACTGACACCAACTGACGCTGACGTAGCCGTGACGCTTGACATTCCCGACAGTGCATCACTGGAAACTGACTGGGAGGCGCTCCGCGTTGCACTGAAGAATGCAATTGAGAATGCCATCAAACACGCCAAACAATCTGTCACCGTTGCTGTTGAAGCACTCCCTGGTGGCTATTCGATCAGTATCTCGGACGACGGGTCGGGAATTCCAGACTCCGAACTAGCGTCGCTCAGCGCCGAAACTGAAACCTCGCTTCAACACAGCACTGGGCTCGATCTGTGGCAACTCAAATGGAGCGTCACCAAGTTCAATGGTGAACTTTCTTTCGACGTCACGGATGGAACGACAGTCCGCATCGAAGTCCCCAACCAGTCGGCGTAATCACCACATGCGATATCCTGAACGCCAGTACCTCTCCTCAGTAAGAGATCACTGAATTTGTTGAAATCCTCAGCGAGTGATGGGTTTCAGCGACAGTGTTGAATACAGAGCACAAATGTAGCACACTACCGACACTGATCGACTGAATGATTGACGGTGACAACCTCGAAAATGCTGGTCAGCTGTCAGTGTCTGGTGTCTTTAGAGCGTCCGTATTGCCGCGGAGAACGAAATTCCTGAACCAGAGCAGAGCGATAACCACACCTACCAGAACAATCAACGTCTGTGCAAATCCGTCTACGGCTCTCGTGGCAGAAAGGTGATTGCAAGCACGATTACGATTCCGAAGGTATCACGGAGGGACCAATCCGTCATAGTTCGCGGTTTTCTCGTGTCAATAATCGGTTCTTGGTGACCATAACGCCACTGCGGAAGAGCTACCGCGTACTTCAGCGGGGATTATTTGAAGCAAGCGAATGTATTGCTGAATACAAACTCTGTGTCTCGCAGTCGGTACTTTAGTATATAAAATTTTTTCAACATATCGGGGACACTCAATGCATCTCCGGCGGTTCTTCGTACGGTTGAACGACGACGAAGCCGGTGTCACCGTCGATGGTCATCTGAAACCGTTTGCCGGACTCCTGACCGATCATGTCGGAGAGGTTCTTCTTGACCTGCACATTCGGCGAGCTCCCACTCCCGGCGACCGTCGCACCCGGATCTGTAGAGACGGGCGGTGCAAGGACTATCGGATCAGCGTGGGTCGTGATGGCGACGTACCCAGAGCCTTCGAGGTAGACGTTCGTGCATCCGCCAGCGATGCCCCGGGGAGCGTGACCATCGAAGAGATCTCGTACGAGACGTCTGGGTCGAACGCGAGACCGTCCTCACAGTTGACTGTAATAGAGTCTTCGGCATCGAGTTCGAGCAGCTAAACTTTCGTCTCGCTGTCGGCGAGATAGACGTGCCCCTTTCCCTCGATGGACATGATTGGTGTCCCTTCGCCGGTCGCGGCTTGCTTGATGAATCCAGCAATCCCGCCCTCGGCGGATGCCTTCCCGGTGAAAGACTGATCCCCCGTGAACGCGATCATTGACCCAGCTTTCGCCAGTACTGACCCATCGGCGGCGACGTCGAGCGTGTAGCTGTTCTCCAATTGGAACGGTGTGTCGGTCTCCGTTGTGACGTGTTCGGAGGCGAATTGCTCAATATCCATAGTTACGAAGCCGGTCTGGAGTGGCTTCAGTAGCGATTCTATGGGGAACAGTGTTAATTCGAGACCGGTGTTTCTGAGCCAGAATCGGCAAGTAACACTATACATATCTCCTAACCAACGATGGAATATGCGCGGTTATCGGAACGCTCTCCATCGATGGTTCCACCAGCGATCATCGGACTGGGAAGACATCGTCTGGAACGTTGTAGGGGTGTAGGACATCGATGACAGACGAGTATAACGAGGCAATCACGCTCGATAGATTCCCAGATCCAGTCATCGCCTACACCGTCGAAGATGGCGTGCCTCGTATCACAGGACTAAACGGAGCCTCTAAATCAATTTTCGATAGAATCTCGTCTGGGATGCCGGTTGCGGCCCTCTTCGACCAGTTTAGCGTTGTCAACTCGACGGGGAGCAAAGAACTAGTAACACATCTCAGTCGGGGCGACTGCGTCGGCATCTATCTCGACGGAATCGGCGAGGAGGGTCCATTCTTCGCTCGAATCATCTCTGCTGACAATAACTCTGGATACCTCGTTTTCTTAGGGTTGAGTGAGTGTCTCGATTTTGCGGAGGCTCCTGCCGTAGACCAAGTTAGCAGTGTGATCAGTCACGACCTTCGTAACCCGCTCGATGTCGCCAAGGCACACCTCAGAGCAGCACGGGAGACTGGAGAGACCGAGCACTTCGACGCCGTAACGGACGCACACGATCGGATGGAAAAGATCATCCGCGACGTACTCACCATTACACGAGACAACACCGCTGTGGATCCGTCGGATGCCGTCTCGGTCGAAGCCGCCGTGAAGGATGCATGGGCGTCCGTCGACACCGATCATGCCACGCTCAATATTAGAGAGACGCTCCCGACTACCAGTGCCGACGCAGACCGTCTTCAGAGACTGTTCGAGAATTTATTCCGCAACAGCGTGGAGCACGGTTTGAATGTCAATAACCGTTCAAGGGAACGAGAACAGGAGATAGCCACAGAACGTGAGGTAGTTATCGCCGTCGGGGCGTTGGAGGACGGCTTCTACGTCGCTGATGACGGCCCAGGTATCCCTTCGGAAGAACAGAACCAGGTGTTCGATCCGGGCTACTCGACTCGGGACGACGGAACAGGCCTCGGGCTTGCAATAGTCGATCGAATCGTCGCTGCCCACGGGTGGGAGTTGACGCTCACGACCGCCACGAACGGAGGTGCACTGTTTGAGATTCGCTTTTGACTCCGATTTGAAGAATCCTGTCGCCAGAACCAATAGACCATTATCGAACGAACACGGTGCTAGTCGGTATGGATGACCGGCTTCAGAACGCTCCTGTCGGCGCCCTCGTCGCCTCTCCGGATGGGAATATGACTGCTATCAACGAGGTCGCTCGGTCACTGATCGATTTGACGGGCGACGCAATCGGCGCACCTCTCGCGGAGATTTTCCCTCGTTCCGTTGAGGATTCTCTCTTGGTGGCGTTTGAAGGCGATTCGATCACTGAAACGTCTTTCCAAGAGTACTACCCCGATTTGGAACGGTGGCTCGATATATCAGTTGCAGCTGCTGACGAGGGTGTCACGGTCTATCTCCAAGACATAACCGAACGGAAACGCTACGAACAGTCTATTGAACAGTTGCGAACCGAGCGCAAACGAACAGCCGTCATCGAAGACGTACTTTCGGAAATCCTTGCGGAGCTCGTCGGTGCCACCTCTCGTGAGGAGATTGCTGAAACGATCTGCCAAAGTCTCGGCGCCGCTAACATCTACGAATTTGCGTGGATTGGCGAGCGCGAGATTGGGAGCGATGATCTCGTTATTCACGCTGTTGGAGGCGATGCCGACAAGACATTTGCGGCGATACGAGATGCGCTTGACGACGATACAGCGAGGACTCTGGAAGAACGTGCAGTCGAGAGCGGTCGGTTGCAGTCTGCGCAGCCACTTGCGGATAACCCTCAAGTACCGGAATCAGTTTGGACAGCGGGGTTCGCGGACGGTATCCAATCCGCACTGGCGATGCCCCTCGTATACGGCTCGAACGTACACGGTGTCGTCGGCGTCTATGCAGCTGGAACCGAGGCATTCTCTGATCGAGAGCGAACTACCTTCGAGACGCTAGGTGAAGTTGCTGGCTTCGCAGTCACCGCTGCCCGGAATCGAAATCTACTACTTTCCGACACCGTCGCAGAACTCACATTCGAAGTCGGAGACCGTTCGGTCTTATCGCAACTGAGTCAGTCCCTCGATTCGATGGTGCTGCTAGAAGGATTGGTCCCGCATGGCGATGATGCATTACTCTGCTTCATCTCGGTCGAGAACACTGACGTCGAAGCAGTTGAGGACGCTGCCGCTGGTATCGAGGGGATTGTCGATACCAGAACCGTTCGTGAGTCTGAGTCGAGGGGGACTGTCGAACTCACGATACAGGGTTCCACGCCGTTACTCGCCATATCGTCTCTCGGTGGGACTGTTCGGCGGGCGAGCTTCAAAAGTGGAACTGGCCAAATCGTCGTCGAGCTGCCGCCAGACGGAGACGTGAGACGTATTGCAGATACCGTCAGCCGTGACTACGATATGGAGTTTGTTGCGAAGGAAGAACGAGAGCGATCGGTGACGACCGCTCGTGAGTTCCGGGACGCGCTAAACGACAGGCTGACGGAGCGACAACGAACTGTGCTTCAGACTGCGTATCTTGCCGATTACTTCGAATCTCCTCGTGGAAGCACAGCGGAAGAAGTCGCTGCCTCCCTCAATATTACCGGTTCGACACTCCTTCATCACCTGCGGGCAGGCCAGCGAAAGCTGCTCAATGCGTATCTCGATGAGACTCCGCAAACATCCGAGGAACATTGAACGGTGATCTGCTATTCCGCCTCTACTAGATCGAGTCGTGCTTCAGGTTGAGAAACACAGACTGGACAGGTTTGTTTCCAAGAACGCAAGGTAGGGTATGGTTTTCCCAGAACTGGGTGTCGTCGTTGGTTTCGCGGTCATCGTTCTACTCTTCTGGTCGCCGCTCTTGGCGATTGCACGCCTCCGAGAGTTGTTTCGCTGGCCCACCAGCTGGCTCCTCGTGAATTATCTACTCATCGGCGGTGGTGTGATCGCGGTACAGTCCATCACGTATCTCATTATTATGCTCCTCATCGCAGGGACTGGTACGGTCACAGGGAGTGACGCAGTTGGAATTGTTGGCGGCGTTCTTGCTGCCAATCTACTTCTTCCCGGAGCCATCGCACTTACTGCCCTCCGAATCTTGCCTGCGCGTGGCTATTGGACGCCCACTAGCGACGGACTGAGCGGCCGCATCGCCCTCGGAATCGGCGTCACTTGGTACGCGGTCATTACCTCTGTTGGATTCGTTTTCATCGGTCTTGTCCTCATGTTCGCGAATATGCCAATGTGACGCCACCTTTGAGCCATGGGCTACTAGGGTGATAGAAATGTGGCGGATTACCGCTCTTCTCGTTCAATCTGGTCGAACTGATCGAGAATACTATCGTCAGCCAAAAGTCGCCGTGATCGTCGTTCCAGATGCTCCGCTCGCTCTGCGGTCTCTGCGTATCCCGCATTTTCACGGCGCTTCTCCGGACCCATTCCCGCTTCGAGCACCGTGCGCTTGGCTTCAGCACTAAAGAATTCCCCGAGTGTTTCATTGGCCAGTATCTGTCGCTGCTGATCAACCACCGCACGTACATCTTCTCGCTCAACAGGCTTACATAGATAATCATCGAACGGCATCTCCAAAACTTCGACCCCTGGGTCAACCGCAGTCACCATAACGACACGCCCATAGAAGCCGCGTTCGTCGAGTTCTGTCAACACGTCATCACCAGACATACCAGGCATATGGCGATCTAAGAGGACGACATCGGTCGATGAGTCATCGATAATCGAGAGCGCCTCCTCACCACCATACGCGGTTTCGACCTCACAGTACCCTCGCAATCGTAATGCGTATGCGTCCGCTACTTCCTGCTCGTCATCAACAACAAGCGCGCGAACATTCGCCGCACCATCTGTTTCGGGCATCTGTCTTGCGATCTCATATGAGGGTCGTAGTTGAACCCCCATAATTGATGGCCTTCTCTTCGTAGTTTCATCTGCACTCCTAGAGTCCGGTCCGGAGAGAGGTCTGCATACCTAGCACTACCATCCAGTAGGACAGGGGTTGTCTCCAATAGTATGTCCGCCCATCCCAAGGCGCCTGGGTCGAAGCATCCAACTGAACCCAAAGAGAACAACGCTCTCACGACAGCCGAGCTACTCGATCTCTTCGGAGACGAGTACACCCGCCGCGTCTACGAAGTCGTCGCCGAACAACCACGAGACGGTCGTGGCGTCGCCGAAGCTGCCGACGTCTCACGGCCGACAGCATATCGTCGCCTTAACGACCTTCGTGACGCAGGGCTCGTCCGTACCGAAATGACCATCTGTGAAGATGGACATCATCGAGAACGGTTCGAGGCTGTCACCACCACACTCTCGCTCTGCCTCGACGAAGGCGGCATGGATGCGAAGGTTCGTCTCGGGGACTGATCCCGAAGTGAGGCAGTATGTGTTTCCAACCGAGAAACGCGGCACCGCACATTATTATTTGAGGGGCATACAATCCATTTGCCCGTCTTGCCCCAGACGGGTACCTGACCGGCACCCCCTCCCCCACCCACCCCGCCAGCCCTCGCAACGCGTATCGGCCCTCCGTTCCAGAACGCCAGTTGTCTTTACTTCGAGGACTGCCTCGACGTACTGGTCCGATGTAATAGCTAGATCATCTAGCCTATACCGGTTGTCGTTCAATGATCGCCAGCTGGTCAAATCAAGACGAATGATCACCGCGTTCATAACACGCGACAGGCAAGAGTCACTTGAGAATTCGACATATGGCCCTCTTGGAGACACTCGGTGCACTCGCTTGCAATGCTGTGGCGGCTATCCTTCTAGGGTGGACAGCGTGGACGGCATTTCAGTCTCGAGAGCAACCCAGCGCAGAACCATTTATTGTGCTCCTCGCTACGCTAATGCTCTGGGCGGTATTCGCATTCGGATCTGAACTTCCGGCCGTATCGTCCGACGGCCCGCTTTCAACGATATTTTCTCTTGGGCAATTCGGTATCGCGCTGGTCATTCCAGGTATTTGGATCGTATACGCACTCAGCTACACCGGTCGGGGGACCGGACTAACATGGAGACGAATCGCCCTACTTGCCGGAATTGCCCTGCCAGTAGCCCTGAGCGGGATCGTCATCGCAGTCGGCCAGTCGGAGACAGCTGTCGAGCGAATGATTGCCCCGTTAATCGGGACAGAAGTCCTGTACCTGTTTGTGCTATACGTGTATGCAACGTATCTCTTGGTCGATCTCGGGGGAAGTCACGCCCGGGTTTCGAACACACACGTTGCAATCCTCGTCGGTGGTGTCTCGGCACCCTATCTGATTAGCTTGGTAGGAAACAATACCTCTCTCGTGGGTAGTACGTCAATTGGTCTCCTCCTGTCAGGGGGGCTTCTCGCCGTTGCAGTGCGACGGTATCCGGTGATGACTGGCTTCCCGAAGGCCGATTACGTCGCACGAACACGCGTCGTTGAAACCTTGCAGGAAGTGATCGTCGTCCTCGACTGGGACGACCACATCCTCGACGTCAACGAAACCGCAGCAGATGTATTCGATAGGTCGGCGACGACGATGATCGGTGAGCCGATCCGGTCAGTCGTTGACGGTCTCGGACAGACGGACCTTCCTGTTGGAGCCACGGGAACCGTTGCACTTCAAACGTCCAAAGGTCGCCGGCAGTTCCAGTTCAGCGTCTCCGCTGTCACCGAATCCCCGGCCGATGACGAGGATAATCCGGTCGCTAGAACGGTCCTTTTCCGCGACGTGACCGATCAGCAAACCCGAGAACAACGGCTCACAGTCCTCAACCGAATCCTTCGACACAACGTGCGAAACGATCTGGATGTCGTGCTCGCGTACGCCGATCACATAGACGACGGGGAGATACAGACTGGTATACAGGAGAGTACGACCGATCTCCTGGAACTCAGCAGGAAGGCCAGAGAGGCCGAAGAAGTCATGACGGCGAGCACGACTCCCCCAGAGACGGTAGACCTCACAGCTGTCGTGGAGACGATCGTGGATCAATTCAGGACTCGCGACACTCCGGGAGAGATCTCTCTCGACTGTCCGGACGAGGTATTGATTACGTCTCATCGAACGGTGATTCAACAAGCGCTCTCGGAGTTGGTCGAAAACGCAATCACTCACACGGACAAAGACATACCACAAGCCGAAATCAGTATTCGAGAGGACGAAGACGGAGTAGTCGAAATCGCCGTCAAGGACAACGGGCCTGGTCTCCCCGAACGTGAGCAACAAATCTTAGCGACTGGCACCGAGACACAACTCAAGCACGGGCAGGGAATTGGTCTGTGGTTCGTTAATTGGGCAGTTTCCCAGTTGGGGAGCGACCTTCAGATCGAGCAGAAGGAACCGGTAGGCAGTATCGTCACGATTCGTCTCCGAGATACGGCTACATAGACCGTCCAGGGCCACCAATAGTTCCCCGATAATTAGATACCCCATCGTCAGGTGTGACCGACTATGAGTTGGTCAGATTTGCCTAGACGTTGATGGTTTCTACGTCTGTCAACACCTCCGATTGAAACTCCGAGCTGTGTACGTAGTCGGCGATTTCAGGACAGGTGACGCCGAAGTACAAAGCTATTCCACCGTGTGCAATGAGGGCACCAGCAATACTTCGGATCGGACCAATTGCCCAATCAATCGGACGACGGAACACCATCGCGGGTTTCGGGGCAATCTGATTGGATGGCGTATTATCCCCCATTACCTTCGTTTTACTCGTTTCTATCCATTACCCCCTGCTCTTGGACACAGGCCGCGAAGTCGGGGATGCACACGGTGTCTTGCTGGATACGTACGGACTCCCAGCGTTTCTCATTGAACCGAACAAAACCGTCGGCTCGCAGTTGACGGTGAGACTCCCGAAGAAATTTCTGAGAGTGCTCGTTGGAGCGATCCGGTCGGTTCGAACCCAAGCGTACGACACAACGTTCTCGCTCCGTTTGAAGGGGAAGAGGTGGTCGATGACGCTCGTCCCGGACGCTCTTGGTGCAGTCCGTAATCGATCTTCAGGCAACCGCCTCCAGCGCTGTCCGGAGCTCCGAAATAGCCCGTTCGAGTTGGTCGCGCGAGATCGACAGTGGAGGCTGGAAGCGCATGACGTTCTTATAGTAGCCGCCAACGCCAATCACCACGTTGGCTTCTTCGCGGAGATAGTCACTGACGGCGGACGCGAGTTCACTGTCCGGGCGCAGCGACACGTTCTGTGGTCCCATCCCGTCCGGGTCGACGAGCTCT
>Ga0207756_100597_pt1 | contig 10329 bp, 6 predicted proteins | sample A23M1SouthBayCA_FD_187748 | JGI IMG/M metagenome (GOLD analysis project Ga0207756, IMG submission 187748) | Aerobic enrichment media microbial communities from Eden Landing Ponds, California, USA - A23 M1 (3) (SPAdes) | ecosystem: Environmental > Aquatic > Marine > Unclassified | place...
CCTCCTCGACCGGAACTTCGCGACCGGGTTCTTCGCCGTCGAAGGCGGCGGCACCATCCTCTACCAGCACCTGTTCTGGTTCTTCGGCCACCCCGAGGTGTACATCCTGGTGCTCCCACCGATGGGAATCATCAGTTACGTGCTCCCGCGGTTCGCGGGCCGGAAGCTGTTCGGGTTCAAGTTCGTCGTGTACTCCACGCTCGCGATCGGCGTCCTGAGCTTCGGCGTGTGGGCGCACCACATGTTCGCGAGCGGGATCGACCCGCGGCTGCGGGCGTCGTTCATGGCGGTGAGTCTAGCGATTGCGATACCGAGCGCGGTGAAGACGTTCAACTGGATCACGACGATGTGGAACGGGAACGTCCGGTTGACGACGCCGATGCTGTACTGCATCGGGTTCATCGCGAACTTCATCATCGGCGGCGTCACGGGCGTGTTCCTCGCCGCGGTTCCCGTCGACCTCGTGCTGCACGACACGTACTACGTCGTCGGGCACTTCCACTACGTCATCATGGGCGCCATCGCGTTCGCGGTGTTCGCGGGCGTCTACTACTGGTTCCCGATCGTGTCCGGGCGCATGTACCAGCGGACGCTCGGGAAGGCGCACTTCTGGCTGACGATGGTCGGCACGAACCTGACGTTCTTCGCGATGATCCTGCTGGGGTACGGCGGGATGCCGCGCCGGTACGCGACGTACAACGGCGTGTCCGTCGACGGCATCCTCTCGTACTTCACGAGCCTGCACGTGCTCGCGACCGTCGGCGCGTTCATCCTGCTCGTCGGCCAGATCGTCTGGCTGTGGAACATGGTGAACTCCTGGCTCGAAGGCCCCGTCGTGGGGCCGGACCCGTGGAACCTCGAGGAGGACGGCCTGCCGAGTCGCGAGTTCGACTGGCACGCTGACCGCCTCGAGACGACGCTCACCGACGGCGGCGAGCCCGCTGAGGACGAACCGATGACCGACGGCGGCGAACCGGTCGACGCCGACGTCGACGACGTCGCGGACGACGCCTGACGCCGCGGCAGTCGATTCCGATTTCGCTCGATTTTCCCCTTCCGCTTCACTCGCCAGTCAGATCACGATCCGTTCGGCCGATCTGGAGGAGCCGTGTCGTGACGGCGGAATCGATCCGGACGGCCCACGTCGGGACGGTCCGTCCGGTGAGTGCAGTCGCTGTGGCGGAACGGAAGCGGGTGCACGCGTGAGCGCGACGCCTCGCGTTCAGACGGTCGCGAGGACGAACCCCGTCGTGAACATCATGATGGCGACGAGCGCGAGCACGACGAGGAGCAGGTCTTTCTCGCTCATGCAGGGCCGTTAGCGCTGGAATGCCAAAGGCTAATCGTTGCCCGACCCAACGCTCGAACGTGACTGAGAACGCTCGTCTGTCGGCGGTGCTCTCGGGGCGGCGAGTCGTGGCGACGGTGTACCTCGGCGTCGTCGCGCTCGCCGGCGTGCTGGGGTACGTCCTGGGCATCATCCTGCCGGCACAGAAGAACGTGCAGATGGCGGAACTGGGCCCCCTGACATTCGAGATCACGCCCGTGTCGTTCGCGCTGTACGGGATGGTGATGCTCGCGGTGAGTCTCGGCGTCTTCCTCGCACTCGTGCAGTTCGTCGGCAGTCGGTACGACGACGCCGCCGACTGACCGCGACGGCGAGTTCAGTCCTCGACCGCGGCCTGGATGTCCTCGACGACCTCCGGGTTCCGGAGCGTCGACGTGTCACCGAGTTCCTCGCCGTTCGCGACGTCGACGAGGAGCCGCCGCATGATCTTCCCGGAGCGCGTCTTCGGGAGTTCGGGCGTGAACACGACGGATTCCGGGCGAGCGATGGGACCGATCGCGTCCTCGACGCCCTGCACGATGCGCTCGCGGAGCGCGTCGTTCGGCGTCGCGTCGTCCTCGGTGATGACGTACGCGTGCACGGCCTCGCCCTTGACGTCGTGGTCGGCGCCGACGACCGCGGCTTCGGCGACGCCCTCGACGCCGACGATCGCGCTCTCGATCTCCATCGTCCCCAGGCGGTGCCCGGAGACGTTGACGACGTCGTCCACGCGCCCGAGCACCGTGATGTAGCCGTCCTCGTCGACCTTCGCACCGTCTTCCGGGAAGTACGTCCAGTCCTCGGGGTCGTCGCTGTCCGTGTCCGAGTACTCCGCCCAGTACTCCTGGACGTACCGTTCGTCGTTCTGGTACAGGGTGCGCAGCATCCCCGGCCAGGGTTTCTCCACCGTGAGGTAGCCGGCGTCGCCCGCGTCGACGGGGTCGCCCGCGACGTCCAGCACCTGCGCGTCGATGCCGGGCAGTGCCGGGCCGGCGCTCCCCGGTTTCATCTCGCCGACGCCGGGCAGGGTCGTGATCATCATGCCACCGGTCTCCGTCTGCCACCACGTGTCCACGACCGGGCAGTCCTCGTCGCCGACGTGCTTGTAGTACCACTTCCACGCGCGCGGGTTGATCGGTTCGCCGACCGTGCCGAGCAGGCGGAGGCTGGAGAGGTCGTGCCGGTTCGGGTACTCGGTGCCCCACTTCATGAACGACCGGATGGCGGTCGGTGCCGTGTAGAACTGGTCGACGCGGTACTTCTCGACGAGCTCCCAGAGCCGGTCGCGCTCCGGGTAGTCCGGCGTCCCCTCGTACATGACGGTGGTGGTGCCGAGCGCGAGCGGGCCGTACACGATGTAGGAGTGCCCCGTGATCCACCCGATGTCCGCGGCGCACCAGTACGTGTCCTCGGGTTTCACGTCGAGGACGTTCTCGGTCGTCCACGCGGCGTACGCGAGGTACCCGCCGGTCGTGTGCTTCACGCCCTTCGGTTCGCCCGTGGTGCCCGAGGTGTACATCAGGAACAGCATGTCCTCGGCGTCACGGGGCACGGGGTCGATGTACGTGCCGATGTGGTCGTCGACGAGGTCGTCGTAGTCCCGTGCGTGGTCGCCGAGGAAGTGCGTGAGTTCGTCCCCGAGACGGTCGACGACCACCGTCTCGACGTCGTGATCGACGCTGCGCAGGCCCTCGTCGGCCTTCCCCTTGTGGTTCAGCGCGTCGCCGCGGCGGTAGTAGCCGTCGCACGTGACGAGGTACTCGCTGTCGGCGGCGTTCATGCGCGTCGCGAGCGCGTTCGCGGAGAACCCCGCGAAGACGACGCTGTGGGGGGCGCCGATGCGCGCGCACGCGAGCATCGCGATCGGGAGTTCCGGGATCATCGGCATGTACAGGGTCACGACGTCGTCCGCTTCGACGCCGAGGTCCCGCAGGCCGGCGGCGAACGCGTTCACCTCCCGGTAGAGGTCCTGGTACGTGTACGTGCGCGTCTCCCCGAGTTCGCCCTCCCAGCGGATCGCGGCACGGTTCTTCGCGCCGTTCTCGACGTGCCGGTCGAGGCAGTTGTAGCTCGCGTTCAGTTCGCCGCCCGTGAACCACTCGTAGAACGGCGGGTTCGAGTCCTCGAGCACCGTGTCGTACGGCTCGGTCCAGTCGAGGAGGTCGGCCGCGGCCTCCCAGCACTCGGGCCACTCGTCCTCGAACGCGTCGTAGATGCCGTCGTCGGTGACGTTCGCCTGTTCCACGAACGCGTCCGAGGGTTCGAAGGTGTCCTGGTCCGCGAGTCGTGCTTCGAGTTCCACCTCGCCGTCCTCGGTATCGTCGGGCATAGTTCAACTACGACCGACGGCCATGTCCGGGATAAGCGTTCCCCCAGCGATCCGGCCTCCGTCGTGGAAACCCGCGGTCGGGGGACGCGCCCTCGGTCGGTCTCGATGGACAGGTACACGGTCCTCGGCCGCGCAGGGGTGCGCAATGAGTGACGCGTACACCGTCCACGAGAACCGGTTGGATCCGAGACTGGCGGACGCCGAGTTCGCGATCGCGGTCGTGACGGCGACGAAACCGGACTTCTACAAGCAGGCGCCGGTCCTCACTGCCGCGGACGACCTGGGCGTGCCCGCGTTCGTCCTGCACACCGGCCAGCACTACGACGACCTGCTCGGGCACGGGCTCGCGGAGTACGGCGTCGAGGACGCGGTCGGCGTTGACCTCGGCGTTCGCGGTGACCTGTCCCGGAAGACCGCGGAGGTGACGACTCGCATCGACGCGTTCGCGGAGTACCTGGACGAACACCATCCGGAGACGACGGTCGTGCCGCTCGTGCACGGGGACACGCACGCGGCCGCGACCGTCCCGCAGGCGTGGGCGTTCGCCACCGGCGAGCGGGTCGCGCACAACGAAGCCGGGCTTCGTGGTATGGCGCCGGACTACGACGCGGTCGACCGCGAGGCACTCGCCGTCGGCGAGCGGGACGCCGTCGACGCGTTCGTCGACGCGCAGTTCGAGGGCGACTGGCACGTGGACCGGAGCGAGCCGTTCCCCGAGCAGTACGACACGTTCGTCGGCTCCGCCGCGTCGCTGTATCACTTCGCGCCCGTGGACCTGAACCGCGAGCACCTCGTGCGCGAGGGGTACCCGGAGGAGCGCGTGCCCGTGGTCGGGAACAGCGTCGTCGACGCGATCGAGGCGAAGGCCGACGAGGACCTGGACGCGAGCGTGTTCGACGAGTACCCCGTGCTGGAGGAACGAGACGACTGGATTCGCGTGGACGTCCACCGTCGCGCGAACCTGCTGCCGGGTCGGTTCCGGGCGATCGTCGAGGGCGTCGTCGAACTCGTCGAGGACGGGTTCAACGTGAACTTCGTCGAACTCACGGCGACGAAGAACGCCCTGGAGGCGACCGGGCTCCGGGAGCGACTGCTGGAACTGGACGCCGAGCGCGAGAACTTCCTGTTCACGGGCCTGTGGAAGAAGCACGCGCACGTGTACGAGTTCCTCGAGTCCGGGCAGTGCCTCGCGGAGTTCACGGACTCCGGGAGCATGCAGGAGGAACTGAACCACATCGAGGAGACCGTCTGTCTGACCGCACGGTTCAACACGGACCGCCCGGAGACGGTGTTCGACGCGAACACGAACCTGCTCGTCCCACCGCTCTCCGGCGAGTTCGTCGCCACCGCGCTCCGTCGCGTGCACGACGACGACGCGCTGCGCGAGCGGATGCGGAACGGACCCGCGCTGTACGGCGAAGCGGTCGGCGAGCGCATCGTCTCGTTCATGGACGACCACCGCGACGACCCAGTCGAGTGGTCCCACGAACGCGCCGGGTTCGACCTCGGCGACGCCACGGGCATGGACTACCTCTGAGGCGTCGGCTGTCGTCGCGGCGGTCGAATCCACTGCATACCAGCCGCTTTCGTTTGGCCACGTTCAAGTGCATCCGGTGGAAGTGTCGGGCAATGACAGGCAGATTCGCGGCAGTGCTCGTCGTCGCGCTCGTCGTCCTCGCCGGGTGCAGCGGCGGGCCCGCGACGTCGACGACGCCCGACGCCGGGACGAGCGACGAGGCGACGACCACGGCGGCGACCGACGACGGCAACGACCGGAACCGCGTCACGGTGCCCTCGGACCTCCGACCGCCGGGTGCGACCGCTCGCGCGATCGCGTCCCCCCGGACGCTGCTGCGAGCGCACGCGAGCGCGATGGCGAACGTCTCGAGCGAGTCGACGACGACGTACACGTCCCTCGGCCCGAACGCGACGGGGAGCGTCGAGTACGCGGTCGCGCGAACGACCGAGGGCGACTACGTCTCGTCGCGTCGCACGGTCGGGAACGGGACGCCCGTCGGCGAGGACGTGTACGTCTCCGGAGACGCGGTGACGGTCCAGTCGGTCCAGCCCAACGAGACGACGTTCCGGTACGCGAAGGGGCCGACGCGCACGGCGTTCCAGTACCGCCAGCCGAGCGACCCGCTCCCGAGCGTCTCGGTGCTGTACTTCTCGCTGAGTTCCGGCATGAAGGCGACGGACTTCGCGACCGTCAACGGTCAGAAGACGGTGCGGTACGACGCCACCGGCGTCAACGAATCGCGGTTCCGGCAGTTCCGTTCCGCGCTGGGCGTCCCGAACGGGACCGTGGAGGACTTCGCGTTCACCGCGTACGTCTCGCCGAACGGCGCGATCCAGGACGCGGAGGCGACGCTGGACGTGGCGACGGGCGCGGGCGAGACGACGTCGTTCACGCTCGACCACCGCGTCGAGTCCTACGGTTCGGCGTCGGTGTCGAAGCCCTCCTGGGTCGCCAACGTCCCGCAACTGAACGGGTCGATCGTGGGGAACGGGACCGCCGTGCGACTGGAGAACGAGGGCGAGGGGACGCTGTTCGACCACACCGTCGGCGTGCAGGGGAACGTGACCGCGTCCGCGAACGTGAACGAGTCCATCGCGCCCGGCGAGGTCCGGTACCTGTACGCCACAGGCTCCGGGAACGACACCGCCCTGCGCGTGACCGACGACGCGAGCGAGGTCCCGTCGAGCGCTCGGAACTTGCTCCAGCGGACGTCCGTGTCGGTGTTCCTCGGGTCCGAGAACGCCAGCATCTCCCTCGGCCTGTTCGAGGACGCACGCACGGTGAACGGCTCCGTCGCCGCGACCGACGGCAGCGTCGCCCCGAGCGACCGCGCGAGCAGGCTGGACGGCGACCTGCGGGCGTCGGCACTGCCGTCGCCTGCCGCCCACGCCACGTTCGCGGCGACCGCGACGACGCTCGAGCTTCGCGAAGGAGCCTGAGGACCGCAAAAAAGGAGAATCGCTCGTCCGGGACGCGTTCAGTCCGGACCGCTCAACGAGGAGGCGTTCACGCGAGCCCGATCTGTTCGCTGTACGCGCCGTACGCGTCCTCGAACACCGCCATGATCTCGCCCATCGTCGCGTACTCCTTGACCGCCGCGACGATCGCCGGCATCACGTTCTCCTCGCCGTCGATCGCGTCCGCGAGATCCTCGAGCGCGGCGTCGACCGCCTCGTCGTCGCGCTCTTCCTTCGTGCGCTCCAGGCGATCGAGCTGCGTGCGTTCGGTCGCCTCGTCCACCTTCAGGATCTCCGGGGACGTGTCCTCCTCGATCTCGTACTGGTTCACGCCGACGACGACCTCCTCCCCGGTCTCGACGCGCTCCTGGTACTCGTAGGACGCCTCCTGGATCTCCCGCAGGAAGAACCCCTGATCGATGCCCTCGAGGATGCCGTCCCGCACGGAACCGTCGCCCATCTCCTTGATCTCCTCGATGTACGCCATCGCTTGCTCCTCGACCTGGTCCGTGAGCGCCTCGATCGCGTAACTCCCGCCGAGCGGGTCGACGATGTCCGCCGCCCCGGACTCCTCGGCGATGATCTGCTGGGTGCGGAGCGCGACCCGCACCGCCTTCTCGCTCGGGAGCGCGAGCGCCTCGTCGAAGCTGTTCGTGTGCAGGCTCTGCGTGCCACCGAGGACGCCCGCGAGCGCCTGCACGGTGACGCGAACGATGTTGTTCAGGGGCTGCTGTGCGGTGAGGCTCTGCCCGGCGGTCTGCGTGTGGAACTTCAGGCGCTTCGATTCGGCCTTCTCGGCGTCGTACCAGTCGTCCATCACGCGAGCGTAGATGCGCCGCGCCGCCCGGAACTTCGCGACCTCCTCGAAGATCGAGTTGTGCGAGTTGAAGAAGAAGGATAGCCGTGGCGCGAAGTCGTCGACGTCCAGGCCGCGGTCGACGGCGTCCTCGACGTACCCGAAGCCGTCCGCGAGCGTGAACGCGAGCTCCTGCACGGCCGTCGACCCGGCTTCGCGGATGTGGTACCCGGAGATGCTGACGGGGTGGAACTTCGGGGTCTCCTCGGTGCTGTACTCGATGGTGTCCGTGACGAGGTCCAGGCTCGGTTCCGGGGGAATCACCCACTCCTTCTGCGCGATGAACTCCTTGAACATGTCGTTCTGGAGGGTGCCCCGGATCTCCTCGCGATCGACGCCCTGCTGGTCCGCGAGCGCGACGTACATCGCGTAGATGACGGGCGCGCTCGGGTTGATCGTGAAGCTCGTGGAGATCTCCGCGAGGTCGATCCCGTCGAACAGCACCTCCATGTCCGCGAGGGTGTCCACGGCGACGCCCTCCTTCCCGATCTCGCCCGCAGCCATCGGGTCGTCGCTGTCGATCCCCATGAGCGTCGGCATGTCGAACGCCGTCGACAGCCCCGTCTGACCGTTCTCGAGCAGGTAGTGGAACCGCTCGTTGGTCTCCTCGGCGGTCCCCATGCCGGCGAACTGCCGCATCGTCCACGTCCGCCCGCGGTACATCGTCGGGTACGGTCCCCGAGTGTACGGTTCCTCGCCGGGGAAGCCGAGGTCCTCGTCGTAGTCCACGTCCGCGACGTCCGTCGGGTCGTACACGCGGTCGACCTCGAGGTTGGAGACGGTCGCGAACCGGTCCTTGCGTTCCCCGTACGAGTCGAGCACGGGGTCGAGCGTCTCTTCCGCCCACGCCTCGCGGGACTCGCGGATGTCCGCGAGATCGTCGTCGTCGTACATGCGCGTAAGTTTTGCCGGACCGACCTATAATGGTTCGGTAGCGGCCAGTACTCGACGGGACGCCAGCGAGCGTGGTCCAGCGCGGGGGCGTCGCTACGCGTCCGCGCGGTCGAGGGTGACGACGAACGCGGTGCCGCGGGGGTCGCGGTCCTCGACGTCGACGGTTCCGCCGTACCCGGCGACGAGTTCGTCGACGAGGTACAGCCCCATCCCGGTGCCGGGGCTGTCGACGCACTTCTCGCCGCGACCGAACAGCGAGGACCGGACCGCGTCCGAGATGCCGGGGCCGTCGTCCGCGACGCGCACCTCGATCGCGTCCTCGCCGGCGTCCGCGACGCTGATCGTGACCGTCGGCTCGTCCCTGTCGTTGTGGACGACGGCGTTCCCGAGGAGGTTGTCGAAGACGGACGACAGCATCTGGTTTGCGACGACCGACACCGCCGGCACGTCGCCGTCCACGACGACGGTCGCGTGCGGGTACTTCTCCCGGGTCTTCTCGACCTGCCGGTGCAGGACGCCGTTCAGTGAGACGGGTTCGACCGGCATGTCGCCGCCGACGGTGAGCACCTCCGCGAGGTCGCGCGCCTCCGACGTCAGCGCGATCGTGTGCGACACCGCGTCGCGGACGTTCGAGAGCGCGTTCGCGCCGGCGTCGTCGACGTGCGCCTCGAGTTCCGTCAGCCACCCGTGGACGACGTTCATGTCGTTGCGGATGTCGTGCCTGAGGACGCGGTTCAGGACCTCGAGTTGCTCGGAGAGCGTCTCGAGTTCGCGTTCGCGTTCGCGGACCGCGTCCGTGTTCCTGAGGACGGCGACCACGTTCCCGTCGTGACGCGTGAAGCGGGCGTCGACGTGCAGGACGTCGCCGTCGGCGTCCCGGAGTTCGAACGTCGCGCGGGCGTCGACGCGTCGACCGGACGCGACGCGGTCGTACGCCGCGCGCGCACCGTCCACCGAGTCGCCCGCCCCCCAGTCCTCGAGGAGCGTCTCGAGCGTCGTCCCGAGCAGTTCCTCGGTTTCCTTCCCGGCGACGTCGCCGACGCGAGCGTTCGCGTCCACGAGCACCCCGTCCGCGTCGAAGACGTAGACTGCGTCCTGCAGGGAGTCGTGGAACCCCGACAGCACGTTTCCACCCCGTGTCATGGCGACGTGTAGTCACGACGAGCGCATAGACCTGTCGGGCGCGACCGTCGACGTCCGTCGGATCGGGCGGGCGAGACGGGCGATCAGTACTGGCCGAGGAGGCCGTCGCGTCGCGCGCGTCGCTCCGCGAACCCGAACGCGAGCATGCCGGCGAGGACGTACCCGAGGGCGGTCGCGACGAGCACGGCGAGGTCGCCGGCGGGGAGCCGCCACAGGGGGACGCCCTCGGTCATCGCGGTCCTGAGGAGCGCGCTCCCCTGGGAGAGCGGGAGCGCGGCGAGGATCGGGTTCTGGTCGACCGGTGCGGCGACGAGGAAGAGCAGTCCGAAGTTCAGGAGCCCGAACAGGTTGTCGATGCGCTTGTACACGAGCGCGAGGCCCGCGAACACGAACCCGATGCCGAGCGGGCTCGCGATCGTGAGGACGACCAGCGGGACGATGGTGAGGGCGTCGAGCGTCAGCGTCTGCGAGGTCGTCGCGAGCATCGCCGCGAGGATAGCCACCCCCCACGCGAGCGATTCGAGGACGCGGACGACGGCGTTCACGAGGATCACGCGGTCGAAGCCGTACGGCGACATGTACAGCTGTTCGAGGGTCCCCCACTGGGCTTCCTGCATGATCGAGCGCGCCGACCCGGCGAACGCCGTGATCGCCATCGTCCACACGAAAAAGCCGACGATGATGCCGGGGAGGGTGTCGGTGAAGGCGGGTCCGGCGACGGCCTGCCCGCCGAAGAAGATGGCGGCGAAGAACATGTACGTCACCACCAGTTGCGTGAGCGTGTTCACGGGGTACTCCTTGAGG
>Ga0207756_100598_pt1 | contig 10323 bp, 8 predicted proteins | sample A23M1SouthBayCA_FD_187748 | JGI IMG/M metagenome (GOLD analysis project Ga0207756, IMG submission 187748) | Aerobic enrichment media microbial communities from Eden Landing Ponds, California, USA - A23 M1 (3) (SPAdes) | ecosystem: Environmental > Aquatic > Marine > Unclassified | place...
GGTCCGGACGATCCGTGCCGGGAGCCCCGGCGCGTCGCCACCTCCGGAGTCGGCGGTCCGTTCGTCGGCGTCGGACATACCGTCCGGTACGCCGGTGACGCGAATAAGCCTTCGCGGGGCTTACTCGATGTGGACGGCGGGGCGGAAGGGGACGGCGCTCTCGGCGCGGCCGGCGGGGTCGAGCACGTCCTCGTCGTCCTCGGCGTACAGTTCGACGTCGGCATCGAACTCCCGGGCCAGGAAGTCGCGGGCGTGCTCGTAGACGGCGCGTTCGTCGATGTCGCCCAGCGCCGCCAGGGTCTCATCGTCGCGGCCACGGACGACCTCGATCAGGTCGCCGACCAGGTCGTTGACGGCGTCGCCGCGCTCGCGCAGGTCGGGGTCTCCCATCACCTCGCCCATCACCGCGCCCCTGTCGTCGCCGACCTCGCGGACCGTCTCGAACACCCGACGCTTCCAGTCGGCGGCGACGTACACCCGGACCACGTCGGGGTCCTCGCCGGTGACGTCGACGATGTCGTGGACGTCCTCGGTCAGGCGTTCGATCTGGGTCTCCTCGACGTCCGTGCGGACGGATTCGAGGCGTTCGTCCGGCTCGGGCCAGTCGGCGTCCTCGGCTGGGGTCCCGGTCAACCGCTCGTGGAGTTCGTTCGCCAGGAACGGCACGAACGGGGCCAGCAGCCGCAGGCGCGCCTCCAGGACGTGCCGGAGCGTCCACCGGGCGCTCTCACGGTCGAGGTCCGCCCGGCGGCGGTACCACCGCAGGTCCTCCTCGAAGCTGTAGAAGGCCGCCTGCGAGGCGGTCCGGGTCTCGGCGCCCTCCATGGCCTCGGTCACCGTCCGGATCGTCGTCTGGAGCCGGGAGAGCAGCCAGCGGTCGACGTGTTCGAGGTCGTCGGCCCGCTCGGCGGCAGCATCGAGCCGGCTCCGCTGGTCGGCGTCGTCGATCAGTTCGACCGCCCGGTTCCAGAACCGGTCGAGCTGGTCCCGGACCGATCCGACCTGTTCGGCGCGCCAGTCGTAGTCCTGCCACGGCTCGGCGGAGTTCAGCAGGAAAAAGCGCACGGTGTCGGCGCCGTACTCCTCGATGGCGGTCCCCGGCAGGACGACGTGGCCCTTCGAGGAGGACATCTTCTCCCCTTCCAGCAGGCCCATTCCCATGATAACGATGCCCTGGGGCCAGTCGGGCTCATCGAACAGCTCCGAGTGGTGGAACAGGTAAAAGGTGAGGTGATTCGAGATCAGGTCGTTGGCCGAGAAGCGATAATCGACCGGGTACCAGTGGGACCACTCCTCGCGCAGGTCGAGCGCTCGCTCGTCGGGGTCCTCGACCGCGTCGGGACCGTAAAACAGCGCGTCGAAGAAGTCCCGATCGAGGTCCTCGACGGGGATTTCCCGGAGCCGCGGGGCGATCGTGTAGTAGGCCATGTAGATCGTCGAGTCCGACAGCGGCTCGATCACGAAGTCGTCGTCCCACGGCAGGCGGGTGCCCAGCCCGTAGTTGCGGATGCAGGGCCACTCGTTCAGCCAGTCGATAGTGTGGTCGTACTCCCCGCGGGTGTTCTCCGGGATCGCCTCCATCCCCGCGACCGCGTCGTGGGCCTTCTGCTTCCAGGTCTCGTCGTCGTACCGGAGGAACCACGTCTCCTGGTTCGCGACCTCGACGTCGCCGCCGCAGCGACAGACGACCTCCTCGGAGAACTCCTGCATCGCGTCGAAGGCCCCCGCGTCGCGGTGGTGGTCGCGGAAGCGTCCGCGGACGTCCTCCACGACTTCGCCGGCGAACTCGCCGTACTCGTCGACGAGTCGCCCGGCGTGGAACTCCCGGTTGTACAGCTCCTGGGTTGCCTCCTCCAGGGCCGGGTCGTCGCTGGACGCGACGTCGTACTCCTCGACCGCGTCGGCCGCGGGCACCTCCCCGTACCCTTCGACGGTCAGGATGGGTTTCGGTTCGATGGCCGCCACGTCCGCGGGGTCGATGCCGTACCGTTCCATGCGCTCGGTGTCGGCCTTGGCTTCCTGGAGGGCGACGTAGTCGTCCGGCGAGTGGGCCGGCACCGACATCACGACGCCGGTGGCGTTGTCGGCGTCGACGAACGACGCCGGCAACACCAGCACGGCCTCGCCGGTGATCGGGTTCTCGACGCGTTCGCCGACCAGCCGTTCGCCCGTGAACGTCTCCTCGATCTCGACCTCGCGGTCCTGCAGGGAGAGCTTCTCGGTCGCCGCCACCGACACCAGCCACCGCTCGCCGTCGACGCGCGCCAGCGCGTACTCCGCGTCGGGATCGATGTAGGCGTTGGTCACGCCGTGGACCGTCTCCGGGCGCAGCGTCGCCATCGGGACGACGACGCCGTCGTCGGCCCCGGACTCGTCACCGCTTTCGGTGGCGCCGTCCCAGCCGAACCGCACGAGGGTGTACTCCTGGAACTCGGCCTCCTCGCCCTCCAGCAGGTCGTGGGTCGTGACCGGCTGCTGTTCGTTCGTGCAGTACTTCACGGGGTGGAGCCCCTTCTCCAGCAGGCCGCGGTCGTACAGCGTCTCGTACTGCCAGGTGATGAACTTCGAGTAGCGCTCGTCGTTGGTGGTGAACTCCCGGCGCCAGTCGATGCTGAGCCCCAGCCGCTTCATCCCCTTCTTGTAGTGTTCCTCGATGAAGTACTGGGCGAAGCCCATCGGCGTCTCCAGGTCCTTGAGGGTGTCCTCGGCGACCCCGTAGGTGTCCCGCAGGACGCTCAGTTGCTCCTCCTCGCCTTCCTTCAGGCGCTCGACGGCGCCGATGATCGGCGTCCCGGTGACGTGCCACCCGATCGGGAAGAGAACGTTGTCGCCCTGCTGGCGCCGGTACCGGGCGTACACGTCCGGCACCGTGTAGGTGCGGGCGTGCCCGATGTGCATCCCGCCGCTCGGGTACGGGTACGGGACCGTGAGAAAGGTGACCTCCCCGTCGTCGGGGTCGGCCTCGTAGCGGCCGGTCTCGGCCCAGCGCTCCCGCCAGCGCTCCTCCAGTTCCTGGGGGTCGTAATCCATACTCGTCCTGGGCACCGCAGCCTAAAATACCTCCCAATCCCGTCCGACCCGGGGCGAGCCGCTCCGGGCGGGCCCGCCGGTACGCGGGTCGGAAGACAGAGAGAATGGGGGAAGTCGATCTCCGAACTATCGGGCCGCGGCCGCGACGCGCTCTCGCTCTTCCTTCTGGGAGATGGCGTAGGACTGCACGTCGTAGTCGGCGGCGCCGATAAGCACGCGGGCGAGCGCCTCGCCCGGGCTGGTCTTGGACTTGTAGGAGGCGCTCATGGTTCCCTGTGCGATGAACATCAGGGCCTGGTCAACGCGGCGCTGGGGCGCGACGTCGACGGCCTGGGGGACCGAGATGCCGCCGTACTTCAGGCGGACGGTCTCCTCGCGGGGCGCCGCGTTCTCGACGGCAGTCACGAGCACCTGGATCGGGTTCTCCCCGGTCTCCTCGTGGACGATCTCGAAGGCCTCGCGGACGATGTTCGTCGTCTTCTGCTTGTGGCCCGTGTTCTCTTCGGTCTGCATCAGGCGGTTGATCAGCCGCTCGACGACGCTGAGTTCGCTCTTCTGGAACTGCTTGTTGGCGTGGCGCCCCATCGTGTGCGCGATGGGCGTCACGTTGATGTAGCGCTTGACCGAGGGGTCCTCGTACTCGATTTCGCCGACCTCCCACTCGCCGAACAGCTTCGCGTTCGCGACCTCCTCGGCTCGCTCCTCGGGGGTCTCGGCCTCGGCGTCGGGGTCAGTCTCGGCGTCGGCGGCAGCCTCGGTTTCGGCCTCGGGGTCGGCTTCGGATGCGTCCCCGCTCATTATCGCACCGGCTTCTCCGCGTTGCCGCGCACGAGTTCGATCATCGACACGCCGTTTACCTTCTCGACCTTGTAGTTGACGCCCGAGAGGTCGCCCATGGCGCGGCCCTTCGCCCCGCCGATCCCCGCGATGGTGACCTCGTCGTGTTCGTCGATGAAGGAGATGGCGCCGTCGCCGGGACAGAAGGCCGTGACCTGCTTGCCGTTCTTGATCAGCTGGACCCGGACGCACTTCCGGATCGCCGAGTTGGGCTGTTTGGCCTCGATGCCGACTTTCTCCAGAACGATGCCGCGGCCCTGCGGGGCCCCTTCGAGCGGGTCGGACTTCTTGCCGAGCCCGCGAGCGCGTCGCGCGTAGTCCGAGTCGGACCACCGTCGACTCTGGCGGTCCTTCTTCAGCTTACGCGCCGCGTACTTGCCGTTTCCCATAGTGAAGACGTGTTCCCGACGGAGCTACTTAAGCCGTTTCGTTTGCTCGCGTGAGACGGCCTCAGAGCCGCCGAGAGGGGTACATCCGGACACCTGCGGCCGTTTCGCCGCCCGCGGAGACCCGGAGAAACGGGCGCTCGTCGAACCAGAGCGACCGAGCGGCGCGCAGACCGTCTCGTCCGACGAACGGCCCGTCCGTCGCGGCGTCCCGTCGGTGTGACACGCCCGGGACCGCGAAACGCCGCCGGCCAGGCTCAGAACCCGAACACCGGGACGAACCGGAAGGTGAGGTACGCGCCGAGTGTGGCGACCGCCGGCACGACGTTCTGCATCAGGACCACCCGGGCGGTCGTCGCGGGGTTGAACAGGCTCGCCGCACCGGGGACGTCCTCGGGGTCCTCCTCGCCGATCGGTGGCAACTGTTCCCCCTCCTCGTCGGCGGCCAGCGCGTTCACGGTGACCGGCGGGGCCTCTTCCGGGGAGACGACCTCCGGAACCGTGATCGGCCGGGTCGCCCGCCCCCAGCCCAGCCCGATGATCGACATCGTCGCGATGACGACGAAGCTCGCGGGGATGCCGAGCGTCGAGAGAAAGACCACGAGCGCGGAACTGACCGAGGCGACGACGATGGCCGCCGTCAGCGGCAGTTCCGTGATGTCGCTTCCCATCGTCTCCAGGGTCCGGCGGGCGATCGTAAAGGCGCCGACCGCGACGGCGACGCCGCCGAAGATGATTGCGGGGTTCATCGCCAGTTCCCCGCTCCCGACCAGCGGCGCGACCGCGTTGGCGATGTTCGACGTGCCGGAGCTAAAGGCCATCAGGCAACCGATCGCGACGACGGTGATCGTCCCGACCAGCTCCCGGCGGTTGGTGGTCTGGTGGAGCCGTGGAACCGAAACGAGTCCCGAGCGATCCCAGTCCAGCAGCGGGCCCTCGCTGCGCTCGATCGCGACCATCCGGTTGAGCCGCGCGTAGAAGTACCGACCGATGATCAGTGACACCCAGAAACCGATGATCGGCGAGACGACCCACCACGTCATGATCTCGCCCATGACGGCCAGATCGAGTACGTCGCCGGCGAGCCCCAGCCCGGCGATGGCCCCGACGGCGGTCATCGACGTCGAGGCGGGGACGCCGAAGACGTTGCCCACGAGCAAGGCCATGCCGATGAAAAACAGGACCGTGATCGACGTTTCGAGCGTGAACACGCCCGGGTCGATCACCAGTTCGGTCCCGAGTTTCGTCACGACGTTCCGACCGATGGTCCAGGCGCCGGCGAAGAAGAACGCCCCCATCAGCGCCGCCGCGGTCGTCTTCGAGATGGCGTCGGCCCCGACGGCCGGCCCGAACGCCGGTCCGGTCGTCGACCCGCCGATGTTGTACGCGACGAACATCGCCACCACCACCCCCACGGCGAGCAGCAACTCGACCATCAGTCGCTCCCGTCCGTCTCGGCTTCGGGGGCGTCCTCGTCTTTCTTCTCTTCGGCATCCTCGTCGTCCGTCTCAGCGGCGGCGATCCCGCTTTCGCCTTCGTCGGCGTAGCGACCCTCCTCCGCCTCGCTCTGGGGGTCCGTTTCGACCGTCTCTAGCTGCTCTTCCAGGGTCTTCTCGACGGTTTCGCCGACAGTTTTCTCGACAGTCTCACCGACCTTCTCCTCGACGGTTTCGCCGACCTTCTCCTCGACGGTTTCGCCGACCTTCTCCTCGACAGTCTCGCCGACCTTCTCCTCGACAGTCTCGCCGACCTTCTCCTCGACAGTCTCGCCGACCTTCTCCTCGACTGTTTCTCCGACAGTTTTCTCGACGGTTTCGCCGACGGTTTCTTCGACGGTTACGCCGACGGTTTTCTCGACGGTTTCGTCCATCTTCTCCTCGACGGCGGTTCCCACCGTCTCGTCGACGGTTTCGCCGACGGTCTTTTCGACGGTTTCGTCGACCGTTTCCTCGACGGTCTGTTTGACAGCCGTCGTCATCCAGTCCGGGTCGAACCGGGCCATCTTCCAGACAATGTGGATGATGTACGAGACCAGGACGCCGAATCCGAACGCCAGTCCGACGGAGTTGCCGACGAGCAGAATCAGACCGACCGACACCGCGATCAACAGGCCATAGACGAGGTCGACGATCGAGTCGACGCGGCTGGGGTTCACAGCTCCTCCGGGCGGTCACGGTTCCCGTCCCGTCCGGGAGCGGTCCGCTGTCCGCCGAATAATGAAGAATCCACGTGTATCCTACTTCAGGTGGGCGCGGGTGAAGTATCTTGGCAACCGCGGCCGAGTCCGGACGGCTCGCTCCGCGTTTGGCCCCATTCTACGGCGTTCCTGTTCGCGCCGTTCCGCGCATTATATACTCCCCACTACCCGTGATTGGGTATGGACCCGGACGACGTCCGCGAGGACTGGGCCGACCGCTCCGGGAAGTTCTCCCCGGCCTACTACGCGGAGATCGGTCCCAACGAGGTCAGCCGGACGCTGGTGGACGTACTCGAGTTCTACGCCGACGACGACGCCGCGATCCTCGAACTGGGGTGTGGCTCCGGCCGCCACCTGGCACACCTGCGCGCGCACGGCTTCGAGAACCTCGCCGGTATCGACATCAACGACGAGGCCTTCGACGTGATGGCCGACTTCTACCCCGACCTCGCCGAGAGCGGGACGTTCCACGTCGGTGCGCTGGAGGATCTGCTCCCCGAGTTTCCCGACGACGCCTTCGACGTCGTCTACTCGGTCGAGACCCTCCAGCACGTCCACCCCGACGACGAGTGGACCTTCGCGGAGGTCGCACGCGTCACCGCGGACCTCCTCGTGACCGCGGAAAACGAGGGCAACAGCCCCGACCGCGGCCGGGGCGAGGCCGCGGTGAGCTACGTCGACGACGAGTTCCCGCTGTACCACCGCAACTGGAAGGACGTGTTCTCGGAGTTGGGGTTCGCCCAGGTGGTCCACGAGCCGACTGCCCGGGACACCATCCGCGCCTTCCGGCGCGTCTGACCTCGCTGTGCCCCGCTGGTGGCTCCCGTTTGCCGCCGCGCCGCCGGCCCTCAGGTGAGCTGGATGTCGTCGATGTCGAAGTGTCGCCGCGCCAGTTCGCGGGCGGCCTCGATGTTGCGGCCGTCGCGACCGATCGCGGCCCCGCGGTCGTCCTCGGGGACCTCCGCGTAGGCGACGCGATCGTTCTGCTCGCTGACGGTCACGTGCCGGACCGCCGCGGGCGCGAGCACCGAGGCGACGAACGCCTCCGGGGTGTCGGCGTCCTCGACCAGTTCGACGTCCCGGCCGACCTTCTCCTCGACGGCCGTGACGTGCTGGCCGCGCGGGCCGATCGCCTGTCCCATCTCCCCGGCAGCCACCAGCACGACGATCCGGTCGTCGTACACCAGACAGTCGCGGGCCGTCGCGCCCGTCTCGTCCTCGAACAGGGCCAGGTAGCGCCGGGCGTCGTCCGACAGCGTGACGCGCATTCGATGGTCTCCTACTCGCCGTCCGCGTCGTCGCCGGCCAGTGCGTCAACTGCGTCCTCGACGGCGTCACTCTCGCCCGGCCCGCCGTCGGTCGCCGGCGTGAGCGACCCCATCTTCAGGTCGACGTCGCCGGTGCCGATGGCGACCGGCTTCCCGACGATGACGTTCTCGATGACGCCGTCGAGGTCGTCGACCTCGCCGTGGATCGCGGCGTCGAGCAGGTGGTTCACGGTCACCTCGAAGGCCGCCCGTGCGAGCACGGACTCCTTGGACCCCGAGATGCCGTGGCGGCCGATCGACTCGATCGTCCCGCGGTTGGTCATGATGTCCGACACGAGCATCATGTGCCGGACGTTCACGTCGTCGAGCCCCTGCTCTTCGAGGGTCTCCATCGTCTCGTTGATGATCGCCTCGCGGGCGGCCTCGACGCCGAGCTGGCGATACACCTCGTGGATGTTGTTCGAGGTGGTCCGCGAGGCGTCGACGCCCTCGATCGAGAGCACGTCGCCGAAGGCCGACCCCTCGGTGTAGAGGACAAACTCCTCGCCTTGCTCGGTGCTCTCCTTGCGGATGACCACCCGCGAGATGTCCTCGATCCCCTTGAACACGATGTCCCGCAGGTCCTCGACGAGCTGGAGCAGGCGCCGGTAGGACGGTTCGGAGGGCCCGAACTCGATGATCGTCCCGCTGCGTCGGGTCTCGACGCCGAGGGCGTCCTCGATTGTCTCTGCGATCTCGGCGGCGATCTCGTCGACGTCTCCGACCGTCGGCCAGCGCTCCAGCAGCGTCTCGTCGTTGAGGTCGATCTGGACGACCATGTCCGCGACGTTCGTCGAGACGTCCCCGAGCGCGAGGATCCGCGTCGCCTCGATCGACCACACCACCTCGTGGGCGCGCTCGCGGTCGCTCGCGTACTCGCCCTCCAGGTGGACCGTCATCATCGGCGTGTCCGGCGTCTTGCGCGCGTCCACGAGCTCGATGAGCCGCGGCAGCCCCTGGGTGACGTCGATCTCGGCCACGCCCGCGTAGTGGAACGTGTTCATCGTCATCTGGGTCCCCGGCTCCCCGATCGACTGGGCCGAGACGGTGCCGACGGGATCGAGCGGGTCGACCCGCGTGTCGAGGTAGCGGGTCTCCGTCGCCTGGGCGATCTCGTTCGCCTGCTCGGCGGTGACTGCCCCCTCGCGGGACTCGATCGTCTCGTAGATCTGGTCCTTCAACCGCCGGGTCAGCTCCGTGTCCTCGACGACCAGCGCCATCTCCTCGGTGACGTGCTCGTATCGGTCGGCGCGGCCGGTCTCAGTCATCGGAGGTCACCCCGATGTCGACGTGTTCCGAGAGGTTCGTCGGCGGCTCCTTCGAGCCGAGGAACTCCTCTTTTTCGGCCTCGTCCTCGAACTCCGCCTCGAGGATCCGGTCGGCGATCTTGTCGACGTCGATGTCGTTCTCGTCGGTCGAGGACACTTTGACGGGCGAGGTGCCGTCCTCGCCGAACTCGAACTGGACGACGGTGCCCGAGGTGTCCCGGACGGTGCCGTCGTACTGCGCTTCGAGTTCCGACAGCGCGTTGATCAGCCGACGCTGGAGGTAGCCGGACTTCGAGGTCCGGACTGCCGTGTCGACCAGCCCCTCGCGGCCGCCCATCGCGTGGAAGAAGAACTCCCGCGGCGTGAGTCCGCCCCGGTAGGAGTTCTCCACGAAGCCGTGGGCGTCCGCCGAGAGGTCCTCGGGCAGGTAGTGGCTCAGGGTGCGGCCCTCGTAGCCGCGGTTGATCCGCTCGCCCCTGACCGCCTGCTGGCCGACGCAGCCGGCCATCTGCGTGAGGTTGAGCATCGACCCGCGGGCACCCGACCGGGCCATGATCACGGCCGGGTTGTCGTCCTGGAAGTGATCCTCGGCGATCTCGCCGGCCGAGTCCCGGGCCTTCCCCAGTTGCTGCATGATCTTCATCTCCAGGGTCTCGTCGACGGTGCGGCCCGGCAGCGACTCCAGTTCGCCGGCCTCGTAGGCCGCGATCAGCTCGTCGATGCGTTCGTAGGCGTTGTCGATGGCCTCGTCGACCATCTCGTTTGCCTCGTCGGGGATCGACTCGTCGTCGATCCCGAGCGAGAACCCGAAGTGCATGATCGCACGCATCGCCAGCGACGCCACCTCGTTGATGAACACCCGTGCGCGGGTCTTCGAGTACCGTTTGGTGAGGTCGTCGACGATCTCGCCGCCGAAGGCGCCGACGGCGTCCTCGTCGATCGTCCCCTCCACGAGCTGGCCGTCGACGATGCGGACGGTGTCGCCCGCCGAGGAGTCGAACTCCAGGCTCAGGTCGTCGGGCAACAGCTCCGAGAAGATGCTGCGGCCGGTCCAGTACGGCGTCCCGTCCTCGTCGGTGCCGTCGGGCTCGGGCAGTTCGTCGATGCTGGTCGCCCGCAGCAGGTCCAGCGCCTGCGTCTCGGTGAAGTGTGGGTTCTCGTGGGTGAGCAGGTAGGTCCCCGAGATGTGGTCCTGGATGGCGCCGATGATGTTCTCGCCGAACCGCGGGCTGAGGATCTGCTCCTGGACGCGCATCAGCACGCGGGCCTCCGCGCGGGCCTCCTCGTTCTGGAGGGCG
>Ga0207756_100599_pt1 | contig 10309 bp, 11 predicted proteins | sample A23M1SouthBayCA_FD_187748 | JGI IMG/M metagenome (GOLD analysis project Ga0207756, IMG submission 187748) | Aerobic enrichment media microbial communities from Eden Landing Ponds, California, USA - A23 M1 (3) (SPAdes) | ecosystem: Environmental > Aquatic > Marine > Unclassified | place...
TCACCGTTCGCCTCCTCCGAGAGTCTCCCGTTCGGTCGACTCTCGCTACTCCTCGCCCATCGCGTCGCTCGCGATCGACCGACCCCGTGCCTTCAACGAGACGTCCCGGCGCGTCCTGATGCGCTCCAGGATCCCCTGCTCGACGAGCTGATCGTAGATCTCCTCGACGCGGTCGACGTCCATGCCGACGAATTCGGGGATCTGGAAGGGCGAGACGCCGGAGTACAGCGCCATGAGCACCTCGCTCTCGGCGCCGCTCAACTCCACGTCGGAGGCGGTGTTCTGCTCGGCCCCCTTCTCCAGGAGGGAGGCGAGGACGGACACGTGCCGTTTGGTGCCCGAGACGTGGGTCTCGACGGCGGTCCCTTCCTCGGTGTGTTCGACCTCCACGATGGGTCGCTCGGTTCCCTGGACGGTGCCCTCGTACTCCTCGACGGTGCCGACGTCGTCGATCTCGATCTCGACGAACCGGCCGCTGCCGAGCGCCAGCGCCACCTCGCCGTCCTCGATGGTCAGCCGCCCCTTCTGCCAGCTCTCGTTCTGGACGACGCCGCCCTCGACCGCCGGGTGCTTCCCGAAGATGACCTCCTTGTCGAGGAGCGCCCTGAACAGGTCCATCTCGAAGTCCTCCAGGTCCTCGGGCGCGAGCAGGGTGACGTCGGAGCCGGCCTGGACGGAGAGGTAGCCCGAGACCTGGGCGATCGTCTCGTTGACGTTCTCGCGGGCGCGGACGCTCCGGACGTGCTTGAGCGGGATCGTCGCCTTGCCCTCGTTCGTGACGAGCAGCAGGCGCTTCGTCGAGAGGAGGATCCGGCCACCGACCCACTCGACGTCCGGGACCTTGTGGCCGTCGACGACCACCTTGGCGAACTTGCCCATCGAGTCGGCCAGCGGCTGTTCCCCGTCGCTCATGACAGTCCCTCTCGTTCGCGCCTGGTCGATCCCGAGCGGTAAAAAACCATCTCGCCTGGCGCACTCGTCATGCGTCGCGGCCACCGAGTTTGGACAGCGCCGAGAAGGTCTGCTTGCGGACGGTCTCGTCGTCGGTCTCTTCGAGCATCGTCTCCAGCCGGCGCTTGGCCCGCTCGCCGCCGACCTTCCCGAGCGCGAAGACCGCCTGGCCCCGGACGTCGGCTGCGGCGTCCCGATCCTCGGCGACCGAGAGCAGTTTCCGCTCGACGCGGTCGCCGCCGACGGCCGCGAGGCTCGTGGCGGCGAACTGGCTCGTCATCGGGTCGTCGTCGGCGAGGGCGTCGACCAGCGCGTCCACGACGGCCCGGTCGGGGTCCTCCTCGGTGACGCGCCCGAGCAGCCAGGCGGTGTTGCGCCGCTGGGCGACCTGCGTGCTCTCCTCCAGTATCTCGACGAGGGGCTCGACGACGGACGCGTCGCCGGCCGACAGTTCCGCGACGACGGTCTCCCTGATCTCGTGGCTCTGCTCGGTCGGGACGTTCGCCAGGAGTTCGATGAGCGCGTAGACGGCGGTCCGCCGGACGGCCGGCGAGGGATCGCCGAGCGCCTCCACGAGGGCCTCCACCGGGCGGTCGGTGTCGAACTTGCCGAACCCGGCGACGGCGATGCGGCGCACGACCTCGCTTTCGTCCTGGTACAGGGACAGCAGGGCCTGCAGCGCCTGACGGTTGCCGATCCGGCCCAGCGACTCGGCGGCCTCGCGGCGGACGCCGGCCTTCGGGTCCGAGAGGAGCCCGGTCAGGGCGTCGGTCGCCCGGGCGTCACCGATCTGGCCACAGGCCCGCGCCGCACGGGCCCGGACGCGGGGGTCGGGGTCCTCGAAGCGGTTCGTGAGGCGGGGCACGGTGTCCGCGTCACCGACCTCGCCAAGCGCGTTGGCGGCGGCCATCCGGAGTTCGGGGATTTCCGCGGAGAGTGCCTGCGTGAAGGCCTTCGCGCGGGCCCAGTCGGCCGCGCCCTCTTCGAAGTCGACGTCGGCCATGCTCGCGATGAGCGACTCGATGGCGTCCTGGCCGAGCTGGTCGAGTGCGTCGATGGCCGCGGACGCGACGGCGTCCTCGTCGCTTTCGGCGGCAGCGACGAGGGCCCGCACGATGTCCCGCCGGTCGTCGTGGTCTTCGAGCTGTCCCAGCGCCTCGGCCGCGCGCCTGCGGATCTCCGGGTTCTCCGAGCGGTCGAGCACCCCGATCAGGGATTGGGCGTCGCCCTCGCGCTCGTACTCGTAGAGGCTCATCAGGTTCGTCGGTAAATCCGCTGTCGTTTGGCCTCCGGTTCGAAGTACTCGCGGGAGGCGGCCGGCAGCGTCTCGGTCATGCCGATCATGAGGTAGCCACCCTCGCGTAGCGACTGACGGATGGTCTCGAAGATGGGTTCCTTGTACTCGGCGTCGATGTAGATCAGGAGGTTCCGACAGCAGACCAGATCGAAGTCCGCCTTGGGATCGCCGCGGATGAGGTCGTGGCGCTCGAAGGTGACCATGTCCGAGACGACGTCCCTGACGGAGAAGGTGTCGTCGTGGCGCTCGATGTACCGCCGGTAGTTCGACAGCGGCGCGAGTTCCTCCTCAATGTCGGTCGTCTGGGAGGTCTCGTAGTGGCCCTCGCGGGCGACCTCGAGGATGTCGGGGTTGATGTCGGTCCCGAGGATCTCGACACGCTGGTGGGCGACGTCGTCGTCGTCCATCGCCAGCATCGCCAGCGAGTAGGGTTCCCGCCCGTCAGCACACGGGGCACTCCAGATGCGGACGTGGCGTTGCTCGTCGGTCAGGGTGGCGAGGACGTCCGCCAGCGACTCCCAGGCGTCGGGGTTCCGGAAGAACCCGGTGACGTTGATCGACAGCGAGTCGAGTAGCGCCTCGCGCTCGTCGCCGTCGCGTTCGAGCAGTCGCTTGTAGGTCCGGTAGGAGTCGACGTCGACGCGGCGCATGCGCGCGGTGATCCGCCGGTCCAGGTAGGCGTCGTTGTAAAAGCCGGTCTCGAACTCCATGTTCGTCTCGATGTAGGACAGCAGCGTGCCGAACCCGCGGTCGGCCTGGCCGCTCATAGCGTCACCACGTCGAGGATGTGGACGATGTTGCCGTCCCCGAGGACGGCGGTGCCCGAGAGCCCGGGCGTCCCGCTGAGGATGCCCTCGAGGGGCTTGACGACGACTTCCTCCTGGGCGTTGACGGCGTCACACCGGAGGGCGACCTGGCGCTCGGACTCGCGGATGCGTACCAGCATGCCGTCGCCGTTTGACTTGGTCTCGCCGGGCACGTCGAAGGTCTCGGCGAGTTCGACGACGGGGTAGATCTCGTCGTTGTGCTTGATGACCTCGCGGCCGTTGATCGTCTTGACGTCCGTCGTCCGCGTGATCTCGTCGACGTTCTTGATCGGGACGCCGTACTCCTCGCCGCCGACCTGGACGAACAGGACCTTGACGATGGCCATCGTCACCGGCAGGCGGAGACTGACGGTCGTCCCCTCGCCGGGCGTCGAGTCGACGCTGACCGACCCGTCCAGTTGCGTCACCGTGTCGTGGACGACGTCCATCCCCACGCCGCGGCCGGAGACGTCGGTGACCTCCGTCGCCGTCGAGAAGCCCGGGTGGAAGATCAGGTCGTAGATGGCCGAGTCGTCCATCGCCTCGAGTTCGTCTGCCGACCGGACGCCCTGCTCCTCGGCCTGTTGTTTGATGTGCTCGACGTCCAGGCCGGCGCCGTCGTCTTCCACCTCGATGATGACGTGGTCACGCTCGCGGGACGCTCGCAGCGTCACGGTCCCCTGTCGTGGCTTGCCGGCTGCCTCGCGCTCGTCGGGTGCCTCGATCCCATGGTCCAGCGAATTGCGGATGATGTGCATCAGCGGGTCGCTGATCTCCGTGAGGATCGTCCGGTCGAGTTCGATGTCCTCGCCCTCGATCTCGAAGGCGACCTCCTTGTCGAGTTCGCGGGCGAGGTCTCGGACCATCCGCGGGAACTTCCCGACGACCTTCTTCAGCGGGATCAGCCGCATGTCCATGACGGTGTTCTGTAGGTTCGCGGTGATCTTGTCGAGTTCCGAGAGCGTCTCGCCGGCGGCGTCCAGGTCCGCCTGCTCGACGGACCGGCGGAGTTTGATCCGACTCGTCACGAGCTGCTCGACGAGGCCGTGGAGGTCGTCGAGCTGGTCGACGTCGACCCTGACCGACTTGATCTCGTCGACGGCGTGGTCGTCGTCGGCCTCGCCCGGGTCACTGCCGGCCGCCGCGTCGGACCCGAGGGCGTCCGAGACGTCCGTCACGTCCGCGGCCGCGATCTTGCCCACCGAGTCGAGTTCGGCGTCGACCCGTCCGAGGTCGTCGGCGTCGAGGAATAGTGCGAAGGTCTCCTCGTAGTCGCCGTCCTCGATCGCCTCGCGCTCCGGGTCGGTCGCCACGACGTCGAAGACCTCCTCGATGGCCTCCATCGCGAGCATCGCGTCGACGCCGGGCATGTCCGAGTCGCCCACGTCGACTTCGGCCTGTACGAGCGTCCCCCCGACGTCCTCGGGGTCGAGGTCCAGGTCGGCCACGGCGGCTGCACTGGCCCCTTCGCCCCCGGTCGCGACGTCGCCCTGCCCGTCGCTTGCGGTCGGCGCGCCGTCGGCACTCTCGACGCCCTCCTCGAGGACTGCCCGCAACTCGGCGACGGTCTCGTCCGTGTCGACGGTCGCCTCGCCGTGCTCCTCGATCTCGTGGACGATGGCCTCGATCTGGTCGACGCCGGCGAAGATCAGGTCCATCACCTCGGGCGTGACGGCCATCCCGCCCTGGCGCATCTCGTCTAAGAGGTCCTCGATCGCGTGGGCCAGGTCGGAGGCGTCCTCGAATCCCATCGCCCCGAAGTTGCCCTTGAGGGTGTGGGCCGTCCGGAAGATCTGGTCCATGGCCGCCTCGTCCCCCGGATCGGTCTCCAGGGCCAGCAGCGAATTGTTCAGCTTCGTGATCTCCTCCTCGCTCTCGCGGACGAACGCGTCCAGGTACTGGTCGTTCATGGTTCGGTCACCTCTGTACTCGGGGCGAGGATCCCCGCTGCGACGTCGTCGATCGGCAGGACCTCGTCGACGTGGCCGGTCTCGATGGCGCGCTTGGGCATGCCGAAGACCGCCGACGTCGCCTCGTCCTGTGCGATAGTCCGCCCCCCGACGGCCTTGATCGACGAGATGCCGGCCGCACCGTCCTTGCCCATCCCAGTGAGCACGACGCCCGTGATGGGATCGTCGATCACCTCGGCGGCGCTTCCCATGGTCATGTCCACGGCCGGGCGGACGCTGTTGACCGGCGGATCGTCGGTCAGGGTCACGTGGAGCCGGCCGGCACGATAGTCCGAGACCAGCAGGTGGCTGTCGCCGGGTGCGACGCGGGCCTGGCCCCCCTCGATCCACTCCTCGTTGCGGGCCTCGCGCACGTCGTAGTCGCTCCGGTCGTCGATGCGCGCCGCGAACCGCTCCGTGAAGCCATCCGGCATGTGCTGGACGATCAGGATCCGGTAGTCGGCAGCGATCGGGAGTTCCGAGAGCACCCGCTCGACCATCTTGGGTCCGCCCGTCGAGGAGCCGATGACGACCGTCCGATCCTCGCTCGTCGTCGCGCCGGGCCCGGACGGCGTCTCCGGCGTGGCCGCATCCGGGCGCTCCGCTCGCTCGACGCCGCTCGACCCGGCGACCGACCGGACCATCTCGACGAGGTGGTCCTCCAGGCGGGACAGTTCCATCGAGACCTCCCCGCCCGGCTTCGTGACGAAGTCGACGGCGCCCTTGTCGAGCGCCTCGAAAGTCACGTCCGCGTTCTCGTCCGTGTGCGCGGACAACATGAGTACGGGCGTCGGACACTCGGCCATGATTCGCTCGGTGGCCTCGATGCCGTCGACCTCGGGCATCTCGACGTCCATCGTCACCACGTCGGGTGCCTCGTCTGCGACGAGGTCGACGGCCTCGGCCCCGTTTCTCGCCTGGCCGACGACCTCGATGCCACCCTCCTCGAGGATGTTCGAGATGACGCTCCGCATGAAGTGGGAGTCGTCAGCGACGACCGCCCGCGGGCCGCTCACGGGTCACCGCCCCCGCGCGTGCTCAGACGCCGTCCCGACTCGTCCGCGCGTGGCTCCATTGTCGTCCCTTCGTCGGGACAGACTCGCAATAAACGCTCCGCCGCGGTACTCAATTCTGATACCAGGGAGGGCAGCTTTATGGGCCGTACTGCGCTTGGATCGACGTACGCGGACGGGTGGCACAGCCACGTCCCGGAGGACCCCACATGTCGGCCACGAACGACCAAGTACTCGAATTCGGACTGGGCGAGGAGACGTACTGCGTGAGCATCGACTACGTCACCGAGATCGTCGACGTCGGCGACCTCACCTCGGTGCCGAACTCGCCGCCACACGTCCGGGGGGTCATGGACCTGCGCGGGCGGACGACCTCGATCGTCGACCCGAAGGTCGTCTTCGACATCGACGAAGACGGGGCAGAACGCCGTATCATCGTCTTCGATCCCGGCATCGTTTCCGACCAGGGGGCCGCGGGCTGGCTGGTCGACGAGGTCTTCCACGTCGTCACAGTCGACGAGGCCGACGTCGACACGTCGCCGGCCGAGGGCGACGACGCCATCCGCGGGGTCGTCAAGCGCGAGGAGGGCCAGTTCGTGATCTGGGTCGACCCCAGCGAAGTCCACTCCTGACCGGGGTCGGCCGGCCGTTGCGTTTGGACGGCCATCCCGACCGCCGTCCCGGACGCCGATAGAGGAACAAACCTTTTGTACTCCCACGACACAGGATAGCCTACTTAAACCCGCTCCGGAGATTTATGATCGAGTTAACGAAAACCGGCATCGACGGCCTCGACGACATTCTCAACGGCGGCATCGTGCGCAACTCGACGACGCTCGTCAGCGGGAATCCCGGGGCCGGCAAGAGCCTCTTCGGCCTCCAGTACGTCTACAACGGGGTCGACCAGTTCGACGAGGACGGCATCTACCTCACCTTCGAGGAGAACGAGGCGGACCTGCGCCAGGCCGCCGAGTCCATCGGCTTCGACCGGTGGGCCGAGTACGTCGAGGAGGGCCACATCAAGGTCTACGACAAGCAGGTCCTCCTCCGGGAGAACGACTTCAGTTCCTCGCTGGAGATCCTGCTCGACGACATCGACGACGCGGACTACGAGCGCCTCGTGCTCGACTCGCTGACGATGTTCCAGCTGTTCTTCGAGGACGAACGCGAGAAGCGCACCTACCTCCTGAAGTTCACCGACATCCTCCGGGACAACGGCCTGACAACCCTCCTGATCAACGAGCAGGGCACGGTCTTCCCCGAGACTGACATCGGCCTCGAGAACTTCCTGACCGACGGGAACATCTACCTCCTCCAGACGCCGACTGACTCCGGCGTCAATCGCTACGTCTGGGTGGCGAAGATGCGAAAGCAAAACATCGACACCGACATCTTCCCCATGGAAATCGCCGAGGGTGGCATCACCGTCCACAAGAACGCCAGCGCGTTCTCGATGATGAGCGAGCAGGACTCGCCCATCTGAGGCCGCCCGTTCCCCGCAATCCCGTCCCTTCTCGTCCGGTCCCCGCACACCGCAGCCTCAGCCCGTCTCGCGCCCGCTACCAGTTATCGATACTGAGTATACCGCGTTGAATCCGATTATCGGGTCTTTTCACGCTGTTTCAATGCACGATAGCTTTAATAAGTCCGTACTTCATGATCTGATACTACCGATGGCAAGTGCGGATCTGCTGCAGACCCTGGGGAACAAATACAGCGCGGCGATCCTCGACGCCACGGACGAGCCGCGTTCGGCCCAGGAGCTGAGCGACGAGCTGGGGATTCCGATCGCGACGTGTTACCGTCGCATCGACGAACTGACCGAACACGACCTCCTCGAACTCCACGACAACATCCTCTCGGACGACCGCCGCCGGATCAAGGTCTACCGGCGCAACGTCGAGGAGGTCCGGGTCCAGTTCGAGGAGTCGCTCTCTGTCACGGTCGAGGAGCGCTCGGAGGTCACCAACACCCTCGACGAGGCCTGGCGGACACTCTCCGAGAGCTGACCGTCCCCGACGCAGCCGTTCCGAGTCGCTGGGGGGGGGGAAGGCCCAGGACAAATGATATGGCGAGCCGACACCTCGGACACGTGCGCGCGTGAGATTATATTCACTTAAGCTGTTGTTTGACCCTCGCCAGTCGTAGATTATCACGAGAGATATTTTCGAAGATGGATTTAATAGCCGCTGTTCGGAAGGACCGACATAGTGTCTCCCGGAATCGTCGAAGTGCTCTACGCGGTATCGACGCTCGTGTTCGTCGTCGCGGGGCTCGTGATGGTCGGCATGGCCGTTCGGGCGTACGTCCAGACGTCGCGCCGCGCGATGATGCACCTCTCGCTTGGCTTCTCGCTGGCGGTCGCCGGCGCGGCGGCGACGATGATCAGTGCGTTCCTGACCAACTTCGAAGGCGTCCGGTCGCTGTTGCTCGTCAACAGCGGCCTGACCACCTTCGGCTTCATCTTCGTGATGTACAGCCTGGTCACCTACGAGTGACCGCGGTTCGAGACTGCCCGCTCCCCGTCTTGCGATATCACTGCCGATACCAATTGTTATCACCAGTTGAATCGCGGGTGTGAACCGATGATTGACCGTTTTCACCACCGATAATTTGCGGGTTATCCTTAAGAGGTGTGACCGAAATCTTCGAGGTAAGTCTGCGGCAGATCCCTGCCCAGGCGAGGTACACTATGGAAGCGAACCAACGCAACACAGACGACGACCGAGGCCAGGTCGGAATCGGGACGCTCATCGTGTTCATCGCGATGGTGCTCGTGGCGGCGATCGCCGCGGGGGTCCTGATCAACACGGCCGGCTTCTTGCAAAGTCAGTCAGAAGAGACCGGAGAACAGTCGAGTCAGCAGGTGACCGACCGCGTGCAGGTGACGTCGGTGACGGGTAGTGTCTCTGGTAGTACAATCGACGGACTCGACTTGAACGTCAAGAAAGCGCCCGGCGCGGGTGACATCGACCTTGACCAAGCGACGATACAGTGGGTCGGTCCGAGCGGGACCGCCGATCTTACCTCCGCTCATTGGAGCCTTACCCCAGTCTCCGGAGGAAACCCCCTCACTGACTCGTCAGACGTAGTCACAATTGAACTGACTCTCGATGGAAGCTCAGTCGGTGGTGCTGATGTTGATGATAACCCTGCTGCACTGAGCACCGGTGCTGAGGCAACGCTGGAGTTGACGACGGCCTCCGGCGGCACGACGACCGTATTTGTTAGTGTGCCCGACTCGCTGTCGGGATCCTCGGCGGTGAGCCTCTGAGGTGACTTACAAATGATGGAACACTTCAACTCCGATGACGACGACCGAGGCCAGGTCGGAATCGGGACGCTCATCGTGTTCATCGCGATGGTGCTGGTGGCAGCGATTGCCGCGGGGGTCCTGATCAACACGGCCGGCTTCTTGCAGAGTCAGTCAGAAGAGACCGGAGAACAGTCGAGTCAGCAGGTGACTGATCGTGTGGAGGTAACTTCGTCCACAGCCGAAACCGACGGTAGTGGCGACCTAGAAACAATTGACCTTGACATTAAGCGGGCTCCTGGAGCAGGAGACATCGATTTAACCCAGGTCACCATCCATTGGGTTGGCCCGAGTGGAGTTAATGACATGACCGTCTCCAGTAGCGAAATCACCCCAATCTCCGAATCAACCTCTAACAATATCATCGACGCTGACTCCGAAATGTACACGATTGAGGTTCCTCAGGGTACTGACACCGATGGAAGTCATGAGCTAACCGCAGGCGACTCCACTACGATGGACATAACGACGGCCTCTGGCGGCACCACTTCGGTGACCATATCGGTACCGGAGACACTACCCACTAACGGCGCGGTCGACCTCTAACTCGGACTCTTTTCGCCGTTTTTTATCCGAAACTCCCGACGGAGTTATACCGATCTACGTTCCAGTACCACCCATGACCGAGTTCCCCACGCCATCCGACGATGAGGACGGTGGCGACGCCGACGCGGGCCGAATCCTGGCCCCCGAGGAACTCGACATTTCCGACGACGAGCACGTGACCCAAATCGACGACGGACGGTTCGTCGTCTCCCCCAGTGAACGCCCGGCCGACGACCCGGTGGGCGTCGACGCGCACGCAACGCCCGAGCCGGAACCCGAACCCGATTCCGAACCGGCGGCTGGCGACCCGGAGCCGACGCTGGACAGCGACTCCGTTCACGACTGGCTCGCCGAGGACGTGGGTAGCGTCTCATCGCGCTACGGGTTCGACGTCACGGCCACCTTCGGGGGGTCGGTGTCCCAGCGGCGGCTCG
>Ga0207756_100600_pt1 | contig 10306 bp, 11 predicted proteins | sample A23M1SouthBayCA_FD_187748 | JGI IMG/M metagenome (GOLD analysis project Ga0207756, IMG submission 187748) | Aerobic enrichment media microbial communities from Eden Landing Ponds, California, USA - A23 M1 (3) (SPAdes) | ecosystem: Environmental > Aquatic > Marine > Unclassified | place...
GGTCCCACTCGCGCGTCACGTGCATCCCACCCACGAACCGGAGGACCGCGTATCGGTGTCGATCGCGCGCGCCAGAAGGACGGCGCGCATCGTCGAACTGGCGTTCTCCGTCCGAACCCCTCGCGCCGGCGTGCGACGACGCGTAGCGTCACGAACGTTGGAACGACCCTCCAGATTCGAGTTCACTCCACTTACTCACATCCTCGCTTCTGAAACCGCGTTATAACAAAGCAACGTGCAGGTGTACTGCCTTCCGGGTGGCGACGAAACGTCGCTCCACGGACCCCCCCAACCACGTCCAACAGCCACCCCAGATTCAGTCAGTCGGACCCCCATCTATCCACCCCACCCCGGACGGCGTTTCACCAGCGGTCTCTCGGGGAGCGGTTCCCCATCCGTTTTCAGGAACTCACCCACTCCAGCCACGCGACCCAGAGGTGACCCGTACCAGACTCGCTGCAGCGACCATCGAGCGGGATGAGACGGCCAGTTCGCCGCCGTCGAGAGCCGATGTCTTTATTATCCTGCCTCGGTTGCGTCCAAAAGAGAATCAGCAGGTGGCGTCAGCGGGGGCAACAGCGTGCACCTGCCCGAAGGGAACCATGACAAACGCTAACGTAGAGGCCGACGCGACGGCCGACCGTCCGACCAAGGAGATCGTCGAGTTCGACCCGGTGGGGACCGAGTCGGTGACCGCACAGATGGCGACCGCCGTCGCCGAAGCCACCGGTCGCGAGGTCACCGAGATCGCGCCCCTCGGCGAGTGGGTGGACTGCGACGCCATCGAGACGCTGTTCGCCGCGCACGACCACGACCACGAGCTCTCCGTCTCCTACGAGTTCGAGGACTGCGACGTCTTCGTCTCGAATATGGGTCGCATCGTCGTGACTCCGAAGACGGGATACGACGACGTCTGACCGGACGAACCCGATAGTGCGCGTTCGATGACCGCCGTCGAGGGGTGGGGTCGAGTGCCATCTCGTCGGGCGGGTCGAGGCGAAGGCGTCGCCCCCGAGACCCCGCCGGGCTTTTGATTCCGAAGGTGACCGGTAGTGGTGGTTGTGAAGTATTACCACAAAACGTCCAAAATAATTATATATTTCGGGCGTGTATGTGAACTACTTACAGCCTGCACTCGACGGGGTAACCTGCTCCGGTGAGTCTGGCGGGCGTGGCGCGCTATTCGATCGAGGCGGCTCGCAACCGACGATCGGTCACGAGGGGGAGATGAACGACACATACGAAAACCAATACCGGACTACAGGCGACTCCGCCGAGGGAAGCACGAACGACGAACCGGCGATGGCGGAACGCCTCCGTGAACCCCTCGCAGGTCAATCCGGGGACGGACTCCCGCTCGAGACGGTCTTCGACATCCTCAGGAACGAACGACGCCAGCAGGTGCTCGGTTACGTCGCCGTCACCGGCGACGACGTCGTCCAGATCGGCGAACTCGCGGAACACGTCGCCGCGATCGAGAACGACGTTCCGGTGAACGGCCTCTCCTCGCAGCAGCGAAAGCGCGTCTACGTCGCGCTCTACCAGTGTCACCTCCCGAAGATGGCGGACTCGGACGTCATCGAGTTCGACAAGGACCGAGGCACCATTCGTCTGGGACCGAACGCCGACCAGATCACTCCGTACCTGGACCTGCAGACCGACGACGACGTCGGCCCCGCACCGATCAGACGGTCGCTCGTCGTCTTCGCCACGACCTGTCTGGTCGCGTACCTGCTCGCGGCGTCCCCGGCCGAAAGCGGCGTCGTCCTCGGCGGCGCGACGATTCTCGCCGGAATCGCCGTCGGCGTCGTCCTCGAGTACCGGGAGCGCGATCGAACCGACTAGTTCCCGGGGTCGAATCACGACCACGTTGCCCGTAACGGGCGGGTACACGTCTGCTACCTCGAGTATCTCGAACGTGACGCGTTCAAACTGACGTATAACTAAACGCATTCTCGGTCACGTTGAGCGTATCGGCGCGCCCGAGTTGCGCGACGCTACCGAAACCATGTTCGAGAGATCGACACGACGACTCGACCGCGACCAGGACGCCGGCGGCTGGGTTCCCGGGCGGCCACTTCGGAGGGGCCAGTGACGATCATCGGCCCTGTACCGCGACGAGAGCCCCAGCACCGGCGGATCGACGACGTGGTGCACCCGACAAGTCCGATCTGGCATCGCCGCAGGTGGCGCCGACGGCATCGGTCGAGTGACGGGGCCGCCACGGAGCGACCGTGCAGCGCACGCCGGTCCGGGCGGCGACCCGTCGCACCCGGCCACCCGTCGAGCCGGTGGCGCACCCGCCCGACGGGAACAGCTCGCACGAAAACAGGGGGACTCGCGGACTGTCGCGAGGAGTACCACCGTCCTACCGAAGCTATTCGGAACTTAACAAAGGGTCCGTCAATCGTGGTAGAACGTAATCGTATGCAACGGAACCGACGGTGAGTCCAGAACCGATGTCAGAATCCGAGCGAGACGAGTTGACGCAGGATACCGTCTTCGAGATCCTCAGCAACTCGAGGCGACGGTTCATGCTCTCGTACCTCCACGAGCACGACGGCCCGGTCGACCTCATGGACCTCGCGAACGAGATCGCAGCGTGGGAGAACGACACCACGGTCGAGGAACTCACGGACAAGCAATCCAAGCGCGTGTACGTCTCCGTGTACCAGACGCACGTCCCGAAGCTCGTGTCGACCGACCTCATCGAGTACGACTCGGATTCGGGCCTCATCGAGCTCTCGGAGCGCGCGGACGAGATCGAGCGGTACATGCCTGACGACGGGGAAGAACGACCCTGGCATCGGTACTACGCGATCCTCGCGGTCGTGTCCACCGCGTTCTACGCAGGTGTGGCGGTGGGCGTTCCGGTCCTCGCCGCGATCCCGGAAGCGGTCGCCGGCGTCGTCGTCGTGCTCGCCTTCGCCATGCTGTCTCTCGCGCACTACGTGAACAGCGATCGCGTGCGGTCGATCGTCGAGGACTCGCCAGTGGAGGACAAATCATGAAACACGAACTCAGCCAAGAGAAGCAGGTCGACAGTCCCGTCAACCATCCAGACCGCTGCCGCGACCGTCCATCACGTCGCTCACCGTCGCGCACGTCGAGCAGCGATGGAGCGTCCCGGTGTTGTCGCCGAAGACGCGGACGTAACTCGAGGAGACGTGCCGCCCGCAGTGCTCGCACACACAGTGCTGTCGGGTCCGAGTCGACTGAAGTTCGTCCATGCTACGGTTGGACTGACTCGTCGCTGAGACATTGTTATTCGAGCACTACGAGGTTGGTAGGATGAGCGACGAGTGGAACGCGATCGGGTTCGTGATCAGCTCGAACTACCGCGTCACCGTCCTCCGTCGTCTCAACGAGGGGCCGGCGACGCCCAGTCAGATCGCGACCGACGAGGACATCGCCATCACGCACGTCTCGCGTGCGCTGCGCGAACTCGGCGAGCGCGACCTCGTCGAGCTGTTGGTGCCGGAGAACCGACGGAAGGGTCGCGTGTACGGCATCACGGAGAAGGGCGAGCGGATCTGGCAGGAGATGCAGTCACAGAACCTCGCGGAGTGACGGTGCGGCCGCCCGAACGCCGTCTTTTCTCTCGGGAATACTGTCCGTTCCCTCGCTAACACCGTCCGTTCTCTCGGGCAGTGACCGGGGCCCGCCACCGTCGGGAGCGAGTCCCGGGGGTCGAACTGTTCGCGGTCGAGCGGAGGAACGCTGCCGGTGTGGGGGCGTCGAGCCGGTCGGAAGCGCGGTCGGCCGTCCTACCGATGACGCCCGCCGTCTGGCAGGGGGCTGGGGACTTCTTCCCGGTCTTCGGATTCGGCGTCCGCCCCGTCCGGGTCGACGCCCTCGGGGAGCAGTTGCTCCGGTTTGCGAGCGTACGCGGGGGTGCGAGCGAAGTTCTGGATGCGGCGCATCTCGTCTTCAGTCAGGCGGTCCACCATGTGATACCACATGACGCACAACCACGTTAGTAAGCGGTTTCATACAACACCAAACGAAACGATAAGCGCGTCCTACAAGTCCGAATTTGGCCGTAATCCACAGTCAACCCGTTCGGAGGGTGCGTCTCTGCGAGCCCCTCGTCTAAACGTAAAACTGGTGTCACTTCGGATGGGCGGCGGCCGGGCCTCCTCGTCGAGCGGGCGCGCGACAGGACTCGACCCTCCTCCAGAAGCGGGCCGCTCGAACGACCTACCGGTCCCCATCCCCCACGCTGCGGTTCTCGGTGACGCGATCGCCGTCCAGGAGCAGGTCGAACACCTTCCGTTCGGCCAACCGGATGTGTTGACTGAACGTCGGCGGCGACACCCCGAGCGACGCGGCGACCTCCCCGCCGGTCACGTCGCGCGGCCACTCGAAGAACCCCGCGTGGTACGCCGCCTCCAGCGACGCGCGCTGTCGGTCCGTCAGCGCGTCCGCGACCGCGCGCTGCAACCGCGACATCGACGCCGTCGGCCGCGACACCTGCCGCTGCGCGACGAGTTCCGCGCCCGGATACGCCGACCGCACCGCCTCCGTCATCGACCGCACGTCCGCCTCCGGTGGCACGTGAACGAGGATGCGGGAGTCGCCGTCCTCGATCGTCGCGCGGTCGATGTATCCGCCCTCCGCGGCCGCGTGCGAGAACGCCGGCGGTTCGCTCGTCCGCAGTTCGAACCGTGACTCCTCGCCGTCGTCCGTCGACCCGATCACGGAGACGGACGTCCACGCGTCGAACGCGGGGACGAGCGCGTGCAGCGCGTCGACGGCGTCCTCACCCACGGACCCGTACACCAGCAGTTCGTCGTCGTCCACGCGAACCGTCTCCTCGAAGGTGATGCTGCCCTCGGCGTCCACGTCGACCGAGAAGCGCTCGTACAGGCCATCGACGCGGTAGTCGAGCTCGACGACCTCCTCGCTGTTCAGGGCGCGCTTCCGGTCGACGGCGGCGAACGCGTGCCCGACGACCTCGCCGATGCGCTCGATGACGGCTCGCTCCTCGTCGGTGAACGCGTTCCGTCGGTTCGCGTGCACGCTCAGCACGCCGTACAGCGTCCCCTCGTACGTGATCGGGATGGCGGCCGACGACCGGAACCCGTACCGTTCGACGTGCTCGCGCCACGGGTCGTACCGCGGGTCCACGGCCGCGTCCTGCACGGTCTGCACGGTGCCCTCACGGATCGCGCGACCGACGGGGCCGTCGCCGCGCTCGTCGGTCGAGTCCGTGGAGATCGTCACGTCCGAGAGGTAGTCCTCGACGCCCGCTTCCGTGCGCAACGACACGGTCCCGTCGTGCGGGTCGACCGCCCCGATCCACGCGAACGAGTACGCGGACGCGCCCGCGAGCGCCTCGCAGACGAGCGTCTCGACGTGCTCGCGGGTCGACCCCTCGACGGCGGCGGTCGCCACGTCCCGAACGATCGCATTCACCGCGTTCAGCGCCTCGAGGCGCGCGCGCTGGTTCGCGATCTTGCGTTCGCGCTCCACGCGCTCGGTGACGTCCCTTAGGACCGCGACGTGCCCGGACTCGCCGCCGTCGAAGTCGAACGCCGACACCAGTACGTCGGCGACGAACGACTCGCCGCTCGCCGGCCGCACCGTCTCCTGGAACCGACCGCTGTCCGGCGGGTCGCCGTCCGCAGCGACGACGCGCTCGGCCTGGTCGACGAACGCGTCGTCGAGGACGTCGCTGGCGGCGGCGCCGACGAGGTCGGCCTTCGACTCGTCGACCATCGCAGCGAACGCCTCGTTCACGAGCGTGAACCGGTCCGCGTCGTCCAGCACGTAGATGCCGTCGTCGACCGTCTCCACGATCCGCTCGTAGCGCTCCAGTTCCCGCTCGCGTTCGCGCCGCTCGGAGACGTCCCGGACGATCCCGGCGCTCCCCGTGACGCGACCGTCGTCGTCCCTGAGCAGCGCCAGTCGGCTCTCGACCGGGTAGGGCTCGCCGTCCTTCGGTTCGACCGCGAACTCGGTGCGAAGCCGGTCGTCGCCGTCGGCGTCGCGGGTGGCGGCCAACTGCTCCTCGACCGCCTCGACCGCCGCCTCGTCCATGCCGATGGAGACGTGCGATCCGAGCAACTCCTCGCGCGAGTACCCCATCGCCTCGATAGCGGCGTCGTTGAGGAACCGGAACCGGCCCTCGGCGTCCATCTCGTAGATCGGCTCGCCGAGCGCGTCGACGAGGCGAGCGTACCGCTTGCGGTCGCGCTCCCGCTCGACCTGCTCGGTGACGTCGCGCACGTACACGGACGCGCCGTGCTCGACCGGAACCGCTTCGATCGCGAGCGAGCGGTCGTCGTGCGCGATCGGGCCGTCGCTGCTCGCCGGTTCGTCCGACGCGAGGCAGGTGGTGACGACGTCTCTCGCCCCCGGGAGCGCGTCGAACGCGGTGTCGACGTGCTGGTCCAGGAGCGCGTCCGGCGGTGTCCCCCCGCCGGCCGTGACCTCGGCGAAGCGTTCGTCGACGTCGACGACGTACCCGCCGGCGTCGACGGCCGCGAACCCGTCGACCGCTCGCGTCCGGAACTCGTCGAGTTCGAGTTCGGCGGCCGCGTACGCGTTCGTCACCTCGAGCTCCCAGTCCACCTGCGCCGTGATCTCGCGCGTCGTCGCGACGACGCCACCGCCCTCGAGGCCGTCGGTGGAGACGCCGAGCCAACGCTCCTGGTCCCGTCCCACCCGGAGGCGGCGGAACCGCGACGCGTCGTCCGCGTCTTCGGCCGTCCACACTTCGTCGACGGGGTCGTCCAGGCGCTCCCCGTCGTCGTCGAACAGCGGGACGGCGGCGACGCGCTCGTGCGTGACCGCTCCCGACAGGCCGAGGTGGGCCGCGAACGCGTCGGACGCGTCCGCGAGGCGCCCGTCCGCGTCGAAGGTGGCGACGCCGACCGGGGCCGCGTCGAGCGCCGGCGGGACGGCTCGATCGTCGGTGGTGTCGCGCTCCCCGTCGTCGCCCGCGGTCCGTCGTCCGCGGTCGTCGGGCGTGGCACCGTCGGCGGTTCGCGCCTCGTCGTCCCTGGGCGTCCACCAGACGCGGCCGCTCGCGCCGACCGACTTCGACCGGAGGCGCCCGGCCTCGTGCAACCGGTCGAGCCTGTCGTAGGTGCTTCGCCGGCCGACGTCGAGGGCGTCGCACACCTCGTTCGTCGACAGCGGCTCCCGGACGTCCTGGAACACCGCGAGCGTCTCCGCTAGCGCGGGCGTGATCGACGCCATGAACGGCGCCACGGACCGAACGCACTTAGAGACTCCGCCGGCGGAGCCCTCGTCCCGGACTGCGGCGTTACCAACTGGCCTTCAAGGGCCAGTAGTTGGCCCCTACCGGTACGGGCGACCCGGTTCGACGCACCGCGTCGAACCTACGATGTTAGAAACGACATTTAGCAACCGGTGGCGGTAACACCGGGTCATGGGGGGAATCCACCCAGGGGTACGACATGAATGAACGGACGCCCACAGCCCCGCGCGAGGGGCCAACCGACCCGGGCGCAGTCGACGAGACGGACGTCGGAGGACGACGGGACCTGTTCTCGAGTCCGGCGCGGCGAGCGGTGCTCGCCGTGCTCGCCGAGCACGCGTCGTCGATGACGCTCGGGGACCTCGCCTCCGAGATCGCCGCCGCCGGAACGGACGCGACCGGCGACGTCGACCGCCGGAACCTCGAGGTCGTCCTGCACCACAACCACCTGCCGCGGCTCGCGGACGCCGGCCTGATCGAGTACGACCCGACCGCGCACAGCGTCCGACCGCGGACCGACCGGCTGTCTGCCTCCGGGTGACTCGTCGGCGCGTCTCGACGCCCGAGCAGGGGGACTCGGGCGTCGTGGCCCACCTCGCTCTCGTTCGTCCACGACGACCCCCTTCGAGGTCGACGGACGCCAGTCGCCCGAGCGCGCCGAGGAGCCGGTCGCGTCGGACGACGGACCGCTCCAGTCGAACGGCTGCAAGACGCTCCTCCCGGGGTATTCGACCGTTACCGGGGTCGAACCGTCGCACACAGCTAAGCCCTCGAAGACTCACGCTGGCGCACGACGGTCCTCCTCGTGGCGGTCGACGGAAGCGAGAACGCCCGGAGCCGCGGCCTGCGAGTGACGCCGCGTCGCGCACGGCGTCCCGGTCGGCGACCGCGTCGACGCCGCTCGCTGACCGCGACCGCCCCGTGCCCGTCGCCGCGGCTACCGCCGGGTCGCTTCTGGTCGTTCCCACGAACTGGAACGGAGGTTCAGGGTTATGCCCGCCGCCGCCCACCGTTCGGGTATGGAGTTCCTCATCGCGACCGACGGCTCGACCGCTTCCGACCGCGCGCTCGAGTACGCCGCCTCGCTGGTCGACCTCGACCGGGACGCGGTGACGCTCGTGCACGTCGTCGACCCGGAGGTGTACGCCGAGACCGCGAGCGAACCGGCCGCGGACGTCACGGAGGCGCAGGACAAGATCGTCGCGTCCGTCCGCGACGCCGAGGACCGCGGGGAGCGCATCCTCGACGACGCGGTCGAGGACGCCAGGGCGATCGGACTGGACGTCGACGCCGAACTGCTCTACGGCAACCCCGCGACCGAGGTCGCGTCCTACGCCGCCGACGTGGACGCCGACGGCGTCTTCGTCGGGACCACGGGCAAGAGCGAGCGCGCCGAGCGCGTCCTCGGCAGCGTCGCGAAGAACCTCGTGGAGCGCGCCGACTGCCCGGTCACCGTCGTCAGGTGACCCCCGACCGCCGGGCTTGTACTCTCCCGGCGCACTGGCCCGACACCGCGACCGCAGCGAGCGCTCGGAGCTGCTCGGGCTCCCGGCCCGGCGCTCACTCCGAGTAGCCCTCCTGGAGGAACGCGCCCTCCGTCTCGTACACCGACACCAGCTCCTCGATCAACTCCCGGATCGTCTCGCCCTCCTCGGCGTGCCGTTCCAGTCGTTCGACCAGTTCGTCGTCGAGTTCGGTCTGGCCGACCATCGAAACCACCCACCAGGGGGTTCGCACGCCCGCGGAAAATACGGTCCGCCCGGTCGAGGGGGCCGGTCGGTTCGCCCGCGAGGCCAGCGGACCAGCCGTTCCTCCGAACGCTGCGACCCCAGCGGGGACTGGGACCTCCGCGCGCGACGCTCAGACGGTTGCGAGCGTCGACGCGACGTCACGCGTCACCCGGGGGTCGTCCGTCCAGAACCCCTCGTAGGTGTCGCCGTCCTGTCGGGCGACGAGGGCCGTCGTCTCCGCCGGCGCTCCGTCGCTCTCGAACGCGAGCGCCCAGTAGCGATCGAGCGCCCCGTCCGGGTCCGGATGGTACTGCACGCCCGGCAACGCGGGTGGCGTCCCGTCCCCCACCGCGTGCACGTGCACGTCCAGGTTCGGTCTGGCGCCCAGCCACCGGTACCGGTCGATCTGCGCCGCGAACGCCGCGAACCGCTGGAAGCACGCGCGAAGCGTCCCGCCGTCCGCGCGCGCCGCCCGGTCCTCGATCTCGCGGCTCACCGCCAGCAGCTCAGAGCGCTCCATCGTCGAGAACACGGTCTCCTCGAGCAACTCGAACAGGACGCGGTACCCCTCCGAGACGTCGTCGGTCTCCGCCGGCGGTCGGACGGGCGGTTCGAGGAGCCCCTCCAGGCCGTCGACCGCGATCGCGCCCGCGAACTCGCCGTCGTCGTCGCTGACGACGAGGAACGGGTCGACGTGCGACGAGGGCAGCGGTCGGCGCTCCACGCGGACGCCGTGGGACCCGAACAGTTTCGCGAGGTCGTCGTCCGCGCGCTCGTCGGCGTACGCGACGAACTCCCTGCGGGACTCCCGGACGCGATCCAGCAGCGAATCCAGCACGGTCACGCCTCGCGCTCGCCGTCGACGGCGTTCGAGACGGCGCGTTCGACCGCCTCGTCGACGGGCTCGGGGGTCACGGTCTTCGACGACGGGTCGTACGACGCCAGGCCCGCCGCGTCGAGGTGGGGGAGGTGCCGGTGGTGCAACGTCACCTCGATGCGTCGTCGCTCCTCGGCGGTCGTCATCCCTCCCGACGCCGTCGCCTCCCAGCCGGCCAGGACGGTCGCGAGTTCGGACAGCGACCACTCGCGGTCCGCGGTCAGCAGGACGTCGAGCACGCGGCGACGGGTCGGTTCGGCGAGCGCTCGAAGCGTCCGCTCGTCCAGCTCCCAGGGGTCCGGGACCTCGACGGCGGAGTCGAGCGCGCCCTCCGATCGTCCCTCGTCGGTCATCCCATGAACCTACACGATCAATTGTAATAAAACAGGTACTCGATTCTACTCCGCTGAATTTCGAAGCGGGAACGACCCCCGAGCGGGCGAGGCGGTGCAGGAACGCGATACCGGCTTC
>Ga0207756_100602_pt1 | contig 10290 bp, 10 predicted proteins | sample A23M1SouthBayCA_FD_187748 | JGI IMG/M metagenome (GOLD analysis project Ga0207756, IMG submission 187748) | Aerobic enrichment media microbial communities from Eden Landing Ponds, California, USA - A23 M1 (3) (SPAdes) | ecosystem: Environmental > Aquatic > Marine > Unclassified | place...
CACTCGGGTCCGACCGCAGCGACCGCCTCACCCCTCGCGAGCCCGCCACTCGCGCTCCAGGAGCCCGAAGTAGTGCGTGTCGCGGTACTCGCCGCCGTCGAACTGGTCCTCGCGCACGCGCCCCTCGTGCGTGAACCCGAGCGTCTCCCAGATCCGACGGGAAGCGTCGTTCGTCGCCATCACGCGCGCCTGCAACCGATGGAGGTTCCGTTCGTCGAACGCGTACGCGACGAGCAGCCGACTCGCGGCCGTCCCGTACCCGTTCGACCAGTACTCGGGGTGGACGGCGATCGCGATCTCCGCCGACCGCGTGCGCTCGTCCACGTCGAACAGCGCGACGTCCCCAACGGGCACCGGATCGCCATCGCCGCGCTTGGCGTCGCCGTCGACGGCATCGTCGCCGTCGTGGACGCAGATCAGGAGGTTCACGCCGTCGTCGTCGCACACCACGTTCTCGTAGAACGCCTCGGTCTCCGCCATCGTCGTCGCGCTCGCGTTCGTCAGCGGCCGACGCACGCGCGGGTCGTTCACGTTCTCGTTCAGCAGTCCGAGATCCTCCTCCTCGATGGTGTGGAGGGAGACGCGGTCGCCGCGAAGGAAGACGGCTCCGGGCATACCACGACCGCCACGTCCCGTCCCGAAAACCGTTGTGGAGTCGTGCCAGCGTGTGGCACGCGAGTGCGGGCTCGCGGACGGTGGTCGTCGCGCCCGCGATCAGTCCTCGTCGCGTTCGCGCCACTCGGATTCGAGCACGCCGTAGACGTGCACGTCCCGGTACGCGCCGTTCACGAACTCGGCGTCGCGGTGGACGCCCTCGTGCTCGAACCCGAGCGTCTCCCAGATTCGCTTCGAGCCCTCGTTCCCCTCGACGACGCGGGCCGTGACGCGATGCAGGTTCCGTTCCGCGAACGCGTACGCGACGAGGCGCTCGCAGGCCTCGGTCCCGTACCCCTCGCCCCAGTACGGTTCGGCGATCCACACGCCGAGGCCGCCGTGGCGCGTTCGCTCGTCCTCGACGCCCAGCCCGACCTGCCCGACGCGCTCCGGATCGCCGTTCGCGTCCGCCGCCCACACGAGCAGTTTCGTGCCGTCGCCCTCGAGGAGGTACTCCTCGACGTCGTCGCGCGTCTCCGGGTACGGCCAGACGAACGACCGATGCACCTCGGGTTTGTTCTTCTCGGCGTGCACGAAGTCGACGTCGTCGCGCTCGACCGTCCGCAGCGTCACGCGGTCGCCGCGCAGGAAGACTGCACCAGTCATACCGGAACCCTCGAACACGCCCTGAAAAGCCTTTGTGGGGGCGTGCGAGACGGTCTCGTGGCGCGACGGCGGCGCGTCTCAGAAGACGCCGAGGGAGAGGACGCCGAGCCAGGCGAGCGCGAGCCAGGACTGGAAGGCGACGCTGCCGACGAACGAGAGCGCGACGAACTCGCGATCGCTCATCTCGGCGAACCCCGCGGGCACGGTGAGCATCCCGCGCGTGAACAGGAGCGCGTTCGACACGGGCACGGCGGCGCGGCCCCACCGGTCGAACCAGCCCTCGAAGCGCGCCAGGCGATCCTCGCTCACGCGGAACCACGTCCGGTCGAGCAGCCAGTCCCGGCCCGTGCGTTTCGCGAGCGTGAACAGCGCGTACTGGCCGACGGTCGCGCCGACGGCGGCCGCGACCACGAGCGTCGCGATCGTCGCGTAGTCGCTCGTGCTCGCGGCGAGCAACTGGATGCTCGCGGGCACGAGCGCCTCGCTCGGCGCGAAGTACAGCAGCATCGCGCCCTCGAGGATCAGGATGGCGAACAGCGCCGGCACGCCGTACCGGTCGAGGAACGCTCGTGCGAGGGACTCGTCGCCGACGAGGAACAGCGCGATGCCCGCGACGGCCAGCACCGCGAACCCGACCGCGACCGCGAGCGGCCCGTACTCCGCGAGCGCGTACCGCAGTCCGCCCTCGGCGTTCCCCGGTTCCTCGGCGACGTCCGTCGTCATTCGATACAACGTCACGAGCCGTCGGGTAAATGCGTTGTGTGACGACACGCGGGCCGACCGGCGATGGCGGCGTCGAGCGCGTCGCGCCACCGGGAGCGCTACCCTTACCTCGGACGGTCTCGGAGTCACTGGCATGGACCGCATCGAGCGTCCGCGCCGCCTCCGGAAGGACGGCGTGCGCGAGCTGGTGAGCGAGACGACGGTCGCGCCGACGGACCTCGTCGCGCCCGTGTTCGTGGACGCGACGACCGACGAACGCGTCCCGATCGAATCGATGCCCGGCCACGAGCGCGTGCCCGTCGACGAGGCCGTGGCGCGCGTCGAGGAGGTGCTGGAGACGGGCGTCGAGGCCGTGATGCTGTTCGGCATCCCGGAGTCCAAGGACGAGGCGGGGTCGCGTGCGTGGGCCGAGGACGGCGTCGTGCAGGAGGCGACGCGTCGCGTCACCGAGGGGACGGACGCGTACGTGATCACGGACGTCTGCCTGTGCGAGTACACCGAGCACGGGCACTGCGGGGTGCTGGAGGCGCACGCGCACGAGGCCGCGGAGCTGACCGTGGAGAACGACGAGACCCTGGCGCTGCTCGGTGAGGTCGCGACGAGTCACGCGGCGGCGGGCGCGGACATGGTCGCGCCCTCGGGCATGATGGACGGCATGGTCGGCGCGATCCGCGAGTCGCTCGACGCCGCCGGGCACACGGACGTCCCCATCCTGTCGTACGCGGCGAAGTACGAGTCGGCGTTTTACGGGCCGTTCCGTGACGCCGCGGACGGCGCGCCCGCGTTCGGCGACCGCCGGCACTACCAGATGGATCCGGCGAACCGTCGGGAGGCGCGTCGCGAGGTTGGCCTCGACGTCGACGAGGGCGCGGACGTCCTGATGGTCAAGCCCGCGCTCCCCTACCTGGACGTCGTCGCGGACGTCCGCCGCGAGTTCGACCGGCCGGTTGCGGCGTACAACGTCTCCGGCGAGTACGCGATGCTGCACGCCGCGGCGGACAGGGGCTGGCTGGACCTCGAGGCGACGGCGCGCGAGTCCGTGCTCTCCATCAAGCGCGCCGGCGCGGACCTCGTCGTGACGTACTTCGCGGAGACGCTCGCGGAAGCGGCCTGAGTCGACCCCGCACACGCCTGCGACTGCGGGCAGTCTCCGGGTGGCGGCGTCACTGATTCGGGACCGAACGTGCGTATATTTATGTAGCATGCGTGTCGGTGATTGCACATGAACCGGCGTGACGTGCTGAAGCGGACCGGAGCGGTGACCGCCGTGGGTGGGGCGACGTCGATCGCGGGCTGTGGCGTCCTCGGGAGCTGTGGGCCTGGCGAGACCGAGATCGGGACGCTCGCGGAGGAGGCCCGGCAGGACGACGAGGGCACCGAGACGGAGACCGGCGACGCCCAGACGACCGAGGAGCTCCCGCGCGTCGTGGGAACGATCGAGGAGGCGACCGAGGAGGAGATCCTCCTCGAGGACGGCACGGGTCGGGCGTCCCTGCAGACCCTCGGTGGCGGGTTCCAGTTGCAGAACGTCGGGAGCGGCGACTGCGCGTACGCGGTCGGGTTCCCGGTCGAACCCGACGGGGAGACGGACGCGGACGTCACGATCGTCGTCACCGACGTCGGCCTGGAGGAGTAGGCAGCGTCCGGTCCGGGTGGTGCCTCGGGCCCGACGGGCGGGCGCGTCGGCGGCGCGCGAGGGGAGGCGTTCGCGTGCGACGCGCCTCGTGGTTGTCGTCCGTCCGAGCGACACGCGAGTGGTCGTTCGCTCCCCGGGCGGGGTGTCGGGCGTTCTGCCGCTCGCGCGTGCAAGATTTGCCGACCTCGGGAGGCCGCGCTGTCTTGCGATTCCCGTCGCTCCGGGCTCGTGATCGGAGTTCGCCTCCCACTGGAACGGGTCGACGACGCGGATCGGTCGGTTGACGAACGTCGAACTTTGGGCGCACGGACGTCCGACATCTGGACGATTTACATCCTTATACAGACTTGATTCGATTCAAGTTCGTACATACGTCCACGATGACGTACCTATACTGGACGAACACCAACGCTAATCCTTATATACTGTGCTACTATGACGACTATCCGTGACTCGGAACACGAACACGAGCAAAAACAGCAGTATCGTGGACGAACGGTCAGCCAACGCTTCGGAAAGTGGGGAATCCTCGACCGACACCGGTCCGCAGGAGGTGCGCGCAGTGAACGACGAACTCCTCGCGACGCTCGCGGAGGTCGAATCCTGATGGTCGGCGCCACCGCACTCCAGCTCGACCCCACTGCGGTCGCGAACAGCATCAACACCGTCTGGGTGCTCGTCGTGTCCTTCCTGATCTTCTTCATGCAGCCCGGGTTCGCGCTGCTCGAAGCCGGGCAGGTCCGCGCGAAGAACGTCGGGAACGTCCTCATGAAGAACATGACCGACTGGGCGCTCGGCGTCCTCACGTACTTCGTCGTCGGCGCCGGCCTCGCCGGCGTCGTCGCCGCACTCACCTCGGGCTCCGCGCTCGACGTCATGGGCGCGTTCTCGTACGTCGGCTCCGCCGGCTCCTGGGTCAGCTGGGTGTTCGGCGCCGTCTTCGCGATGACGGCGGCGACCATCGTCTCCGGCGCCGTCGCCGAACGCATGGACTTCAAAGCGTACGTGCTGTTCGTCGTCGCGATCACGGCAGTCATCTACCCGACCGTGCAGGGCCTCACGTGGGCCGGCGGCCTGCTATCCGGCCCGACCCCGAACGGCACCGGCGGCTTCATCGGGTCCGCGATCGGCGTCGGCTACCTCGACTTCGCCGGCGCGACCGTCGTCCACATGGTCGGCGGCCTCGCCGGGCTCGTCGCCGCGAAGATGGTCGGTCCGCGCAAGGAGCGGTTCGACGAGAACGGCAACAGTCAGCCCATCCCCGGGCACTCGATGCTGCTCGCGGTCCTGGGCACGCTCATCCTCGCGTTCGGCTGGTACGGCTTCAACGTCGGCACGCAGGCGACCGTGCTGTCCGTCGCCGACGACGGCTCCGTCGCGTTCATGGGTGCCGCACTCGGCCGCGTCGCCCTCGTCACCACGCTCGGCATGGGCGCCGGCGCGGTCGCCGCGATGCTCGTCTCGACGTTCTGGCAGGGCAAACCCGACCCGCTCTGGATGGCAAACGGCCTGCTCGCCGGCCTCGTCGCGGTCACGGGCGCCGTCCCGCACGTCACGTGGTGGGGCGGTCTCGTCATCGGCGCGATCGGCGGGGCGCTCGTCCTGCCCGCGTACCGGTGGACGGTCGACTCCCTCAAGATCGACGACGTCTGCGGCGTGTTCGCCGTGCACGGCGCGGCCGGCGGCGTCGGCACCATCCTCATCCCGTTCTTCGGCGCGTCCAGTAGCGGGGTCGCCATCCTCGGCGACGGCTGGGCGTTCCTCGGCGTCGACCAGCTCGTCATGCAGATCGTCGGCGTCGCCGTCATCGGCACGTGGACCGTGCTCGCGACCGGCGGCGTGTTCCTCGTCCTCGACGCGCTCGTCGGCCTGCGCGTCACCGAAGAAGAGGAGGAAGCCGGCCTGGACGCGGGCGAACACGGCATCTCGACGTACCCCGAGTTCGTCGGCGACGCGAGCCCCGAATCCGGCCGTCCGGCGATGACGACCGACGGCGGCACGTCCGGTGACGTCCGCACCGACGGCGGCGCGGACGCGAGCAGTGCGACGGACGATGCGGCCGCAGCGACCGGAGGTGAGCGCGATGACTGACTCGGGCATCGAGATGGTCGTCGCGATCATCCGCCCGGATCGCCTCACGGACGTCAAGCGCGCGCTCTCGGAGGCCGGCGCCCCGTCGCTGACGGTGACGGACGTCTCCGGCCGCGGCAGCCAGCCCGCGAAGAAGAGCCAGTGGCGCGGCGAGGAGTACGTCGTCGACCTCCACCAGAAGGTCAAGGTCGAGACGGTCGTCGCGGACGTCCCCGCGGAGGACGTCGTCGACGCCATCGCGGAGGCCGCCCACACCGGCGAGAAGGGCGACGGGAAGATCTTCACGCTTCCCGTCTCGGACGCCTACCAGGTCCGCACCGGCAAGACCGGGACGGACGCGGTCTGAGCCGAGGACCGCGCGCTCGACTCGCACACGACGTCGTCTTCTCCTTCGCTTTCGGGTCTCGACCGAGTGCGTTCTCGCTCGCGCCAGTACGTGGTCGCTCCCGCGATAACCGCCGGACGTCGTAGACACCGGCAAGAGTGACCAGACTCCGCTCATCTAAGGCGCTTCCACCCCCTGACTCCTGCATGAGCGACGACCCAGACGACGAGCGTTCGTTCGCCACGCACTCGCTGCACGCCGGCCAGGAGCCGGACCCGGCGACGGGCGCGCGCGCACCGCCACTCTACCAGACGACGAGTTACGTGTTCGACGACGCCGAGGACGCCGCGGACCAGTTCGAGCTCTCGAAGCCCGGGTACATCTACTCGCGACTGATGAACCCGACGCTGGAGACATTGCAGGAGCGTCTCGCGACGCTCGAAGGCGGCGTCGGCGCGGTCGCCACGGCCTCCGGGATGGCCGCACTCAACCTCGTCACGTTCCTGCTCGCGGACGCCGGCGACAACGTCGTCTCCTCGAACTCGCTGTACGGGGGCACCGCGACGTACCTCACGCACAGCGTCGAACGGAACGGCGTCACCACGCGATTCGTCGACACGCTCGACTACGACGCCTACGAGGAGGCCATCGACGAGGACACCGCGTACGTGCACCTGGAGACGATCGGGAACCCCGCGCTGGACACGCCCGACATCGAGCGGGTCGCCGACATCGCGCACGACCGCGACGTCCCGCTGTTCGTCGACAACACGTTCGCCACCCCGCACCTCTGCAACCCGATCGAGCACGGCGCGGACCTCGTCTGGGAGTCCACGACCAAGTGGATTCACGGCTCGGGCACCACCGTCGGCGGGGTCGTCGTGGACGGCGGCACGTTCCCCTGGAGCGAGCACGCCGACAAGTTCCCCGAGATCGGCGGCGACAACCCCGCGTACCACGGCGTGAACTTCGCGGAGACGTTCGGCGACGCCGCGTTCACGTACGCCGCCATCGCGCGCGGCCTCCGGGACCTCGGGAACCAGCAGAGTCCCTTCGACGCCTGGCAGACCCTGCAGGGCCTGGAGACGCTCCCGCTGCGCATGGAGCGCCACAGCGAGAACGCGATGCGGGTCGCGAAGTACCTCCAGGACCACGAGGACGTCGCGTGGGTGAACTACCCTGGCCTCGAATCCCATCCGACGCACGACAACGCGTCGAAGTACCTCGACGGCGGGTACGGCGGTATGATCACGTTCGGCCTCGAAGGCGGGTACGAGGCCGCCCGCGGCACCGTCGAGAACACCGAACTCGCGAGCCTGCTCGCGAACGTCGGCGACGCGAAGACCCTCGTCATCCACCCCGCGAGCACCACGCACCAGCAGCTCACGGACGAGGAACAGGAAGAGGCCGGCGTCACCGACGACCTCGTCCGCCTGAGCGTCGGTATCGAGGACCCGGCCGACATCGTCGCCGACCTCGCACACGCGATCGAGACGGCGTCGCACTGACCCTCCCGAATCCGTCGCGTCGAGTCAGTCCCCCGTCGCGGGCGGTGCGTCTTCCGTGACGGCGTCCCGGATGGCGTCGCGTTTGACGAGGAGGAATCCGACGGCGACGACGACGAACCCGACGACGGTCGAAAGCGAGATGACGTCGTCGAGGAACAGCCAGCCGACGACGGCGGCGAACACGGGCGCGACGTACCCGACGAGGTTGATCTCGACGGGACCGAGGCGGTCCAGGAGTTCGAAGAACAGGAGGTAGCCGACGACGCCCGCGGCGAAGACGAGGAACGCGAACGCGACGACGAACTGCTGACTGAGGACGACGCGCTGGGGTTCGCCGGCGAGGAGGCTGCCGGCGTGGAGGAGCGGACCGCCGAGGAGCATCATCCACCCCTGGCGTGCGGCGACGCCGAGCCGTGGGCGTTCGCGGCGGAGGACGACGGTGGCGAGCGCGAACGCGACCGCGGACGCGGCGAGGAGCGCGACGCCGAGGCCGTCGGGTGACGCGATCGCGCCGGGTGCGGGGACGGCGAGGATGGCGACGCCCAGGAGGCCGAGGCAGACGCCGGCGACTCGCGAGGGCGTCGGGCGGGCGGTGTCGAGGAGGACGACCGCGAACGCGACCGACCAGATGGGGACCGTCGCGAGTACGACCGCGCCGACGGCGCCGGTGACGCGCGTCTGTCCGGCGAACAGGAGGCCGTTGTGGACGGCGACGATGCCGACGCCGCCGACGAGCACCGTCCGCAGGTCCGCGCGCGTCGGCCGGACGGGCTGCCCGCGGACGACGGCGTACGCGAGGACGACGACGCCGATCGCGTCGAACCGCAGTGCCGCCATCAGCAGCGGGTCCACGCCCGCCTTCGCTGCCGTGATCGCGGGATAGCTCGCCCCCCAGAGCGCGGCGAGCGCGAGGAAGGCGAGCGCGTTCTCGTGGCGGGTCACACGTCGACCGAAGCCGTCGGCTGCCATAGCGATTGCGTGGTGGGAATCCTCAACATGACTGGCGCAGTCGTCGTTCGAACGGTTGCGTCGCCGGCGTGTTCGCGACGGGGGCGACCATGGACGTCGACGCGAGCCCCGGGAACGGGTGCGGTCTCGACACGCACTTGTGGGGTGGGTCCGAACGGCCTCGTATGACCAGCGACGAGTCGCGGCGACTGTACGACCGCGCGCTTTCGGTCCTCCCGGGGGGCGTGAACTCCTCGGTGCGCGCGACGATGCCGTACCCGTTCTTCGTGCAGCGGGGCGACGGCGGGCACGTCGTGGACGCGGACGGGAACCGCTACCTGGACTTCGTGAACGGCTACGGGCCGCTGCTGTACGGCCACGACCCGCCGGAGGAGGTGCAGGCGGCGATCCAGCGGCACGCGAGTCAGGGCCCGATGTACGGTGCGCCGACGGAGGTCGAGGTGGAGCACGCGGAGTTCGTGGCGCGGCACGTGCCGAGCGTGGAGATGATCCGGTTCGTGAACTCCGGGACGGAAGCGACCGTGTCGGCGGTGCGGCTCGCTCGCGGGTACACGGGCCGGGACAAGATCGTGGTGATGCAGGGCGGGTATCACGGCGCGCAGGAGTCGACGCTCGTCGAGGGCGAGGGCGATCACGTGCAGCCGTCGACGCGCGGGATCCCGCAGTCGTTCGCGGACCACACGATCCCGGTGCCGTTCAACGATACGGACGCGGTCATCGAGGTGTTCCAGGAGCACGGGGACGACATCGCGGCGGTGCTCGCGGAACCGATCCTCGGGAACAAGGGGATCGTGATGCCGGTTGACGGCTACCACGAGACGCTGCGGGATCTCTGTGACGACTACGGGTCGCTGCTGGTGTTCGACGAGGTGATCACGGGGTTCCGCGTCGGCGGCCTGGGGTGCGCGCAGGGGAAGTTCGGCGTGACGCCGGACGTGACGACGTTCGGGAAGATCATCGGTGGGGGGTTCCCGGTGGGCGCGATCGGTGGGAAGGCGGAGATAATCGAGCAGTTCACGCCGAGTGGTGACGTGTTCCAGTCCGGGACGTTCAGTGGGCATCCGGTGACGATGGCGGCGGGGCACGCGTCCCTGCAGTACGCGGCCGAGCACGACGTGTACGAGCACGTGAACGACCTGGGCGAGCGGCTCCGGGAGGGGTTGACGGAGATCGTGCGCGAGCAGGCGCCGGCGTACACGGTCGCGGGCACGGATTCGATGTTCAAGGTGCTGTTCACGCGGGATGCGCCCGAGTCGTTCGACGGCCACTGCGAGGCGGGCTGCGAGCAGCGCGAAGAGTGTCCGCGGTTCGAGGCGTGCCCGAAGACGGGGGCGGACGTGGCGGCGTGTGATACGGAGCGCTGGGAGCGCGTGTTCTGGCAGGAGATGAGAGAGCGGGGGGTGTTCTTGACGGCGAACCAGTTCGAGTCCCAGTTCGTGTCGTACGCGCACACCGAGGAGGACATCGAGGAGACGCTGGCGGCGTACCGCGAGGCGCTCTAACTGCCCGCACGAGCGTACGGCGTCCGCCAGGACGCCGTTTCACCGCGGTCGTGGTGCGGTGGCGGTGGCGGTGGCGGTGCGGTGGCGGTCGCGGGTGCTGTCGCTCGTGGCGTTGGGGGCGTGCAGGCCCCGCGTTCTGTCGGGTGGGCCGCGGCGATGCGGGGCGCGACGGTCTCGGTCGCTCGCGGACCCGGGTCAGGTCACGCCGGGGGTTCGCCGCGGGCTGGTACTTGAACCCTCGCCGGTGGTCGGTCGGTTCCGGATTCTCCAACACCG
>Ga0207756_100603_pt1 | contig 10283 bp, 12 predicted proteins | sample A23M1SouthBayCA_FD_187748 | JGI IMG/M metagenome (GOLD analysis project Ga0207756, IMG submission 187748) | Aerobic enrichment media microbial communities from Eden Landing Ponds, California, USA - A23 M1 (3) (SPAdes) | ecosystem: Environmental > Aquatic > Marine > Unclassified | place...
GGCTCGCGAGTGAGCGTTGGCTCGCAGTGAACGGTCCAGTTACTCCTCGGGAATGTGACGAAAGGTAAGGAAAGCAGTTCGCGCGGGAAAACCGCGCGAACGCTTGCCGCCCTGAATTGGTCCCCGCTGACGCTTCGGCCCTCCAAGCGAAGCGTCATCTTGTCAAATCGGGGGAAGGGCCTTAAATGTACCGGCCTGGGTCCCTTCGGATTGACGAAACGTCACGCCCGGGACCGGTACGCCGTCACCCGTTCGATAGGTGTACGCGTGGGGAGGACGGCATACATATTGTTCAAATTACACGTCTGCCCGGGCTGTAACCGCGCGCTCGGCCCGAGTCACATGTGTTCTTCTTCGAGTACCCACCCGAGTGCGCGTCGGTAGTACGTGAACATCTCTTGGACGCCCTCGTGGCGCATGTCCTCGTCCTCGAGTTGGTCGGCCAGGAACTCGTACTGCTCCCTGATCTCGGCCTCGTCGCGCATGTCGTTTGGGTCGGTGCTCGTCGCCATCAACCTTCTCCCAGGAGGCCTCGACATCCGGGTCGACGGCGTGCGACGTTGGGTGTCCCGCGGCATCGTCGACCCGGTGTCGTTTTTTGTCCCCGGGCTGAAGAAACACGCATGGAACTGCGGGGCGAGCGCGAGTGCCGGGCGTGTGGCACCCGCTGGTCGTACTACGAGACGGAGGGCGTCGTTTGTCCCGACTGCGGGAGCCTCAGGAGCGTCGCCGTCGACGAGGGTGCGGTCCACACGGGCGGCGACGCGGACCTCGATCTGAGCGACGCCCGGTCCGCCGTCGACGACGAGCCATTCGACCGCGTCGCGACGCTCGCCGCCCAGGCGGCGCGGGACTACCGGCGCGACGTCGGCTTCGTCTCCGGCGGCGACCTGCGGCCCCTCCCCGACGAGTACCTCCTCGCGGCGGAGGTCGAGGCGGTCGGATCGCGTCTCGCGCGGGAGATGCAGGTCACGGAGGCGGCCGAGCACTACTTGCTGACGCTCCTGCGCGTACCGGTCGACGGTGAGCGACCCGGGCCGGACGCGGTTCCGGCGGAACTCCGGGCCGAACGAGGGCTGGCCGTCAGCAGGGCCGTGGATGCGTACCGTCGCGACCTCCGGACGTACCTCGCGGACGTCGACGGGGACCTCGCCACCGCGTTCTCGGCCATCCGGGCGCACCAGAAGCGCATCGACGCCCTCGACGGCGACGTCGAGCCGCGGACGGCCGAGCGGCTCGTCGGTGCGATCCGCGACGTCTACGCCTACCTCGAGCGCGACGACGAGGCTGCCCTCGTGCGCATCGAGCAGCGCCTGCCCGACACTCAGTGAGGGGACCCGGCGTCAGGGCAGCGACACGGCGACGTCTGCCTGCTGGCTCGTCGCCTTGACCGTGTTGTACAGGAGCATCGCCCGCGTCATCGGCCCGACGCCGCCGGGAACGGGCGTGATGGCGGCCGCCTTCTCCCTGGCGGACTCGAAGTCCACGTCGCCGACCAGTTCGTAGCCCGTCTCGGTGTCGGCGTCCACGCGGTTGACGCCGACGTCGATTACCGTGACACCCTCGGCGAGCATCGACCCGTCGATCAACTCCGCTACCCCGACCGCCGCCACTACGATGTCCGCCTGGCGGGTCTTGGCAGCGAGGTCGTCGGTCCTGGAGTGACAGACGGTGACCGTCGCGTTGCCGCCGGGCGCCTTCTGGATCAGGAGGTTCGCCATCGGCTTGCCGACGATGTCCGACCGGCCGACCACGACGACGTCTTTCCCCTCGGGGTCGACCGCGACGGCGTCGAGGAGCTTCTGGATGCCGTGAGGGGTGCACGGCTTGAACCGGGGGTTCCCGGCCACCAGCCGACCGACGTTCTCGGGGTGGAAGCCGTCGACGTCCTTCGCCGGGTCGATGCGTTCCAGAACGGCGCGCTTCTCGACGTGGTCCGGCACGGGCATCTGGACGAGAATGCCGTCGACGTCCGGGTCGTCGTTCAGGTCGTCGATAGTGTCGAACAGGTCGTCCGCGGGCGCGTCGGCGCTCAGTTCGCGGTGGACGCTCTCGATGCCGAGGTCCTCGCAGGCTTCCTGTTTCATCGAGACGTAGGTCTCGCTCGCCGGATCGGTGCTCATCAGGACGGTGGCGAGGCCGGGCGTCACGCCCGAGGCCTCGAGCGTCTCGATCGAGTCGTCGATCGCCGCCCGCAGGCGGTCGCTGACTGCGGTTCCGTCGAGGACGTTCCCCTCACGTACGTACGTCACGACGCCTCACCGCCGGCGTCGTGGCCTGTGTCGAATGGTCGAGCCATCGGTCAGTGTCGTCGTGTTCCCTGGTAACAAAACCCAGGGTCGGGAGGGCTGCCGCCCGTTCGCGACCGTTTCGTGCCGCACCTTCCACATCCTCTCACAGGTCTGAACGGAATTGTCGGTCTCCAGCGATCCTGTGGCCGAAAGTCCCATCCCAAGTCGAGGGCGGAGGTCACGCGTACAACGGCCGAGACGTGCGTTTTCGACCCGTTCAGTCGCTCGTCGCTCGTGGCGAGCCGGCGCCCTGGGAAAGACCTAATGACCCCCTCGGCCGTGGACACGAACGACCACGTGGCCCCGGCCGTCCCACGGCAGCCGAGGGGCGACCCCGTGCGGAGCCCGGGACCCGCGTCGACACGAACGCATGGCACTCGACACCCGTTCGACCACGACCGAGGACGTGACCGCGCTGCTCGCCGAGCCGCGGTTCGAGCTGATGCCCTTCGACAGCTTCGGCGAACAGATGCACCACCTCCCCGACGGCGCGGCCATCGCGATCACGACGTCCCCCACGCTGGGCCTCGAGGCAACCATCGAGTGGACCGAGCGGGCCGCCGCGGAGGGCTACGAGATCATCCCGCACGTCGCAGCCCGGTACGTCGAGGACCGGGACCACCTCGACGAGGTGGCCGGCCGACTCCGGGACGCTGGCGTCACCGACGTCTTCGTGCCGGGTGGCGACCGCGACGAACCGGCCGGACGCTTCGAGTCGGCCTACGAGTTGCTGGTGGCCCTCGAGGAACTGGGCTACGAGTTCGAGGATGTCGGCATCACGGGCTACCCGGAGGGCCACGACTTCCTCGACGAGGAGACCCTCGCCGACGCGATGGTGAAGAAAGCGCCCCACGCGACGTACCTCGTCACGCAGCTCTGCTACGACCCGGCGGCCGTCGTCGAGTGGATCGAGACCGTCCGCGAGCGGGGCGTCGACCTGCCGGTGGAGGTGGGCATCCCGGGCGTGATGAAGTACCAGAAACTCCTGGGCATCTCACAGAAGGTCGGCGTCGGCGACTCGGTGCGGTTCCTGCGCAAGACCAGCGGCGTCCTCGGTTTCGTCCGCCAGCTCGTCGGCTCTCGTGGGAAGTACGAACCGGACGACCTGATCGACGGCCTCGCGCCCTACGCCAGGGATCCCGACTACGCCATCCGGGGCGTGCACATCTACACGTTCAACCAGGTCCCCGACAGCGAGGCGTGGCGTCACGGCCGCCTCGACGGTGGGTAGTGGACATGGCCAGTGAAACGGGATACGGCGTCGCGTCGATGCCCGGTGTGAGTGGACGAACGCGGCCAGACACCGTCGAGTCCGTTGCACTCACCGACCGGCTCGGGTGTACGGACGTGTGTGTCGACGCCCACCTGCTCCCGGCCGGTGAGTCGCTCTCGTCGTCCCCTGGCCGGGAACGCCTCGTCGTGCCTCTCGGGCTGGCTGATTCGGGGGCCCTCGGCGGGACGCTGTCCATCTCGGCACGTGCCATCGGGCGCGTTCCAGCAGACCACTCGTGGACGATCGAAGCCGACACCGACGCCGTTGTCCTCGCGATCAGCACGTCAACTGATGGCGGAGCCGCCGAACCGGCGACGGTCGACCTGGCAGCAGCCGAGTTTCGCGTCCCCTCGACCTCCGACGTCGCGACGGCGCACCTCACGGCGGCGCTCGGCTGTGCCGGCCTGAAGGTGAACGCACGCCGCCTGGAGCCCGGACAGGCCGTCCCACTGCACACCGAAGGGACCCAGGAAGAGGTGTTCGTCCCGCTCGACGACGGTGGCTCGATGCGCGTGGGCGACGAGACCCTCCACACGCCCCGAGGGACCGTTGTCCGCGTCGCGCCCGCGACGCCGCGGAGTGCCCAAACCCACGGCGATGCGGCCACCGTCTGGCTCATGGTCGGTGCGCCGCCCACCGGCGGCCCCACAGACTGGGATCCGGGCGCGACGATTCTCGAGCGTAGCGAAGCGGCGTCGACCGTCCAGACGGTGGGGGACGAGCGTTGAACTGGCGTCGCCTCCTCGGTCTCGTTCCACACTACGTGGCCAGCCTGGTCTTGATCCTGGCCGTGGTTGGCGGCCTCCGTACCTTCGTGGGCAACTTCGGGATACTCGTGGAACTTCCGGTCGTGATCGCGATCATTCTCGCCTACCCAACCATCGTCCGGTGGCTCGGGGTAGCGCCGTCGGGGTGGGAGGAGCGGCCGGGCGACTGACCCGGACAGGGGCGACGCCACCCGTTTCGACCGGACTGCGGTCAGCCACGCGCTCGTTCGAGGATCGCGTCCCGTGCCTCGCGCGCGGCGGTCCTGTCCCCTCGGGCGAAATACAGGGTGTTCTCGTCCACCGGCTTCGAGAACCGGCCGGCCGTCGCCGGTTCGAGGCCGTCCTGGACGACCTGGATGTAGCCGCTCAGCAGTCCGCCGGAGTAGTTGACGCCGCTGACCTCATCGAGCGGGATCGTCTTGTCGTCGTGCATCGAGGCCCGGGACCGGTCGATGACGATCCGGTCCTCGTAGACCGACAGCGTCCCACCCTGGATCGAACACGAGACGACCGGCGCCTCGGTGGCCCCACCGGCCGGGTCGTCGACCATAGGCCCACCGACGGGTCAGACTGTCAAAAACCTGCCTCGGCCGAGCGCTCGAACCCCGCCGACGGCGCGACGAACCACAACACATAACGATAGTGTGAAGAAGTGGATTGAGGCCCCATTATACCGGAGGTACCACATGGCTCATGGACGACCTGTATTTGTCGATTATCCGCCTTTCTAGTCCCCTATTCCGCATTTTCGTTTTCGTCGATTCGGTCGCGTATCCGGACAGGGTGAAAGTGACACGTCTCTTTTATGGGGGTGGCCCGTGGAGTGCGGATAGGGATGTCTGACAACCAGTCACCTCGACAGGACGCCCGGGAGCACCCGAACCACCCGAGCGTCGACCAGTCCGACCGCGTCGTCCCCCGGAACCTGCGCCAGACCGGTGATCCGGGCATCGAGATGCTCGTCTCCACGCGAGTGCGGAAGTCGCCGTTCTTCCACAAGTCGTTCAACGAGGAGGGGGCGTGGCGCTGTACCGTCTACAACCGCCTGTATCACCCGCGGGGGCTCGTCGAACCGGAGGACGGCGGTGCGATGAAGGAGTACGAGGCGCTGACGAACACCGTCACGCTGTGGGACGTCGCCGTCGAGCGACAGATTCGCGTCCAGGGGCCCGACGCCGAGGCGCTCACGAACTACGTGATCACGCGGGACGCCGCCCAGATCGAGCCGATGCACGGGAAGTACGTCATTCTCTGTAACGAGGACGGCGGCATCCTCAACGACCCCATCCTCCTGCGGATCGCCGACGACGAGTTCTGGTTTTCAATCTCGGACTCGACGCTCATGCAGTGGCTGCAGGGCGTCAACGTCGGCATGGACTTCGACGTCGAGATCGACGAGATCGACGTCGCGCCCATGCAGATCCAGGGGCCCCGTTCCGAGGACGTCATGATCGAGGTCGTCGGCGAAGCGGTCAGCGAGATTCCCTACTACGGGCTGATGGAGGCCGAGGTGAACGGTTGTGACGTACTGGTGAGCCAGACCGGGTTCTCCGGCGAGAAGGGCTTCGAGATCTACGTCCTCGACGCGATGGAGAACGCAGAGCGCGTCTGGGATCCGGTCCTCGAGACGGTCAAGGACCACGGCGGCATGCAAATCGCGCCCGGCCACCACCGCCGGATCGCCGCCGGCATCATGTCCTGGGGCCAGGACATGGACCACGAGACGTCGCCGTTCCAGGTCAACCTCGGGTACCAGGTGCCCGACGACAAGGACGCCGACTACATCGGAAAGGACGAACTCGAACGCCAGCAGTCACTCATCGAGGACGGCGAGTACCCCTTCACCCTCAAGCTGGTCGGCCTGAAGATGGCCGGCGAACCGATCCGGGACTACGCCCCGGACTTCTGGCTCGTCTCGGACCCGGAGACGGGCGAGGAGTGTGGCTACATGACCTCGCCGTGGTGGAACCCGGACCTGGAGACCAACATCGGGATGGGCTTCGTCCCCGCAGACAAACTCCAGGCCGAGACGGACGCGACCCTCGACGACAGCATCTACGAGGAAGACCTGGACATCGAGTTCCAGGTCCACCTCCCCGACGAGTACGCAGAAGAGCCGGGGGAACCCGTCTTCGCCACGGTCGCAGAGGTCCCGTTCAAGGAGTCGGTCAACCCCAGTGCGCGCGAGCAGGCGAAGTTGAACGCCCGCCAGGACGCAGAGGAGTAGCCCGCTGGCGACCCCGGCTGGCTCGACCTGGCCAGTCAGGACTGCTTGCGTTCCCGGTAGACGGGACGGAGGTCCGTCGCGTCCTTGTCGAAGCCGAGCCAGACGCTCAGGGCGGACGCGGCGAACACGAGGTAGATCGGGATGCCGAGCAAGAGCGTGAATCCGAGAAGGGGCAGCGTCATCAGCCCAGCCCAGTAGCACGCGGCGATCGCGACGAACGCGGCGAGCGTGGCAGCGACCATACCGGTTCGGAAGGCAGAGTGGGCGTCGGGCCCCGGCGTGATCTTCGCGCTGGTCATTATCGCCTGCTTCGGGAGTGAGAGGTGAAAAGCAGCCCGAAGTCGAGGGACGGTAGTCGCGTGTTAGCCAGGCACGCCGGGTCCGCCGGCGGCGAACATACAAACCGATCGGCGGGCTACTCGGCACCGTGTCGACGACAGTCCTCGACGGAGAGCCCGTCGCGTCCGCTATTCGCGAATCCGTCACCGACCGGGTCGCTGCCCTCGACGAGGCGGGCGTCACGCCCACGCTCGCCACAGTCGTCGCGTCCGACGCACCCGCCCAGCACCGGTTCGTGGACCTCAAACACGAGGCGTGTGCCGCCCTCGGCGTCGAGACGCGGGACCGACGCCTGGATTCGGACGCCGCACAGGCCAGCGTCGTGGACGCGGTCGCGGCCCTGAACGACGACCCGGAGGTCGACGCTGTGTTCCTCCAGACCCCGCTCCCGACGCACGTCTCCGTCGACGCGGTCCGCGACCGGTTCGACCCCGCGAAGGACGTCGACTGTTTCCATCCCGAGAACCTCGGTCGCCTGGTGGGTGGCACCCCGCGGTTCGTGCCGGCGACCACCGAGGCCGTCGTGCGCCTCCTCGCACACTACGACGTCAGGCTCGGGGGCCGCCACGTCGCAATCGTCGGTCGCTCGGCCACGATCGGACGGCCGCTTGCGAACCGACTCCTCTGGGACGACGCGCCGGGGAACGCCACGGTGACGGTCTGTCACACCCACACGAGCGACCTCGGCGCGACCCTCCGTCGGGCCGACGTCGTCGTGACGGCCTGCGGGGTCCCCGGACTCGTCGACGAGTCCATGCTCCGCGAGGGCGCGGTCGTCGTCGACGTCAGCGCGAACCGACGGTCCGCGGGTGGCGAGACGACCGTCGTCGGGGACGTCGACTACGAGAGCGCAGCGGCGCGCGCCAGCGCGATTACCCCGGTCCCCGGGGGCGTGGGGCCCGTGACCATCGCGGCGTTACTCGACAACATCGTGCGCGCGGCCGAACGGCGCCAGCAGGACGCGGACGGGGCTGAGTCGACGGAGCCCTAACTCCCGTCGGCCGGCGCGGCGGACGCGAGACCGCAGTAGACGCGGAGGAAGTTCCCGAGCAGGGTCCTGCCGGCGTCGGTCAGGAAGCTCTCCGGGTGGAACTGCACGCCGACGTGGGGGCGATCCGTGTGGCGGACCGCCATGGTGACGCCGCGGTCGTCGTCAGTGCGAGCGGTCGCGTCGAGGCAGTCGGGCAGGTCGGCGCGGTCGACCGCGGGGAGTGATAGCGGGCCACGCGGACGCGCTCAGGGAGGCCAGCGAAGAGCCCCCGACCGTCGTGGCGCACCGTGGAGCGCTTGCCGTGGACGACGCTGGGCGCGTGGCCCACCGGCGCCCCCGCGGCGGCACAGAGGGCCTGGTGACCGAGACAGACGCCGAGGATCGGGCGCTCGAGGTCGCGGAAAGCGGAAAGCGAGACGCCGGCGTCAGCGGGCGTTCCCGGGCCGGGCGAAACCACGATACCGTCCGGATCGAGGGCTCTGAACCCCACGAGGTCGACTGCATCGTACCGGCGGACGACGATCTCGCCCCGCGCTGGCGCGCCGGCGACGACGCCGAGGCGCTGGACGAGGTTGTAGGCGAACGAGTCGTAGTTGTCGATGACGAGGAGTCAGGTCACGTCCGCTCACCGCCGTCCACAACGGCGAGTTCAGCCTGCTCGCCCAGGGCCTCGTCGAGCGCCCGGACGAGCGCCCGCGCCTTGTCGAGGGTTTCGGCGTGTTCCGCCGCGGGGACCGAATCGTGGACGATGCCCGCACCGACGCGCAGAAAGTACTCCGCCCGCCGGCGGACGAGCGTTCGGATGACGATGTTCAGCGTGGCGCGACCGTCGAATCCGAACACGCCGATCGACCCCGTGTACGGGCCCCGCCGGGTCGCCTCCAGGTCGTCGATGATCTCCATCGTCCGCGGTTTCGGGGCGCCCGTGATGGTCCCGCCCGGGAACACGGCCGCCACAGCGTCCAGGCGGTCCCTGTCGGCGCGAAGTCGCCCTTCGACGAGCGAGACGAGGTGCATGACCTCGGAGTACCGGTCGACCCTGCGATACTCTGTAACGTCGACGGAGCCGTACTCGCTCACCTTCCCGAGGTCGTTGCGTTCGAGGTCGACCAGCATGGCGTGCTCGGCGCGCTCCTTCTCGTCGTCGAGGAGGTCGCGCTCCAGGTCGTCGTCCTCGGCCGACGTCTCGCCCCGTGGACGGGTCCCCGCGATTGGTTCCGTCCGGAGGCGGAGCCCGTCGTCCCCGTCGCCGTCCGCCGGGCCCGGATCCACGTCGAGGAGGAGTTCGGGGCTGGCGCTGACCAGGTCGAGGCCGGGAAATTCGACGAGCGCGGAGTAGGGCGCTGGATTCACCCGGCGGAGCGCGGCGAACGCCTGGACGGGGTGGACCGCCGCCGGTGCCCGAAGGCGCTGTGAGACGTTCGCCTGGAAAGTGTCACCTTCCCTGACGTGCTCGCGGACGCGACGGACTCGCCGCTCGTACTCCGCCTGCGAACAGTCGCTTTCGAAGGTCGCGTCCCCGGTCCGGGCCGGCGGTCGGCCGACGGCCGGGTCACCCTCGACGGCCGCGGTCGCGAGGTCGAGTGCCCGGCGTCTGCCTCGCTCGTAGGCGGCGGTCGGATCGGTACCGACCCGCGGACAGGCCGTGATCCGCAGGGTCGTCTCGCCGTCCGACCGTGGCTCCTCCCAGGCCGCCACGCGGTCGAAGACGCCGAACTGCAGCCGGGGAAGACCCCGATCGTCAGTCGTCCCGTCCGGCAGATCCTCCAGTTCCCGTGCGACGTCGTAGGACAGCCACCCGAAGGCTCCGCACGGGTACGGCACGTCGCAGTCGCCCCGGGCGAGGGTTTCCTCGTCGAGCAGTCCCGAGAGTTCCGCGAGGGACGGGGACGGCCCGTCGGCCTCGATCTGCGAGAGGGTCGATCCGACCTGGAGACGGCGCCGCGGCTCCACCGCGAAGTATCCCCAGCCGGGCTGCCCGCCCGTGGTTTCGAGGTAAACGGCGGTCGGCCCGCCGGTTGCCTCCTCGTCGGTCCCGTCCCGGTCGCCGGCCCGCCCTGGCCGCGCACGCCGGTACGCGTCGAACGGGTCCTGGACGGGGACGCGAACTTCGACCGGGCTTCTCGCCTCGGCCGAGGCGTCGCCAACGGCGTCGACGAAGTCGGCTTCACTCGTGACGATCCGTGCCTGTCTGGCCATGTCGATATCGCGGTCTAGCGGAGCGCTGAACCAGCCGAAGTGACGCCGCTCCGGGGCCTAAACCTTTGCATCGTGCTGACGGTCGTGTTTAGTTAAGCGCATTCAACCACCTCGCATGTGCGAGCAGCCAGTTTTCGGCTGTTTCTGGATTGGCGTGACTGAATGTATTTGAAAATATATGCGTTCGTCGTTTCAC
>Ga0207756_100604_pt1 | contig 10278 bp, 5 predicted proteins | sample A23M1SouthBayCA_FD_187748 | JGI IMG/M metagenome (GOLD analysis project Ga0207756, IMG submission 187748) | Aerobic enrichment media microbial communities from Eden Landing Ponds, California, USA - A23 M1 (3) (SPAdes) | ecosystem: Environmental > Aquatic > Marine > Unclassified | place...
ATCGATGCCGTTGGCCTCATCGTCCTCGATGAATTGCTTGGTCACCTCGAAGGAAAGCGCGAGGATACGTCGCTTGAGTTCGCCCGGGAAGGGATTACCTACGTAATTGTTGCGGGTGATTTTCCGCGTCGAGTTGGGCGGAAAGAAGTTAACGACAGCGCCGTTTTTGGTGACTTGCTGGGTATCAAAATAGGTTTTGATGCGCGCACTGGCTGGGACAATAGCTTTTTTAGAAATTTGGTTACTCATAGTTCGTTGTTAGTTAAAAGGGTTGTAAGTGGGGCCGTTGTGGCCTACTGCTTGTTCCCGCAGGCAGTCCCTAGTCAGCAAGAGCTATGAGAAAAATGGGTTGCCGATTACACCTCCACGGTATCTTCAAATACGGTTTCGATTTGAGAGACGTGGCCGGTTTCTTTGGGGAGGGGGATCGGTGGCGCTGGTTGGGGAGTTACGTTCTCCTCATCCCACAGGTATTCGCTGCCTTCCATCAGGCCCTGGGAGGGCGTCCAGTCGGGCATGATGAACTTGATTAGTTCCATCACGCCTTGCACGCCGAGGCCCATAGCCAAGCCGCGAAGGTGGGTGTTTTTGGTAAACATGGTGAAGACCATGCCGAGGGTTAAGGGCAGGCCAACGCGGGCCGCTTGCTGGACGGTAGCTGAGCTTCCGCCAAGAATAGCGGGTACGGCCAGCCCGTTAAGCTGCGCACCAATTGCCTGGCCGCCCACAATGTATCCGGCAGTGATAAGCTGCTGCTTAAATTCGCTTACCGCTTTTTCGGTAGTTGTTTGTTTTGCCATAGTTGCAGGTTTAGGGGTTGTTGGGTTTTCGATTATATCCAAGTGAGTTGGATTTTTTGCAAATATTCGTTGGGTCATAGGTTGGTTCGATAAGGGTTAATTAAGGATGCCTCGGCCGTCAATATTCAGGTTGGTGATGATATACACGTCTCCATACCGGAATATGGGACGCTTCCCATCGTCGAAATAGTGGTAGTACTGGTGGTTTTCGCCCTTCTCATCGCCAGGGTATATCACCTTATCGCTGTCGTACATAATGCGTTCGGCGTGGCCAATGGAGACGAGGTCAGCATCAGCCGGTGGAAACAGTTCGTAGTCGTAGCCGTCGGCCGGGAAATGGTGGAACTCCTGGTACATCTGTTCGGCATCTCCGTTGTCAAAGGCTCCTTTTAGGAGCTTCATGCGCTGGGTTGGGAAGGCAAACAGCGTGGTTCCCTCGGCGTCGATAACCATGGCTAGATCCTCATCCTCAGAAAGTATGCGCTGCATAAATCCTTTGGTGTCGATAAACTCTAGTTCACCGACGGAGCCCGCGTATACCAGCGGGTCACTGAACAAGGTTCTCAGAGGCATGGGGAGAGATTTCGTTGTCTGTTTACCAGACCGATTCGGGCGTATTTTTTCGTCCGGTGAACTATCGCGATAAATACCAACCTCACGCACCCGAACAGTTCCTGTTACGCCATAAGTGGGCGCAATGCGGTTGAGTTCTTCGTACAATTCAGACCGGTTAGAAAATTTGGTTTTGACCAACTCGTTGACCACATCTTGGAGCCGGGTGACCGTGTCCTGGTTGGTGGTGAGATCAGACTGGGCTTGCTCCAATTCTTTTTGGGTTTGCTGGTGGGTAGCCTCCAGTTCTCGCAAGGTTTTCTCCGAGCGTTTTAGTTCGGAGGTAATTTGCTGAATGCGGGCTGGGGCGGACTGTTGCCATCCTCGTTCCAAGGCCAGGAAGAGCTCGGCTAGTTTCTGTTTAATGATCGGCAGCCACCGCTCGGTGTTATACATGCCGAGCCGTTGCTTGATCTGGTCGTAGGTAACCTCGGTGCCGTCCGGACCCGTATTCTGTTTTTCGGCCTCGATATCTACCTCGTAATGGGCGTAAAAGTCAGATTCGTCGGCGATGATATTCCCTTTGTTTCCCGCCAGGCTTCGGCCCGATTGAACAGGCTCGTCCATGCTCCAGCCAAATTGCCCGTTCAGCTGGTCACCCGCCATCTGTTTGATGGAGCTCCACTTAATCTTGTTGTAGAAACTTCGGTTCGGAGCATTCGGGTCGGGAATGAGGTTAAACAGCACCCGCCCGTTGGCGTTATTTTTCGGGACTTCCAGGGTAAGCTCGTGGCGGAACCGGGGAATGCGTTTGCCGTCTGAAGACAGGTTGTTTTCAATGGTGCCAATCTCCCCGCTGTAATCCAGCCAGCCAATGCGAATGAGTCCTTGTTCCAAGGCCTCGGCCCCTGAGGCGGGCAATTCTGAATCAATAAGGGATTGCTCTCGGGTAATAGCGGACTCCATACGTTCGGAGCGTTTGGTTACGTCCCCGCTTGCTTGCGCTAGAGATGACTCCAGGCGTTGGGTTTCGCTGAGCAGCGAATCAATACGGGCCTTCAGGACCTTCGTTTGGGCTTTGGATTGGAAGAATTCTTTAACTCGGGGGTCGGAGTTGGTGGCGGCCACCATCTGCTCGTATTCCAGGGACTCTCCCTCGGAGTCAGCGGAGGTTTCCCGTCCGTTGCCGAAGAAGAGCTCATCAATCCAGCTTTGCTTCTTGCTGACTAGCTCCAGGCGGTATTGATCAAAGGAATCCTTCATCAGGTAAAAGTGGATGTTTACTTTCGGGTGCTGGTTCCCCTGCCGGAGCCCGCGCCCGTTGCGCTGCTGGATCTGCGAGGGCGTATAGGGCACGTCCATGTGATGCAGGTCGGTGGTCCATTTTTGCAGGTTCATGCCTTCGGCAATCGATTGATTGCCGATCAGCACGCGGTACTTGCCAACGTTGAAATCGTCCTGCACCTCTTTTTTGAGGGCTTCTTTATCATCGGAGGAGGAGACAAAATAGTCTTCTCCCTTAGAATTAGTACCAATAATCGACCCGTTAATAATGGCGATTTCTTTGGCCGGAATACCTGCTTTTGCCAATTCTTGCTTAATAAGCTGGTGGTAGCTTCCGCCTTTTTGGCCTTCTACGGAGATCCAGTCGCAGAAAATGATTTGGTTGCGGAATACGGGAGCATCTGGATTTTCTCGGGTCTCATACAGGGCCTCTACGATCATCACTGCTCGGTCGAAGGTTTCTTCCACGGCATCCGAGCCGTCAGATAGTTTTTCGCGCTGCTTCTCGATTTTATTCAATAGGAACTGCTTGCCTACTGGAACCTCATGCAGGTCGCCTTCGGTGGCTTCAATCTCTTGGGCAACTTCCTCAAAGTGACCCAGAGCTTTTAGCTCCTGAATAAGTTTGTGGCGGGACTGTCCATCGTAAGGGTTCGGGTTTTCTCTGACGGCATTCATCTTGGAGAAGTAATCGCCATATATGCTTTCCGGGATTCGCTTGGGAGCGGGGTTTTCGCGGTAGGCGTAACTTTCGGCTACGTTTTGGGTCAGTGCTCCCAGCTTCAGAAACTTTCCATCTACGCCTGCGAAGCTGTGGTCATATACGCGGAGGTCGGTCGCAATTTTGCTGCCATCGCCGGTAATGACCAAGAAATTGTCTTTGGTCTGGCATCCGCGCTGGCGCATACAGTCCAAGATGTTATCGGCCCGGAGAATGATATCATCAAAGAGCAGCTTGTGAATTTCGCTGGGCTCAATAACCTGCTGTTTGGTTTCGGCCTCGGGGCGCTTGAACTTTGGCTTTAACACTTTAGTTTGGCCCTGTTCATCTTTTACGAGGTTACCACTATCATTTTTGAGCAGGTCTGGAAACTTCTCGTAAAATCCCACTAGCTGATCATAGCTTTTGATGTCCATAACCTCATCGATAATCGCCCGCATTTCGGGGAGGTTATAGTACCCGGCCACCACGCGCTCGGTTCGGTATTCGCCGTTGGTCTTTTTGACGATCTTTTCTTCCTCGCGGACAAACTGGTTGATGAAGTTATCGAGGTTGGCAATCTGGTATTTCTCCAACAGATCCGGAGCACAGAGGTTAAGCATGTGCCAAACCTCCACTGGGGAATTCACCACCGGTGTAGCGGTTAGGACAAACACGTTTCGGTAACCTATTTTCGAAAACAGCCACTTTGTTTTTTGGAGGGCGTCCTCGGCTCGTTGGGACGGTTTGTTGGCTGCGATACCCAGCTTGGCGGCTTTCGCACTACCGAGGGCATTTTTGTAGAAGTGGGCCTCGTCAAAGAAGAGGGCATCCACGCCGAGCTCGTCAAAAAAGATATCGGTATCCAGGCGTTTGACACTGGCTACGTTGCGCAGCTTGGCTTCCCACTCTTCTTTCATCTTCTCCAGGCGCGTGACCATCGACTTTTTGGCCGTGGAGCTGAGGGCATCATCTTCTTCGATGAGCGCGTCAAAGTTTTCGATCATTTGATCAAAATATTCCACACGCTCGGAATACATCTGCTGCTGGACCGCTGGGGACAATGGCAGGCTCTTGAAGGCATGGTCGGCGATGAAGATTGCATCCCAGTTGTAAAGCTGAGCCATGGTGAGCTCCTTGTGGCGCTCGGAGCCCGTCATTTTCATATTGAGGATTTTGGCTTCCGGGAACAGCATGGCGTACTCTTCGACCCACTTTTCCAGGACTTTCCCGGGCACGACGAACATGGGCTTGTTGCAGGCTCCCTGTTGCAGCAGGACTTGGGAGGTAATAATGGAGGATAGCGTTTTCCCGGCGCCGACGTCGTGGCAGTTGGCACCGCGCCCGTTCCAAACCAGTTTTTCAGAGACCGCGCGGTTGTGTTTGTACACCGCAAAGTCTTTGACGCCATAGAAGGTGTCCGACATGCCCCGAACGCGGAGGGTGGCCCCATCGAATTGGGGATTGATGTGGGCATTATATTCGTGGTTATAGGCCTCTTCGATCAGTTCGCGAATCTCCGTGGAAGCCTTGGTACGTACCCATTGGTTGAACTTTTGGGGCACGCGCGTGAGCATCTGGTCGTTATGGGTCCGTTGTTTGGCGCGGGAACGCTCGATCAAAGCTGTAAGGCCTTTTTCTTCGGCTCGTTTGAGCGTCATATTCGGGAGCACGTTGTCGTCCTCATCGTAGAAGACCAGCGGGAAACTGGAATCCTGAATGTAATTATTGATGATCTTGCTGAACGGCGTCTCGCCCCAACCCTGGTTCCAGTCATCGGCCGTTTCTTCTCCATTTTTAATATACCGCCCGCCTTTGCGGAGCTTCATATAGAAGCGGTTACCGAGATCGGCTTTGTCTTTGACGAGGCCGATATGTACGTCCCGGTAGCCCAGTTCATCTTTTATCCACTGGGTAAGGACTTTCGTTGGCAAGTAGGTGAAAATGTGGCGCGGATCGACGGTAATGCTGTAGGCATCAATCCACTCCGGGAGAACTGCCTTCAGGGCTTCGGTATTTTTCTCCAGCTGATTGTCTTCGGCTATTTCCAGCTTGCGGCGGACGTTTCCGGCCAGGTATTGATAGCGAAACTCGTAGCTGTTGGACTCAGGATTGTAGAAGAAGTCAGGGTGATTCTCGATCGCTTTAGTGAGTTCATCCCGGCTGGCTGTGCCTCCTTTGTAGGTGGACTGGTAGAAATCAAGGGTCAGCTCTTCGCCGATGGAGCGGCCATACATGGCAATTTCGGCCAGGTCATCGGAGTCGGAGACCGCCGGCACGTAGTTGCGATTGAATAGGGAATCCGCATCGATGATATCGGCATATACGAGCTGGCCGCTAATAGGATCGCGCTTCACAAAGGTCGTAAGCTTATACAACCGGTTATCATAGCGGAATATCTGGCGGATATCCTCGTCTTCGTCTGGAATGCCGTAGGCATTGATGTGGCTTTCGAGCAGCTCCTTAAACTCTTGGCGGAACGGCTCTTTCTGCTCGCTGTCTTGGGCCAGAGCCGTTACAAAATCATCATAGGTATCGAGCATTTGGCAGGCCGAACTTATCTTGGCGCGAAGCCCTTCGCCCGCTTTATCCGATCCACCAACGGTAGTAGGCTTGAAGTAGTGGCGCTGTTTTTCGTAGAATTTCTCCCCGTGGCAGACAATATTCCCGGCGTGGTAATCGCGGGTCGTCTCCAGTCGCACGCCCTCATCGGGGATCCGATAGAACGGCATCTGTCCTGGAAGTGGGTACGGGAAGCGAAGATCATCTCCGAGAACCTTACCGGTCAAAGCCTCATTCACTTGGCCTTTTACGCCCATGCGAGTGAGAAATTGCATGTCGTGACCTTGAATATGCTCACCTAATACCTGTTGGGGGCATTTCTGGTAATACGGGTTATAATAGGCCCCGTAGGATTCGCCTTTGTGTTCAGTGATACTGACAGACAGTTCCTCATAGGCAAACAGCTGGTTTAATTCACTGCTTACGTCAGGATGAGTTTCGCCGTCAACATCGGGATATTTCTGAAATAAGATCAGATCCGTCGTAACCAGCGTATCGGCATTGTCTTTGAATGCCGTGGACGGGAGCCGGTAAGCGCCCACAAACCGGGCGCGCTGGACCATCGCCTGGCGGATGGCCGGATCCTTTTTGTCCATGGTACCGACCGAAGTAATTACTGCCAAAAACCCGCCGGGCTGCAAGGCGTCCAAAGACTTCAAGATAAAATAGTCATGGATGCGGGGATTCAGGGACGCCAGCGGATCGCGCTGGGTGTGAATTTTGATATCGCCAAAGGGGACATTGCCTATGGCTCCGGTCAGGTTGTATAGCGACAGGTCGGTCTGGGCAAAGTTTTCGTGCCGGACCAGCTGGCTCGGGTATAACAGCTCCGCAATGCGAGAGCTCACTGCAGACCGCTCAACCATCAGCATGCGATAGGCATCACGGTTGGGAAGGAAGCCTGCAAAATTACCTACGCCTGCTCCGGGTTCTAAAATGTTGCCACCATCCACGCCCATGGCTCCAAGTTTGTCCCAGATGAGTTTAACCAACGGGTAGGAGGTGTAATGCTCATTGAGCAGCCCCCGCTCGGTTCCGGTTGCGTCTTCGCCATATCCGAGCCCACCGGCGCCGGTGTATTGTCGAAGTAGATCCAGATCGGATTCGGTAATCGCCCGGTCCTCTTTTTCCAAGACGGCCAAGGCCGCCTCGTTGGCTTTCCGGCGCTCGGCCTTCGAGAGTTTGACAGGTTCAAAATTCTTTAGATCGAGACCGGAAAAACGGCTTCCAAATCCCGATTCTCCCGGCCGATCTTCGGAGGGTTGGTATGATGGATCGTCTTCTTTTTCAGGGGTTTTCGTGTCCTGTTGGGCCGCCGAAAATATCTCATCAAAATCAACGCCAATTACTTCTCCGTGCCCCCGAAATAGTTCCAAGGCCTGATCGCGATGTTCGTTGGAAAACCTGTCGAGGGAAAAGGCAAGGGCGAGTTTCTTTACGGTTTCGGTGAATGACTCTTGGAGCTGTTGCAGCTGGCTCGAAGGATTCTCGCGAGTCGTCAATTCGTTGGTTAATTTTTCTGGATTCCCAAGGAGGGCGTCGATAGTACTGGCTGCCTGCTTATCACCTTGATCCGCTTGCCAAGCCAGGTTGGTCAGCTGGTGCATGCGCCCGGTATTGAGCTTGCCATTTTTGTACGGCGTGTGGGCGGCACTTGCAATTTGTGACATCCGATGGGTCTTCACCTGCACCTCGACCGGAATATCTCCGCCCTCCCCAGCCATCACGATGAAGTGATGCGCCCGATAGCCACCGACCGGCTTGGCGTATTTGTCTTCATGTTCAAATACTTCTCCAATTGCTCCTGATACAATTTGTTTTACCACCTGGTTCAGCTCGGTTTGACCTGACAGTACGATCATGCATCCGGCCATATCGGTCAGGCCCTGGGTATAAAGCTCATCTGCATGAGCTTGCTTGATATCTCCTTTAATACGTTTGCGACGCAGTTTATTGATAACTGAGTAGGGCGATTTTACGCGGCCCTTTACGGTGCCTTTCGGTTGCAGCTTTTTGAGCTTGCTGATTACCTCGTCCAAGGCCTGTTGGTAGTCGCCTCGTAGGTCGATCAGCTGTTTGATTTCCTCGGTGAGCTTGGTCTCCTCGACCGTATCGGTGTCGCCGGACTGTTGCGGGTTGGGGTCGTCGGCATTGGGAATCCCGTCCCCATCGAAGTCGCCAAAAATGCCGGGATAGTCCTCAGTTGTAATGTCTTCAAAAGGAGTAACAGTAGGATTGTCTCGCATGGGGTTAGCCTAATAGGTTGGTTAGAAAGGCATCCAATTTGGCCTGACTTGCTTTGGCTGCTTCAATGTCTACCTGCTGCTGGGGTTTTTCGTCAGATGTACTGTTGTCCTTCTTTTTGGTAGTAGTTTTCTTTGATCGCTTAACAGGAGTTGGTTTCTTTTTAGCAGCTGGTTTCTTCTTGGTCCTTGGCGTAGGTGGGTTAGCCGGAGTAGGTTTATTCTCCTTTTTGCCAAACTCGCGTTCCTGGCGCTTGTACTCTTTGGCACCCAGCACGACTTTTGCGTGGTCTTGTTTGTAAATCCGTACTTCCAAGTCGCCATATTTGTTGACCAGTTTTTTCCAGCACGCTTTGAGTCCGCCCCCTTTACCTTCCGTGCAGGCCTGGTATTCGAGGTGGCCGTCCAGCAGCAGATCCATGATGTACCGCTTTTTGGGATAGTCGGCCGTGTATCGGATAGACAGGTGGGCGTTTTCAGATTCCCCGGAATGCTTGGGCGCGTAACATGGCATTTTACTTCCAAACATGGAGTTGATGCGTTTCCAGGATCGAATCTTGTGAAGGGTGTCGATCTCTTTGAGGGTAATCTTAAAAGGGGTATGCACCGGATTTTCTCGGGTGTCTGGGTTGCTTTCTTCTTTGGTAGTAGGTTTGGTTGGTGCCACCTCGCGGTCTTGGGCCGTAAAGGGAACGGCGATAGCGGTTAGTTCCCGGTAGCGATTCTTTTCGGTTTCGGCTCCACCTTCTTTAGTGACTTTGATCTCGATATCACACTCATGGGCGATGCTGGTATTGCCTTTGTACTGTCCATCTTTGGTCGCATGGGAGACCATGACGAACATGATCCCGTTTTCGCGGCACCACTGGGCCAGCTCCACGGTTTCTTTGGCGTTGGCATCAATCACCGAAATGGAATCCAGGATGCAGGCGAAGGACCGGTTCTTGAGCAGAATTTCTTTGAGGGCCTGAATCGATTTCCATTTGGTGAAATTCAGGTTCCGGTGAGTAGCTCCCAGGCGTTTTACGCGGTCGACCAGGGTTTTTCCAAAATGCTCTTCGGCGGGGATATATTCGATGCGGCCATGTTCGGCTAATGCGTCAGCGAGTCCCAGGCTCATCGTTGATTTACCGGCTCCTTTTTCGCCCCAGATAAAAATGACGGCATTCTTCTCGGGTTCGCCGAGCAGTCGCCCGTAGGGTTGGGCTACTCGAATGCCTTTGATATTCAGTTTTGCAAGCTGCTGGGCAGTCATGGATTCCATATTAATCTCGTTTCGTTCGTTTGATTGCGATTCCAATTCCAATAATGGCGATGGTCCCTATTACAAGGAGGGCTGGTTTGGGTAAGGCCCCTTTTGTTGGCACTTGTAGGGATTGCTGAGTAATGCCGAGCCTTTTGAGTAATATTTCATCAGCTGTTCCACTCGGTGGTAGTCCCAATTTTTGTTGGGCTTGCTTGACGGCTGCCTGTGTTTCTGGGCCAAAGATGCCATCAACGCCATATTTGGGAAGCCCGATACCTAGGGCTTTCAGTGCCGATTGCAGGTGCATTACCCGGGGACCTTTGTCGCCTATGCTAAGAGTCATGTTGAAGATCGTTTTCTGTTATATAGGGAAAGGCCAGCCACACCAATGGCAATACCGGCCGAGAGAATACCTGCATGTTTGATTATAGACACAGGCTTGCTTTTAGCGACCGAATCTTGGAGTCCGATCATATCGCTGACCGCCTGCAGGTCGACATGCTCGAAATACTGGTTGATGACATTGGCATTTCGGTTGAACACTCCTTGGAGGGAGCGCTTGTCTTTGGTCAGCTCAGCCAGGACAAGGGCCGTGGTAGCGGCTTGTCCTTTTCGCCCGCTCAGGGCGCGGTCGGCTAGCCCGATTGCTTTTTTAAAAGCGTTTCGACTGGTCTGGCGCAGGTAACTGCTGAGCCCGCCCATTCCGTCATCAACGATCTGGTAGTCTCGGCCTTCAATAAGCTCATCCATTGGGCTGCTCCTCTTGTTTCTTGTTGCGACCGGTCAACTGCTTTACGCTGTCTCGAACTCCGGGCATGAGGGGAGCCAAAAAGTACGCGCCCGCGCCAATACCAATCAGCCACAGGGCTTTGGTGAGGGTATTATTGACGC
>Ga0207756_100605_pt1 | contig 10271 bp, 11 predicted proteins | sample A23M1SouthBayCA_FD_187748 | JGI IMG/M metagenome (GOLD analysis project Ga0207756, IMG submission 187748) | Aerobic enrichment media microbial communities from Eden Landing Ponds, California, USA - A23 M1 (3) (SPAdes) | ecosystem: Environmental > Aquatic > Marine > Unclassified | place...
GAACTGGCCCTTCGCGCCGACGCACTACACGGTCGCAGTACCCGGTATAGTTCAAATGACATCGGTGTGGCGAGTATCGTTCGTCACTGTTCGCTAGACTCTCTGTATCAACCAATACGTGCCGGTCGAAGCGCTTGTTGGAGAATTTGAACGCGGCTGAAAACATCAGTCAACGAGAGGGTGACCCATGCACGGCGTAACACTTCTGGTGACGCGAACCGTGCGGCCCAGCACGCTGAAGACCGTGCCGACCGCTTCGTGGTCGCCTGCCATGTGCAGGCGGGAAGGCTCGTTTGACCGAGCTACACGCGCTGCAAAGCACGCCCTCGGTAGTAATTGGGCGGCGACCGTTGACGCTGGCCACGCGAAAGCGTATTTGAGCCGCCGAGGAAACGCGCAACCCTAATATCCCCATCGGGGAATCCCACGGCTTCAGCCGTGGGAGGAGGTCAATCTGGGGTGCGCTGAGTCGAATCCCCTCTTCGCGACAGATCGCAGCCTAGGGGGGTGTCGAAGCGACGGATTGAATAGGTGAGTCCGTCGATTAGGTCGGCTTCGTCCGCGGGCGTTTTTCCTCCGTCCCCGTCGAACCTCGTTGCCGGGTCGCTTGAACAGGTGGATGATCTCGCCGGGAAACTCGATGCACGCCTCGAACCAAGTTTCCCGAGCTTTCCTACTTTCACCGGGACACCGCGAGATAGATGTCGCTCTCCAGCGTGAGGTCGTCCCCGTTTCGGCGTGCTCGAAACGACGTGATGTCACCGCTGTACTTGCCGTCATCGTTTCCGCGGGCCGCACACGATGGACCACCCGAGAGGAGGAAGCTTTATATCTGTTTGTCGGTAGGTCGTAGCCGTGACAGTCCGCGGGAACCCCGTGTCTCTCTTTGGCCTGCTCGTTCTGGTGGTCGCGTTCGCGTTCGGTCCGGCCCTCCCTACTGTCGCGCTTTCGTCGTCCGCGCAGGAGTACGAGCCCGCGTCGGGGAGCGTGAACGTGACTGCTTCTGAACTCCCGGAGACGTTGTCGCTCGAGCGCAATGGGTTCGGTTCTGGGACCTACCAGCTGCAGTCGAGTTTCGTGGAGACGAACGTGTCCGGTGTCTCGGGGAACCCGCTGGTGGTATACGACGTCAGGATTCCCGAGTTGGAGTACAACAAGGAGACGTATCGGATCCTCTCACCTGACGTCGAGGGGACCCTGACCATCCGTGCGAGTTCGGATACGGTGCAACCGAGCAAAGTGAACGCGACGTCGTTCGATGCGACAGTTACTGTCCTCGTCCGAAGCGACGTGGGGTCGCGCGTGGTGATGACGAGGAACGTAACGGTCGAGGTCGTCGAATGAGAACGCTCCTCGACTCGAGGGCGTTCAGGCTGACGAGACCACGACTTCGACGGTTTACGGAGGCCCTCCATCGGGTACTGTTCGGCGACAGGCTCGGGTTCACGGTGTTCCTCGTAACGGTACTGTTCGTGGGATCGTTCTGGCGGATGGACTTCGCGATAAACGACAACGAGACGCTCGCGAACGGTGTTCAGGCGTTCTCGAACGGGCACCTGGCGTTCGTCGATCCGCAGTTCGGCGGCGAGAACGGAGTGGCTCCGGGAACGAAGTACTACGACGGTGCCCGGTACGCTCGCGAGTACGGGCTCGTGGTACCCGCGAGCATCATTGCACTCGTCTTTCAGGGGCTCAGTCAGGTCTTCAGTCTCCGCGTCCTGATCGTCGGCGCCTGGTGTCTTCTCTTGCTGCTCGTGGTTCGAGAAGTCACTCGAGACGCACGATATCGGGACGAGCTCGTGGTGGTGGGCATCGCTGGAGTGCTGACGCTGTTCGCGGGGAATGTCGTCCTCGCCGCGCCGATAGACCCGCGCGACATTCCACTACTTGCGCTTCAGGTGTGGACGATGCTCTGCTGTGGGTTCGTCGCAACGGTCGCGTATCGTCTCTTCGAACTTGAACTCCCACGACAGGTGGCTGCGGCAGTCGGCGTTGGCGTGGTCGTGGCGACGCCGGTTGGCTTCTGGGCTTCCACGCCCAAACGCCATGTCGTCGTGGCGCTCGCCGTCCTCGTCGCGGCGTACGCGTTCGCACGCCGACCGTCGGTCGCTGGCAGGCGTGGGCGCCTCCTGCGAGCGCTTCCGTACGCGTGTGCGGCGCTACTCGCGTGGGTTCATCCCGGCGACGGCGGCATCTTCTTCGTCGCGATCGCGATCGTCGACCTCGTCTTCGGCGCGTCCTACGACCGCACCCAGGCAGCCCTCGCGAGTGGCGTCTTCCTCATCGCCCTGCTCCCGTTCCTCGTGACGAACTTCCTCGTCTCTGGGAACCCGGTCCGGCCCCCCCAATTCCTGCCACAGTACACTGGACAACCGCTTGCTGGCACAGAAGTGGGGGCAGGATCCGGAGAGCCGGGCGGAACTTCCTCCGGAACCGAGGGTGGGGCGGCATCCGGGTCGGACTCGTCACCCGACGGGTTTTCCCCGGGGCTCGTAATCCGGTCGATGGTCGCGATCGCATCCGAAGCTATCGGTACAGTGGCTGGATTCGTGCGAAGGGCGAGGGGTTACGCAGCGGGGACGCTGAACGTGTTCGTCAACTCCCCGCAGCACGTCTTCCAGACGTTCGTGCGCTCGGGACACATCGAGCGGGCCGCGGCGCGCGGTGCGAACTTTTCGTACAATCTCGCGTACCTCGAGTCCATGCCGCTGCTCGGTCCCGCCGTCCTCGGCGGCGTTCACGCCCTTCGTCATTCGAATCCCGTTCAGAGCCTGCGGAATAACGGAAACGTACTCTTCCGTGATGCAACGGGCCCGAACCGCGTGCTCGCCTTCGCCGTCGTGTACTTCTCGCTGATGGTCCTGTTCTACCAGCAGCGACTGCCGCTTCACGCGACGTTGACCGTCCGGTATCTCGTGCCGACGATGCCGCTCGCGCTCTACCTCGCCCTTCGGCTGCCAGCGCTCCGGGAGGTCGTCGTGTCGCGGTTCCGGACCGTCGGCGTGGCGTACGCGTTGACGGTACTCGTGGGTGGCGAACTGCTCGCTGGCGTGTTCGTCCTGTTGTCGCTGTCGGTCGGTGAAGCCGTTCAGTTGCATGCACTTCTCGCGCTCGCGATGGCCGGGCTGCTCGCCGCCTGGTGCACCCTCGCGACGCTCGACGCGCCATGGGGGCCGACCGAGCGACGCGGGCAGATCGGGGCCGTTCTCCTCGGTGCGACGGCGGGGACGACCACCGTGTTCCTGCTTCTCACTGGCTGGATGCACTTCCCGTACGGCGAGTACGCGATTCCGATAGTCGACGCGCTCTCGGAACTCCTGCGGTCCTGACCAGTAACCTCAGGCTGGTTTGAGGACGTCTTTGTCGTCGCTCGCGAGGTCGCGAAGACCATCGGATAGCTCGATCGTGGGTTCGAAGTCGAGGTGCTCGCTCGCGTTCGTGCCGTCGCCGTAGCTTCGCTGGATGTCGCCGTCGCGCGCCGCGACGTGCACGACGTCCGAGTCGGAGTCGACGGCGTCCTGAACGGTCTCGGCCAATTCGAGCACGGACGTTTCAGTGCTGGTGCAGACGTTGAACGCTTCGCCGACGTTGTCGGTCCTGGCGGCGGCGAGGTTCGCCTGGACGACGTCGGAGACGTGCACGAAGTCCCGGGTTTGCGTGCCGTCGCCTTCGACGGTGATGTCGTCGCCGTTCCGGGCCTGTTCGAGGAAGATGGAGATGACGCCGCTGTACCCGCCGCCGTCGCCCTGTCGAGGGCCGTACACGTTGAAGTATCGGAGGGCGACGGTGTCGAGGTCGTAGAGGTCGTTGTAGAGGCGCGCGTACCTGTCGGCGGTCGCTTTTTGGAGGCCGTACGGCGACTCGGGCTGTATCCGATCTGCTTCCGAGAGCGGGAGTGATTCGGGCGTGCCGTAGATGGCGCAGCTCGACGCGAGGACGACGCGCGCGTCTTCGCGACGAGCGGCTTCGAGGACGTTCAGGGTGCCGTCGACGTTCACGTCGTCCGTCCCTGTGGGGTCGTCGACGCTCGCGGGCACGCTGACGTTGGCGGCCTGGTGGAAGACGACGTCGACGTCCCGCATCGCGTGTGCGACGAGCCCCTGGTTCCTGACGTCGCCGGTGACGAGCGTGGCCGCGTCCGGGACGCGATCGGCTTTGCCCGTGGACAGGTCGTCGAGGACGCGAACGTCGTGGTCGTGGACGAGGGCGTCGACGAGGTGACTCCCGATGAAGCCGGCACCGCCGGTGACGAGCGCTTGCATCTCCCTTCCGTGTCGGTGGAAGGACCGCAAAGTAATCCAGCCGCTACCGTCACCGTCACGTCGTTGATCGACTGGGCGTCTCGAGTAGGACGAAATTACGCTCGGTGACTACGTCACTCGAGGTATCCGAGGTCCTGGAGTTGTTCGGCGATCTCTTCGAATTCGGCTTCGGTGAGGCCGCCGGACTTCTCGTGCTGGATGACGATGCTGCGGAGGAGGAAGCGGACGAGGTCGCTGGTGGAGGAGAAGCTGGTGCCTTCGATGGTGTCGTCGACGCGGTCGGCGAGGTCTTTTGGGATGGAGACGGTGGTGTAATCGGTCATGCATGAGGTGTGGGGGTGGAGGGTGAAGGGGCTTGCGTCCCGGGGGATCGGGTTCCGTAGGGGAGGTTCTTTTGCGTTGGGCGTGGTAGACTCGGGTATGGGTATGCGGCCGCCTGCGGACGACGACGAGGATGAGCCGGCGACCGTGGCGTTCGGGATCGCTGCGGTGGACGACAAGCTGGAGTCGGTGGACGTGTCGTATCCGGCGTCCGTGCGGGAGTTGCGGGAGTCGGTGGGGCACGTGGAGGTGCCGTACGATACGCGCGGGCACTCGGTGCGACTCGACGAGGTGCTGGCGGAGGTGGAAGCGGAGCGGTTCGAGGACGAGCAGGAGTTGTTGAACGCGATGCATCCGGTGTTCGAGCGCCGCCGCCAGCAGGGCGCGTCGGTGTTCGAGCGCGTGCGACGCGTCCTCCCGTTCTAAGTCTGGTCAGTTGTCGGCGTGGGCGTCGGCGGGAGTGCCTGGTTCCGTTTCCTCCGGGGCGATGTCGTCGCTGTCGTCCTCGCCCCGTTCGTCGGCTACGGTGCCGTCGCCCGCGCTCTGGGCCGTCGTCTGCGTCCCGTCCTCGCTCTCGCGGCGAGCGTGGTCGTCGAACGTGGTCTGAATGGCGTTTCGAGCGCCGACGTCCGTGGTGGCCTCGTCGCGCGCGATGCGTTCGAGGCGCTGGCGCTGTTCTTCGTGCAGGGAGACGAGGAGGTCGGCGAGGACGCCGAAGATGAGGAACTGGACGCCGAGGATGAAGATGAACCCGCCCGCTGGTGCGAGCACTTCGTGACTGATGCGGTTGACGAACCAGTCGTAGAGCACGTACAGGCCGATGACGCTTCCGATCAGCGAGAAGAACCCGCCCACGGACCCGAAGTAGAACAGGGGGTTGTGGGTCTTCGCGCGCAGGTAGAGCGTGAGGAGGATGACGCCGCCGTCGCGGAACGGGCGGAGGTTGGATTCGCTGGCGTCGGGGCGGGCGACGTACGTGATGTCGACGACGTGGATGCGGTGGCCGTTCCGGCGAGCTTCGACCGCCATCTCGGTCTCGATGCCGAACCCGTCCGCGCTGAGGTTCATCTCGTGGAACGACTCCTTCGTGAACGCGCGGTAGCCGGAGAGGATGTCGCCGAGGTGCTGGCCGTGGATCGCGCCGAACCCGCGGTTGATCATCGAGTTCCCGAACTGGTTGAGTTTCGGCATCGCGCCGCGTTCCATGTCCGCGAACCGGTCGCCGACGACGTGGTCCGCGCGGCCGTCGAGCACCGGCTGGACCATGTCGTGGGCGTCCTCGGGGAGGTACGTGCCGTCGCCGTCGAGCATGAGGACGACGGGGCGGGTGGTGTACGCGACGCCTTCGCGAACGGCCTGGCCCTTCCCGGAGCCGCGGCCGCCCTCTGACTGCGTGATGACGGTCGCGCCGGCGTCCGCGGCGAGATCGCGCGTGCCGTCCGTCGAGTGCCCGTCGACCACGAGGACGTCGTCGAAGCCCTCCTCGCGCACGCCGGTGACGACCTCCTCGATGGTCTCGGCCTCGTTGTACGTCGGCACCAGCACGCAGACGTCGTCGTACTCGCCCATCTTCTCTCGGGGGATGCTCGCCACAGCGGCAAAAACCCCTAGCGTTCCCGCGGCGGGCGACGGCGGTGGGCGAGGACGGTGGGCGCCCGATGCCGTCATGGTTTTCCCCTCTGGGGGGGAACGCCGAGGTATGAACTGGCTGGTCGTCGTCGCCGCGGTGGCGGTCGCGGTGACGTTCGCGCCCTACGTCGCGTTCGGCGTGCTGTACGCGGTGGTGCGGCCGTCGGGGTCCCCGGCGGCGAAGGAACCTGCCGAACCCACGGTGAGCGTCGTGCTGCCGACGTACAACGAGTCCGGGATCGTCGAGGGGAAGCTCGAGGACCTGCTGGCGCTCGACTATCCGATGGAGAAGGTCGAGCTCGTCGTCGTGGACTCCTCCGACGACGAGACGCGCGACATCGTCCGCGAGTTCTTCGCGGACCGCGAGCATCCCGAACTGAACCTGATCGAGGAGGACGAGCGCCGCGGCCTCGCACCCGCACTGAACGACGCGTACGCGGCCGCCGAGCACGAGATGGTGGTGAAGACGGACTGCGATTCGCTGCTCCCGCCGGACGTGCTGCGGGAGGCGGCGGCGAACCTCGCGGACCCCGACGTCGCGGCCGTCACCGGGACGAACGTCGAAGTGCTCGGCGGGAGCGACGTCGAATCCGGGTACCGGGGCGTGCAGAGTCACATCCAGACGATGGAGAGCCACCTTGACTCGACGTTCATCTTCCACGGCCCGTTCTCGGCCTTCGCGAACGACGCGATCACGCCGATCGACCCGAACTCGCTCGCGGACGACACCGAGCTCGCGCTCCGCATCCGCCGCCGCGGCGACGACCACCGCGTCGTGTTCGACCCCGCGGTGCAGTACAAGGAGGCGAGTCACTCCGCGTTCCGGAAGCGCCGCACGCAGAAAGACCGCCGCGGCATGGGCCTCATCCGCCTGCTCGTCCAGCACCGCGACGCCCTCGGGTCGTACGGGAACTACGGCCGGGTCGTGCTCCCGTTCAACTGGTGGTTCATGATCGCGTCCCCGTGGCTCCTCGCGCTCGACGTCGCGCTCGTCGCCGCCGCCGCGGGCGTCGCCGTCGCACCGCTGGCGGGCGTCGGCGTCCTCGCCGCACTCGGCGCGTTCGTCGCACTCGGCTCCCGCGAACGCCTCGGCCCGCTCTCGCCGCTGTACTCGCTGTTCGACACCCAGGTGTCGCTGTTCCGCGCGAGCATCGAACTCCTCCGCGGCAAGGGCGACGGCACCTGGGAGGTCGACGAAGAGCTTCGGGAAGCGTTCGAGAACTAGACGAAGCGTCAGCATCCGTCGACCGGCACCCCAAGTGATACTGCTCCAGGACCGGTCCTCTCGTGACCGCCGAATTTCGGTTCAGTACGTTTCCACTGTGACGTCAAGTCGTTCGAAGTCGTCTACGTTCCGCGTCAGAACGGGTTCTTCGAGGACGGCGGCCGTCGCAGCGATGATGACGTCCCCATCACCGACCGCTTTGCCGTCGTTCATCAACTCCCCTGACAACCGACCTGCCTTCCGCATGACGGCGGAGTCGGCAGGGTGGACCGGCTTCGAGGCGAGCACGTTCTCGATCTTTTCCCGCTCGGATTCGGATTGGTTCGAACGGGCGGCCCCGTAGTACAGTTCGAACAGCGTCATCGCGGAGAGCCGCTGCTGGACGAGTTCGGACTCCAGCTCCCGAGCCGTATCGACTGCGTCCTCGTCCCCGTTCATCAGGTCGATCAGGAACGACGTGTCCAACAGCACCGATTACGCCTCCCCCATTTCGTCGGCGATCTCTTCGAGCTCGCCGCTGCGGCGTTCGCGTCGCTCTTCGACCGCAGCGCGCATCGCGTCTGCATTCTCGTCGTCCAGGATGCCGGCGAGTTCGAGAAGTGACCGCTCTCCGGCCAGACGGAGGACGACGTCGGAGAACGTCTCCTCCTCGCGTTTGTGGGCGGCGAGCCGCTCGTACGCGTCCTCGGAGAGGCGGATGCTCTTCGACATGTGCATACGGTTGTATGCAGACCCAGTTAGGCGTTTCGCAGTCGCGACCTCCGGGAAACTCGAGCGGTCGTCCCTCGCAGTCGGCAGTGTCGAATTGAGCCCCTGCGAACTTTCTTGCCGTCGTCGCTCGAAGTCGACGTATGCTTTCGGGGTTGTCGTGGCTGGCGCTCGAGGTGAAGGACGTGGCGGTAGCGAGGGAGTTCTACGGCGGGACGCTGTCGATGCGCGCGCTCGACGATGGGGATTTGCCCGGGTGGCTCGCCCGCAGCGGCGAGCAGGCCGCGTTCGCCGCGGGCGACACCGCGCTCGTCTGTCGGCGCCCGGACGCGGTTCCGCGAGGCGGGTTGCACACGCACTACGCGATGAGCATCCCGGCGGGGGAGTACGACGACTGGTGGTCGGAACTCGCGGACGCTGGGTTCGACCTCGACGAACACACGTTCGGGGACGCGAAGTCGCTGTACCTGTACGATCCGGACGGGAACTGCGTGGAACTCGGCCAGCAGCCCGTCGACGGACCCGGTATCGACGGCGTGTTCGAGGTCGTGCTCGAGGTCGCGGACCTCGACGCGGCACAGGGGTTCTACCGCGACCTCGGGTTCGAGACGGTCGACGAGGGCGCGAACCGGAAGCGCGTCCGCATGCACGGCCCGATGGCGCTGGAACTCTGGGAGCCCCACCTCGGGCTCGCGGACGCGCGCGGCGGCGTGCACGTCGATCTCGGGTTCGCGTCCGACGAGCCCGAGGGAGCAGTCGATGCGGTGTCGGACCGGGTCGATGGTCGCGAGGTCATCGCCGCCGAGGACCGCGAGCGAGCGGTCCGCGTGCGCGACCTCGACGGCCACGCCCTGACCTTCCACGAACCGTAGTCGCCCGCCACGAATCACGGTCGCCCTGCCAGAACGGTTAAGCGGGCCGCGTCGCTGGAGTCTCCCATACCGATGATACGTGGCGTGGTTACCGCTCCGTACAGGGCCTGGCTATGGCTGCCACAGTTGGTCTACAGACGGCGGGGAGTGGCCGAACTGGCGGTGATGCCCATCGTCATGTTCATTCCGAACGTCTTGCTACTGATGCTGCTTGCCGCTCCGTTCGTCGTGTACTTCGAGGGCTTCATGAGCACCGGCGTGGGCGTCGCCTCGCTGGTCGGTCTCTCGCTCGCCCAGGTCGTCCTCGCCTACCGTCGCGAGAACGACTCCTCGAAACGGCCGTGGCGGGAACTCGACGACCCGGAGTCGCTCTCGATGCGCATCGCGCGCGACGAGACGTCGCCGTCCTCGCTCGCACCGAAGGCGTTCGACGTCATGGCGGCAATCGACGGGTACCCGGAGGACGCTGGCGAACGCATCCGGTTGTCGCTCGACCTTGCGTTGCTCGACGCTGGCAACCAGGAGCGCGTTCTCGCCAATAGCGACTACGACGCCGAGGCGGTCGCCGAACGACTGTTCGAACTCGAGGCGGACGGCTACCCACCGTGGCGCGCCGTCGAGCGGTTCGCGTTCGTCGACCCCGACGTCTACGACGCGTACTGGGACCGGCTGTTCGACGACCCGGCCGACATGGACTTCCATCGCGTCATGGCGTGCTGTCACGTCGCCCGTGCGAACCAGGAGCGTCGGCCAGCACTCGTCGACGCGCTCGTGGGCCTCGTGGACGATGGCACGACGGGCAAGACCGTGACTATCGCCCTCGGCGAGCTGTCGGTCCACGACGACGACGCGCTGGCGGCGTTGCGCACGCTCGCGGACCACCAGAACCCGGACGTCCGCGAGCGCGCCCACCAGGTTCGGTCGTTCTACCTCGACGCGCCGGACGGTCGCCTCGACCGGGTGCACGAGAACCGGCGGGCAGGGCCGGGCGAAGTCCTGCGTGGGAACGGGTCGTCGGCCGGAGACGACTCTGGGTCGCCGTCCGAGGGGTCGGGGCGCGCCAGTGACGCGACGCCGGGCGGGCTCGCGGCGGACTACTCCTACGACTGCGAATCGTGTGGCGCGACGCTCTGGGACGAGATGGACATCACGTCCACGAGCACGTACTCGTGTGGCGTCTGCGGGCACGAACTCGACGACCAGGAGGGCGCGAAGCAGACGTACCTCTACGGTTGAGTGCGGATGCCGTCGTCG
>Ga0207756_100607_pt1 | contig 10226 bp, 10 predicted proteins | sample A23M1SouthBayCA_FD_187748 | JGI IMG/M metagenome (GOLD analysis project Ga0207756, IMG submission 187748) | Aerobic enrichment media microbial communities from Eden Landing Ponds, California, USA - A23 M1 (3) (SPAdes) | ecosystem: Environmental > Aquatic > Marine > Unclassified | place...
CGTCCAGTCCGCCCCGCTCATGTCGAACGTCTCGGTTCCCCACTCCGGGTGGACCTTCGCGGCGTCGACCGGCGCGTCCGGGTCGAGCAGTCCCTCCGCGTCGAGGTGCGCGAGGACGTCCCGGCGCGCACGCTCCACGAGGTCCTCGTCGTGGAACCCCCGAACGAACAGGTACCCGTCCTCCGCCAGGCGCTCGCGGAGCGTCGCGACGTCGTCCAGACAGTCGCTGCTGTCCCGGAGCGCGACCAGCTCGTCCCCGCCGAACTCGAACTCGCGCTCGCCGATCTGAACGGTCGTCATCACCACCAGCTACACCACCACAACACAAAGCCCCCGTCGCGCGAGTACGAGACGTGTGAACGACGGCACGAACGAACGACGTCGAACGGCCGACACCCCGCTTCATCGATCTGCCGCCGAGAATCGGTTCCACAAACACCATTCCTCCGGTAAAATTCTATATCGAGTCTAAGATTCATCTATGGGCCTGTGACACTCTCCAACTATCCATTTAGGCCCACTAGATTGATTTATGTGGTGCTATATTGGTTGCGTATCGATGCGGCAATCAGAACTCGATGCGAACGCTCCCGGCGAGCTCATCTCGTACGGCCGGAAGCCCTACTACAAGCCTGACCCGCTCCCACCGTCCCGAGACCTCGAGCTCGGGGACGACTTCTACCAGACACTTTCGGACGCGACGTTCTGGCTCGGGAAGCTCAGTGGTGTGAGTCTCGAACTCGACTTTCCACCAGTACTTTACACGTCACTCCTTCGGAAGGAAGCGATGGAATCCGCTGAAATCGAAGGCGCTGACGTCGATTACGACGCGCTCTACAGCCTCGAAACGCGCTCGTTTGACGCCGACGAAGACGAGATCAACGTCGAATCCACGACGGGTCAAACCAAGGACACACAGGAAGTCCTCAACTACGAAGCCGCTATCGAGGATGGGATCGAGGCACTCGACAGAGGCGAGGACCTGACCGTCGAGCGACTGCACGGATTCCACGAGACGCTCCTCACCGGCGTTCCGGACGACCGCGTCGATACCGACACCATCGGCGCATACAAGACGAAACCGAACCACATCGGTGACTTCCTCCCACCCGCTCCAGACAAGGTTGACGGCTTGATGGATGCACTGTTCACCTACTACAGAACCGGGGGCAGCTATCACCCGCTCGTCGACATCGCACTCTTCCACTACCAGTTCGAGACCATCCACCCGTACGGCGACGGGAACGGCCGTCTCGGTCGTCTCCTCATCACGCTCCAGCTGTACGACGCTGGCTATCTCGAACGGCCGAACCTCTATCTCAGCGAGTACTTCAATCGGAACAAGCCGACGTACGTCGACCGGCTGGAGGCAGTTCGATTCGACGGCAGTTGGGAACCCTGGCTCTCGTTTTTCATCGAGGGCATCGCTCGACAGGCCCACGAATCCGTAGACCGAACACTTTCGCTGGCGCGCCTCAAGCGCCAGTACGACGCCGAGTACGGTGGAAAGTCGTACACGAAGAACCAACTCGCGTTGAAACTCTTCGAACGACCCTACATCACGAGTAAGACTGTACAACGGCTCTTCGACGTCGGGCAACCGACGGCATCGCGGGTGATCAACGAACTCGTCGACGAAGGCGTTCTCGAGGAAGTTACCGGGAAGGGCCGCAACAGGGAGTATCGTGCCCGCGAGATATTCGAGATCCTCGAACAACCACCGCAGACCTACTGACTGCGCTAACGGGCCGGGCGTGCACAAAACACATATTTACGACCTCCAACTTGGCGTTATGGACGTTACAAGAAGGCGAACAGTAGCGGTCTCGGCTGGTGGCTTCGTCTTGCTGTCGGGGTGTTCGACTAGCTCAGATCAATCCCAGGTTATTCTAGATAATAATACCGAAGCCACCATATCTGGCAGCGTTGAATTCATCGATCCCTCGGACTCTTCGACAGTACTGTCTGAGTCCTTTGAAATCTCATCGGAAGAGCGGGTGGAGTACGACATTTCGGTTTCCGGATCAAGTCTCCAAACGACGGTACAATCTGATGGGCTGACGGAATCATGGGAATGGGAGATCGCTCCGGAGCGCCCGATCCATCTTTCTATTGATATAAACAAGGAGTCGATCGAGTACGGCGCATCAATTGACTAGATTGATATAAATAAGGAATCCCGCCATCAACCAACGCAGTTCTGCTGAAGTTGAATTTCGAGACATTTCCTTTCGAATGAGTGCAAGGTAGGACTGCGAAACCATCTTTTTCCGCCTCGGGTTCCCTCGCTCACTCCGTTCGCTACGGGAACCACTCGGCGCAAAAACATGGGTGAAAAAGGCCGGACGACTCGCTCCCTGCGGTCGCTCGCGTCCGGTGAACCGCCTCGCTCGCGGTCGCTCGCTCGGCGGACGCAAGGGCGGTAAGTCGTTCACCTGTATCTATCAATCCAGGCGTTTAGCACTCACTCGAAGAAGCAGACGCAGGAGGCGTTGAAGCACTCCTCGTTGCGGATGGTTGCGCCGCGTTCGACGACGCGGTCCAGTACTTCGCGGGGTGGGTGTTCGGTGACGTTGCCGGCGACGAGGTCGGGGCGGTCGAAGCACGGCTGGACGCGGCCGTCGTGGTAGAGGACGAACCGGCTCTCGCCCATCACGCAGCGTTCCTCGGGGATGCCCCCGTTCAGAAGGCTGTCGGCCATGATCTCGAGGTTGCGCTCGCAGTCGAACTCGGCGGCCCACGGTTCCAGCGCCTCCAGGAGTTCGTGGGTGTCGGCGTCGGGGAGGTCGGTGATGGCGAGGTCGCCGTCGTCGTGCGGCACGTACGCGGGCTGGAAGAACAGACCGTCGACGTCGAGCTCGAGGAGTCGATCGAAGATCTCGCCGACGTCCGCGTAGTTGTTCCGCGTGAGCACGCACGTGACGCGGACGTCGACGTCGCGCTCGACGAGGTCCTCGAGCGTGTCGATGACGGCGCCGAATCCGCCGCGCTGGCCGTCGTGTTGCTCGGCGTGGACGTGGTCGATGGACGTGTTCACTTGCGCGACGTGGTCCTCGAGGAGGTCGTACTGGTCCTCGCGGATCGGGACGAGGTTCGAGTTCACGACGGGGGTGGCGCCGCGGTCGTCGAGGTACCGGAGGATCTCCTCGATGTCGGGGTGGAGGAACGGTTCGCCGCCCGTGATGCTCGGGCGGTCCCCGAGTTGCTGCCAGCCGGACTCGTACACGGCTCTGACGACGTCGGGGTCGATGTACTCGGGCTGGAAGTCTGGGAACTCGTCCATCCGATCGGTGTAGTAGCAGTAGCTGCACCGGAGGTTGCACTCGGGCGTGACCTCGATGAGCGGCGAGAACTCGGTCACGTGAACGCGAGCACCTCCCCGCAGTCCGGGCATTGCTTGAGACTCGTGGCGGTACTGAGCGGGTGTGCGCCCCCGGCGTCGACGAGCTGGAACTCGGGGACGACCCGCGCCTGGCAGCGGTCGCACGTGAAGTCGTCGGACATGCGTCGATCGACGCGGACCGGCGTGTAAAGCCGCCAGTGCGGTCTACACCGCTCGTGGGGTGCGTCCACCGTCTTTTGACGTGGGTGTCGTCGGTCGGGGTATGTCCCAGTGGACGGGTAACGAGAGGGTCGACGAGGCGGTCGCACGAACGCTCGCGGGCGGGGCGCTGACTCGCGAGGAGTGTCTGGCGCTCCTGGACGAGCCGGTGGACGCGCTCACCGACGGCGCGGCCGTCGTCCGCGACGAGGTGGCCGGCGAGGGCGTGACGACGCGCGGGCTCGGCTACGTGACGCGGGGGATCTGCAGTCAGGACTGCGGGTTCTGCGCGTACTCCGCGCGCCACGACGCCGACGTCGAGCAACACGGCGTCATCGAGCGCGAGAAGCTCCGGGACGCCGCCAAGCGCGCCGAACGGAAGGGCGCCGAGCGATTCAATATCGTGTCGACGCGCCGCGGCGCGGACAGCGAACTCCGCACGGACGAGTGGCGGGAGGTCCTGGGCGCGATCGAGACGATCCGCGAGGAGACCGACCTCGAGGTCGACGCCTGCCTCGGATTCCTCGAACCGGACGAGGCCGAGCGCCTCGCCAGCGAGGGCGTCCAGCACTACGTGCACATGGTGGAGACGTCGCCGCGGTACTTCGAGGAGATCACGAGCACGCACACGTTCGACGAGCGCCGGCGGACGCTCGAAGTCGCGCGCGAGGCCGGCATCGACCTCATCTCCGGAATCATCGTCGGCATGGGCGAGACCGCCGTGGATCGCGTGGACGCGGCGCGCGAACTCCGCGAGGTCGGTATCGACGTGTTCTCGCTGAACGTCCTCTCGCCGGTCGCGGGCACGCCCGTCGCCGAGGAGGTCGGCACCACGCCCGACATCGCGCGCGAGGGCATCCTCCAGACGCTCGCGCTCGTCCGGTTCGTCCACCCCGAGATCCGCATCGACACGAACACCGCCCGCGCCCCCATCACGCGCGAGGAGTTCCTCGACGCCGGCGGGAACAGCATCCAGCTCGGGGACATGATTCACTACGGCGACTACCCCGTCAGCGAGACCTGAGGCGAGTTCGTCCAGTCGACCGGCGTCGCCGGGTCGCTGGCTCGCGTCGCGCTGGCCCACTGTATTAAGCCGCTGCGGTCGGAGCGTTCACGCAACGTCATGAGCGAGACGCCCGCGGTCGATCGAGTCGCGGACTCGTTGCGTGCGGCGTGGCAGCGTGCGAGCGCGGACGAACCGGACGTGTCGGCGGTGTTCGACCTCCAGGCGGCGTGCCGGGACGCGCTCGACGTCGCGCGCGCCGACCCGGAGGCCGCTGGCGTCCTCGCACCGCGGTTGCTCGACGTCCTGGCCATGTCCTGGCAGTCGGACGCGACCGCGACCGCGCTCTGGGGAGTCAGGCCCTCGCTGCGGAACGCGCGCGGGGCGGCGCTCGAAGCGGTACGATCGCTCGACGCCGGTGCGCTCGTCGACGCGCTCGCGGCTCCGGACGCCGACTGGTCCGTCGAGGCGGCCGTGGACGCGGTCCTGGCGGGGACGAGTGCGGACGACGACCCCGACGTGGTCCGGTGGACGCTCGACGTCCTGGAGTCGCTGGCGTGGGTCGCGCCACGCCGCGTCGGCGAGCGCGGGGCTGCCGTCGTCGACCGCGTCCTGGCGACGTTCGACGCCGACGCCGAACGCCGACTCCCGGTGTCGCTCCGCGTGCTGTTGCTGGTCACGCGCTCGACGGAATTCGTCCCGGACGCCGTCGAGGAGGTGCGGCCGCCGTTGCTCCGCGTGCTCCAGCAGGGCGACGTCCCGTCGCAACTGCTCGCGGCGACGATCGCGGACGGGCTCGATATCGACCTGCCGTCCTCGCTGTCCGAGTGGGCGACCACGGACGACCGGCACGTCGCGGACGTGCTCGCCGACCACGCACGGTGGTCACTGAGCGTCCTTCTGGAGGATCTGGCGGCCCTGGGGTACGCCGTCGCGGCCTTCAGACTCGGTCGGGGGGACGGGACGGTTGCCGTACCGATCCGACGCACCACGCACCGCGACCGCGGGAGCGTCGCGGAGACCCTGGGTGCGCAGTTCGTGCTCGACGCGTTCGACTTCGAGCCGATGGTCGAACGGGACGGCGACGCGTTCCTCCACATGGCGGCGCTCGTCGGGCACGCGGTCAGTCTCGACGACGTCCCCGACGACGACGCCCGGACGCTGTTCGCGCGACGCGTCCGAACGCAGGCCCGGCGCGGTCGATTCGCTGCAGCCGTTGCCCTCGGCGTGCTCGCGAAGCTCGATTACGACGCCGAGACCAGGGAGCCGATGCACGCTCGGCTCGAAGGCGTCGTGAACGACGAGGACGGCTACCTGCAGTCCGTCGCGGCCGACGCCCTCGGGGCCCTCGTCGCGACCGACACCGCGACGCCGCTGACTCCCCTGATCGAGGACGGCGAGGAGTTGACGCGACTCCACGCGGCGGGCGCGCTCGGGCTGATCGTCGCCGCGGCCGAAGACACCGATAGCGGCGGCTGCGAGGAGTTCGACGCCGGTATCGCGGCGCTCAGCGAACGCGTCGCGGCGAGGTACGACCCTCGCGTTCGAACGGCCAGTCGCGCCGGACTGGTCGGCGTCGAGGCGGAGGCACTCGGGTTCGCGCTCGCGGCCGGCGACCGCGACGCCGACGATGCAGTCACCGCACTCGATCGGGCGGTGTTCGCCGCGCCCGACGACTACCGCCAGCAGTACGCCGTGGCCGCCGGAATCGCACACGCGCTCGATGACGACGACCGGGGCGTCGCGGAACGGGTCGCGACGGCGATGCGGTCGTCGGTCGGCGCCAAACGGGAGCAGCTGGCGAAAACCCTCGGGTACGTCGTCCGCGAGACGGAGACGACCGTGACGACCGTGGAGGGGCCGGTGGTCGAACTGGTACTCGAACGGGCGACCTCCGCGGGCGAGTTGCCCGCGGACGGAGCGCGGTCGATCGAGGACGTCCAGGCGCGGACGACGGTCGTCGGCGAGGTGGTCGCGGACCGCTTGGCCACAGGGTCGGCGCTGATTCCACTCGCCGAAGCCGTCCATCGCTCCCGTGGGAAACGTCGGCGCCGTCGTTCGATGGTCCGCGACGCCGTGCTCGCGCGGGTGGACGACGACACGACCACGACGGCGGTCCTCGAGCGGTTCGTCGATCAGGGGAGTCGATACCGGGAGACCGCCGTCGGGTTGTTGCAGGTCGTCCAGCGGTACCGGGACGGCGACGTCGGCGCAAGCGGTGTCGACCGTCTCGTCGCACTCGCCCGGTACGGTCGGGACGACGCCGTCGTCGAGGCTGCGACGGAACTGCTCGAGACAGCGACGGCGAGAGGCCTCGCCGCGCCGGCGGCGCTCGAACCCGGGGAGCTGTCCGGCGATGCCGGACCGGCCGCTGCAGCGCGGGCGTTCGGGCGAGAACCCGTGGCGAAACGGACGGCGCTCCTCCGCGCGTACCGCGCCATCGGCGAGGACGACCCGGAGCGTGTCAGGGGATACGTCCCGATGCTGCAGGAGTTCGTCGCCAGCGGGGCGCCCGACCCCGACCAGCGCCTCGACGCGGTCGCCGTGCTCTCGATGGCGACCCGGACCGCGGCCGCTTCTGCGGGCTACCGAGGGGAGTCGTCGTCCGGCTAGCGGTGTGGTTTCGGCATGAGGTCATCGAACCGCTGGCCGTCCAGCCAGTCGCAGAGGGAGACGAGTTGCTCGGTCGCGGCCTCGAACAGACGCTCGCCTTTCTCGGGGGTGGCGTCGGTCTGGTCGCCGAGGACGCCGTTGGGGGTGTTGTCGACGGCGTCGTAGTACGTGCGGGCGCCGTTGACGACGGTGTCGTTGGTGGTGACGTCGACGACGCCGCCGTCTCGCGCGTCCGCCAGTCGGTCCTCGTGCACCAGGTCGGGGGCGAGGTGCTGGACGAGCGCGGTCTCTTTCGGGCCGCCGTGCGGGCCGGGGTGCTCGAAGAGGTCGTCGACGAGGTCTGGAATGGAGTCGTTCCACATCCACTCGATCGCGTAGAGCGCTTCGTCGTCGCGGAGGCGACGGCCGACCTCGCGGAGCGGGTCGACGTTGCTCCCGTGGGCGTTCACGTAGATCACGCGGTCGATGCCGTGCTCGGTGAGGTTGCGGGTGATCGACTCGACGTAGTCGCGGAACGCGGGGGCGTCCGCCCACATCGTGCCGTGGAACTGGCGGTGGTGCGTGCTGACGCCGACCGTGATGGGGGGCGTGCAGAGGTAGTCGGCGCGGTCGGCGGCCTCGCGGGCGAACGCCTCCGCGATCAGGTGGTCGGTGGACTCGGGGAGGTGCGGGCCGTGCTGTTCGGTGGACCCGACCGGCACGAGCGCGAGCGATTCGGTCTCGAAGTACGACGCCAGATCTGGCCACGCCTCGTCGCCCAGGTGCATACGCGAAGGACGCGCCAGCAACTGCTTCAACGCCGCCGGACGGGTACGGGTCGTGTACGCGCCCGTTCGCCACCTTACGGCCGGAGCGTCCACGGTCGAGTCGAGTGACGATGGATCCAGGGGACTTGCGGAAGGCGATTCCGGCGCTCGAGTCATCGACGTACCTGAACACTGGCGCGAGCGGGCCGACGCCGCGGAACGTCGTCGACGCTGCCACCGACGCGCTCCGCCAGCACGCCTACCGCGCGCCCGCCGAGGAGGGGCCGTACGCGTACGCCGAGCGCGTGTTCGACGCGGCGCGGGCGGCGGTCGCCGACCACCTGGGGACGGTGCCGGGGAACGTGGCGCTCACGCACAGCACGGGGGACGGGCTCGCGCGGGTCGCGGCGGCCGTTGACTGGCAGCCCGGCGACGTCGTCGTCCGCCTGGATCGCGAGCACGCCGCGAACGTCCTCCCGTGGGCGCGCCTCGAACGCGAGGCCGACGTCGAGGTTCGGGTGGTGGAGACGTTCGGGGGACGCGTCGACCACGAAGCGTTCGCGGACGCGGTCGCTGACGCCCGGCTGGTCGCGTTCAGTTCGGTCTGCTGGACGAACGGCGTCCGCCTCGACGTGCCCGAACTGACTGCCATCGCCCAGGCGGCGGGGGCGCGAGTGGTGGTGGACGCGGTGCAGTCGGTGGGCCAGCACGCGGTCGACGTCACCGAGTGGGGCGCCGACGCCGTGGTCGGCTCGGGCCACAAGTGGCTGCTCGCGGACTGGGGGAGCGGCTTCGTCTACGTCGACCCCGAGTTCGCCGAGGCGCTCCACCCCGCACACCTCGGGTACTTCGGCGTCGAGTACCCGCCCGAGGCCGACTACGACCTGAAGTCTGGCGCGCAGCGCTTCGAGGTCGGAACGCGGTCGCTGGCGCCGTACGCCGCCCTCACCGAGGCCATCGCGACCGTCGAAGCCGTCGGCGTCGACGCAATCGAGGCCGAAATCGAGCGCCTCACGAAGCGACTCAAGGCCGCAGTCCCCGTGGACACGCTGCATTCACCGCCGCCGTTCGAATCCGGGCTCGTCGCGCTAGACCTCACCGAACCCGAGGCGGCCGTCGACCGACTCGCCGCGAACGACGTCCACGTCAAGACCGTCCCCGGCCCCGACGGCCAACTCGTCCGCGTCTCGCTCCACGCGTTCAACACCACGCGCGACGTCGACCAGCTCCTCGCAGCAATCTGACCACCCACCGCGGACGTACCCTCGAAGGTTCGCCGACCGCGCGGGTGGGACCGCACCGACGCGGGTCGGTAGCGGCCCCGAACGGTTTTGTCCGTCTTCCCGGACGTCGAGGTATGGTCGACTACCTCGTCTCGGACCTCCACCTCGATCATCGGAACATCATCGAGTACTGCAGTCGCCCGTTCGACTCCGTCGCGGAGATGAACGACCAGCTCGTGTCGAACTGGCAGGCCGTCGTCGACCCCGACGACGTCGTGCTGTTCGGTGGCGACCTCACCGTCCGCGAGTCCGCGAGCGCGCTGCTCGACTGGCTCGAGACGCTCCCCGGCGAGATCGTGTTCGTCCTCGGCAACCACGACGGCGTCGTCCTCGAAGACCACGAGGGCGTGACGTTCGTGGAGCAGTACCGGTTCGAGTACCGCGACGTCCCCTTCCGCGTCGTCCACGACCCCGCCGACGGCCCGTCGAACCAGACCGGCTGGCTGCTCCACGGCCACCACCACAACAACCACCCCGAGCAGTACCCGCTGGTCGCACACGACACCAGGCGCGTGAACGTCTCCGTCGAACTGCTGGACTACCGCCCGCTCGCTGTGGACCGCCTCGTCGACTACCTCGCCTGCGGCGAACGCTTCCCGGACAAGGCCGCCGCCGAGCGCGCGCTTGACGCCCAAGACGAGGCGTAATCTGGATGGGGATTCCGACGCTTCACTGTCCGGAGTGCGGCGCGTCCGTCCCGTGTTACAGCCAAATCCCGGCCGACGTCGGCGACCCGTCCGCCGAAGAGATCGAGAAGACGTGCGGTGACTGCGGGCATCGGTTCACGGTCGCCGACGGCATGTAGCCCGCGGGACGCCAGGGCAGCTACATTCATGGTGGAGCGAGTCGTGGTTTCAATGCGGGCGAGACCGTTGGGCGTGGTGACTGGAGGCATCTGCATGGCGACGAAACGCGAGTTGCAGGACGGCTGCGTCGACGCGGCCGAACAGTTCCTCGAAACGTACGACGTCCAAGAGCGCCTCGCGGACTGGGAGGTGACCGACAATTTCCCGGTCGCCGCAATCGACGCGGGCGCCGAC
>Ga0207756_100608_pt1 | contig 10212 bp, 9 predicted proteins | sample A23M1SouthBayCA_FD_187748 | JGI IMG/M metagenome (GOLD analysis project Ga0207756, IMG submission 187748) | Aerobic enrichment media microbial communities from Eden Landing Ponds, California, USA - A23 M1 (3) (SPAdes) | ecosystem: Environmental > Aquatic > Marine > Unclassified | place...
CGGCCGGCCGGCCTCCTGGCCGCCGGCGTCCGTTCCCCCGGCGTCCTCGACGCCGAGTGGCTCGCCGGCCAGGAGCGCGGGCAGGTCCGACGGTTCGATCCGTCGCCCGACGTAGAAGGGGCCGAACTCCGCGAACTCGGCGGTCGAGGGATCGAACCGCATCTCGTAGAGGAGGTCCTTCACGTCAGTCAGGTCGTCGGCCCACAGCGTGACGCCCCACTCCCAGTCGTCGAGGCCGATGGAGCCGGTGATCATCTGCGTGACACTCCCGCCGTAGTCCCGGCCGATCTCGCCGTGGGCGTCCATGTGCTCGGCGCGTTCGTCGAAGGGCAGGTCGTACCAGTTCTGGGACGGGTCCCGGCGCTTGTCCATCGGGTAGAAGCAGACGTGCTCCCAGTCGGGGATCGTCGGGTAGAGCCGCGACCGCATGTACTTCGCCAGGCCGGAACTCTCGTCGAGTTCGCCCTCGAAGAACTCTCGGGCGCGCTCGGAGTAGCCGGAGGCCTCCGTCACGGAGACGTAGGAGGTGACCTGGTCGGTGTACCGGGCGAACTCGGTGCGCTCGAAGGCCCGCTCGACGGCGTCGAGGTGCGCCGTCGTCGGCCGGAGGTGGACGACGAGCAGGTCGGCCTTGTGGCCGAGCATCGAGTAGACCGCAGTGGCCCCCTCCTCGGCGTCCGCGACGGCGACGCGGTCCTCGAGGTGGGAGACGGCCGCCTCCCTGGCGCGCTCGCGGTCGCGCTCAGGAGCGTCCTCCCAGGCGTCCCAGTCGACGGTGCGGAAGTCGTGCAGGGCGTACCAGCCCTCCTCTGTCGGTGGCGGGTCGCGTCGCTCGGGCATTGGCGGCGGTTGGGACCGGGCGGTTAGGAAGCTTGCCTTTCGGTCAGCCCGCCAGGCGCGGACCGAACAGGCCCAGGAGGATGCCGCCGAGCATCAGCAGGCCGACCGAGACGGTGACCGTCTTGGTCAGGACTTGCTTGCGCGAGACGGGCAGGCGGGCGACGACGGACTCGGTCCCGGCCCGGAGGATGTGCCCGCCGTCGAGCGGGAAGGCCGGGATGAGGTTGAACTGCCCGACGATGACGTTGATCCAGGCCGTCCAGAACAGCACGTTCGCGACCACGAAGACCCCACCGGTGCCGAGGACGGCGAGCGGACCGGCCGCAGTGTAGAAGTTCGCGGCCACGCCGACGAAGCCCGCGAACCCGGTCGAGAACCCGAGGATCCCCAGGAACGGCATGAAGAGGAACAACAGCAGCCGGATGCCGAGGCTACCGGGTACGCCGGTCTCGTGGTCCGCGTCGCCACCGAGCAGTTCGAGGAAGTAGCCCGCTGGGTACGCGTCGACGCCGATTTCGCTGAAGGTGAGCCCGGTCGTGCCGGCCTGGCTGAGCCGGGCGCCGAGCCGCTCGCCCGGACTCCCCCCGTCCGCGCCGAGCGGGACCGCGAAGGTCCGCCGCTCCTGCCCATCGTAGGCGACGACGTCGACCGTCTCGCCCGGGCCGACCTCGCTGATGGCCGAGGCCAGTTCGCCGCTCGTCACGATGCGCCGGCCGGCGACCGAGGTCACGACGAGCGACTCGTCGGCAGGGGCATTCTCACCTGCCAGCGCGCCACCCTCCTGGACCTGCACGAGCGCGCCAGTCGGGATGGTGACCGGGCCCGCCGACGTCGAGAGTCGCGCAATCGGGCGGTCACGGACCGCCTCCCGGAAGCTCTCGGCCGTATGGACGGCGGTCCCGTTGACGGCGGTCACCGTGGTGTTGATGTCGATGGGCGACCCGGCGGGTGCGCCGCTCACGACGAGCCGCCGTTCGAGACTCACCTCGCGTCCGTCACTGAGACCGACGGAGAGATTCCGAGCGTCAGTTTCCGAGAGCGCCGGGCCCCAGTCCTCGGGCCCGCCGATGGCGGTCCCGCCGACCGACGTGATGACGTCGCCAGTCTCGATGCCGGCCTGGTCGGCGGGTCCGCCCGCCATCGTCCCGCCGACGGGATAGCCGTCCGCGACGGCGACCGAGCCGGCGACGGGGCCGAACAGGAGCAAGATTGCCAGGGCGCCGATGGCGAAGTTGTTGGTGACGCCCGCGGTGAACATCCGGACCTGCGCCCCGCGGTCCGCCTCAGCGCGGCTCTCCTCGTCGGGTTCGACGAAGGCGCCGACGGGGATCACCGTCAGGAAGGCAAGTCCCATCGATTCGATGTCGATGTCCTCGACGCGACAGAGCAGGCCGTGACCCCCCTCGTGGACGATCAGCCCGACGGCCAGGCCGACGACGACGTAGGGCGTCACGGAGAGCGGGATGAACTCGTTGACGCCCGGAATCACGAGGACGTTGCGCGGCTGGTTCGCCGCGGTCGGCTCGGCCTCCAGGCTCGCCAGCCCAGAGAAGAGGATCAGCAGGAACGACATGGCCATGACGACGAGGCCGACGCCGACGCCGACGTTCGCGTAGGCCCGCCAGAATCGCTTGGGGCTGGCGAGGCGGTTCAGGAACTCTCGCCCCCGCTTCGTGTGCAGCGTCGTGATCGGTCCGGAGACGCGGACCGAGTCCGGCAGCAGGCCCCTGGCCTTGAGTCCCATCGCGACGACCGTGTAGACGAGGAGACCGACGAGCACCCACGTCAGGGGCTGGACCATTATCCTGACGGAGGCCGCTGACCCGGAAATGGGTTTGGATACGTCGCGGATGCTGCCGGTGGATCGTCGGTCCCGGCGGGCTCGCTACCGCTCGCGACGGAGCCGCGCGACGACGAAGTCCCGGTCGAGCTTGCCGAGGAACGTCCCCAGCTGTGGCCCCTCGTCGTCGTCGAAGAAGAGGCGGTAACCCGTGGCGAAGAAGTCGCCGACCGGCACGTCGTGGCGCTTTGCCACCTCGTAGATCTCGCCCTGGATGGCCTCACCGTCCGGCGGCTCCTCGGCACCCTCGCCGGCGACGAAGGCGGCGAGTTCGTCCAGCGCGGCCGCGGTGTCGGCGTCGAGGTCGACGGCTGGCTGCTCGGCGCGCTGGAGTTCGTAGTTGAACTCGTTGTCGGTCCGGCGGGCCCACCGGCGGGCACGCTCGACGCGGGCGAGTGCCTCCTCGACGGCCCACGGCGGGGCGTCCTCGGGGACGTGCCCCTCCTTCCGGGCGATCTCCTCGCGCAGGGCTGGGTCGTCGGTCATCCCGAGGACGGCCGCGAAGGTGTAGGGAATCCGGACGCGCTCTGGCCGGACCTCGTCGACCAGCATGGGGTAGACGCGCTCGGCGAACGCCCGCTCGTCGCTAGCGGTCCCGTCGTCGGCGGTGCCGAGCGCGACGCGTTCCAGGCGATCGAACTCGTCGACGAGGCGGTCGATGGCGGCGACGCTGAAGTCCCGCTGCTTGAGGGGCTCCTTCGCGAAGAAGTACCGGAGCACTGCCGGCTCGACCAGTTCCAGCAGTTCGGCAACGGTGACGACGTTGCCCGCGGACGACGAGAGGGCCTCGCCCTCCAGGGTGAACCACTCGTAGACCATCGGCACGGGCGGCTCGATTTCGAAGATCTCGCGGGCGATCTCGACGCCGCTCGGCCAGGACCCCTCGGCGTGGTCCTTGCCGAAGGGCTCGAAGTCGACGTCGAGGACCCGCCACTGGGCGGGCCACTCGAAGCGCCAGGGGAGTTTCCCCTCCCGGAACGTGGCGGTCCCCTCGTGGCCACAGCCCTCGATGGTGTCGCCGTCGGCCTCGCTGTCGGTGCAGACGTAGTCGACGGTCTCCGCGTCGAGGTCGACGCCGGTGATTGTCTCCGTCAGGCGGCCACACTCCCTACAGACGGCGAAGAAGGGCACGTAGTCCTGGTCGACCTTGTCCTGGTAGTGGCCGAGAACCTCGCGGGCGCGATCCGCCCGGGTGAGGACGGTGCGGACGGCGTCGTCGAAGTCGCCCGACTCGTACAGGTCGGTGTTCGAGACGACGTCGAGTTCGACCCCGAGGTCGGCCGCCGCGTCGGCCAGCAGCGTCGTGAAGTGGGCGCCGTAGGACTCACAGCAGCCGAAGGGGTCGGGGACGTCGGTGTAGGGCTTCCCGAGGTTGCGCCCGAGCGCGCCGGCGTCGACCTCGCCCAGGCCGACGATGTCCGCGTCGAGGTCGGCCAGTTGCCGGGGGACGGCCCGCAGCCGGTCGCGGTCGTCGGCGGTGAAGACCTGCCGGACCGCGTACCCGCGATCGCGGATGGCCTCGGCGACGTAGTGACACCGGAGGATCTCGTTCGCGTGCCCGAGGTGGGGGACGCCGGATGGCGAGACGCCCCCCTTGACGACGACGGGTTCGTCGGGGTCGCGCCCGTCGACGACGGCCGCCGCAGCGTCGGCCCAGAAGGCGTGGTCTGGACTGCTCGCTACCTCGTAAGGATCGGGGAGGTCGTCGGCTGCCATGACCTCAGTCACCGGCGGGGACGATCTCGGTCCCCTCGTGTTCGCCCTCGACTGCGCGTGCGACCCGTTCAGGCTCGGTCCCGTCGAGGACGATCGCGCGGAGCCCGGACCGCTGGATCAGTTTCGCCGCCAGCAGGTCGACGGGGGCGTTGCTCCCGGCGTTCATCTCCAGGTCGGCCACGACGTCGACGAGTTCGCCGGCCGTCAGGGAGTCGAACCGCGTCGCGCCGTCCTCGACGTTCGGGTCCGCGTCGTAGACGCCGTCGACGCTCGTCGCGTAGACCAGCAGGTCGGCGTCGACGTACTCCGCGAAGGCGGCGCTGACGGCGTCGGTCGTCTGGCCGGCGACGGTTCCGCCGAGTACCGGCACGTCCCCGCGGCGCATCGCCTCGTGGCCGGACTCGTAGCTCTTCGAGGGGACCGACTCCGACCGGTCGTCCAGCGCCGCGATCAGCAGTCGAGCGTTCAACCGCGTGACGGCGATGCCGAGCTGGTCGAGTTCGATTTCGTTGGCGCCGAGGTCGCGGGCGGTCGTGATGTAGTCGCGGGCGACGGTCCCGCCACCGACCACGACCCCCACGGTGTGACCGGCCCGTTCCAGTTGTCCGACCACGTCCGCGAACGCGTCGACCCGCGCCGGGTCGAGGTCCGGCGCGAGGACGCTTCCGCCGATAGAAACGACGACCTTCATTTGGTCGGTGTAACCCCAACGCCGACATAAGGGTTGTCACAGGCGAGCGTCCCCGGAGCCACCGCCAGCCCGGTTTCGCCCCTTGGACCGCCGTCGGACGCCCGTCCGCCCGTCGCGTGACGCTTACAATTTCCCGGCAACACGGTCCGCATTTTTGGCGGAACTGGTCGCTATCGCCGGACGAAATCGGGCGCGTTTCCGGTGTACCTGTCACCTCCCATTTGCGGCCTCAACAGACTCGATAAAACGTCTAAGGAATTCTCGAACCGTCGTAAAAGGTGCGAAATATCCCGATTCGCGCTGAAAGCGATCGAAGCAACTCAAAGGTTCATCCCTTTATATACTCCTCCGGGGGGAAGGAAGAAGCGAGGCAACACATGAGCGCCACCACACAGCCCTCCGGTGACGACCGCTCGAAGGAAGAACGCCTGCAGGCCTTCCTCAAGCGGAAGGCCCAGGACGGCGAGATGTACTTCAAGAGCAAGTTCATCGCGGACGAGGTCGGCCTCTCGCCAAAGGAGATCGGCGCCCTGATGGTCAAACTGAAGGAGTCCGCCTCGGAGATCGAAGTCGAGAAGTGGTCGTACACGAGCGCGACCACCTGGCGCGTCGAATCCGCCTGACGGAGTCAACGCTCCCCTGCGGGACCGTCCGTTCGGACGACCGCGACGCCCCCTTGGTTCCCCCCGGCCCGGCCATCTTGACTCGGCCGGTTCGTCTCCAGTCACGGAGCGACGCGGCCCGTCCGGTCGCCGTCCCTGCATTTAAACGAGAGCGAGCCTTACCTGGCCCCAATGGGCGGCAGCGACGAGCCTGTAGACCGGCCGGACCCGCGGGACCTCTCGGCCGTGTTCGACGTGAGCGAGGTCCGAACCGACGGCGACACCGTCCTCTACGTCGGCCGGCCACGCGCCGATCGGGAGACCCTGGAGCGACGCCTCTGGCCGCTGTTCAGCCAGCGCGGCTTCGAGTTCACGCTCGAACGACGGACCAGTCTGGCAGACGGCCTCCCGCTCGGTCCCGACGAGTTCGTGCTGGTCGCGAAACCGCAGTCGACCGGCGAGGGGGGCGTCCCCTGGCGGAACGTCGTCCTGTTCGTCGCGACAGTGCTGTCGACGCTGTTCGCGGGCGCGTTCTTCTGGTATCGCGTCCCCGTCTTCGAGGATCCGCTGGGGATGCTCGTCGCCTGGCCGTTCACGCTGGCGATCATGGGCGTGCTGGGAATCCACGAACTCGGTCACTGGATGCTCTCGCGGTACCACGACGTGGACGCATCGCTACCCTACTTCATTCCCATCCCGACCTACATCGGCACGATGGGGGCGGTCATCCGCATGCGGGGACGCATTCCGGACCGGAAGGCGCTGTTCGACATCGGTGCCGCCGGGCCCCTGGCCGGCCTCGTCGCAACGGTCGTCGTCACCGCCATCGGCCTCCAGCTCGAACCGCTTCCCCAGCAGGTGGCGGGGGCCGCGAGCGCCGGCGGGGAGGGTGCCCGCATCGTCTTCAACAACCCGCCGTTGCTGGAGCTCATCGCGCACCTGACGGGAACCGCGGCGCGTCTCGACTCCGGGACGGTCCACCCCGTGGTGTTCGCGGGCTGGGTCGGTATGTTCGTCACCGTCCTGAACCTCCTGCCGGTGGGTCAGCTCGACGGTGGGCACATCCTCCGGGCACTCCTCGGGAAGCGCCAGGCGACCGTCGCCGCGGCCGTCCCTGGCGCGCTGTTTGCGCTCGCCGCCTACCTGCTGTTCGTCCGCGACGGCTTCGACTCCGTGGGCATCTGGGCGATGTGGGGCGTTTTCGCCACGGTGCTGGCCGTCGCCGGCCCGGCGACGCCCATCCGCGACGAGCCACTCGGTCGCGGCCGCCTCGCGCTGGGAATCCTCACGTTCGTCCTCGGGGCGCTGTGTTTCTGGCCGATCCCCGTCGAAGTCGTGACGGCGTGATCAGCCGTGGTCGTACCCGCGGTCGGGGAGCTCCTCGCCGTCGAGCGTCACGCCCGTCTCGGTCGCGGTCCCGATCCGGGTGAGCGACGTTGGGATCGCGTCACGGACCGTCGCGACCGCGTCCGCGGGGAGGGTACAGACCAGTTCGAAGTCCTCGCCGACGGTGGTGCCGAGCGCCAGCGCCTCGGCCTCGGTCGCTGCGACCTCGTTGACGGCCTCATCGATCGGTAGCGGTGTCTCGACGGCGAACCCACAGCCGCTGGCGGCCGCGAGCTGGTGGAGCGACCGCGCGAGGCCGTCGCTGGAGTCGATCATGGCCGTCGCGTGCGCCGCCAGCGCCCGCCCGGCCGCGATGCGCGGGGTGAACCGAAACAGGCCGTTTGCCCGCTCCGTTTCGCCGGCCTCGAACAGCCGGAGGGCCGCCGCGGTCCGCCCGAGTGTCCCCGTGACGCAGACCGCGTCGCTCGGCCGCGCGCCGGCCCGCGTGACCGGATCGTCGGTGCGACCGACGACTGCCGTCGCGACGGTGAACTCCTCGTGGCGATCCAGGTCCCCGCCCACGTACTCGGCGTCGACCGCCTCGCAGACCTTCCGGCCCCCCTCGACGAATGCCCCGATCTCGTCCGCGTCGAAGGTCGGCGCGCCGTAGGCCGCGACGGCGGCGACGGCCTCGCCGCCCATGGCCGCGACGTCCGAGAGCGAGGCGCCCACCGCTCGCCACCCGGCGGTCCGGCGCGTCGTGCCGTCGGGGAAGTCGGTCCGCTCGTGGAGCATGTCCGTGGTCAGGAGGAGGCCGTCGACGACGGCGGCGTCGTCCCCGGCGCCGGGGAGCGCGTCGCCGAGCCGGGCGAGAGCGGTCCGCTCGTCCATGGCACGCCTTTGCGCCCCGCCGTAAAAACGTCGGCCTTCCGGAGGCTTCAAGCACGGGACGGTATTCGCCACCACCATGAACGGCGACCGGCTCACGACGATCGTCGGCTTCGCGGCGGCGATCCTCGTGATGCTGGTCATCGTCTGGTTCATCGGCATCCAGGACGTCGTCGACGCGCTGGGGCGGGCGGACCCGGCGATGCTCGTCCTCGTCGTCGTCGCGGCGGCCGTCTGGCTGTCGGCCTGGGGGCTCTCGCTGTGGACCGTCCTCCGGGCCGTCGGCGCCCCCATCCCACCCCACCGGGCCATCTTCACCTTCACCGCCGCCGTCTTCTCGAACAACGTCACGCCTTTCGGCCAGGCCGGGGGCGAACCCGTCAGCGCCCTCCTGATCGCCTCGACTGCCGACGCCGATTACGAGACGGGCCTGGCCGCCATCGCCAGCGTCGACACGCTCCACTTCGTCCCGTCCATCGGCCTCGCGACAGTGGGCTTTGGCTACCTGGCCCTGTCGGCCATCAGGCTGACGCGCAACGTCCTCGTGGCCGTCCTCGCCGCGGCGGGCCTCGCACTGATCGTCCCCCTCGTCGCCTACGTAGGCTGGCGAAACCGGGTGCGCATCGAGCGCTGGGTCCTGCGCGTCATCGCGCCGGTCGCGATCAGGGTCGGTCGGGTCGTCCCACGGGTCTCCCCACCGGACCCAGCCGGCATCGAGCGTCGCATCGAAGGCTTCTTCGAGACCGTCGACCGCGTGGCACAGGACCGGCGGGCACTCCTCACCGCGATGTCCTTCTCGACGCTCGGCTGGCTCTCGCTGTCGGCCGCGCTGTGGTTCTCCCTGCACTCCCTGGGCGCCTCGCCGTCGTTCGCGGCGGCCCTGTTCGTCGTCCCGGTCGGTTCCATCGCCGGCGTCACGCCCTTGCCGGGCGGCCTCGGTGGCCTCGACGCCGCGTTCATCGCCTTGCTCGTCCCCACGGCGCAGGTGTCGGCGACCGTCGCGACGGCGGCCGTGTTGATCCACCGCGCCGGCACGTACTGGCTCCCGACGCTGTTCGGCGGGGGCGCGGCGGCCGTCATCGGGGCACAGAGTCGGCGGCGCTAAACGACGGCCTTAACTGACGGCACCGGGAACGGAGTGTCAATGACGACGCTCTACGACGTGCCCGCCGAGGACCTCATCGAGGCGGTCGCGGAGACGCTGTCCGAGGAATCGGCGGTCGAGCAACCCGACTGGGCGGTCGTGACCAAGACCGGCCACGACCGCGAACTGCCGCCCGAACAGGACGACTTCTGGCAGCGCCGCGCCGGCAGCCTCCTCCGGAAGGTCGCCGTCAACGGCCCCGTCGGCGTCGGCAGTCTCCGCACCGAATACGGCGGCGCGACGCAGGGTTCGACGCGCTACCGCGTCCGACCCCGCACCAGCGCCGACGGCTCCGGGAACATCATCCGGACGATCCTCCAGCAACTCGAGGAGGCCGGCTACGTCGACACGGCCGAGGGCGAGGGCCGCGTCATCACGAGCGAGGGCCACTCGCTGCTGGACGAGACGGCAGAGGCCGTCCTCGAGGACCTCGACGACCCCGCGCTCGAGCGGTACGCCTGAGGCTTCGCTCGTTCTCCCGGTCCCCGCTTACACCGCCAGTTCCACGTCCGCCAGCGCGTTCTCGCTCTCGGCATAGGTCGTTTCGACGTAGGAGACGATGTTCTCGCTCTCTGCCATCGTGACGCCGAACGTCTCGTCGACGAGGACGGGCACGCCGCGCTGGCCCGAGACGCGCCTGACCTCGTCGCGGTCGGAGTGCATCGCCTCGACCCAGACGGTCTCGTAGTCGAGGTCGAGCGCGTCGAGGGCGTCGGCGGCGTACTCGCAGTAGGGACAGCCATCGAGCTGGTAGAGCGTGCGGGACATACTGGAACGAGGGGCTGGCATCCCTTGGGCCTTGCCGGGAAGCCGCCCGTCCGTAATGATTTTCCCGCCGACTGGCTAATAGCGGGGTATGAGTGGCGACCCCAGCGACGAGGAACTCCAGAAACTCCGCGAGGAGAAGATGGAGCAGATCAAAGAGGAACAGGGCGGGGCCGACGAGGAAGCCATGGAGGCCCAGCGCCAGCAGGCCGAGGCCCAGAAGAAGGCCGTCCTCCGCAAGCACCTGACCGACGACGCGCGCAAGCGCCTGAATACCGTCAAGATGTCAAAGCCCGAGGTCGGCGAGAAGGTCGAGCAACAGCTCGTCGCCCTGGCCCAGAGCGGCCGCGTGCAGGGCAAGATCGACGACGAGAAGATGAAACAGCTCCTCTCGGAGCTG
>Ga0207756_100609_pt1 | contig 10189 bp, 8 predicted proteins | sample A23M1SouthBayCA_FD_187748 | JGI IMG/M metagenome (GOLD analysis project Ga0207756, IMG submission 187748) | Aerobic enrichment media microbial communities from Eden Landing Ponds, California, USA - A23 M1 (3) (SPAdes) | ecosystem: Environmental > Aquatic > Marine > Unclassified | place...
CGCGTCGTCCCGCCGTACGCGATGGGGATGTCCTCCAGCTCGTCGGGGTCGTAGGCGGGCACGTACGACCGGTCGATCCACACCTCGTGGACCGGCACGTCGAGGGCGTCGGCGAGGAGCCGCTCCAGCCGGTCGTCGCTCTCGGTGAGCCACGCCGTGAACTCGTCGAGCGCGGGGGCGCGTCCCTCGTCACCGTCGCGGTCACCGGCCACGTCGCTGCCGATCCGGTCCGCCAGCGCGATCCGGTGTTTCCAGCAGGTGGCCGGGAAGCGCCGCCCGCGGAAGCGGTCGTACATCGACGCGAGCGTCGAGTCGGGGTTCTCGCGGGCGGCGGCTTTGAGGCGTTCGAGCACGGCGTTGTCGTCGAGCTCGCGGTCGAGGATTCCGTCCACCGTCACGGGGCTCTCGCCCGTTTCGGTCGCGTACTCGCCGAGCATCGCCTGCAGGAGCCGGTTGGCGTACACCGACTTGTGGTGCTGGGTGACCCACATGTACAGCGCGATCCGCCCTTCGAGGTAGTTGCCGATGGTCGACAGCGCCTTCTCCGAGAGCGCCAGCCCCTCCTCCGGGTGGGCGGTGTAGGCGTCGACCATGCGCTCGACGTCGAAACTCAACACGCCCGCGCCGGTCATCTCGTTGTCCCGGGTGATGTAGTCGAGTCGGTCCACGTCGATGGGGGAGTGGAGCAGCTGCGCGCCGACCCCGTACTGCCACGGCTCGCCGCGCTCGTACGCGAGGCTGTAGCCGAGCACGTACGCGCACACCTCGAAGGGGTCCACGTCGAACGCGCGGAGCGCGTCGCCGTACTCCTCGACGATTATCACGCAGCCGAGCAGCTCGTGCGGATTCGCCGAACGGAGCGGGGCGCCGCCGACGCCGGCCCGATCGAAGGCGTCAACCAGGCCGGTCTCCGCGACGCGCTCCCGGAGGACGCCCTCGTCGAGGAGCCCCTCTGAGAGGTGCGAGAAGGGCGGGTGCCCCACGTCGTGGAGCAGACAGGCGCACTCGAGCGTGCGTTGGATCTCCTCCAGCTCGTCGGTCGTCGCGTCCCGCGCGAAGTACGACTGCCGGCGGAGGTTCTCGAAGACGGTCCGGCCGAGATGGTAGACGCCGAGCGAGTGCTCGAACCGGGTGTGGTTCGCGCCCGGGTACACGAGGTGCGTCGCCGAGAGCTGGCGGACGTACCGCAGCCGCTGGAACGGTCGAGTGTCGACGACGCCCTCGACGAGCGCGTCCGGCAGCTCGACGTAGCCGTGGACGGGGTCTTTGATCTGGGTGGTGGGCATCGCTCGTGGACACGACACCGCCCCGCGACCTGCCTCTTTCGGTCCACCTCCGGCCGCCGGGTCCGTTCGAATTCCGCTTCCTCCCGGAACGTCCCGATTCCGTCCTTATAAGTAGCGAGCGCGGCGATCCTCACGCATGGTATCGGACGCCGCGGACGAACCCGGTTCCCCGCTCGTCGACCGGTGGACCGCACTCGACCGGGGCTGGCAGGCGCTCGCGCTCGGGCTGGGAGTCGTCGCCGTCCACGCCGCGGCACAGGCCGCGGGCGTCTTCTGATGAGCGCCGTCGCCGCCGCACGGCCCTACCTCCCCGGCCTCGGGCTGCTGGCCGTCGGCGCGCTCCTCTCGCACCTCGTCGCCGGCGCGGTCGACGGGCTCCAGCCCCTCGTCGTCGCCGTCGCGATCGGCGCGCTCGTCGGCAACACGGTCGGGACGCCCGACGCGGCGGAGCCGGGGGTCGGCGTCGACAAGCTGTTCTTGGAGACGGGGATCGTCCTGCTGGGCGCGGCGGTCGTCGTCGAGGAGTTCCTCGCCGCGGGACCGACCGTGCTCGGTCTCGTCGTCGCGACGGTCGCCGGCGGGCTCCTGCTGGCGGAGGGGATCGCCCGGGGTCTGTTCCGGCTCGACGGGACGACGCCCTCGCTGCTGGCCGCGGGCGCGAGCGTCTGCGGGGTCTCTGCGGTCGTCGCGATCGGACGCGTGCTCGACTCGCGCGGGTCGGCGATCACGTTCGCGGCGGCGACCGTCCTCCTGTTCGACGCCGTCACGCTCGTCGCGTTCCCGGTCGCCGGCGAGTGGCTCGGGCTCACCGGTCGGCAGTTCGGCGTCTGGGCCGGCGTGAGCATGTTCTCGACCGGCCCCGTCGCGGCCGCGGGGTTCGCGCACTCCCCGGAGGCGGGCCAGTGGGCGACCGTGACGAAGCTCGCGCGCAACTCCCTGCTGGGCGGCGTCGCGGTCGCCTACTCGCTCGCGTACACCGCCCGGTCGGCGACCGACCCCGGCGTGCGCCGGCTGTGGGCGGAGTTCCCGAAGTTCCTGCTCGGCTTCCTCGCGGTCGCCGCGGTCGCGAACAGCGGGCTCCTCTCGCCGGCCGCGCTGGCGTCGATCGGGCGCGTCTCGGACGCGCTGTTCACGCTGGCGTTCGTCGGTCTCGGGCTCTCGATTCGGCTCCGGGAGATGCGCGAGGTCGGCGGCGCCGCTGTCGGCGCGGTCCTCGTCCACCTGCTCGTCGTGAGCGCGCTCGCGCTGGCGGCGGTGCGGTGGCTGCTGTGAGCGAGGCGCGGAAGCCGCCGACCGCGTTCACTCCTTATAAGTAGCGAGCGGGCGCACTCCGGGTATGAGCACCATCGGTTTCATCGGCGGCAGTGGCATCTACGAGGCGCTCCCCCTCAACGACGTTCGCGAGGTCGAGTACGACACGCCCTACGGCGAGCCCAGCGACGCGATCACGATCGGCGAGTTCGCGGACACCGGGACGGAGGTCGCGTTCCTCCCGCGTCACGGCTCCGAGCACGGCGTCTCGCCCACCGACCTCCCGTACCGCGCGAACATGTACGCGCTGAAGCAGGCGGGCGTCACCCACGTCTTCGCCTCGAACGCGGTCGGCAGTCTGAAGGAGGATCTGGAGCCCGGCACGCTCGTCGTCCCCGACCAGATCTACGACCGGACGAAGCACCGCGACCTCTCCTTCTACGGCGACGGCGTCGTCGTCCACCAGCCGTTCGCGGACCCCTATAGCCCCGAACTGGTCGACCATCTCACCGAGGCCGCCGAATCCGCTTCACCCGCGGACACGAACGTCGTCAAGGGCGGCACCTACGTCTGCATCGAGGGACCGCAGTACTCGACGCGCGCCGAGTCGGAGTTCTACAAGTCGCAGGGGTGGGATCTGGTCGGCATGACCGCGATCCCGGAGGCGAAACTCGCCCGCGAGGCCGAGATCGCGTACGCGACTATCGCCGGCGTCACCGACTACGACGTCTGGAAGGAAGACAGCGAGGTGACGCTCGAAGAGGTGCTGGAGAACGCCGAGCGGAACCAGAAAGCGATCAAGGCCGCCGTCGAAGAGGCCGTCCGGTCGCTCCCCGACGATCTGGAGTGCGAGGCGCACACCTCGCTCGAAGGCACCGTCAACACGCCGACCGAGGCGATCCCGGAAGAGACGAAAGAGCGCGTCGAGCCGCTGCTGGGCGACTACCTGTAAGCGGTTCTGCCCTCGACCCGCGTACGGACCGGATCAGTCCGCGATCGCTTCCGACTCCCCGGTCATCGCCGACGGGTCCTTCACCCACAGGTCGCCGAACAGGTCGTCCTGCTGAAGTCGGACCGAGCCGCGGTGGGCCATGAACAGCAGCGCGAGGTACGTCATGAAGGGGCGGCCGCCGGCGGTCTCGATCTCACCGAACAGCACCTCCGTGCGCCCGCGGTCGAAGTGGGTCCGGAGGGCGTTGTCGATCTCCACGATCACCTCCTCGATGTCCTCGTCGTGGGTGCGGTCGGTCGCCTCGCCGGCGGTCGGCTCCCCGTCCTGTCGGAACTCGTCGCCCGCGTGATAGTCGAGCGTCTGCGTGCCGCGGGCGTGGCCGTGCGGCGACTCGGAGGTGTCGTACTCGCGCGAGTCCTTCCACCACGAGCCGCGCTCGGCCTCGCGAAGCTCCCGAACCAGTTCGTCGAGGGTCTCGGGAGATCCCCGGGTGTTCTTCCGGTCGAGCCGGCGGTCCATCTCGGCCTCCAGCTCGTCGATCGGGTCGAAGTCGCCGTCGGCGGGGTCGGGCGCGCCGCCCTCCATCGCGACCTCCCACGGCTCCGGCTCGGGCTCCTCGTCCTCGTCGTCGTCCGCCAGCATCCCGTCGCTTTTCATCCGGAGCAGGACGCTGGCGTAGAAGAGGGCGCGCCCGGTCGTCCGGAGGTCCGTCTCGTCGAGCTTCTCTAAGAACGCGTCGGTCACCTGCACGATGTCGATGTCCCACGGCTCGATCTCGCCCTCCTCGGCGAGCTGGACGAGGAGCTCGACGGGCTCGACCTCGTCGTCGTCGGTCTCGTCCGGGGGCGAGACGTCGGTCACGCCCGGATCGGAGTCGCCGGTTACGTCCGGTTCGGACTCGTCGGTCGAACCGTCGTCCGGGGAGCCGCCGGTCGAATCGGGGTCGCCGTCCGGGGAGTCGTCGGCGAACGGGTCCGCGCCGTCGCGCTCGCTCGTCAGGTCCAGGTCTGGCACGCCGCCCGCCGACTCCGGCGGCTCAGTCATCCGCGGTCACCTCCTCGTCGCCGTCGTCGCCGAACTGCATCCCCGTCACGGCGGAGAGGTTGTCACCCTGCATCGTGACGCCGATGGCGCGGTCGGAGCGCTCCAGCAGCGCCGAGCGGTGCCCGACGACGACGAACTGCGCGTCCTCGGCCAGCTCCTCGATCATCTCGCCGACGCGCTCGGCGTTGACCGCGTCGAGGAACGCGTCGATCTCGTCGAGCGCGTAGAACGGCGCGGGGTTGTGCCGCTGGATCGCGAAGATGAAGGAGAGCGCGGTCAGCGACTTCTCCCCGCCGCTCATCGCGTCGAGCCGCTGGACCGGCTTGTCGGCGGGCTGGGCCTTCATCGTCAGTCCCTCCTCGAAGGGGTCCTCGGGGTTCTCCAAGAGGAGTTCGCCGCTACCCGCCGAGAGCCGCGCGAATATCTCCTCGAAGTGGTCGTTGATCGACTCGAACGTCTCCATGAACGTCCGCTTCTTCTCGGCCTCGTACCCCTCGATGCGCTCCTCGATCGCGTCGCGCTCCTCGACGAGCACGTCTCGGCGCTCCTGGAGCGTGTCCAGCGCCTCCTCGACCTCGTCGTACTCGTCGATCGCGAGCATGTTGACGGGTTCTAACGCCTCCATCTCGGCTTCGAGCTCCTCGATCCGCGACTCCACCTCGTCGAGGTCCGGGATCTCCGAGGCGTCGTACTCACCGACCTGCGACTCCAGCTCGTCGATCTCCCACGCCAGCCGGTCCTGCCGGTCGGTGAGATCCTCCAGGTCGGACTCCGCCTCCGAGACGAGCGAGCGCTGCTCGTCGCGCTCGCGGGTCGCCTCGGTGATCTCCTCGCGGAGGTCCTCGCGGTCAGCCTTCAGCTCCGTCAGCTCCTCTTCGAGCTCCGCGATCGCCTCCTTCTTCTCCGCCAGCGTCTCCTCTTTCTCCTCGATCGCGGCCTCGTGGTCGGCGATCGCTTCCTCGGCCTCGGCCTTCCGGTTCTGCGCCGTCTCGACGGTGTCGTGGAGGTCGTCGACCGCCTCCTCGGCGTACCCCTTCTCCAGTTCGAGCTCGTTGCGCCGCCCGTCGAGCGAGCTCATCCGGTCTTCGAGGTCCGAGATCTCGCCGCGGATCTCGTCTGCGCGCTCCGACAGCTCCGGGATCTTCGAGTCCGCGAGCTCCGCCTCGATGTCGTCGATCTCGGCGTCGAGCTCGTCGATCTCCGCGTTCAGCCCGTCGATCTCCTCGTCGAGCTCGCTCATCTCCGCGTCGACCGACTCGCGTTCCGCCTCCAGCTCTTCGAGCTCGGCCTCTAGCTCCTCGATGCGCCCCTCGGCGTCCGCCAACTCGCTTTCGGCGCGCTCCACGTCAGCCTCCAGCGACCGGACGCGCTCGGCGGCGTCGGCCTTCCGCTCTCGCGCGTCGTCGATGTCGCCTTCGAGGTCGTCGATCTCGGACTGCAGCGACTGCCGCTCGTCCTCCAAGTCCGAGATTCCGGTCGCGAGCCGTTCGAGCTTCCCGCCGCCGGACTTCGTGAACGCGTACCGGGAGCCGCCGCCGGAGCCGCCGGTCATCGCGCCGGACTTCTCGACGAGGTCGCCGTCGAGCGTCACCATCCGGTAGTCGCCCATCAGGTCGCGGGCGGTCGCCATGTCCTCGACGACCAGCGTGGAGCCGAGCACGTACGAGAAGATCGACTCGTACTCGGTGTCGTAGTCGACGAGGTTGCGCGCGAAGTCCACCACGCCCGGCACAGATGGCTTGCGCGGGAGCCCCCGGTTGTCCATCTCGGTGATGGGAAGGAACGTCGCCCGGCCCGCGTTGCGCCGCTTGAGGTAGTCGATGCAGGTCGACCCCACGCCGTCGTCGTCGACGACGACGTTCGCGAGCCGACCGCCCGCGGCCGTCTCGCACGCCTCGGCGTACTCGGCCTCGACGGAGCCGAGTTCGCCGACCGCGCCGTGGACGCCGTCGATCCCGCCGTTCTTCACCTCGGTCACCGCGCGCGGCCACGAGGCGTCGCCGCGCTGGTCGGCGGCCGCCTCCAGCTTCGCGTACTCGTTCTGCTTCTCGCGGAGGTCCTCCTCGATCGCCTCCAGCCGCTCGCTCGTCTCGGCCTTGTCGGCGAACAGGTCGGCGACCGCGTCCTCGATCGTCTCCTCGTTCTTCTCGGCCTTGTCGAGCTCGCTCTTCAGCTCGGAGACTCGCGCTTTGTGCTCGGGGATCGACTCCCGTGCCTCCTCCAGGTCCGCCCGCGCCTCGCTCACCGCGTTCGAGCGCCGGCGGGCCTCGTCGAGCAGGCGGTCCTTCTCGCGCTGCAGCTCGTTTTTCTCCTCGCGCAGCGACTCGATCGACTCCTTCTTCTCCGAGAGCTCCGCTTTCAGCTCGTCGAACTCGGTGTCGGCGCCCTCGATCTCGGCCTCAACGTCGGCGAGCTCGGACCGCTTCGTGGCGATCTCCGATTTCACGGAGGCCTTCTCGACTTTCACCTCGCGGATCTCCTCGTCGAGCTCCTCGATCGTCTCCTCCTTGCGGTCGATCTGGACGAACGCGTCGCGGCGCTCGGTCTCGGCCTCCTCGGCGCGCTCCTCGGCGGCCTCTATCTTGTCCTCCAGCCGGGAGATCTCGCCTTTCACCTCCTCGATCTCCGAGCGGATCTCGATCTGCTCGTCCTCGCCTTTGGTCTCGATCTCGTGGTTGAGGTCGGCTAAGTCCTCCTCCAGCCGCGTGAGCTTCCCCTGTCTGGCGTCCAGTTCGGCGCGGAGCTCTTCGAGTTCGGCCTCGGCGTCGTCGATGTCGTCCTCGACGCCCGCGATCGCCTCGCGCTTCTCCTCCAGCTCGGAGGCCTTGAGGAAGCCGCGATACTCCTCCAACTCGTCGCGGTACTCCTGATACTGGAGGGCGGTCTCGCGCTCGTCGGCCAGCTGATCGAGCCGGTCCCGCTTCTCGCCGATCCGGAGATCGGCCTCCTCGATCCGGTCCTCGACGGTTTCCAGCTCCTCGTAGGCGGCCTCCTTCTTCTCGTCGAACTCGGCGACGCCCGCGATCTCGTCGATGATCCCCCGGCGCTGGTAGGGAGTCATGTTGATGATCTCGGTCACGTCGCCCTGCATCACGACGTTATACCCCTCCGGGGTGACGCCGGCTGCCGCGAGCAGGTCCTGCACGTCGGAGAGGTTCACCGAGCGCCCGTTGAGGTAGTAGTACGAGTAGTAGTTGTCCTCGGTCTCCTTGACGCGCCGCTTGATCGTGATCTCGGAGACGTCGCCGACGTTCTCCGTGCCGGCGGCGGAGACGACCTGCGAGCGGTCGAGGGTGCCGTCCTCGTTGGACAGTACCACGGTCACCGAGGCCTCGTTCGGGCCGTCGGAGCCCTCGCCGCCGTCGTGACCGGGGTTGTAGATCAGGTCCGTGAGCTTCTTCGCCCGGATCCCGCGGGTGCGAGCCAGCCCGAGCGCGAAGAGGACCCCGTCGATGATGTTCGACTTCCCGGAGCCGTTCGGCCCGGTGACGACCGTGAAGTCGTCGTAAAAAGGGATCCTCGTCGTCCGTCCGAAGCTCTTGAACCCGTCTAAGACCACTTCTGTGATGTGCATGTGCGCGGAGGGTGGACGGCGGGTTACGCGACGATGATGTCGCTGTCGGACTCCTCGTCGTCGCTCTCCGCGTCCGACCCCTCGGACGCGGCGGCCTCGGCGTCGGGCGTCGTCGCCTCCTGATCGGGAACGATCACGTCGTCGCCCTCGGAGGCGCCCGAGTCGCCGTCGGCCGCGGATCCGTCGTCAGTTCGCTCGACGACCTCGACGTGGTCGTCGGAGTGCGTCCGGCGCTCGCCGCCGGTCGGCTCGGGCTCCTCGGCGGTCGCGTCCGTCGACTCGTCCTGCACCGTCTCTGCCGACTCCGTCGACTCGGACTCCTCGGCGGCTTCGGCCGCGACGGACACCTCCTGGGCGTCTTCCACTTGTCGGACGCGCTCTTTCATCTCGACGAGCTCCTCGGTGAGCCCGTTGACCGCCGCCTGTAGCTCCGCGACCTGTCGTTCGAGGTCCTCAACGCGGTTACTCATTATACACACGTATGCCCACGCGGGCCGTATAAATCTGCGTCAGACATGTGTGTCCACGTCACACACTTTCTGAACGGCGCCGAAGACACACGTTTCAGTGGGGTGAAACGTGTCTATCGTTCGTCGGACACGAGGAGAAGATACTTGTAGTGCGGGTTGATACCGGTTCGACATGAGCAAGATCACCTTCCGGGCCGACGACGACCTCGTCGAGCGGCTGGAAGCGTGTGACGCCTCCAAGAGCGAGGTGATGCGGGAGGCCCTCCGGACCCACCTCGACGGCGCGGTCGGCGGCGGCACGGACGGCGACGGGTCGAGCGCGTCGGACGCGACCGTCGACGCCGCGCTGGCCGATCGGATCGACGACCTCATCGCCGATCGGCTCGATGCCGCGTTGGACGAGCGGCTCGGCGAGCGACCGGCGCCTTCGCCGTCCCCCCACGCGGCGTATACGCCCGGAAACGCCGGCGATATCAACGTAAACGTCACTCTCGACGCCCCCGGTGCCGACGAGGAGGACGCGAGTGTAACGCGTGAGACGACGGCGGACGACGATTCGCAGACGCGTAAGACGCCCGCGGATCCGGACGTGCAAACGCGGGAAAACGTCTGCGGCGGATGTGGTGAAAACGTCCCGTCTGATCACGTATACTGCCCGAATTGTGGCGAGAAGCAGTCCCACCGTGCGTTCTGTGAGTGCGGCGACGAGCTCCGGACTGACTGGGCGTTCTGTCCCGGTTGCGGTCGTCGAACCCCCGCTGCCGACGTATTGAAAGACCGCTAACTGCCCTCTGAGTGCACGTATACGCCCAAATTCGGGCGTTTTCGAGATGTGTCTTACACCCTCCGGTAGTTTTATATTGGTAGCCTCGGTGACTTCAACTGCGTAAGACGGTCGTCTTACAGTGGCCGTCCGAGCCGGGGTGACCCTCCGTCGTCGGGCGATTCGTCGTTGTAAGACGCGCGCGTTGCGTGTTCGCCGTCTTACCGGGGGAATACCAATGGAGCGTGTGACACTACGAATCCCGAAACAGCAGATCGACGAGGTCGAACAGATGGTCGAGACGGGCGAGTTCCCGAACCGGAGCGAGGCGATCCGGTCGGCCGTCCGCGACATGTTGAACGAACAGGACGGCGAGCGCGACGAGCGCGGCCGCAGCCGCAACTGGGCGAAGGTGTAAACTGATGCAGGATCTCGTTCAGGACGCCCTCGACAACGCGGAAGCGGAGAAGCGCGACATGGACTCCGTCGACATGGACGACGACGAGTTCGGGGACCCCCGAATCGTCATTGTCGGTGCCGGCGGCGCCGGCAACAACACGGTCAACCGGCTGTACAACATCGGCGTCGACGGCGCCGACACCGTCGCGATCAACACGGACAAACAGCACCTCAAGATGGTCGAGGCCGACACCAAGATCCTCGTGGGCAAGTCGCTCACGCAGGGGCTCGGCGCCGGCGGCGACCCCAAGATGGGCGAGCGCGCCACGGAGATGGCCCAGGGGACGATCAAAGAGGTGCTCGGCGACGCCGACCTCGTCTTCGTCACCGCCGGGATGGGCGGCGGCACCGGCACCGGTGCAGCGCCGGTCGTCTCGAAGATCGCGAAAG
>Ga0207756_100610_pt1 | contig 10170 bp, 9 predicted proteins | sample A23M1SouthBayCA_FD_187748 | JGI IMG/M metagenome (GOLD analysis project Ga0207756, IMG submission 187748) | Aerobic enrichment media microbial communities from Eden Landing Ponds, California, USA - A23 M1 (3) (SPAdes) | ecosystem: Environmental > Aquatic > Marine > Unclassified | place...
GAACGGTGGACTTGACGCGGTCAACACCGAACAGTTCGAGAACCGAAACAGTATGCGAAAGCGAGAGATCAGCAAGATGCAGCTGAATACTGAGCTTCATCAACGGCTTCGGTGTTGCTTCGCGCTCCACAAAACCTACTTCGATCTCGTCCATACTTCCGTTGAGGACGGCGTTTTCGGGCATAGACACTCAGGAAATGCCGTTCCTCACCTTTCAGTGCTTATCTGAACACCGCTGTGCATGGACGGCGGATTTTTGTAAAGTTGTCTGTGAGGGGGCGCGGCGCGCTCCCCGTAGCGAGGACGTCGAACTCCAAGGACTAAGCGAACGTACGTCGTCAGTTAGCGGGTCCTACGTTCGCCAGCGGGGCCTGTCGATCGTTCGAGGCTGGTGGCCCGATGAGGCCGTTCGGCTGAGGGCATGGACAGTTGCCTCCGGCAGTCAGCGATTCTGCCGCTGCACCACCGCGGCCCCCACGGTAGCCATCGTGGGAACGACCGACCTGAAAGTCCAGCCGGTATGCGGTACCGGTTCGGACCGTCCTGCTGCTGTTTCGTACGCCGGGGTAGCAGTTGGAGCAGGCGAGGTCACCGACGCACCTCGCGGTCGGGGACGACGATCTCGACGGTCGTGCCGTCCTCGGTGTCGAAGGAGAGTTCACCGTTCAGCGTCGTTACCCCCCACTTGAGTTGCCAGAGGCCGAGCCCGGTGCTGTGCTCGAGTGCGGTCTCGGTCGCCGTGTCGAGCGAATCCAGTTCCCACTCGGGGATGCCCGGGCCGTCGTCCGCGACGCGAACGACGACCGCTTCCGGTCGTTTCTCGGCGGAGATGGAGACGGTGGAATCAGCGTACGCGATGGCGTTCTCGAGCGCACTCTCCAGCGAACGTACCAGCGCCCGCTCGTTCGTCACGAGCTGCGCCGACGCCGGGACGACTACTGAAACGGACACCTCCGCGTCCTCGACGCCGACCGTCTCGAGGATGCGGTCGACGGTCGCGCGGACCTTCACCTCCTCGAGCGACTCGTCGGTCGAGTCGGAGACGTACCGGTCGATCCGACGCGCCTGCCGTCCGAGGGCGGCGATGGTGTCGGCCGCGCCGATGATCGTGTCCACGCGGTCGTCGTCCGCCTCGAGCGATTCGGCGTTGCCCCGCACCACGTCCGCTTGATTGCGGAGGTTGTGTCTGAGCACGCGGTTCATGACGGCGAGGCGCTCTTCGCGTAGTTCGCGCTCCGTGACGTCACGCAGACTGAGGGTCGCTCCGAGCTCGTTGCCGTAGTGATCGGTCACCGTCGATTCCTGGACGTCGTACTGGCGGGCTCCACGGGTCGTCTGTATCGTCACCGTGTCCGCAGTTCGTAACTCCCCGGTGCCGTGGTCGAGGACGTTTGGCAACGTCCTCCCGAGGGCTTCCGATTGCTGGACGCCGAGGGTGTCGACGGCTCGCTCGTTGAGCCGTATGATCCGGTCCTCGTCGTCGACGACGATCATCAGGTCCTCCGTCTCGCCGAGGAGCGCTCGCTTCCCGAGCGTGTCGATGGACGGCGTCGACTCGAACAGGCCGTACCGTCGGACGGCAGTTCCGAGCGCCAGTACCGAGAGACCAGCGCCAGCAGCGAAGATACCCGCTCGCGTCGTCCCAGTCATTCCCGTCGCCGTGCTCATAGCGTTCCAGACTGCGAGTGGCGCGATCGCCGCCGCGGAGACGGACCCCGCCTGTCCGAGCGAGAGATGACCGGCGGAACGGACCGCTTGGAAGAGCAAATAGGTTCCGCCGGCGACGAGGGAGACGGTGTAGATGAAGGCGATCGACCCGAGTGCACTGAGGAGGGTGTTGCCCGAATCGACGGGACTCAGGGCGATCTGCAGGAAGATGAACGTGTACGGGAGGCCGAGGAGCAGTCCCGTTCGCCGGTCGATGCGCGTCCGAGTTCCCGTGTACTGCACCGCGAATACGAACCACGGGAACGTCGCGAAGATCCAGAACCATACCGGGATTTGGCGCCATATCTGCCCCTGAATGTCCAACCCGACGGTGGGCGGCAGAACCCCGAGAAGTCCCGTACTCACACACCCTGTGCCGAGCACAACGACGAACGCCACGAACGGCGGTCGACCCAGCCGGTCCGACAGCCGATAGGCCCGGTACCCGAACCAGCACAGCATCCCACCCGCGAGGATACCGACGACGAGAAACCCCTCGGGGAGTCCCACCATTTGCCTGTGGTTCCTGTTCGTCCGACAAAAAGCTGTCACTCGAGTCCACTCCGTGCTCGAGCGCGCAGCCGATGACGGGACCTGGACCTCGACCGTCCGTTTCCGAGTCACGGCGTGCCGAGAGTTTCCAGCGAAGTGTGACGACGGCGGGTCCGCTCAGGCGAGTTCCTCGTACGGCTGGACGACGACGAACCCGTCTCCCCGGTCGAACCGCATCTGGAAGCGCTCGCCGGACTCCTGGCCGACCATGTCCGAGAGGCTGCGATTGACCTCTACGTCGGGGGTGGTGTCGCTCCAGGCGACCGTCGCGCTCGGGTCGGTCGCCACCGGCGGCTCCAGCACGATCGGGTCGCCGTGCGTCGTGAGCGCGACGTACCCCGGGCCTTCGAGGTAGACGTTCGTGAACCCGCCGGCGAGTGACCCGGCGAGGCTGTCGATGGTACTGATCTCGTAGGAGATGTCCGACTCGAACGCGAGCACGTCCTCGCCGTTGACCGTGATGGCGTCCCCGGAGTCGAGGCGGAGCACCTGTACTTTCTTCTGGCTGTCCGCGAGGTAGAGGTGACCGGTGCCTTCGACGGTCATCACCGGTGTCCCCTCGCCGGTGGCGGCTTCCTTGATGAAGCCGGTCAGGCCGCCTTCGGCCGATGCCTTGCCGGTGAAGCTGAGGTCGCCGGTGTACGCGACCATCGACCCCGCCTTCGCCATCACCGTGCCGTCGACGGCGACGTCGAGGGTGTAACTGTTCTCCAATTGGAACGTCTCACCGGACTCGGTCGGTGCGTGTCGTGACCTGAACGTTTCGATGTCCATGGTAGCACAGAGCCAGGGCGGCTCTCTCCGATCCTACGAGGACTTGGCTCAAGAAACGACCCGTCGTGTTTCCCGCACTGAGACGGTGAATGCAATTATACCCGGTGTCGGGTTCCAGTTGGGAGCAGCCATGGTCTCCGACTCGATGGGCGTCGTCCGAACCAGTAGCCGAAGTGGGTTCCTGAGGGCACTGTTCAGACCCCGGACGTACCGGAGCGTCCTCTACCTGCTGGTTCGGCTCCCTCTCGGCATCGCGTACTTCACGACGTTCTTCACCGGGCTCGTGCTGGGTGTCGTGCTGACGCCGCTGGGCGTCGGCATCCCGTTCCTCGGCGTCGTGATCGGGTTCAGTGACTACGCCGGACGGTTCGAAGCGGCGGTCACGAACTGGCTGCTCGGCACGGACCTCACGTACACTCCGATCCACGACCCCCACGAGGAGCCGCTGGTCCCGTACGTGAAGGGGACGCTGACCGAGCCGCGGTCGTACCTCCTCGTCGCGTACTTCCTCGTCTCGCTGGCCGTCGGGATCGGAACGTTCACGTTCGTCGTGTCCGCGTTCGCGGTCGCCCTCGTGCTGGTGCTCGCACCGGTCGCGGCCGTGACTCCCGGTACCGAGTACACGATCCCCGACCCGGCCCTGACCGGGAGCACCATCGCGATCGACACGCTCCCCGAGGGACTCGCGCTGTCCGTCGTCGGACTGGTGGCCGTGATCGTCAGCCTCCACGTCGCGAACGCTGTTGCGGCCGTGCACGCGAGGGGCACCGCCGCCGTCCTGCGAACGGCCTGACCGGGACCGCGCTCCGACTCGTTCTTCCCCGCCCGACGCCCGGAGCAACCACGGCGCCTGACCCTCTGACAGCACCGGGGACACGTCTGTTTCAGAGTCAGAGACCGTCGAGCCCCCTTTACGCTCTTCTCGGGTGTACCGCTATCTGTACCAATGGCAGCGATCGAGATACGCGACCTGACGAAGCAGTTCGGGGACGTGAACGCGGTCGACGGACTGGATCTGACCGTCGAATCGGGCGAAGTGTTCGGGTTCCTGGGCCCCAACGGCGCCGGGAAGTCGACGACGATCAACGTCCTGCTGGACTTCGTCGCACCGACGACGGGCAGCGCGTCGATGCTGGGGTTGAACGTCGCGGACGACCGCGAGGAACTCCATCGCCGCATCGGCGTCGTCCCGGAGAACTACGGGCTCTACGACCGACTGAGTGGACGGCGACACGTCGAACTCGCCGTCGACCTGAAGGACGCGTCCGACGACCCGGACGCGCTGCTCGACCGCGTCGGCCTGTCGCCGGCGGACCGGGACCGGCCCGCTGGCGAGTACTCGACGGGGATGAGTCAACGCCTCGCGCTCGCGGTGGCGCTGGTCGGTTCGCCCGAACTGCTCATCCTCGACGAGCCGACCGGCGGCCTCGACCCCAACGGCGCCCGCGAACTGCGCGAAATCATCGTGGCGGAGAACGAACGCGGCGCGACCGTGTTCTTCTCGAGTCACATCCTCGAACAGGTCGAGGCCGTCGCCGACCGCGTCGGCATCCTCCAGGACGGACGGCTGGTGGCCGTGGACAGCATCGAGCACCTGCGGCGGGACCTGGACGGCGGAGCCAGAGTGTCGCTCCACGTGGACCGCGAACCGGACCGCGCGCCGAGTGACCTGCCGAACGTTCGCGACGTCGCGGTCGCCGACGGCGTCGTCGAGGGGACGTGCCTGGAACCGGGTGCGAAGCTCGCGTTCATCGACCGCGTGCGCGAAGCGGCGACGGTCACCGACGTGCGGATCGAGGAATCCTCGCTGGAGGACATGTTCGCGAGCTACACCAGCGAAGGCGCCGACGCGAACCGTGCGGAACCGGCGTCGTCCGTGGAGGTGCAGTCATGAGCGTCCGCACCGTCGCCCGGAAGGATCTGGCTGACGCAGGCCGCTCGAAGTCGCTGTGGGCGGTCACCTTGCTCGTGCTGTTCACGACCGCCGGCATCACGGCGCTCGTCGGGATGGCGAGCGACCAGCCCACGGGCGAGGTGTTCCAGCTCGCGTTCCAGCTCGCGGTCCTGACGCTCCCCATCGTCGCGCTCGTCATCGCGAAGGGAGCGATCACGGGCGAGCGCGAGTCGGGGTCGCTCCGGATGCTCCTGAGTCTGCCGCCGTCCCGCTACGACGTCCTCCTGGGGAAGTTCCTCGGCCGGACGGCGCTGATGCTCGTCGCCACGCTCGTCGGCGGGGTCGCGACCGGGCTGGTCGTCGTCACGACCCTCGGCGGCGGGCTCGACCTACTGGTGCCGTTCGTCGCGTCGCTCGGCCTGATGACCGTCGCGTTCGTGGCGGTGGGCGTCGGCATCTCGGCCGCGAGCGCGAGCGACGGGCGGGCCACCGCGTTCGCCGTGGGCGCGTACATGACCTTCGTCGCGCTCTGGAACCTCGTCCAGGCCGGCGTCCAGGGTGCGGCCGTGGAACTCGGACTGATCGAGGCCGGAAGCCAGCCGGCGTGGCTGGAGTTCGTCGCCATGTTCCCGCCGAACCGTGCCGCGGTCGCCGTCTACCAGTCGACGGTCGCCGGCGGCCAGGTGTTCGCCGCTGACCCGTTCGCGTCCGTGTGGTTCCCGGTGGCGCTCCTGCTCGCCTGGATCGTCGTCCCGGTCGGGTTCGGGTACCTCCGCCTCCGCGACGCCGACATCGCGTGACTTCCGCCCACGGCTGAAGTCGTGGGGTTCCTCTCGAGAACGTCGGTAAAGTCGTGCGCGCAAACCGTAGCGACCCCTTCGGCGTGGAGCCGTTCCGTCAGGTCCGGAACCAGTGCATCCGGCGCGTCGTCGCGCCGTCGAGTCCGTTTCAAATACAGCCACCGAAGCCGGTTACTGCCGTATCGCCTCTCGAGGAGTTCGCACTGCAACCGTACGATTTCGCTGGTCGTCTCGCGGACCGTTGCGGGTCGCGGGTCGCGCGGACGGAGAAGCGTCAGTCGCCCGCCGCGGGGGTCTCGTCAACCCCGTGGACGTCCAGGGCCCGACGGACGGCGTTGGAGTTGTGGTCCCCGCCCGCGATCAGGACGAAGGGCCCCCCGACGGGTCCGTAGACGCTCATCTCGATGCCCTTCTGGGAGTACAGTTGGTCGACGACCTCCACGATCCCGGCGTCGACCAGGCGCTCGAGGTGGTAGTTCGCGTTCTGCAGGGACGTGTCGACGCGCTCGGCGAGTTCGGATTGCGTCGCCGGGCGGCGGTGGAGTTCGGCGAGGAGCGACCGCGCGGTCTCCGACGTGAGCGCCGAGAAGACGTCGCCGCATTCCTCGGCTTCGAGCCCGACGACGGTCGGCGCGCCCGACTCGGCGTCGCCGGACTGGTCTCGGGACTGCAGGTCACGGATGTCTCGTCCCACGGTCCTACGCCTCCCTCCGGTATCGGGCGCTGTCGGTGTCTCGCCGCAGTAACCGCTCCCGGTTGCGTGTCCAGTGGTGACTCACGCGTGCACCTCCACGGTCAGGCCGTCGCCGTCGAATCCGACCTCCGCGCTATCCACGGCCAGGCGGAACCGCTTGCGGTGGTGGCCGCCCTCCCGGATCCGCATCGAACTCTCGACCAGACCCGCCGATTCGAGACTGTCGAGCCGCCGGTAGACGGTCGGACGGGAGATCGGCAGTTCGTCGACGATCTCCGCGGCCGGACGGGGCCCCTCCGCGAGCACGCGCAGCACGTTCCGGGCGTGGTCGTCCCCGAGCAGCGAGAGCAGCTCCGTCGGGTCGACCGTCGACTCCTGACTCCGGGGCGAACGGGAGTTCCGCATTCGAGTGCGCTGGCTCTCGCGACCGTGGGTCCGCGTGTCGGGACTGCGCGACGAGTCTGCTGATGACATACAACGGTCTTGTGACGGATGCGTCCTGTATGACGACGCTATCAATCCCGACCCGACGCGAGCGCACCCTCTAGCTATCGGCATCCCGCGGGGTCGGCCGGTGCGAGCGAGTGCCCGTCGGTCGACTGGCTCCGAGTCGACGGCCACTGGAAATCCGCCTCGACAGTCAGTCGTCACGATCCGAGCCTCCCGTCGAGAGGCACCGATATCGACGCGGGGTCGAACGGCGAAACCGCCCTGTCTCCCGGAACGATCCGTTCACGGCACGCTGGTCAATTGTCGTCCGCGGGTGAGCGGCCCTGCTCGGGTTCGAAGTAGGCGTCGACGAGTTTCCGCTGGGCGCGACGCAGGTGATACAGTAACGTCGACCCGGCGATGTCGAGGGTCTCCGCCACTTCCGCCGACGTGCTCTCGCGCGGCGACGTGAAGTACTCGGAGAGGTGCGCGGTCCGCAGGACCGTTCGCTGTCTGTCGGTCAGGCGCTCGTCGAGGTCGTCGCGGAACGCCTCCACGGACTCCGCGTCGCGCGTCCGCTCGGCCTTCGAGACGAGCGTGGTGTCGGCGACCGCGTCGTCGACGGCTTCCACCAGTCGTCGGACGTCGGCGTCTGGCGGCGCCTCGGCGACGATTCGCGCCGAGTTCGCGGTGTACTCCGCCGTCTCGACGGTCGCGCCCCACGCGACGAGCGTCCCGACCGGGGTCTCCCCCTCGACGGTCGCCTGCAGGAGCGGGTCGTCCCCGGATCGGATCCATCGGACGTCCGAGACGCCTTCCGACGCCGCCAGCGTCGACTTCACGCCGTCGGTCGTGCCGTCAGTACCGAGGTAGCAGACGACGGCGGTCTCGTCGCGTGGAACCGCGCCCTCCAGGGAGAGCTCGCAGTCGGCCGCTCGCGTGGCGCGCACGAACGGGATCGTCTCGTCGTCGACGTCGAGCGTCACCTCGGTCACGGTGTCGGCGACCAGCAGGTCCTCCCGTCGGATCGCCCGGATCGCGAACCCGGCGACGCTCCCGAGGGTCTCGAGGGCCGCTCGCTCGTGCTCGTCGAACCCGTCCTCGCGCCCGGAGTAGACGGACACGACGCCGTAGACCGTTCCCTGGTGTGCGAGTGGCACGGCGAGACACGACTGGAGGCCTTCCCCGAACGCCGCCCGCCTGACGGGGCGCGGGATGGTCTCGTCCTCCGCGATGGCTCGGACGTGCCGCGTCGCGCCGGTCGAGACGGCCGCCCGCCCGGGCAGGGTCGTTTCGCCGTCGGCCGCCACCTCGCCGCCGTCGGCCGTCTCCGCTGGGGCCGACGCGTCGCCCGCGAGCGCGTCGTCGATTCGCCCCGGCAGGTCCGACGCGCCGCCCGCGGACGCGAGCACCCGGAGTCGGTCCGCCGGGAAGTCCCGCTCGCCGACCCAGGCGAACCGGTAGAGGTCCGTGCCGCCGAGGTGCTCGCAGACCGTCCGGCCGACGTCGACGCGGCTCGACGCCCCGATGACCTGCTGGACGACCGCCGACACGAGCGACCCGATCCGCTGGACGCGCTCCAGTCGCTGCTCGAGCCGGTCGACGCGTCGTTCCGTCGCCCGGGCGGGCGTCCGGTCGCGGACGTACACGAGCACGCGGTCGCCCTCGCCGACGGTGACGTCGACGGCGATCCAGCGGTCGATCCGCGGATAGTACTCCTCGAACGACCGCGCGGTCGGCGCGCCGCCCTCGAACGCCGCCGGGAGCTCGCCGGCGGCCGACTGCGGGAAGCTCTCCCGGATGTCGCTCCCCCGCATCGCCTCCTCGGTCGTTTCGAGCGTGGTGGCCGCGGTCTCGTTGAGGGCTTCGACACGTCCGTCCGCCGTCGTCTCGATGACCCCGATCGGGGCCTGACGCAGTGGGTCGTCCATGGCTCCTATGTACTCGACGTGCGCCTGGCCAGCGCGCCGGGGTGCCGCTCAGTCATCGTCGGACCCCGACTCGAACTCGAACCTGGCGCCGTCACCGGCGCTGGTCGCGACGCTGACGCTCCAGTCGTGCGCCACCGCGATCCGTTCCACGATCGTCAGCCCGAGACCGGTTCCGTCCCCGTTCCGGTTCGACGAATACCCCGGGTCGAACACGCGCTCTCGCTCGCGCTCGGGGATGCCGACGCCGTCGTCGGCCACGAAGAACCCGCCGGGCGTCTCACCGACGCGGACCTGTAACGGGCGGTCGCTCTCGCGAACCGCGTCGGCGTCACCCGCGCCCGTTCGGTGGCCGTCGGGGCGCGCGTGCTCGACGCTGTTCCTGAAGAGGTTCTCGAACAGCCGCTGCAGGCGGTCCGGGTCGGCGTCGATCGTCGGCAGGTCCGGCGCGACGGAGAGGTCGGCGTCGCCGGTGTCGACGGTCGCCCACGCGTCCGTCGCGACGCGCTCGACGTCCACGTCGGTATCGACGGCGAGTGCGTTCTCGCCGCGCGCGAGCGTCAGGACGTCCCGGATGATTCGCTCCATCCGGTCGTGCGCCCGCCCGACCGCGTCGAAGTGCTCCTCGCCCCCGGTCTCGCGGGCCGCCCGGAGGTGCGCGTTCGCGACGTCGAGCGGGTTCCGAAGGTCGTGACTGACGACGCTCGCGATGCGGTCCGCCGCGACGCCGTCGTCGGACTCGACCGTCGACTCGGTCAGGAGCAGGTACGCTTCGGCCGCGTCGTTGGTCGGCGCGCCGTCCCACGTCCGGACGCGGTACGCCTCCGAGCCGGCGCCGTCCGCGAACTCGGACGTCAGTTCGACGACCGCGTCGACCGACCGCCCGGCCGCGAGCGCCCCGACCAGCTCGTCTGGTTCGACGTCTTCGCTCGCGTCCACGGCATCGAACCACTGCGAGAGGCTCGTTCCCGCCGGGTTCGCGTCGAACGCCGCGTCGAACGCGTCGTTCGTCGACGTGACTATCGGCTCGCCGTTCCGGACGCCGTACCCGACGGCCGGAACCGGGAGCGTCTCGACCGACCGCGCCGCCGGACCGCCCGCGCGGGAGTCGTCTTCGGTCATTGCGATCACTCGGGTCCCTCTCGGATCGGATGCCCCCCGGAGCGAACCGTTCGCTGGCCATCCGGGACTGGACGGCACGCCGACCAGCGCGTTGTCGCTTCGTTCACGGTTCCCTCGTAGTCCTCCCGGACGCATAGGGGCACCATCTAGTAATCCCGAATCGCATCGTCGTGTATACCGGAACCCGGTCATAAACTCGTTTCGGCGATCGAGTCGACGCCGCTCCCTCGCCGGGACGCCGGAACCGGAGACGGACGGACAGAGGGTCTG
>Ga0207756_100611_pt1 | contig 10170 bp, 8 predicted proteins | sample A23M1SouthBayCA_FD_187748 | JGI IMG/M metagenome (GOLD analysis project Ga0207756, IMG submission 187748) | Aerobic enrichment media microbial communities from Eden Landing Ponds, California, USA - A23 M1 (3) (SPAdes) | ecosystem: Environmental > Aquatic > Marine > Unclassified | place...
GGAGCCGATCGAGGGTCATGATTTATGGACCGGGACCGTCTCCGGTCAGAGAACGGAATGTCACAGAGTAACACGGACGGACGGTCGGCGACCCTGCGGGTGCCCGCCACCGCACGGGCGACGCGGGAGTCCGTGGCGGACGCTGGCGTCCACGTCGCCGCGGTCGGCCCCACCGGCATCGGGTCGCTGGACCCGCTGGTGACCGCGACCCTCGACGACCGGACGGCGTTCTACCCCGAATCCTCGCCGGAGCGAGCCGCCGAGGTGGCGACTCGCCTGGCGGCGGGGGCCCTCGCCGACGGCGCCGCCGGCGTGGCCACGCACGACTCCGGGACCGGCACGCTCCCACGGCCAGCCGTCGGGGGACTCGACGTGGGTACGCCCCGACTCCTGGGTGGGGCCGGCTGGCGCGACCCGGTCGACGCTGACGATCACGCGGCGGCCGGCGGCTTCGTCGACGCGCCGGCCGACGACGTGGCCGACGCCGCAACGACGCTCCTCGGTCGCGGCTGGGGCGACTGGTGCCACGACGAGCCGATTGGTGACTGCTGGGACGCCCTCGACGGCGCCGATCGATCGCCCGCCGTCGTCGTCAACGCCCACGGCAACGCGGCCGACGCCCTCCTCTGCGAGAGCGTCCCCTTCGAGGTCCTGGAGGGCGCAAGCCTGGCGGCCCGCACCCTCGGCGCGGACCGCGTCGTCGCCTACCTCTCCGCGGCCGACGACGCGGCCGCCGACCGCGTCCGCGAGGCCGCCGCGGCTTATCCGGAGCCGCCGGTGCCGGTCGAGGTCGTCACCGGCCCGGCGGTCTACCGTGCCGCAGAGCCCACGATGGCCCTCGAAGCCATCGAGGGGAACCACCGGCTCGAGGCCAGACTGCAACCGCCCGGGTCGGTCCCGACCCTGGACGGGCAGCCGACGAGCGTCCACACGGCGCGGACCCTCGCCCAGCTGGCGCTCGCCGTCCGGACGGGCGAGGCGCCCACGACCCGGCTCGTGACCGTCACCGGCGACGTCGCGTCGCCGGCGACCGTGGAGCTGTCCGCGGACGCGACGCTCGACCGCGCCCTCGACGCGGTCGACCTGCCGAACGGCTGCAAGGCTGCCGCCGTCGGCGGCCGGTTCGGCGGCCTGACGGACTCCCTCGAAGTCGCCCCGACGCCGATGGCACTCGCCGACGCCGGGCTCGGCACCGAGGGTGGCGTCGAGGTCCTCGGCGAGGACCGGTGCGTGCTGGCCTTCGCCGGCCGGCGAACCGACGTCGCCGCCGAGACGAACTGCGGCCGGTGCGTGCCCTGTCGGGAGGGCTCGACGCAGCTCGCCGAACTCCTCCGGGACGTCTACGACGGGGACCTCGACCCCGACGGCATCGAGGAGCTCGCACGGACGATGGCGGGCGCGAGCGTCTGCGAATTCGGGGTCGAGGCCACCCGCCCGGCGCGAACCGCGTTGCGTGGCTTCGAGGCGGAGGTCGCCGCCCACGCCGACGGCCGTTGTCCGGCGGGTGCTTGCACCGACCCCGCGGAGGTGACCTGACACCATGAGCTCACAATCCGAGGCCGAGGAGGTACCGCCGCTCACAGAGGACATCGCTCCGGGCACGGCGACCGACCCGCCGGTCGGGAGCGACGCCGAGGCGACCGTCACCGTCGACGGCGAGCCGGTGTCCGTTCCCGCGGGCGCGACGCTGCTCGACGCCGTGGAGGCTGTCGATCCGGACGAGTCCGTCCCCGCGCTGTGTCACTACGGCCGCGAGGACATCGGCCCGCGCAGCACCTGCCGAACCTGCATGGTCGAGACGGACGCCCACGGGCTCGTCCCGGCGTGTTCGACGCCCGCCGAGAACGGCCTCGCCGTCGACACCGCTGCCGACCGGGCGGTCGAGTCCCGCGACGTGAATCTCGATCTGGTGCTCTCGAACCACAACCTCCGCTGTACGACCTGCGGCAAGAACGGGCGCTGCGAACTCCAGGATGCGTCCATCGACGCGGGCGTGGAAGAACCCCGATACGGCGTACTCGACGACCGGGACGCCTACGAGCCGATCGACGACACCTCGTCGTTCATCCAGATCGACCGCAACAAGTGCATTCTCTGTAACCGCTGCGTCGAGGCCTGCAACGACGTCCAGGTGGAGGGCGTCCTCCGCGTCGAGGGCAGCGGTGCGGACACGCGAATCGGCTTCCAGAGCGGCGCCGAGACCATGGCCGACTCGACGTGCGTCTCCTGTGGGCACTGTGCGACGGTCTGTCCCACGGGCGCCATCGTCGAGTCGGACATCGTCGACGTCGCGACGATCCAGCTCCCCGGGTTCACCCAGACTAACAGCGTCGGGCACACCTACGAGCGCGAGGACGAGCGGGAGGGGCCGATGACACCGATGAAGGGCGACGAGCGCGCGGACCGCGACCGATCGCGCGAGGCCGAGCGTACTCGGGGGAGTCGCGACCCCGAGCCCCGGGAGGACTGGCCATGAGTGGCGACGGGCCGGACCACTCCGGCGTCGCGGGCTACATGGAGCGCGCGAAACGGCAGGCGCTGGCGAACGTCGAGCAGGTCGCCGAGGGCACGGCCGCGCGGACGCTCCCCGAGGGCAAGCTGTTCGAGATTGCCCAGTCGATCGGCGACCGACAGCTCGAGGAGCTGACCGTCGCGGACACGACCTGTGGCTACTGCGCCGTGGGCTGCCGGTTCGACCTCTACTCGGACGGCGAGGAGATCCTGGCGGCCCGCCCCACCGCCGACGAGGACGCGCCGGTAAACGGCATCTCGACGTGCGTCAAGGGGAAGTTCGGCTACGACTTCGTCAACTCGGACGACCGCCTGACGTCGCCACTCGTTCGCGACGAGGACGGCGACTTTCGGGTCGCGTCCTGGGAGGAGGCCCTCGACCGTGTGGCCGAAGGCCTGGGCGGGATCAGGGACGACCACGGCGGCGACGCGCTCGCGGTCATCGCCTCCTCGAAGGCGACCAACGAGGAGAACTACCTGATGGGCAAGTTCGCCCGGCAGGTCCTCGGGACGAACAGCGTCGACAACTGCAACCGGCTCTGTCACTCCTCGACGGTGGCCGGCCTCGCCAGGACCTACGGCTACGGTGCCGCCTCGGTGAGCGTCGACGACGTGGCCTCGACCGACTGTTACCTGCTCACCGGGTCGAACACCACGGAGGCCCACCCGGTCATCGCGACGCGGATCAAGCAGAACGTCCGCGACGGGGCAGACCTCCTGTTCTTCGACCCCCGCGAGGTTCAGATCGCCGAGTACGCCACGCAGTACAGCCGGGTCCAGCCTGGCTACGACGCGGTCTGGATCAACGGCATCACCCGCCACGTCATCGAGAACGACCTCTACGACGCGGACTTCGTCGCCGAACGGACGACGGGCTTCGAGGACGTCGCCGAGGCGGTCCAGGAGTTCACGCCCGAACGCGTCGAGGAAGTGTCCGGCGTCCCGCCCGCGGAAATCGCGTCGGCCGCCGAGACCATCGCTGAAGCCGACTCCTGTGTCTTCGGCTGGACGCTCGGCCTGACCGAACACTCCCACGGCACCGAGAACGTCATCGCGATGGCGAACCTCGCGGCGATTACCGGGAACCTGGGGAAGCCCGGGACGGGCGTCTCGCCCTTCCGCGGGCAGAACAACGTCCAGGGCGGAGGCGGCGACATGGGCCCGCTTCCCGACAACTTCCCTGGGTATCAGGACATCGCCGACGACGAGATTCGCTCGAAATTCGAAGACGCGTGGGACTGTGACATCTCGCCGGAGTACGGCTACTACACGACCCAGATGTTCCTCGCGGCCGACCGGGACGACGTCCGCGGGATGTACGTCATCGGCGAGAACAGTGCGCTGTCGGAACCCGGCGTCAATCACGCCGAGAAGATCCTGCGGGACCTCGACTTCCTCGTCGTCCAGGACCTCTTCGTCACGGAGACGGCCGAGTACGCCGACGTCGTCCTCCCCGCCTGCTCGTTCGTCGAGAAGACCGGGACGTTCACGAACACCGACCGGACCGTCCAGATGGTCAAGCAGGTGATGCCACCGAAGGGCGACTCGCGCCCGGACTGGCAGATCCTCCAGGACCTTGCGAACCGGATGGGCCGGGACTGGGACTACGACTCGACGGCCGAGATCATGGAGGAGGTCAACTCCCTGACGCCGCTGTACGGCGGCATTTCCCACGATCGCGTGGAGTCCGAGGGCGGCCTCCAGTGGCCCTGCTGGGACGAGGACCACCCCGGAACGGTCCGCCTCTACGAGGAGGAGTTCAACACGGACGATGGCAAGGCCCACCTCGAGGGCATCGGCTACAGCGAACCGGCCGAGACGCCCGACGAGGACTACCCGTTCACGCTGACGACCGGGCGCGTCCTCTACCAGTACCACACGGGGACCATGACCCACCGCGAGGAAGGCATCATGGACTACACGCCGAGTGACTTCCTGGAGGTCCACCCAGAGACCGCGGCGGCGTACGGGCTCGAGAGCGGCGACCCGGTTCGCGTCGAGTCGCGGCGCGGCGAGATTACCGTGCCCGCCCAGGTGACCGACCGGGTCGGGCCCGACACCGTCTTCGCGCCGATTCACTTCGCCGAGTCGGCCGTCAACCGGCTCACGGACGAGGAACACCTGGACCCCTCGGCGGCCACGCCCGAGTACAAGGTCTCGGCGGTCCGCATCGCCCCGGCCGAGGACGGGGACAGCGACGAGGGCGCCGAGGAGACGAGCGTGGGGGCCGAGCGCGCACCGACCGGAGAGGCGGCCCGAACGGGGGAGGACTGAGGATGGCCGAGCCGACCGACGCCTACCCCGACGCGGCGACGAACGCCGGCGGGAGTGCCGACACCGCCGACGGCGAGGCGGCGCTCCGAGACGCCCTCGACGCCCACGGCGAGGACCTGGCCGCGGCCATCGAGCGCAGCGACGAACTGCAGGACCTCCTGGAGACGGCAATCCTGGTCGCGGCGACTGCCGACGCGGACGAAATCGAGCACCTCACCGAGTCGACGGCGAACCTCGTGCAAGCGGCCGACGGCCTCTCGACGGCGGAAACCGTCGCCCTCGCCGAGGACGTCGGGGACAGCGGCGAGGACCTGGCCGAGGCCCTCGCGGTGGTGCTGGAACTCCAGCGCGAGGGACACCTCGAGGACCTCGTCGAGCTCGCGAAGACGCTCTCCGCGCTCGACGTCGATCCGGAGACGGTCCAGGGACTGAACACCGTCCTCGGCGCCGTCGGCGAGGCCGAGCGGGAGAGCGAACCGGTCGGCGTCCTGGGCCTGCTCCGGGGGCTCCGGTCCCGCGACGCCCGCGCCGGCATGGGCTACCTGCTCGCCCTGCTCAAGGCCCAGGGCCGGCGACTGCGTCGCTGATGCGCGACGATTCGTCCGGGACGGCGGGAACCGTCTGCCCGTTCTGTGCCGTGGGCTGTCGCCTGGACCGCGAGGACGGGCGCGTTCGCGGTCGCGAGGGGGCGGCGAACCCGAATGGCCGGCTCTGTGAGAAGGGGCTCCGCGCCTTCGATCCCGTCGAGGCCGACGATCGGCTGACGAGGCCGCTGGTCCGGGAGGCCGGGGACCTCGTCCCGGCGTCCTGGGAGCGGGCCATCGACGTCGCCGTCGAGGGGTTCCGGACGGTCCTCGACGACCATGGCCCGGACGCGCTGGCATTCCTCGGGGCGCCCCACTGTACGAACGAGGAGAACTACCTCCTCCAGCAGCTGGCGCGGACGCTCGGGACGAATCAGGTCGACAACCGCGCCCGCCGGTGTCACGCCGCGACGGCGCAGGCGCTCGACGAGCGACTGGGCTGGCCGGCGACGACGAACGCACTGGCCGACCTCCGGCGCGCCGACCTTATACTGGCCGTCGGGGCGAACCCGGCCGTCCGCCAGCCGATCGCGTTCGACGCGGCCGTCCGGCCTGCCGTCGCCGAGGGCGCGACCCTGATCCACGTCGATCCACACCGGAACGAGACGACGCGCCTGGCGACCCATCACGTCGCACCCCGGCCCGGGACGGACGCGCTCGTCGTAAGTTGCGTCTGTGCGATCCTCGTCGAGGCAGGCGACGCGGACGCCGCCTTCGTCCGCGACCGGACGACCGGTGTCGACCGGTTCCGGGCCTGGCTCGCGGACCTGGACCTGCCGGCGGGTGCCGAGCGGGCCGGCGTCGACGTGGCCACGCTGGAGACGGTCGCGGCCGAACTGGGCGAGGCCGACCGGGTGGCCGTCCTCGCCGGGACGGGTGCGGACAGGCCGGCCACGGCCGATGCCATCGTCAACCTCCTGCTCCTCACGGGGAACCTTGGCCGACCCGGCACCGGCCTGCACGTCCTCCGGGGGCTCGCCAACGAACAGGGCGCCGTCGACGCCGGCTGCGTTCCCGACCGCCTCCCCGGCCACCGGCCAGTGTCCGACCCCGACGCCCGGGCTGCCGTCGCCGCGGAGTGGGGTGTCGAGCCGCCGTCGACGTCGGGATCGGCGGGAGCCGGGCTGCTCTCGGGCGAGGGGGACGCGCGCGGCGCGCTCGTCGTCGGCGAGAACCCGGCCGTCTCGAAGCGGGACCCGGACCGGACCGCGGAGCGACTCGCCGAACTGGACGTACTCGTCGTTGCCGACTGTCGCCACAGCGAGACGACGCGGCACGCCGACTTCGTCCTCCCGGCCGCCACCGGGGTCGAGAAAGCCGGCACGGTGACGAACCTCGACCGGCAGGTCCAGCGGCTCCACCCCCGGGCAACGCCTCCAGGCGAGGCCCGGCCGGACTTCGAGATCCTCCAGGCCCTCGGCCGCGGTCTCGTCGGCGACGGCTTCGGGTACGCCGACCCGGCGGCGGCCTTCGAGGCACTGACTCGCGTGGCGCCGCCCTACGCGGGGCTGGACTACGAGACACTCGGCGACCGTTCGGGGCGCTGGCCGACGGATAATGGCGACAACTCCAGCAGCACTGGCGTCCTCTACGGGGAGCGGTTCGCGACCGCGGACGGCCGGGCACGACTCGTGCCGGTCGCCCTCCCTGGCGACCGCGCCGACCCGGCCGACGGAACCTTGCACCTGGTCGTCGGTGATCGCGCTGGCCGGTTCGCGGGTGAGGAGGCGGCCGAACACGGCCGACTCGTCGTTCACCCCGACGACGCGGACGCCCGCGACCTCACGGACGGTGCCACGGTGGTCGTCTCGAACGACGCTGCGACCGTCGAGGCGAGGGCTCGCGTCAGTCAGTCCATTCGGCCAGGAATGGTCTACCTCCACGCGAGCGTCGCGGACCCGCTGGTGCGAGGCGGTAGCAGTCGCGTCGAACTCGACCGTCGCTCGCCCGGGAGCGACGGTGTGGAGTGACTCAATCGGTCACTGCTCGAGGACTGCCTCGGCGAGGCGGGCCGATCCCCGTCGGAGCCGCCCGCTGACGGCCGTCTCGGAGACGCCGAGGATCGACCCGAGTTCCGCCTGGGAGATCTGCCGGGGCTGATCGTAGTAGCCGTGGACGTACGCGCAGACGAGCGCCTCGATTTGGGAGGGCGTCAGGCCGAACTCGGACCGGTCCCGCGTCGTCTCGACGTGCTGGAGTTCGAAGACGTCGACGAGGTAGCCCTCGTCGGCGAGGTACTCGTTCAACTCGTGGAGGGTGTCGTGGTCCTGCAGGTGGATCGTGAGCAACCACCCGTTGCCGTGGCTTCGGGACTCGTGGACGAGGCCACCCACCTCGGTGACGACCGGGGAGAGCAGCGTCACGTCGTCGGCGTACTCCAGGCCGTAGGTGTGGCGGTCGTCTCCCTCGATGACCGTCCGGTAGGACGCGACCGTGGGATCCGCCTCGAAGGCCGCCTCGACGGCCGCGTAGTCGTCGGCCTCGACCCAGAAGAAGTAGACGTCGTGGTTCGGATCGGTTCCCGCGTCGTCGACGACCCCGATGTCCACGTCCGGGAGCTCCCGGATCGTGTGGGTCAGTGCGAGGTCCGGGTGTTCGACGTAGGCCGTGAACGAGATCACCATCGATGCCTTCCCCGCTCGTCCCGTGCGGTTCGCGTCATTCGCGATGCCCCTCGACCACGAGCGTCTCCCCGATGAGTGACTTCATGCCCCGCTTCAGTCGACCCCCGACCGCCGACGCGGAGAGGTCGAGTGCCTCGCCGAGTTCCTGGAGCGACGTCTCCCTCGGCTCCGCGAAGTACCCCTGCTCGTAGGCCGCCGCCAGGGTCCGTCGTTGCTGTCCGGTGAGCACGTCGACGCCCTTGTCCGTCCCGTCGGCCCGGCCCGACCGGTGAAACTCCAGGAGCGTGAACGAAAACCCCTCGTCGCGGGCACGCTGCCAGACCGCCCGGATCGCCTCGCGGTCCGGCAGGAGCCAGCGTTCGTGCCAGCCCCGCGGCTCCTGGTCGGGGCTCGCGCTCCGGGCGTCGACCACCAGTCCACCCTCCCTGGTCACGTGTGGTCCCACGAGCTTGGCGTCGGCTGCGAACTCGACTGCGATCAGCCCCCGGTCGTCGAACTCCGGCATCGGCCAGGCGTCTGCCACGGAGTGGTCCGCGTCCAGCACGGTCGTTACTCGCGAGGGGTCGGGATAGTCGACCCTGAGGTAGTAGACGTTCTGCTTGGGGTTCGTGCTCGATTCGCGGACGATCCTGGCGTCGAGTTCGGGGAGTTCCCCGAGGGTGTGTGCCAGCGCACCGTCCTCGTGTGCAAATCGAACTTCGGTGACGACTGCCATTGCTCGAACGGGCCTTCGTGTTGGCCTGTATGATAGTCTCTAACGCGGCAGCTACCTTAATTTCTGCGCCGGGCGGTGGCCACCGGCAGCACGCGGACCGAACCGGGGTGCCATCGGTGGTGCCGAGTCAGGGGTCCGACTCACTGCGTCCCCGGCGCCGCTCGGAGTCGATCGACGATCTCCTCCCGACTGAGGTCCCGTTGGCCCTCGGTCGCGAGCCGCCCGACCACGAGGTCGAGGAGGTTGAGTTCTTCGAGGACGTCGAGAGCGTCCTGGCGGTCGACGTTGATCTCCCGGGTCACCTCGTAGAGCGTGTTCGACCGCTTGACGGTGTCGATGAGCGTGTCGACGGTGACGTCGTCGGGGAGCCCGATCCCGTCCGAGAGGACGACCGGCTCCGTCGACTCGACCGCCGTCGCTGCCGACGGGGCCGTTCCCTCGGCAGTATCTTCGACGGCTGCCCGGCCGTCGTCATCCTCGATGGACTGGCCGGACTCGTGGGGCTCCGCGTGCTCCGGATCGACCCCCGCGTCGGAGCCGTCTGACTCACCCGCCTCCGTCTCGTCGGCACTGCCGTCGTCGTCAGCCGCCGTCCGGTAGCTGTTCGGCTGGTGGATGTCGTAGTCGATCATGTACCGCCGGACCGTCTCGGCGGTCACGTCCATGTCGATGGCGTCGGCCATCTGGGCGAACGTGTCACAGGACTCGTAGACGTCCGCCAGGAGGTCCGGGTCCTTGAAGGGAGGGACCTCGCTGTCTCTCGCGTCGGGATCTCCCTCGGCAACTGGCGTCCCCTCGTCTGCTGCGGGGTCGCAGTCGTCGTCTTCTTCCGTCACGCCTGGTTCGAGTTCCGCGGGACGCGAAGCGTCGCGGCGATCGGCTGGCACTCGGTCCCGCGGCGTCGCACGGATCGTCGCGGTGACGGTGCCCTCAGGGTCGACGCTCGCGTCGAGCAGCTCGACGTCGACGTCGCAGTCGCCGGTCGGCACGAGTGGGCCGCTCGACTCGACGGCGAACCGCAGCCGACCGTCCGCCCCGAGTCGCGGTGAACAGAGTTCTCCCTCACGGCCGGATCCGTCGGCCCCTCGCCGGGACAGCGCGATTTCGGCGACGACTGAGAGATCGTCGTTCCCGTTACCACCGTCCGGATCTGCGATCGAAACCCCCGACACTCGTCGATCGGCACCCTCACACCGGTCGAAAAACCGCCCGAGCTCGCGAAATGACCCACCGACAGTCATGATACCCATTGACACGCAAAGATGTCGAATGAAGGTTCGTGACAGGTTATGATGGTCTTTAAGTACGCCGACGTCTACGATGCTCGTCGTATCACCGCGTCAGGAGGTTGTGATCGTCAGCACGGTGGTGTTTAGTTAAGGTTGAAAAGTGAGGCGAGCGGATTTCTAAGTTGTCTATGCCCGAAATCGCCCGCCTCACCGGTTGTAGCGATTGGATCGAT
>Ga0207756_100612_pt1 | contig 10169 bp, 8 predicted proteins | sample A23M1SouthBayCA_FD_187748 | JGI IMG/M metagenome (GOLD analysis project Ga0207756, IMG submission 187748) | Aerobic enrichment media microbial communities from Eden Landing Ponds, California, USA - A23 M1 (3) (SPAdes) | ecosystem: Environmental > Aquatic > Marine > Unclassified | place...
GAGCCAGTCGCACTGGGTGATGTAATCCTTCTTGACGTCGGCCGGGCGCTGGGAGATGCCACAGACGCCGAGGCCGTGTTTGCGACCGCGCTTGCCGATCTTGATGAGCATCTTCCCCGCCTCGCCGACGGAGCCGTTCTCGGGGATGTACTCGTGGACCTCCTCGACGAGGAGCAGGAAGGGCTGTTTCTGCTTTTTCGCCTTCGCGAAGAGGTGCTTCGCGACGGCCGTCAGGACCGCTTCGGCCGCCTCGTCTTCCAGGAACGAGGAGAGATCGAGGATGATTGGGACATTGCGCTTCAGGGCGAGCGTGGCCAGCTTCTCGGCGTGGTCGGGCGTAACGCGGACGTCACACTCCTCGTCGGCGCCGGCGTGAAGGATCTCGTACTCCTCCTTGAGGCCGTAGTACTCGCCGTCGACGTCGACGATCAGCAGGCCGAACCCGCTGTCCAGCAGTTCCTCGGCGACGACGCTCGCGGTGTTGGACTTGCCCGATCCCGACTTGCCGGTCACGAAGCCGCGGCCGGTCAGGAGTTCGACGACCGGCATGGAGACGTCGCGTCCCTGTCGGCCGCTGGCCCCCTTCCCGGCCGTGGTCTGGGCGACCGTGATCTGCTCGTTTCTGGCCATTCGTTGCACCCACGTGGCACGGCCCGTCCCATAACAGTCAGTCAGACGCGCGACAGACGGCCGGGCTGTACAGCCTGCAAGACGACCACAACGGGTCTCGAACGTTTAAGGCCGTCCTCGCGAAACGCTCCACCCGAGGACAGGATGGCACGGTTCGAGACCCACGTCGAGGACGGCACGATCTACGTCGGGACGCCCGACGGGCCGCTCGAAGTTGGTGCCCTCGACGACGCACTCGACGTGGTCGGCGGCCCGGCCTGGACGATCAGTTACTCCGACGAGGCCAAAGAACGACACCCGGGGATGGACACCTCCGACGAGGGCCTCGTCGTCGACGTAGCCGACATGATGCAGGCCATGACCCACTCGGAGCGGTTCGTCGAGACCCTCCGGGCGCAGCCGGCCGAGCCGACGGCAGACGACGACATCTCGCCGCGCCTTGGTTTGTTCGTCGGCAAACTGCTGGAGAACCTGGAGAGTGGCGTCAGCTGAGGGGACGGGTCGGTTGGTGGCACCCCGTCACCCGGATTCGAAATCGCCCAGCGAGAGCTGGCGGTCGCGTCGCCGTGGCCGGTCCAGCCGATCGCGATCGTCGTCGGCTGATCCGTCCCCGCCACCCGCGCCCGCCTCGCTATCCCCGGTCGCCTCGTCGTCCCAGGACCCGAGACTGGCCTGGGCCTCGTCGGCGAAGCTGAGATTCGAGACCCGTACGCCGAGCTTGCGGGCGCGGTTGCCCTCGAACTCCCCCAGCAGGTCAAGCGCTATCTCACGGACGAGGTCGGCGTCCTCGACGGGGCCGGGGAGCGAACGTGCCCGCGTGTTCACGTCGTAGGGCGGCGTCACGACCTTGATGCCGATCGTGCGGTAGAGGGCGTCCTTCCTGGCGGCGCGCTCGGCGACGGCGGTGGCGAGGCCGCGAACGCGCTCGCGCTTGCGCTCGTCGTCGCTCGTGGCCTCCGCGAAGGCCGACTCCCGCGAGAGGCTCTTGGGCTTCCCCACGGGCTCGACCGGACGGTCGTCCTCGCCGCGGGCGTAGCGGTGAACCTCGAGTCCGCGGTCGCCGAAGCGGTCCTCGATCACGTCGGGGTCGGCCGCCGCGAGGTCACCGGCCGTCTCGACGCCCATCCCCCGGAGTTCCGCGGCGGTGACGGGGCCGATGCCGTGGACTTCCTCGACGTCGAGCGGCGCGAGGAACTCCCGGACCTCGCCGGGGCGGACCACCACGAGGCCGTCGGGTTTGTCGTGGTCGCTTGCGATCTTCGCGGCGCTCTTGCTCGGGGCGACCCCGACACTCGCCGTCACGCCGACGGACTCCTCGATGGCGTCCTTGAGTCCCTGGCCGAAAGACCGTGGCTCGGCCTCGTCCCAGGCGACCCGATCGGTCACGTCGAGGTACGCCTCGTCGACGCTCACCTCGCGAATCGTCGCGGCGCGCTCCCGGAGGATCGCCTTCACGTCGGCGGCGACGGACTGGTAGTAGTCCATATCGACGGGCCGGTAGAAGCCGGCCTCGGCGACGTCGAGGTCTGGGTCCTCGGCGGCGTCGATCTTCCGGGGCAGGCGTTCCAGGGCCTCGGAGATGGGCTGGGCGCTCTCGACGCCGTACTCGCGTGCCTCGTAGCTCGCAGTCGCCACGGCCCCGATGGTCTCGCCGGGTTCGAACCCCATGCCGACGACGACGGGTTCGCCGCGGAGGGCCGGTTCGCGCAGTCGCTCGCAGGCCGCGTAGAAGCAGTCCATGTCGACGTGACAGACGACCCGGTCCTCGGGCTCCGGGGCGCCGGGCAGTCTACCGGCCCGTGCCATGCCCGATACTGGGGGCGCACGACCGTTAACCTTCACGAACCGGGGTGAAACTGGCAGGGACGTCACGTGGCGAAAGAACGGGCCGAGGGCGCCGCCGGCCGAACGGCGCCCGGTGTGCGCTTCCTCGTGGAATGGTACCAAGTGCCGGAATGCACGGCGGTGCTTCCCGCCGGAAGCCCCGCTCACCAGGGCTCCGATTGTGTGTTACACATTACCACACTTAACGCTTGTCCCGGTGGCCGAAAAATCTCCACCCCCCGTAGCGACTACCAGCCAGTGGGGTATCCGGCGTCGCGAGTGTGGGTGCGGCCGAGCGACACCCCAGCGACATGCTGGAATCCGGCATCCTCCTAAGAGTTGTTAGCGCAGGACAAACTCTTTGACGCCGGGGTCCGAGGTGGAACCTGGAGGACGCCGAGGGCCTCCGGGGGACCCAATGGAACGCAGTGGCACCCGCACGTTCGATGCGTCAGCAACTGAGACGCCTACGCAGACCCGATCGCAACGCGACGGCGAGGGCACCCAGCGGACGGTGAAGCGGTGCTTGGGGACGGAGCGGTACGCAGGCACGAGCGACTGTTCGGGCCCGGTGGCTAACGCGCAGGAGGACACGACATGACCGAACACGACATCACGCTCACAGTAAACGGCACAGACCACGATCTCACGGTGGAATCGCGCACCCTCCTCGTCCACGCGTTGCGGGACGAGCTCGGGTACACGGGGCCGAACGTCGGATGCGAGACGAGCATGTGCGGCGCCTGTACGGTCCTCGTCGACGGCGAGGCTGTCAAGTCCTGTACGGAGCTCGCTGCTCGCGCTGACGGGGCCGAGATCACGACCGTCGCTGGCCTCGCCGAGGACGGCGACTTCCACCCGATCCAGACGGGCTTCCAGGAGGAACATGGCCTGCAGTGTGGCTACTGCACGCCGGGCATGATGATGACCGCCACGGAGTTCCTCGCGGACAATCCCGACCCGGACGGCGAGGAAATCCGCCACGCCCTCGAGGGCAATCTCTGTCGGTGCACGGGCTACCAGAACATCGTCCGTGCAGTGGAGAATGCCGCGGGAGAGATGGCCGGGGAACCAGCCGGGGGTGACGACTGATGGCCACCGAGGAGGACGACCCCCGCCCCGAGGGCGTCAAGACGATCCGCGCCAGCGAGGTCGACCCGGACGAGATCTTTGGGTCCGCCGTCCAGCGACGGGAGGACCCCGCCCTGCTCTCGGGCGACGCCGAGTACACCGACGACATCCGGGAGGACCGGATGCTCCACATGGCCGTGCACCGGAGCCAGCACGGCCACGCCCGCATCGAGAACGTCGACACGTCGGCCGCCGAGGCCGTCGACGGCGTCGTCGGTGTCTACACCCACGACGACCTCGTCCGCGAGGACACGCCCGGCGAAGCGCCCTTCAACGTCCCGACGGGCTGGCTGCTGGACACCCTGAAGGTCGTCGATCACCCGATCCTCGCCGACGAGATGGTCCGCCACCAGGGCGACGGCATCGCCATCGTCCTCGCGGAGGATCGATACACTGCCACCGACGCTGCCGACCGCGTCGACGTCGAGTACAAGCCCCTCGACGCCGTGACCGACCCGGCCGACGCGCTGGCCGACGACGCACCGCAACTCCACGACGACGCGCCTGGGAACCTCGCCTTCGACTGGGAGCTCGGCGACGCCGACGCCACCGACGCGGCCTTCACGGAGGCAGCCCACACCGTCGAACTCGACCTGGAGAATCAACTGTTGATCCCGAACGCCATGGAACCGCGGGCGGCCGTCGCGGACTACAATCCGTCGACGAGAAACCTCGACCTGCGGATGACATCGCAGAATCCCCACCTCCACCGCCTGCTGCTCTCGGGCGTCATCGGACACCCCGAGCACAAACTCCACGTGGAGGCGCCTGACGTTGGCGGCGGGTTCGGCTCGAAGATCCACCACTACCCCGACGAGGCGCTGACCTCGTGGGCCGCCATGCAGACCGAGCGACCGGTGAAGTGGCAGGCCACGCGGACCGAGACCTACGTGACTGACGCGATGGGTCGGGGCCACGCCACGCGGGGCGAACTCGCGATGGACGAGGACGGGACGATCACGGGCCTGCGCGTCGACACGAAGGCGAGCATGGGCGCGTACGTCTCGACGTTCGCCCCGGCCGTCCCGACGTACCTCTACGGCACGCTGCTCTCGGGGCAGTACGACATCCCCGCGATCCACTGCTCGGTCCAGGGCGCGTTCACGAACGTCCCGCCCGTCGACGCGTACCGGGGGGCCGGCCGCCCCGAAGCCTCGTTCGTCGTCGAGCGACTGATGCACCTCGGCGCGAGGGAAGTGGGGATGGATCCCGCCGAGTTCCGGCGGCACAACTTCGTCGCCGACGACGCGTTCCCCTTCGAAACGCAGGTCGCCGTCGTCTACGACAGCGGTGACTACGAGAAGACACTCGACGAGGCCCTCGATCGGATCGACTACGATGCGTTCCGCGAACGCCAGGAGCAGGCCCGCGAGGAGGGGCGGTACCTCGGCATCGGCTTCTCCGCGTACATCGAGGCCTGTGGCCTGGCCCCCTCGCAGCTCGTCGGCGAACTCGGCGCCCAGGCCGGCCTGTGGGAGTCGAGCAACGTCCGGATGCACCCCTCGGGGACGGTCACTGCCTACGTAGGCACGTCGGGCCACGGCCAGGGCCACGACACGACCTTCGCACAGATCGTCTCGGACGTTCTCGGCATCGACTACGACGACGTCGAGATCGTCGAGGGTGACACCGACGAGATCCCGCAGGGCATGGGCACCTACGGCTCGCGCTCGGCGGCCGTCGGCGGCTCCGCGCTGGCCACGTCCGCGATGAAGATCGTCGAAAAGGCTCAGCAGATCGCGGCCCATCAACTGGAGGCCAGCGAGGACGACCTGGAGTTCGAGAACGGCGAGTTCCACGTCGCGGGCGCGCCGGACCGCTCGATGTCCATCCAGGCGGCCGCACAGGCGTCGTACCTGGCCCACGACATCCCCGACGATATGGAGCCGGGGCTGGAGGAGACGTCCTTCTACGACCCGGAGAACTTCGTCTTCCCGTTCGGCACGCACGTCGCGATCGTCGAGGTCGACCCCGACACCGGCGACGTCGAGATAGAGCGCTACCTCGCGGTCGACGACGTCGGCCCGCAGATCAACCCTAAGATCGTCGAGGGACAGATCCACGGCGGCGTCGCCCAGGGCATCGGCCAGGCGCTCTACGAGGGCGCCGAGTTCGACGAGAACGGAACGCTCACCACCGGCTCGATGCAGGACTACGCCGTCCCGAAGGCGGTCCACGTTCCGGAGATGGAGACCGCCCACACCGTGACCGAGAGCCCCCACAATCCGCTTGGCGTCAAGGGCGTCGGCGAGGCCGGCACCATCGCCGCGCCCCAGGCCGTGGTCAACGCGGTCACCGACGCGCTGGAGCCGCTGGGCATCGACCACCTCGACATGCCCCTGACCGGCGAGCGGGTCTGGCGTGCCATCGCGGACGCCGAGGGAGGTGAGGACTGATGTACCCCGACGACTTCGACCTCTACCGCCCGACGACGGTCGGCGAGGCGCTCGACCTACTCTCCGAACACGACGACGCGGAGACGGAGATCCTCGCCGGCGGCCACAGCCTCCTCCCGACGATGAAAAGCGGCCTCGCGAGCCCGGACGTGCTCGTCGACATCAGCGACGTCGACGCGATGAACGGCATCGAGGACGACGGCGAGGCCGTCGCCATCGGCGCGACGACCACCTATGCGACCGTCACGAACTCCTCGCTCGTGGCGGAGGCGGCGCCCGTCCTCGCGGAAGCGGCGGGCGCCGTGGGCGACCGCCAGGTGCGAAATCGCGGTACAATCGGGGGCAACGTCGCCCACGCCGACCCGGCCTCGGACCTCCCCGGAGCCGTCATCGCCGCCGACGCGACGCTCGTCGTCGAGGGCCGTGACGGCGAGCGGAGTGTGGACGCGGACGACTTCTTCGACGGCATGTTCGCGACCGACGTGGGCCCGGACGAACTCCTCACCCGCGTCGAGGTCCCGAAAGCCAGCGACGCCGTCGGCGCCTACGCAAAGCGAGCGAGTCCCTCCTCGGGCTACGCCATCGTCGGGGTGGCCGCTCAGCTCGAACTCGACGGCGACGCCGTCGCGGCCGCGAGCGTGGCCGCGAACGGCGTCGTGGACCACGGGATTCGGCTCGAATCGGTCGAAGACGCCCTCGGTGGCGAGTCCCTCGACGAAGCGACCATCGAGGCGGCCGCTGCCGGAGCCACCGCGGACCTCGCCGACGCGACGATGATGGAGGACCCGCAGGCCTCCGCGGAGTTCCGCGAGCAACTCCTCTCGGTCTACGCGGAGCGCGCCCTCGGGGACGCCGCCGACCGGGCGCGCTCAGCCGCGGCCGCGGACTGAGAGCGGGTGCGGGCCGCCCCTTCACCGTCGTGCGGATCACCTCTTCGCCGTCGAGCCGATAGATTGGTGACGCCCGGCGCCGTCCAGGCGACCGTGTCGAAACTGTCCCGCGTCCCGGGAGGGATTCGGTGACCATCGAGGTGAGCGACCGGCCCTGTCCGGAGTGTGGCGACGACCTGCGCGTCATCTACGTGTCGCGACTCCAGCAGGTGGTCTCGGGGTGGTCGTGTGCGAACTGTGGCTTCGTGGAGTCCGAAAAGCAGCAGTTCCGCGCGACCGTTCCGCTCACCGAGGACGAGGACTACCTGATCCGACGGCTCAAACCGCTTTCGACCGCCGACGTCCGAGATCCGCTCGGCGACGTCGAAGGGGAGTTCCGCGCGCGAGCCACCGCGGAGATGGACGCCGACGAGGTCTGGATGCTCGTCGATCCCGACAGCGAGGAACTGGTCGAGGTGGTCTACGGCGCCGAATACGCCGCGGCCGAACGGCTCGAGGAGTGACGGCTGGCCTCAGAGTGTGTACTCGTCCTCGCGTAACTGGACGTAGGCGCCGTCCCGGAAGCCACGCTTGGTCCACTTGTAGCGCGCCCACAGGCGGAGCCCCGTGACCCCGGACCGGAGAAGCCGCCGCGGACTGTAGGACCCGCGGTTCAGCATGTGGTCGACGGCGCCGAAGGTCCGATCCCAATCGGCTGGCCCGAAGTCCTCGACGAGGTCCGCCATCGTCACGTTCCGGAGCACCTCGTCGTCGATCGCCGACTGCCAGGCATCATTGTAGCGCTCCAGTCGGTCGGCTGCCGCGAGTTCGCCGGCGATCGTCCCCGTGCGCACGGCGACGTGGTCACCGCCCTCGTGGAAAGCCGACGTCGCTCCCATGGCACCGCCGACGACGGCGATGCCGGCACCCGTCGGCGACTCGATCGGTTGCGTCGAGGAGATGGGGTAGGTCTCGGTCCCGCCTTGCTTGCCCCGGTCCTCGACGAGCGGGAAGTCCGCGAGGTCGTAGTCGGGGTACTCCCATTCGAGGAGTCGGCGAATGTACTCGCCGCCGCGCGGGATCGACTCGTCGTCCTCGCGGAGCAGCGCCCACTCGCTCCGGTCGTAGTCGTCCACGTCGAGGCCGATGGGCATCGTCAGGCCGATCCGGGCCACGTTGTCGTCGTTCGGAAAGATCCAGGGGTAGGCCGTGTGCCCGGGCATGAGGCCCCACCAGAACTTCAGCAGGTGGGGCTCGAACAGCTCCTCGGGGACCCGGCGGTGTTCCTGGTAGGCGATGTGGTTCGCCCGCGTCGAGGCCAGCAGGTCCGAGACGCTACGGCCCTCCGGCATGAACTGGTCGAGGACGCCGGTCGTGACGGTCCGTTGGGGGCCGTCTGCGAGGACGAGATGGTCGGACCCGACGCTCTCGCCGTTCGAGAGGATCAGGCGGTGGCGCGGGTCGCCAGCGTGATCGGTCTCGACGTCGGTGACGCTGTCGCCGACGCGGTAGGTGGCACCGGCGGCCTCGGCCTCCTCGCGGAGCCAGTCGTCGAAGCGCGCACGGTGGAAGGCGAAGCCGAAGTCGGGGTAGGCGGCGGGCTGACCGGTGTCGCGGATGGTGATCGACGTCGAGGGACCGACGAACTCGGCGCCCTCGAGGCGGCTGAGAATCACGTCGTCTGGAATCTCGGCCGCGTCGACGTCCATGATCTCGAGCCAGTAGTCGAGCATCCCGGCAGCGTCAGTCGAGTCCGGCCCGAGCCGGTCCCGGTCGTCGCGGGGGACGCCTCGCTCGAGCACGAGCGCGTCGGCGCCGCCCTCGGCGGCCGCCCGCGCAGCGGCTGTGCCCGCGGGCCCGCCGCCGACGACGGCAACGTCCACGCGTTCCATACCGCTACCCTGTCGGCCCGTGGATTAAATAGACTGCCATCCGGCCTCGATTGGCCGCGGTCGCGTCAGTACTGTTTCGGCGCGGGACGGTTCGCGTGGTCACCACACGTCCGAAACACCGTCGACCAGTCTGCCCGGGTCCGAGCGAGGGCGTGGTCGACCTCGGCCCGCTTTTCGTCGACCAGCCAGCGGAGCCGACGAACCCGCTCGTCGTCCGCCAGTTGCTCGCGGGGGACGTCGGCTTCGATGGCCGCGAGTTTCGCGGTGAGCGCGAACAGTTCGTCGAGGGAGGCCTGGTACTCGTCGCGAGTCCGGTACTCCTGGAGGACGCGGCGCAGGTCCGATTCGCTGGCGGGCTTCCGGACGTACCCGTCGATCGGCGCGTCGACGATGTCGGCGTCCACCCGCCTGGAACTCACTACGACCACGTGCGGATCGACGTCTGCCGCTGCGATCTCCCGGGCCACCTCGGACCCCGACAGGCCCGGCATCTCCCGGTCGAGAAAGACGACGTCGACGGCTGGCGACAGCGCCGACAGCGCCGCCTCGCCGTCCGCGGCCGTCACCACCTCGTTGTCCTCGGAGAGCCACTCCGCGAACAGCCGTCGGACGCCGCGGTCGTCGTCAGTGACGAGCACCGTCAGTTGGTCCCCCACCATGGGTAGTCCCACAATAGCGAGAGAGGGGATTATAAAGGTATCTTCGCTCCCAAACCGTTCAGGAGGCCTATCGGGACAAACCGGCGGAAGGCGACGGTGTTTTCTCGCGCTGAAAACGGTTTCCTGCGCGACACGTGAACGGTTCCGTCCGACGTGCGACTGCCGAACGTCAGCCCTGGCCCGGAACACGTCGGGGTCATCCGTCCGGGCGCGGCACCGGATTCCCCTCGCTGTTCGGACCAATCGACGGCGGAGAAGCGAACCCAAGTTGCCGGTCGGCGACCGACGTCAGACGTAGCCGCGTTCGAGGAGCAGTTCACCGTTGAGAACGGACGCGCCGGCCGCCCCGCGCATCGTGTTGTGCGAGAGGCAGTTGAACTGCACCCCGCCCTCGGTCTCCCGGAATCCGCCCGCGGAGACGGCCATGCCGTTCTCGCGATCGCGGTCGAGCCGGGGCTGGGGCCGATCGGGATCGTCGAAGACGTGGATCAGCTGGTCGGGCGAACTCGGCAGGTCGACCGCGGGGTACTCGTCCATTGCCTCGGCGACGGCCTCGGGCGAGGCGTCCTCGACCGTGTCCGTCCAGACGTTCTCCAGGTGGCCGTCGATGGTCGGAATCCGGTTGCACGAGGCGTTGACGCGGGCGTCGAGCCAGTGGACCTCGGCGCCGTCGAACTCGCCCAGGAGCTTTCGCGACTCGGACTCCATCTTCTGTTCCTCGCCGCCGATGTGCGGGATGGCGTTGTCGATGATCTCCATGGACGAGAC
>Ga0207756_100614_pt1 | contig 10147 bp, 9 predicted proteins | sample A23M1SouthBayCA_FD_187748 | JGI IMG/M metagenome (GOLD analysis project Ga0207756, IMG submission 187748) | Aerobic enrichment media microbial communities from Eden Landing Ponds, California, USA - A23 M1 (3) (SPAdes) | ecosystem: Environmental > Aquatic > Marine > Unclassified | place...
GGTTCCCCGACAGTCAGTCCCGGACCCAGTTCGATCACTCCCAGACCGGGGTTGTACAGCCCCATCCGATGCTTGGAGAGTTCCTCCAACACGACACAACGCTCAACAAGATCGAGGCCGCCGCCGCCGTACTCCTCTGGGACCCCCATCGCCCAGAAACCTGCATCCTTCGCCTTACTCCGGAGTCGGTTTCGATCTTCCTCGGGGATTTTGATTGGCTGCGGACGCACGTCGTCAGTCAATTCCGGATTCGACGCTCCGAGCTCATGGTAGGTCTCTATCTGCTCCTCGAGATCGTCTAGCACCGGACGAAACTCGTCGTCGACAAAGCGTCGGATTTCCTGTCGAAGCATCCGGGTCTGTTCTGACAGTTTGAACTCCATGGGAGACGACCTGAACTGGTGAGTTCGAATAGATAAAGGTTTGTGGTACTACCGGTCGTTCAGGACGGAGTATCGTCGGTTCACATGATTTTCGATGGTGGTGACCATCAGATGACGTCGTCCTCCTTGAGCCGACCGAGTTCGTCCTCGGAGAGACCAAGGCGGTTTCGCAGCACGGCCTCCGTGTCACGTCCGAGTGTCGGTGACGGTTCGATGTCCGGTGACTCCGAGTTCGATAGCCGGATCGGTAGCCCTGGAACGGCGATAGGTCCGAACTCCGGGTGATCGATTTCGTTGATCATCCCGCGCTCTTTCAGGTGTGGATCGTCCGCGACCTCATCGATTTCCTTGACCGGCGCACACGGGACGCTGGCGTCGAGGAGTTCTTCGACGAGATTCTCACGCCTGCGCTCTTCGACGTTCTCTTGGAGCAGTTCGTCCACTGCTTCCATGTTCTCGGTCCGCTTCACGTTGCTCTCAAACCGGGCATCTCCGATGAGGTCCTCCCTTCCGATCACTTCGAGAATCCCTCGCCAGTGATCGTCGGTCAGTGCCAGGAGGGCGACGTAGCCATCCGCAACTTCGTAAACGTTGTACGGCGTTTGCGAGAGACCGCCGTGCCGGTTACCGGTTCGAGGCGGGACATCGTCGTTCTTGTAATGAGCACCGAGGGGGGAGGTGAGCGTAGGGTACAGTGCGTCGTGCATACTCACCTCGACGAACTGCCCCTCGCCGGTGATCTCGCGCTGATAGAGGGCGGCGAGGACTCCCGCGGCCAAGTGTACGCCGCCCAAGAAGTCGCCGGCGGCGATGCCGGCCTTCACGGGTGGATTTTCCGGGAATCCGGTCACGTCCATTGCCCCGCCGATCGCCTGGACAGTGAGATCCATCGCGGGATAGCGCTGGTAGGGTCCTTCCTCACCAAAGCCGCTGCCGTGAGCATAGACGAGTTGGGGGTTGATCTCGGACAGCACGTCATACCCGAGGCCGAGCCGATCCATAGTCCCGACAGTAAAGTTTTCGACGAGGACGTCGGTCTCCCGGATGAGATCTTTGAACAGATCTTTGCCCTGCTCCGATTTAAGATCGATCGAGATACCGTGCTTGTTGGAGTTCAACATCACGACTTCGGGTGGTTCACCCTCATCAGAGCGCGAACGAACCGGCTCACCGCCCGGCGGTTCGACCTTGATTACTTCTGCACCCAGAAACGAGAGCAGTAGCGAACAGTATGGGCCGTTGTAAAGTTGTCCCAGGTCCAGGACCGAGATGTCCTCCAAAGCACGGGAGTCCATGTTCAATTCAATTTAGGAGTGCGGCTAAATATCTTTGTGTTGGTGTCCTCAGTCGGATGAGGTCATTCACTTGAATCGCCAGGTCGCCAGTCCAACTCTGCAGTTCTAGACGAACCACCGACACAGCGTGGGCGAGTTCCCGATATGTCGTCAGGCGGTCGGCCGGACGCTTTTCATTCCGGCTCAGACGACCGGGATCCCATCTGGAACATCACGTTCCGGCTGTCGTAACAACGCTCGTTTCCGCTGTATTGTTAGATTCCAATAACATAACAAAGGTATCGCTGTGATGAGGGTGAGACTCCCACTCACGACCCATGGTACCGGCTCTCTAATGGTATCATCGAACTAGTCGCAGCGTTTCGTCGCCGTAGAACCGAGGCTACGAATCCTGGAAGGCAGCTGGGATCGCATTGCCAAGGCCACACTCTTTCGCGAGAGTGTTCAATCGGTCAGCGTCTTCGTCAGCGATGGACACACCGTTTTCGAGCTGGTCGGTTCTCATCCGATACTCACTCCGACCCGGGAGAAGCCACTCGTCTCCATGGGCTCCTGGACCGACCCCGTCTTCAGATTCCGGTGCGACCGATTCGAGGTGTCGTTGGAACGCTTGGATTCGTTCCGCGATTATCTCCGGCGTCGTGAACCGATGTGGGTCGATCTGGACAAACATTGCCAGGTTCCCCCACGCAGATTCTTTCTGTCCTGTGATCGCTGAGTTACTAAAGATGCCTGCCAGTAACTCTGCCAACACCGCTAGTCCGAACCCCTTGTATCCGGCTACCTGTCCTCCGAGGGGACGAAGCGCACCCGGTGTCTGCTCGAATCGTTCAATGTCGTCGACTCGTTCGAATCCTGTTGTCCACTCTTCGGGGATCGGTTCTCCCCGCGCAACGTACTCTCGGATCTTCCCCACCGCGACTTGAGACGTCGCCATGTCAAGGACGATCGGGTGTTGAAGTGCCCCGAAGGAAGGGACTCCGATCGCGATCGGATTGGTCGATAGCTGCCCGTTCGAAGTTCCCGGCGGAGCAACAAATTCGCTCGTCGGATTGCAGACGAACCCTAGGAAGACATTTCCGTCATCGGTTGCAGATTCCGCCCACTCCCCGATCCGACCAAGATGCGCCGCGTTTGCTACTCCGACTACCGAGACGCCCGTGTGGTGTGCCTTCCCCGCTCCCACCTCGACTGCTTTCCGTCCACAAATGTGTCCGAATCCGCTCTGACCGTCGACTACCGCCCAGGAATCATTCTCTCGACGCACTTCTGGACGTTTTTCAGGGTCGATGTCACCTTTCGCGATGTGCTGTGCATAAGTTGGGGTCAACCGGACGCCATGTGAGTGATGTCCGCTCAAGTCTGCAGTTACCAGCGACTGTGATACAGCACTCGCAATCTGTTCCGTTGCCCCCAGATCGACGTAGATCTGAGAGATGAATGCCTCAAGCTCAGCGTGGTCGATTCGAACCATGTAGACCTATCAAGAGAACACGGTATTAAGGATTCTCCAACTGGAGCCGACTCGACGACAGTCCGCGTTTTCTCCCTACGTCTATCTATCCGAACAACTCGCTGGGATTGTCCCTGACCATTTGCTCCAACTCTGAACGGCCGAAGCCCGCCTCGGAAAGCCGGGCATGGAACTTCGATAATCCATCTGTTGGCATGTCGTTCGTCGACTGTCCGAGATCACTGGAAATGACGTTATGTTCCGGGCCCGTGGCTTCGATCCCTGAGACAATCCGGTCCCACATTGAGTCTCCAATAAATGCTTGCCGGGCCGCTTCGGGGGCGTCAGGGAGGAGGTGATCTGCCATTTCGTCGTTGGTCACCACGTAACAGCGTTCGAAGTACACCCCGTCGCGTGCTAGGTTCGCCTGTTGTGAATCGGTCAGTCCGACGCCGTCACGGGCGGCGTGCAACTCGGGATGGGTAATCAGGACCCGTCCTCCCCGATCACAGACGTAATCCACGACTGCTTCAACTTCGGTCTCACTGACGTGTCCCGTTCCCACGATCAGTCCGCGGTCGATGGCTTCATCGAGAACAGACCGACATTCCCGGGAGAGGCCACTGTCGGAGAGGAGTTCGATCGTTCTGGGTTCCCCTTGGTCCATCATATTGTGTTTCGCAGTCGTGGTTGGAAGTTCGACTCGACTTGCCCCCATCGCATCGGCAGCGACGACGGCATCCGGGTTTAGTCCCCCGACGCTACGGTTCAACACCACAGTCCCTACGAGAGCAACGTCCGAGTTTCCCAACCGCTCGCCGAGTCGAGCCAGCATGGCAGTTGGAAAATGGTGATTTTTGAGGACTAATCCACCCATCTCCATCGTCTCCGCCGAACGGAGCAGGTCGACGACATCGGCTTTTCGGGGGATAACGTCTGGACCAGCGTGGACGTGCGTATCCCAGGCTCCTTCCACCAGTATCTCGCGTTCCGCGGGCGGATTCATATAGCCACAATAGAAGGCCCCAGGCATGTACTTTTCCACACGAGTTGTGTGCGTATTTCTCTATAGACCGGTAGAACGGTCTCGCTTCCGGGATCGGTTGCCAGACCGTTGTGGTTTGCGCCACCGAAATATTCATTAAAATCGGCTCTGGAGGGCTAGTGACACATCCAATGGTTTCAGTAGAAGCCGAGAACCTGGTCAAGCGATTTGACTCACAACTGGGGGTCGACGTTCTCGCAGTCGACGACGTATCGTTCACGGTGGAGGACGATGAAATCCTCACGCTCGTCGGTCCAAGTGGTTGTGGGAAAACGACGACGCTCAGGTGCGTAGCCGGACTGGAAACTCCGACGAGTGGTAAGATCAAATTCAACGGGGAGGATGTCACTGATCACCCGCCACAAGAACGTAACATCGCGATGTTGTTTCAGGACATCGCCCTCTGGCCGCATATGACGGTTCGTGAAAATATGGTGTTTTCACTCAGGATCAAAGGCGTTGATCAGGAAACGATCAAACAGCGGGTGGAGGAGGCCGCTTCGGATCTTCAGATACAGGACAAACTGGACGAGAAACCAGCTCGTCTATCTGGCGGGCAGCGCCAGCGGGTTGCCTTAGGAAGGGCTATCGTTCAAGACCCTGACCTCTTTCTGTTCGATGAACCGCTCTCAGCGTTAGACGCCGCCCTCAAGCGTGAAATTCAGCCGCTCATAAAAAGAATCGTCAAGGATGCCGGAGTACCGGCGATTTATGTGACTCATGACCAGCAGGAGGCGATGAATCTCTCAGACAAGATCGCGGTGATGAACGATGGTCGGATAGAGCAATTCTCCCGGCCGCTGGATATCTATCAGTCACCGTCCAACCAGTTCGTCGGGGAGTTCGTCGGGAACCCCCGCATGAACTTCGTCACCACAAGGGCGACTCAACACGGGGACACCTCAACGGTGGAACTGAGCGGTTTGTCCCTTGAGATCGACGATGAACTTGAGGGGGAGATCCAACTTGGGGTTCGACCACAAAACACGATCGTCCGCGAGAATGGCTCATCGGGTATCAGCGCTCAGCACGTCCTCGACGAACCACAAGGTGATTCCACTCACAGCTTCTTCGAGACCGAGTATGGCGAACAGATCGCGGTGACCGATGCCGAGTTCCGCGGAAACGGGGAGTCGTACAAACTATCGTTCAACCTCGACGAGGTACACGTGTTCGGGAACGAGGGCAAACACGTAACGACCGGAGTGAAGGCCCGTGAGTAGACCGCCTCGCTTTCGGTTCGCCGACTGACTACCGCCACTATCCCGAATTACGTCTCGAGTTCGAACACAGGTAAGGCTCGATTCTCTCCCTCGCCGATCTTGACGAATTTTACTGCTACACTATCGCCGACGCTGATCTCCTCGGAATCAGCGACAACGTGAGTAACCAGACGAACTGCACGGTCACTTGGATTGGTTTCCGGTAGGTCGAGTTCGACAAGCACAACGGTGTACGGCGTCTCTTCGCCGTAGCCAGGCTGGCCGGGGATGTGACAACGCGAGTACGAGTACACGGCTCCGGTGCCTGCGACCGACTCGAACTCAAGGGCGTCTGACCAGCAGTGACGGCACAACTGACGTGGATAGAACTGTCGCTCACCACACGTCGTACACCGTTGAACCACCAGATCATCCTCCGCAGCCGCAGCCCAATATTCTTCGGAGTCGGGGTCGATTACCGGCAGGGGCTTATTCCCCCAGTCGTCGTAGTCAATCATCGACTCCCCTCCAGAATCATCGTAGCGTGCGTCGAAAGTATACCGCCGGATCCGTGAGCCAGGGCGGTCCGGGCGTCAGGGACCTGACGTTGGCCCGCCGTTCCACGAACCTGTCTGACGGCTTCAATTATCGGGAATATCCCGTACGTCCCGGGATGTAGGTAGGAAAGCCCTCCACCGTTGGTGTTGATCGGCAACGATCCTCCTGGTGCCGTTTCACCCTCGACGAACGGCGTGGTTCCCTCACCCGGCGGCGTGAGCCCAACGTTCTCGGTCAATAGCGCGGCCGTGATGGTGAACGAGTCGTACAGTTCGGCCACGTCGATGTCGTCCGGTTCGACGCTGGCCATCTCGTATGCGCGACGCGAGGTGTCTCGCGCTCCGGTCACCGTAAGATCCGGCATCTGACTAATCTTCTCGTGGGTATGGGTTTGGGCGAGCCCCGCGATTTCAACTGCGCCCGGTGACTCGTCGGGGACCATATCGGACCGTGTAACAACGACGGCCCCTCCGGCGTCATTGATGAGACAGCAGTCGTACTTGTGAAGCGGTTCACAGACCGGAGAAGCGGTTAATACGTCCTGGACCGTGAGATCATCCTGTTGCATCGCCTTTGGGTTGCGCTTGGCCCACTCACGCGTCGAGACGGCAACATGTGCGAGATCTTCTCTTGTAACCCCGTATTCGTGCATGTACCGACGCGCGATCATCGCGTATTGGCTGATCGGTTCCATGATACCATATGGTTGTTCATACTGTCTGGTCAGGATAGGACCTTCCTCGTCGCCGATATCGCGGCTCTCCTTACGGTCGCTGTAGTTCGTACTTCCGTACGTGATGAGGGCCGTATCGATGCGTCCAGCTTCAATAGCGAGTTTGGCATATTGAACGTGTGCGAACGGAGTTGCTCCACCCATATCGTTCGAGCTCGAGATGGTCGGCTCGATTCCGAGATACTCGGCGGCAGTGACCTGTGGAAAATGGTAGCGCTCCCTGAGTCCGGAGCCCTGGATAAACAATCCCTCGACGTCGTCTTTCTCCAGGCCAGCATCCTCGATGGCATTTTTCGCTGCCTCGGCCTGGAGTTGCAGAATGTTTTTTTCGGGGACCTTCCCCACCTTATCCGCTTCCGCGACACCAGCGATGACTGCGGTCCCGTTGGACATGTTATTTCCCCTCCCACTGGGGTTCGCGGTCTTCCCGGAAAGCTGCAACCCCTTCTTGGGCGTCCTCCGTCTCGAAAAGGTGACGGACGAACGACTGCTCCATCCGAAGACCTTCTGACAACGAATTATCCTGTCCCCGGACAGCCAGTTCCTTAATAGCCTGCATAGCGAGTGGGGCGTTGTCAACTAGGTTCCGGGCGTACGTTTCGGCGACGTCCAGTACGTTCTCCGTCTCAACGACTTCGTTAACGAGTCCCCACCTAGCAGCCTCGTCTGCGTCAATCGGGTTACCTGAGAGCAGTAGATCCATTGCGATCGGATAGGGGAGCTGGCGCATCACGCGTTGCGTTCCGCCGTTGGCCGGGAGAATCCCGCGTTTCACCTCCGTGAGACCAAAGGTCGCATCAGTACCGGCGATTCGGATGTCCGTGGCGAGGAGCAGTGTCATGCCGCCGCCGAGACAGTACCCATTTACTGCCGAAATAACCGGTTTCCATACCTCTAGTCCCCGGTTCAAGAGCGGCTCCTCTTGGGTTCGCCAGAAGGAATCCCAGGATTGCTCTCCAGGACTGATCGTACTGTTCAGGTCTGCTCCCGACGAAAACGCTCGCTCTCCGGCACCAGTGACTAGGGCAACCCAGACATCAGGATCATCCCGAATGGCGATCCATGCCTCCGAAAGCGCCCGGTAGACATCAGGATCCATTGCGTTCATCTTGTCCGGTCGATTGATTGTGACAGTAGCCAGGTGGTCATCGACGCTGTATAGCACCTTGTCGGTTTCCTCGAGTATGTTTTCCTCTACCATGGGTGTGTCCTTTTCGCACACACGAATTATTACTTTCGGTTGGCTGACCGGTTACCGTGCGCCATGCAATGTCGACGCAGAGTTGAATACGGGATCTATTGGGGCGAACCTCCCGGAATATTCTCGTATACTGGCCCCAGTCGATAGTCGATTTGTCGTCGACTCGAAGCCGGAACTTAGGGATCCTCGTGAACCCACCGCGGACCGAACCCGGTTCACCAAGGAACGAGCTAGTGTCGAACTACATTACTCGACGTTTCGTTTCTCCACAAGGTTCGTCCGCTCGTATTCGACGACAAGTTCGTCGTTTTGATTGTACCCTTCGCAGTGCCACGTCACGATGCCGTAGTCGGGGCGGGAATCACTCTCGCGAGTGCTAACGACCTTCGACCGGGCGTACAGGGTATCGCCCGGATAGACGTCCGTATGGAATTTGACGTTGTCGACACCAAGGAACGGGCCCCCAGCTTCACTCAGGTCCTCTACCGACAAGCCAATGACCATATCAAGGACGAATAGATGGTTGACGACTTCCCCCTCGAACCCGGCCTCTTTTGCGAAGTCGTCGTTGAAGTAAATCGGATTGACGTTGAGCGTGATCGAACTGAACGTTTTGTTCTCGCTAGCCGAGATTGTCCGGCCCCAGTGATGTTCGAACTCCTCACCTTCTGTGAAGTCTTCAAACTTATTTCCTTTTTCAACAGTTGGCATAGTTTCCCCTCCTGTTCGATGCTATTAAATCCTGTTTCGGCGAACGCCAAACATATCACAGTTACAAGCGGTAAGGCCGGTTCCTTCGACGGTCACATACGACATCGCGGATCCGTCAATTAGGCTCAGTTCTTGTTATTGGGGCCCCGCTCCAACAGACCGTCGGCTAATCGGTCTCCATCCAGTGTGACCGCTTCTTCAGGAGTACCTCACGTTCTAGCTCACAGACTTTCTCATCGTCTTGGTTCGTTCCCACGATACGAAACCGTACGATCCCTGCATCGCCCCGGTCTTCGGCCTCGCGCTTCTCGATTACGGTGCTCCTCGCATAGAGGGTGTCTCCATGTCTGGTCGGAGCAGTGAGGCGAATATTGTCGTAAGCAACGTCTCCGAGAGCGTTCTCGGACGTGTCCTCCGCGGTCAGTCCCACGACTGTGGAGAACACCAGATAGCCGACGACCACGCGCGATCCACCGATGCCGGCCATGTCGTCGTCCTCCATCCGATGGCGGTTGAAGTGGCCCTCCGCCGTATTCATCGTGGTGTGTGTTACCCAGTGGTTCTCGAACTCGCCGATTGTTTTTCCTCGGGCGTGTTCAAACTCGTCCCCGGTCTCGAAATCCTCAAAGTAGTTGTCGTTGCTTGTCAGCGCCATCATTCACTCACCGTAAATCCTGTCGAGGATGATCCGCCGTTGTATGTTGCTTGGGCCCTCGCCGATCGGATACAATCTGGCGTCCCGGTAGTAACGTTGCATCGGATACTCCATCGAATACCCATTGCTAGCCATGATCTGGATTCCCTCTTCGCAAACATCTATTGCCATTTCGCTCGCGTGGAGCTTACACATGGCTGCCTCGCGGTCACACCTGCCCCCCTCGTCTTTTGTTGCAGCGACATGGTGGGTGAGCTGCCGGGCGGCTTCGACCTCCGTCGCCATATCGGCGATTTTGAACCCCACACCTTGGAACTCCTTGATTGACTTATCGAACTGAGTCCGCTCGGCGGCATACTCGATAGAGTCTTCCAGTGCTCCCCTGGCGGCTCCGATAGCTCGGGCCGCAGTAAACACTCGCGCGATTTCGAAGTTACCCATTATCTGGTAGAACCCCTGTCCCTCTTCCTCCCCGACGAGTTGTTCTTCGGGGACACGGTAGTCGTCGAACGTAACCTCATAGGAGTTCATCCCGTGATATCCGAGAGTCGGCAGGAACTCGCCCGACATGCCCTCGGGAAACTCTCCACGGGGTTTCTCGAGGATGAACGCGGATATCCCACGGTGTTTGGGCTCGGCTTCGGGGTCAGTGACGGCATACAGGACGATGAAATCAGCGTCCTTCGCGTGGGTCACCCACTTTTTCCGTCCGTTAATAACGTATTCCCCGCCGTCTTTGATAGCGTGACAATCCATGTCCGCTGCATCGGAACCTCCCCCCGGTTCGGTCAATGCCAGGGCGTAAACGAGTTCGCCCCGAGCCATCTTGGGGTAGTACTTCTCTTTCTGGTCCTCGCGGGCGCCGGCGATTGGCTGTGTTCTGGCAACAACGCTAGCGGCGCTTCCCCAGG
>Ga0207756_100615_pt1 | contig 10135 bp, 13 predicted proteins | sample A23M1SouthBayCA_FD_187748 | JGI IMG/M metagenome (GOLD analysis project Ga0207756, IMG submission 187748) | Aerobic enrichment media microbial communities from Eden Landing Ponds, California, USA - A23 M1 (3) (SPAdes) | ecosystem: Environmental > Aquatic > Marine > Unclassified | place...
CGGCCGCATCGTTTCCGACGACCTCCCGCCCGTGGCGTCGTTCAGCGACGGTCGGGTTCGCGACCCGGTCCGCGTGTACGCGGGCGAGGACCCGGCGGTGATGACGCTGCAGAGCGACGTGCCGGTGCCGCCGCGAGCGGTCGAGTCCCTGAGCGAGTGCATCATGACCGACGTCGCCGAGGAGTTCGACCGGGCGGTGCTGCTCGCCGGCGCGCCCGCCGAGTCCGAGGACGAGGTCGGTGACGTCGTCGGCGTCGCGACCACGGACCGACTGGAGGACGCGCTCGCGGACGCCGGCATCGAACTGGCGGACGGCACTGGTATCATCGGTGGCGTCACGGGCGCGCTCCTGGCGGCGTGCTACGAGAGCGACGTGCCGGCCGCGGTGCTCGTCGTCCGCTCGAACCCCTACATCCCGGACCCGGGTGCCGCTCGCGCCGTCATCGAGGACGCCCTGGAGCCGCTCGTCGACTTCGACATCGACACGCGGGAACTCCTCGAGCAGGCCGAGGAGATTCAGGCGCAGAAACGGCGCATCGCCGAGCAACTCCAGGAGTACCAGCAAGCGGAGGGTCGGCAGTCGAGCACCCCGAGCATGTACCAGTGACCGGCCACGGACTCGAGTGAGCGTGGGCCATTACCACCCCATGGGAACCAGTGACGGTGTATTTGCGGTGCGGTCGCGTCAGTTCGCGTGCACGGCACGCCGAGTACGGCGCGGACGGCACACCACCAGTTCCATGACACACACGATCGAGATCAGTGACGACCTGCGGGAGCGACTGGACGACCACTTAGAGGAGGACGAATCGTACGAGGAGTTCATCGAAGAACTCGTCGCGATGTACGAGACTAGCGGCACCTTCCTCCAGGAGGGGTACTCGGAGTAACGCCCCGGGTCACGTCCCCCGAGAGCGGGTCGCGACGGCACCCGGCGCGCCCTTCGAGGACCCGGACCCGGTGAGCGACCGCCACCGCCAGTCCGCGGATCCCGCCCGTGCGGCCTCAGTCGCCGCTTCGACCAGGAGTCGACGGCCGCTGGGGCAGCGAGTCCGTCGGTTCCTGGGGGCGCGAGCAGGACAGGTGTCGGCCCCGCGACGCGTGGGTCTCGACCGAGTTACGCTTCCTGGGGGTCGCTCCACCCGCCGTCGTCGACGACCTCGAACAGCTTCCCCCAGTTCCCGTCGTCCTCGCTCTCCGGGAGGGAGTCCCGGAGTTGCTGGAAGTCGGACTCGGGCACCTGCTCGCGGACGAGGTCGACGACGACGCGAGCGTGATACGCCGCGTCGGTCGGGTCGGCGTTCTCGATCTCGCTCACGCGGTCGAGGAACTCCTGCCAGTCGAAGCGCTGCCCGTGTTCGTGGACCGCGCCCGTCATGTACCACTTGACCTCCATCGGGAGGGACGCCGCCAGGTCCGCCGCCTGCCCCTCCGGGAGCCGCTGGCCGAGCGTCAGCAACGTCGCTCGAGTCGCGCGAACCGCCTCGCCCGTGCCGGGCAGTTCGAGCCGGTGCTGTACCTCGCCGGTGAACTCGTCGAAGTTCATGCGTGATCGTTCGTCGCGGACGAGCATCAACCGAGTTCGTTCTTCCCAGGCCGTGAGAAGACGGGGATCTCGCGGCCGTCCGTCCACTCGTCAGCCGTCCCGAGGCTCCGCCAGTCCATCGATACGGCCTCGTGGAGCGCGGACGGGTGTGTCACTCCGTCGTGTCGATGCCCGCCGCATCGTTCACTGGACACTTCTGGGTCGTCCCTGTGAAGAGGAGGATCGCGCCGACCGCGAGCGCGAGCCCACCGACGACGGGACCGATGGCCCAGTAGCCGGTGACCGTCCCGATCCCGGCGAGCGCAGCGATCGATCCGACGACGAGCCGTCCGCTCCGGTCGAGACCGCCCACGTTGCGCTCCATAGGTGCACCGCTAGCGTGGACGAACATTGGTAACGAGGCTCGTTTTCAGGTTGCGGGAAGCGACAACACCCCCCGCGAAATGTGAACTCCTAAGAGCGCGTTCGCGTCGGTTGGAACCTCGAGGAGCCCCACGAGTTCCACGCCGTCGACCGGAATGAAGGTGATTCGATCGGAATCCGCTTCAGTGCGTCCGCCACTGGGACGTCGAGGTTCGCTCGTGCGGTGATTCCTGTCCCGTGAGAACGACCCGCGTGCTTCAGGCCGCTGCGGTCCGTCCTCCCCACCACCCAGCGATGTCCGACACTCGCCAGTTCAGCGACCGCACGGAGGCCGGCGAACGACTCGGGGAGGCCCTGCGGGAACGCGACGTGGACGCCGACGTCGTCCTCGCGATCCCGCGGGGCGGCCTCCCGCTCGGGCGAGCCGTCGCGGACGCGCTCGACGCCGCGCTCGACGTCGTCGTCGCGTCGAAGATCGGCGCGCCGGGGAACCCGGAGTACGCCATCGGCGCCGCCGCCAGCGACGGCACCGTCTGGCGGAACGAGGACGCGATCCGGCGAACGGGCGCCGACGAGGCGTACTTCGAGCGCGAACGCGAGCGAGAAGCGGCCGTCGCGCGGGAGAAAGCCGAGCGCTATCGCGCCGACCGACCGGAACTCGACCTCGCCGGGAAGCGCGTCGTCCTCGTGGACGACGGCGTCGCGACCGGCGCGACCGCGCGAGCGTGCCTCAACGTGCTCGAGGACGCCGACGCCGAACGCGTCGTGCTCGCCCTCCCCGTCGGCCCGCCGGACACCGTCGCGGACCTCCGAACGCTCGCCGACGAGGTCGTCTGCCTCCGGACCCCGAGCGCGTTCCGGGGCGTCGGCCAGTTCTACGAACGATTCGACCAGGTGTCCGACGAGGACGCGATCGCGTACCTCGACGCGAACGAGGGATGACGAGTCCCGACGCGACCGACTGACGTCGCCCGCTCGCTCGCGCGGAGCCGGTTGTCGTCGGGTGAGAACGAGCCAGACTTACTTGAGCGTTCGTGGCCGAGTACAGCACGTAGCGACACCGGCACCGACGAACAGCACACGACCGCAGCGGCCGAAAAATACGGACCAATGGACATCTCACAACTCGTTTCGGAGAACTACGTCGAGTACCCGCCCGACACCCGCGTCTCGAAGCTCGCCGGGACGTTCGACGACCCCAGCGTCGAAGGCGTCGTCGTGCACGGCGACCAGTTCGAGGGCGTGGTCACGCGCAGACAGCTCGCGTCCTCGCAGCACCAGCCCGACGAGAAACTCGCGTCGCTCGTCTGGCACGTCCCGAAGCTCGCGCCGGACGAGGACGTCCGGAAGGTGGCGCGGCTCATGATCGACAGCGACTCGCGAATCCTGCCGGTGTTCGAGGGCGGAACGCTCGTGGGCGTCGTCACCGGCGACGACGTCCTCGAAGCGGTGCAGTCGTTCCTCGACGCCGCGACCGTCTCCGACGCAGCCAGCACGGACCTCGTGTCGCTGGACCCGGACGCCACGTTCGGCGAAGCGATCCACGAGTTCAGGGAACGGCGAATCACGCACCTCCCGGTCGTCGAGGACGACGACGCGATCGGCATCGTCAGCCTGTACGACGTGATCGACCGCTCGATCCGTCCCGACTCGAAGAGCCAGGGCGGTGACGGGGGCGGAACCGACGCCTTCGGCGGCCAGCTCTCGGGTAGCACCCGCCGCGGCGGGTTCGGCGCACGCGAGGGCGAGCGCGCCCGGATGCTCGACCTCCCGGTCCGGGACGTCATGTCGTCGCCGGTGCGAACGATCGACCCGGCGGCGACGCTTCAGCGCGCCGTCGAGGAGATGTTCGACGTCGGCGGGTCGGCGCTCGTCGTCACGGACGACGGCAGCCCGCACGGCATCGTCACGAAGACGGACGTCCTGGACGCGCTGACGTGGGAGGCCGGCGGGAACCGCTCGGTGCAGGTGTACGGCATGGACCTCGTCGACGACGTCACCAGCGACGAGATCCTCGCGATGGTCGAGACGTTCGCCGACAGGGATCACGGCATGGACGTCCTCGACGCGAAGGTGCACCTCCACGAGCACGACGAGCAGCGACGCGGCGTCCCGCTCCTGCTCGCTCGCATCCGGCTGCACACCGACCGCGGGCTGTACATCGCGTCCGGGGAAGGGTACGGCGCGAAACACGCGGTGAACGAAGCCCGGGACGTCCTGGCACGGCAGATCCGGGATCGGAAGTCGACCGACCGGAACAAGAAACCGCGCGACGAGGACTACTGGGAGAAGCGCTTCGGGTGGCTGCTCGAAAGCGCGGAGTGAACGGCCCGTCGAGCGAACCGGGAACGGGTTCGTCGGCGGTCGTCCGGAAGAACGCAGCAGTCACTCGCGACGGCGACCGAGGAACTCGCCGCTTCCGGACGCCAACCGTCCCGTTCGTTCCCAGCCCTGCGATTTCGACGGTCGCTCCCGGTGCGGGTCGACCGTAGTTCCTTGTCCCATGACTGGCAACTACCGATATGGTGGACGAACGAGACGACGAGTTCGAGGCCTCGGGACGGGAGGAACGGGAAGTCGCGGGCGAACTGGCGACGCGGCGCTCCGAGTTCGTCGGACTGATGCAGCACTTCTACCGCGGGGAACTCGGGCGGACGACCGCGTGGCGGGCACGGATCGACCGGACGACCAACTGGGCGGTCGGCCTCATCGCGACCCTGATCACGTGGACGTTCTCCGACGCCGGCAACCCCCACTACATCATCCTCGGCAGTCTGGCCGTTCTAACGGTGTTCCTCGTGGTCGAAGCGCGCCGGTACCGGATCTACGACATCTGGCGGGCGCGCGTCCGGATCGTCGAGGAGAACGTGTTCGCGAACGCGGCCGACCCGGAGGGCGTCCTGCACGAGCGCTGGCGCGAACTCCTCGCCGACGACCTCCGAAAGCCCAGACTCAAGATCCCGTTGCTCGAAGCCGTCTCGCGACGATTGCGACGCGTCTATCTCCCGCTCATCACGATCGTCGTCGTGTCGTGGGCGATCCGCATCACGCTGTTCGCGCCCGCCGACGTCGGGATACTCGACGCTGCTGGCATCGCGACCGTGCCTGGCGCCGTCGTCGTCGGTGCGGTCTCCCTGTTCTACGCCGCGATCGTCGCGCTTGCCGTCTGGCCGACCGAGCGTCACGCCAAGGGCGAGAAGCGAGGGATGTCGGAGGAGACCGAGCGCTGGCGACAGCGCTGAGGGGACGCCAGCAGTTCGCTCCCCGTGACGAGCCGTCGCGGGCCGCTGAGAGCCCTCGGTCCGCCAGTCCGACGTTCTCGCCGCTCGGGAACCACGCCCGGAAACTATGCTCGCGCACCGCGTCCGTTCGAACGGAACCATGGCCAGTTCACGAAACCCGTTCCGGGAACTCGAGCGACTGTTCGAACAGATGCAGGAGAACGTCGAAGACGCCGGCCAGTGGTGGGGGACGGAGGCGCTGCCCGCCGAGGCCGACGTGACGTCGACGGTCGACGTCGACCTCGAGGACGCGACCGACGAGTTCGTGTTGACCGCCGAACTCCCTGGGTTCGACACGGACGACGTCGACGTCCGGGTGAACGACGACAGCGTCCACTTGACGGCCGAGCGCGAGACCGAATCGACGGAGACGACCGGCGAGTTCGTCCGACGCGAACGTCGTCGTGCGTCGGTCGAACGCTCGATCCCGCTGCCGGCGTCGGTCCACGCGGACGACGTCTCGGCGACGTTCGAGAACGGCCTCCTCACGGTTCGGCTGCCGAAGGCGGAGCCGACGAACGATGGGACGCGCATCGACATCGCCTGACTCGCGTGCTCCCACCGGAGCCGATCGGGGCGGGTGAGGGTCGCGGCGTCGAATCCCTTCGACGACCGAAGCGCGCCCCCTCGCCGTTTTTTCACTCGGTAAGAACGACGAGCAGCACTAATCACCGTCAGCGAGTAGACCCGATCGGAGCATGAGTGATTCCGATAACGTCGACGAGACCGTCCAGCGACTCCGGGAGAGCTTCGAAGCGGCGACCGAGGAGGCCGAGGAACTGAGCGACGAGGCACGAGAGCGCGTCGAAGAGGCGATCGACGACATCGAGGCGCGGATCGAGTCCCTCCGCGAGGGCGAGTGACCCCCACCACCCAGTAGTCGCGTCTTTCGCGGTCCGAACGCGTCGTCGAACAGGGCGGCGAACCGTCCTTGGATGATCGAAGGCACGTCACTCATGACCCTGGCCGACGTCGACGCACCCATGCGCGAGTGTTCGTTCGACAGCCGATGGACCGCGGTGCTGGCCGCGACGGTCGGACTCCTGGTCGCGTCGGTCGTGCCGTCGCCGCTCGAACGCCATCCCGAATGGCGGTGGGTCGGCCCGGACAAACTCCTGCACTTCGTGGGGCACGCCGGGTACGCCTGCGTGCTCGCGAACGCGCTCGACGCCGACCGGGAGCGCAGCGGCACGGCCGCCGCAGTCGCGCTCTGTCTCTCGACCGCACACTGCGTTCTCACGGGCCGCCTGCAGGAACGCGTTCCCGGGCGAGCGTCCGAACCCGGGGACGTCGCCTGGGCCTTCGCCGGGTCCGTGCTCGCCGCTCTCTCGTGGCATCGTGCGAGCGAGGACGCCACCGCCTGAGGGCGCTCGGTCGGCAACCGCCGGTCGCGAGCGAGCGATAGCCGTTCCCAGTTGCATGGAAGAACAACGACTGATATACCGGTGGTCGTCGGTAGTCCTAGACACGATGGTTCGCGACGGGGACGCGATGTACGCGTTCGTCTGCCCGGAGTGCGCGGAATCCCTCGAGGTCGACCGGGGGATGAAGGACGCACTCGTCGAGCACGGCTGCATCATCTGCGACGCGCCGCTGACCGCGGACGCGTTCACGCGCATCGAGTCGGCGGACTCGGCGTGACACGCACCGCGCCGGCGGAGTCGACGCGAAAGTCGTCCAGGTCGCGACCGGCGAAGACGGCGACGGCGGAACGCGGGCGTCGACCGAGCCGACGGTCACTACTCGACGTCCCGCATCGAGACGAGCAATTCCGTCCCGCCCGACGGACCGATCGAGACGACGACGGAGTTCAGCAGGCGCCTGTACTCGCTGGTGTGCTTCCCCGACGGCCGGAACCGCGTTCGTTCCGCGAGCGCGCCGACGTCGTCCAGCAACTCGATCTTGCGGTACGTCGTCGACAACGGCAGCCCGCACCTGTCCGAGAGCTCGCTCGCGGACAGCGCGTCGTCGGTCGTCGCGGCGAGGATGGCGCGACAGTCGCCGTCCTCGAGGACGGCGAGCAGATCCTGCACCGCCCGCTCGTCAGTTACGCGCTGTCGCTGCTCGGGCCCCGTGTCGAACAGCGGCTCGAGTCCGGCGCCGGTCTCTGACTGACTCATGGCTGAGCAATGAACGCGCAGTCCGAGGAGGACACACCCACGTTACCCGGGGAGGTTTATATTCGAAGCTGGGGGCGTCCATCGACGCCGGCGCCGTCGGCGTGCACGCGCTACAGGACGTCCTCGACGAGCTTCGACTCCGCCGCGGCGAGGTGCTCGCTGAACGTCGACGGGCAGATGTCGAGGACGTCCGCGACCTCGGTCGCGTTCGCTCGCCGCGGCCGCTCGAAGTACCCCATCTCGTGGGCGGTCGTCAGGACCTCCAACTGCCGCGTCGTGAGCTTGCTGCGATCCACGACCACGTGGTCGTGAACCGCATCCCCGGTCGGCGACCGGAGGAACCGCTTGACCGTCATCGAGGGGAATCGGTCGGCGAGCTCCGTGACGACGTCCTGGAGCGCCTCCCAGTCGGCCGCGTGGAAAACCACGGTCAACCGACCGTTCTCGGCGACGTAGCGAGCGATCGGGCAGCCGTACTCGCCCAGGGTCTTGCACGGGCAGTCGACGTCGTCGTCCAGTCGCACCCGGTAGCGGTCCGTGTCGCCGTGCGAGAAGATCGGGTCGGCTTCCACGGCGTCGGGGTCGCCGCCGTCCATCGAGAACTCGACGACGCTCTCCTCGCACCCCGACGCGCAGACGTTCGCGGTCATCGAGTCGACGGTCGTCGCTTCCTCGTTCGAGAGTTCGACGATCGGACAGCTGTCGGCCGCCGTGAACTCGACTGTCGCCCGAATCCCCGATGACATGTGGTCGGATGGTACCGAAGCGAGTCACTTTAGTAGGCACTCGGCAAGTCCGGTGAAAGCGAGTATACTCCGCGCGGTCGCGCGGCCAGTCGCGGTGCACGACCCGCCAGGCCGTCCTGTCGCAGTCCCGAACCGAGCCGACCGAACGACGAGTCCGTCGCCACCGCGACCCGGGGTAACGATCGCTTACCTGCCGCCGACGGCACGACGCGCGTCGACGACTGCGAGCGCCTCGAACCGCACCATTCGATCGCGAGACAGTACGTCCGACCCGGTCGCGATCCCCTGTCGGAGGATTGTCACGCGGCGAGAATCGGCAGGACGGATTACCGTCCGAACGGCGAAGGTGTTCGTATACTCATGACCTCCCAGGACTCCACCGATCGAGACGTCGTTCCACCGGACATCGAGATCGCGCGCGACGCGGACCGGCGTGCCATCGAGGACGTCGCTGCGGACCTCGGGCTGGAACCGTCGGACGTCGAACGACGCGGGAACGAGGTGGCGAAGGTGACGTGGCCCGCCATCCAGCGGGCCCTGGAGCGTCCCGCGGACGGGAGCGTCGTCCTCGTCACCGCGATGACGCCGACGCGACGCGGTGCGGGGAAGACCGTCACGACCGTCGGACTCGGGCAGGCGCTCGGGCGACTCGGCGAGTCCAACGCCGTCGCGGTGCGGGAGCCGTCGCTCGGCCCCGTGTTCGGCATCAAGGGCGGCGCGGCCGGGGGCGGCTACAGTCAGGTGCTGCCGATGGAGGCGATCAACCTCCACTTCACCGGTGACATCCACGCCGTCACCGCCGCCCACAACCTGATCTCCGCGATGGTGGACGCGAACCGTCATCACGGCGACGACCTCGACGTCGACCCGGACCGCGTGGTCTGGGGGCGTGCGCTCGACGTGAACGACCGCGCGCTCCGGGACACCGTCGTCGGCCTGGGCGGCACCGCGAACGGCCCGCCACGCGAGGAGGACTTCGTCATCACGGCCGCCTCCGAGCTCATGGCGGTGCTGTGTCTCGCGACCGACATCCGGGACCTCAGGGAGCGCGTGCGTCGCATCCTCGTCGCGTACGACACCGACGGCGACCCGATCACGGTCGGGGACCTGGACGCCGTCGGCGCAGTCACCGCACTCCTGAAGGACGCGCTGCGACCGAACCTCGTCCAGACGATCGAGGGGACGCCCGCGTTCGTCCACGGCGGCCCGTTCGCGAACATCGCAACCGGTACGAACAGCGTGCTCGCCGACCAACTGGGCGTTCGGCTCGCGGACTACCTCGTCACCGAAGCGGGGTTCGGGGCGGACCTGGGCGCGGAGAAGTTCGTCGACATCGTCTCCCGCGAGGGCCTCGAACCGGACGCCGTCGTCGTGGTCGCGACCGTGGACGCACTCGAGCGCCACGGCGCCGAGGCCGTCGCGGACGGGGACTCGCTGGCCGCACTGCGTGCGGGGTTCCCGAACCTCGACCACCACGTCAACAACATGCGCGCGATGGGACTCCCGGTCGTCGTCGCCGCCAACCGATTCCCCGACGACACCGACGCCGAGATCGACGCGATCCTCGAGCACTGCGCCGCCCGCGGCGTGCCCGCGGCCGTCTCAACCCTCCACAACGACGGTGGCGAGGGCGGCCTCGACCTCGCGCGGCACGTCCGCGACGCCGTCGAGAGCGGACGTGCGGACCTCGAGCGAGTGTACGACCTCGAGGACAGCATCCAAGAGAAGGTGCGAGCGGTCGCGACCCAGGTGTACGGCGCCGACGACGTCGAGTTCACGCCACGGGCTCGCGAGGACGTCGAGCGCATCGAAGAGCTGGGCGTGACGGACGTTCCCGTCTGCATCTCGAAGACCCCGAGTTCGCTCTCGGACGATCCCGAGAAGGTCGGCGTCCCCCACGGCTGGGAGCTCACCGTCCGCGAACTCTACCCCTCGACGGGCGCCGGGTTCGTCGTCGCGCTGACCGGCGACGTCCTCACGATGCCCGGCCTGCCCGCCGACTCCGCCGCGGCCCACATCGAGGTCGACGACGACGGCGACGTGCACGGGCTCTTCTGACCGGTCCGACCGATTCGGCCG
>Ga0207756_100616_pt1 | contig 10130 bp, 11 predicted proteins | sample A23M1SouthBayCA_FD_187748 | JGI IMG/M metagenome (GOLD analysis project Ga0207756, IMG submission 187748) | Aerobic enrichment media microbial communities from Eden Landing Ponds, California, USA - A23 M1 (3) (SPAdes) | ecosystem: Environmental > Aquatic > Marine > Unclassified | place...
TCGTTCATGACCGACGTTCGCGTGACGACCGCCGACACCGAGGGCGAGCGCGAGGACGCGTTCGCGGTGCGGCGCGTGGTGTTCGTCGACGAGCAGGACGTCGACGAGGCGCTGGAGTGGGACGACTGGGACGACGACGCGGCGACGACGCACGTCGTCGCGTACGACCGCGAGCGGGACGCCGGCGAGTACCCCGTGGGTGCGGCGCGACTCCGGCCGAAGGACGCGGCGGTGGGCGAGGTCGGGAAGGTCGAGCGCGTCGCCGTCCGCGACCCGTATCGCGGGACCGGCGTCGGCCGAGCGGTGATGGACGCCCTCGAAGACGTCGGTCGCGACCGCGGCTTCGAACGCTTCCTCCTGCACTCACAGACGCACGCCGCGGGGTTCTACGAGCGACTCGGCTACGAGCGGTTCGGCGACGAGTTCGACGAGGCCGGGATCCCGCACGTGAAGATGCGCAAGGAGGCGTAGCGCCGGTCGAGCGAACGCGCCCGCGCTCGGTCGTGGCTCGCCCGTGGCTCGCGCCGGCGGGGAGGAGACTTACGCCAGTGGCCGGCGAAGGACCGAGCGTGCCGTCCAGACGCGCCCTCCTGCAGGCGGTCGCGGCGAGCGCCCCGGCGACCGCTGGTGACGCCGCCGTGAGCGTGCCGGCGACGACGAGCGACGCCGCCGCGAGTCCGCTGACCGTCGGCGTGGCCGTGCATCGCGTCCCGAGCGTCTCCGACGACGTGCACCGGCGTGCGGTGCGCGCGGTCGACCGTGGCGTCGAGCAGGTCGCGCGCAACGCCGACCGAGAGCTCGAACGCGCGGTCGCGTACGACGTCCACGCGGGCGGAACCGCGTCCCCGGACGCGGTCGTGACGAACACGCGCGACGCCGTCTGGGCGTCGACCGCGGACTGGCTCGAATCCGAGGACCGCCGGGACCCCGAGGCCGTCCACCTGATGCTCGTGGACGCGCCCCTCCAGCAGTCGATCGGGTACGGCGGGAACCGCACGCACCTCGCAAAGGGCGGGCCGGTGTCGTACGCGAACGTCGGCGCGACCGAGCAGTGGGACGACGCCGCGGTCACCGCGAACATGGCGGTCCACGAGGTGCTGCACGGCCTCGTCACGCCGTTCGACGCGCGCCCCGTGATCGGTCGCGGCTGCGAGCACGACCTCGGCGCGGTGATCCCGGCCGCCGACGACCGCGGCGCCGTCGTCACGCCGCTGGCGACCGCGTACGCCGACGACGGCGTGGGCGGCGAGACCCAGTGGCCGGGCTCGGGCTGTCTCGGTCGGTTCTCGCGCTCGCTCGGGTACGAGCCCGAGTGGTGGGGGCACACGTACGCGCTCTCGCCGGCGACGCTCGCCGCGACCGCACGCTACCTCGGCCGCATCTGAGGAGCGGCGAGCGAGGACGCCCGCCCTGACCTGCACGCCACTAAGTACCACGCTCCCGTAGCTGACTGTATGGCTCTCCCGCGCAGACGCGACGCGCTCGCGAGCGCCGCCGCGACCGCTGGCGCGCTCGCCGGCTGTCTCGACCTCGGACTCGGCAGCGACGGCGACGACGGTGGCGACGCGGACGCGGTCGCGTCGCTGTCGACCGTCGCCGACGGGTTCGCCGCGCCGGTCGCAGTCGCGTTCCGGCCCGGCGACGACCGCCCGTACGTCGTCGACCAGCCCGGGCGCGCGTACCGCGTCGACGACGACGGCCCGACCGAGGTCGCGGACCTCCGCGACCGCATGGTCTCGATCGGCTCCGGGTACACCGAGCGGGGGTTCCTGGGACTGGCCTTCCACCCGGACGGCTCCCGCGCGTACGTCCGGTACAGCGCCCCGGGCCGCGAGGGCACGCCGAGCGACTACAGTCACACGTTCGTCCTCGACGAGGTGCCCGTCACCGACGACGGCGCGCTCGCGGTCGACGACGAACGGACGCTGCTGGAGATCCCCCAGCCCCAGGGCAACCACAACGCCGGCGACCTCGCGTTCGGCCCCGACGACCACCTGTACGTCGCGGTCGGCGACGGCGGCGGCGGTGGCGACCGCGGCCTCGGCCACGTCCGGGACTGGTACGACGCGAACGTCGGCGGGAACGGGCAGGACGTCGCGGAGAACCTCCTCGGGAGCATCCTCCGCATCGACCCCGACGGCCGCAGCGACGGGAAGCCCTACGGGATCCCCGACGACAACCCGCTCGTGGACGAACCCGGGCTCCCCGAGCAGTACGCGTGGGGGCTCCGGAACCCGTGGCGCCTCTCCTTCGACGACGACCGCCTCATCGCCGCGGACGTCGGACAGAACCGCTGGGAGGAGGTGAACGTCGTCCGCTCGGGTACCAATTACGGGTGGAACGTCCGCGAGGGCCGGCACTGCTACGACGCCGCGGACTGCCCGACCGAGACGCCCGACGGCGACCCGCTCGTCGACCCAGTCCTCGAGTACGACCACGACGTCGGCATCGCGGTCGTCGGCGGCCACGTCTACCGCGGCAGCGACATCCCCGCGCTCCGGGGCCGGTACGTGTTCGGGGACTGGCGCCAGCGCCTGTTCGTCGCCGACCCGACCGGTGACGCGTGGACGCGCGAGGACCTCGCGGTCGCACCCGACGGCGGGATCGACCGGTTCGTGCTCGCGTTCGGCACCGACCACGACGGCGAACTCTACGTCGCGACCGACGGCGACAGCGGCCCCGGCGGGACGGCCGGCCGGCTCTCGCGGTTCGCTCCCGTCGACGCCGCCACCGACGACAGCGCCGGGGACGCGACGAGCGCGACGCTCACCGGACGCGTCACGAGCGCACTCACCGGCACCACCGCGACCGACGACGCCACCCCGGACGGCGACGGCACGCCCGGCTTCGGCGCACTCGCCGCGCTCGCGGGGCTCGCCGGCGCCGCCGCCAGACGACTCCACCACCGCTAGAACCCGAACCGCGGTCGCGCCGACTCAGTCGTCGTCCGTGAACGCACCCAGGGGCGGGTCGCCCACGGACTCGCCGGACTCGTCGCTCGCGAGCATCGCCGCGACCGCCGGCGGCATCCCCTCCGCGTCGAACTCGGGGTCGAACAGCTGGAGGGCGGTGTTGATCGTCGACCAGTCGTCCTCCGCGGCCGCGTCCCGCAGGCTCTTCGTCGGCGCCGACAGCAGCTGGGACACCAACGCGTCGGCCATCGACTCCACGACCGCCGCCTCGTCCTCGTCCAGGTCGAGCTTCGACAGCGCCGTCTCCAGCTCGCGCGCTTTCGTCCGCTCGGCGGACTCGTACATCGCCGCGATGACCTCGTCCGCCCGCTGGCGCTTGAACTGCTCGAGGAGGTTCTCCAGCTCCGCCGCGACGATGCCCTCGACGGCCTCCGCGGCCTCCCGGCGGTTCTCGCGGGTCTCCTCGGTCACGTCCTCGAGCGTGTCCAGATCGAACACCGTCACCGACGACAGGTCCCGCGCCGCCGGGTCCACGTCCCGCGGCTGCGCGAGGTCGACGACCGTCACGTCGCCCGCCCCGTCGAGGTCGACCGCGTCCAGCACCAGTTCGTCGCTGCCCGTCGCGGACAGCACCACGTCCGCCCGCGGCACGACCGTCGGGAGCGCCGACAGCGGTACCGGCTCCGTCGGCACGTCCAGTTCGTCGACGACGTGCTCCGCGTTCGCGATCGTGCGGTTCGCGACCACGAGCCGGCCGACGCCACGCGCCGCGAGCGCTCGCGCCGCCAGCAGTCCCATCTCGCCGGCGCCGACGACGAGCGCCGTCGCCCCATCGAGGTCGCGTTCCGCGGCGACGCGCTTCGCCGCGGCCGACCCGAGACTCACGACGCCCTCGTTCACGTCCGTCTCCGTCCGCGCGCGCTCCCCGACGTGCACCGCCTTCAGGACCGCGTCCTCGAGGACGTCCGACACCGTCCCGATCTGCTGGGCGGTCTCCAGCGCGTCACGCACCTGCCCGAGCACCTGGTCCTCGCCCAGCACGAGCGAGTCCAGTCCAGCGGCGACCCGCAGCAGGTGCTCGAGGCTCTCCTCGTGACTCATCTCCACGCGCGCCTCGTCGGCGGCGTCCGCGCCGTACTCGGCGAGGGCCGCCCGCCCGGTGCCGGCGTCGCTCGCGACGACGTACGCCTCCGCGCGATTGCACGTCTGCAGGACGAACGCCTCCGTCACGCCGTCGCTCGCGGCGAGCGTCCCGAGGACCGCGGCCGGGTCGCGCGTACTCGCGGCGGCGACGTCGTCGACGCTCCCCGTGCTGTGAGTGACGCGAACGCCCGTGATGACGCCTGTATCCTTCATGAGTTGGCGAGGTCGGGTGCGACGTCCGCGAGGACGTCGTCGATCAGTTGTCGAGGCTTGGCGTTACCGGTACGTAAAGTTGTCCAAACGTCCGGCGACCGCACGACAGCGCGTACCACGTCCCGTCGACGCTGGGGGTCGACGCCGCGGCACTGCAGGTCGTCCCGGATCGCGCCCGTGAGGTCCGCCATCGCGCCCGCGCCCTCGATCTCCTCCTCGACGCGCTCGCGCAGGTGCTTCGAGAGCGCGGGACTGGCACCGCCGGTCGCGATCGAGACGACGACGGGGTCGTCTCGAATCGTCGCCGGAACGACGACGCTCCCCGGGTCGCGCTCGCCGTGCGTGTCCGTTCGGTTGACGAGCACGCCGCGGTCCCGCGCTTCGCTCTCGACGCGCGCGTTCAGCGCGCCGTCGTCGGTCGCCGCGACCGCCAGCACGGGATCGACGCGATCGAACCACCCGGGGACGTCCGCGGGCGTCACCTCGCCGCGCACGCGCTCGGCGCCCCCGAAGTCAGCGTCCGCGAACCCCGGCGACACCACCACGACGTCCGCCTCCGCCGCGAACCGGCGGGCCTTCCGCGCGCCGACCGCGCCACCGCCGACGACGAGCACGCGCTCGCCCGCGAAGTCGTGGTACAGGGGGATCATCCACTCACCTCGACGCGTCCGCGGACGCCGGCTCCTCGTCGTCAGACACCACGTCGTCGTCGACGCCCGCGTTCGCGTCCGCGGCGGCGTCGGCGTCCGTGTTCGCGTCAGCGCGCTCGTCCAGGCGGATGCCGGTCTTCTTCAGGATGCGCGTCGAGAACAGCGTGTCCCAGTCCTCGTCCCCGACGTCCCAGTACTCGCTCATCACCTCGCGCACCTCCTCGACGCGCTCGGCGCTCTCTTCCTCGCTCCGACCGTGAGTCATCGCGAAGAAGTTGTACGGCCACACGCCCTCGTGGCGCGGCCGCTCGTAGCAGTGGGTGACGAACTCCAGGCCTGCGACCGCCGGCCCGACCTCGCTCACGAGGTCGTCAGGCACGTCCCACACCGTCATCCCGTTCTCCGTGTACCCGAGCGCGTAGTGATTCGGCACCACGCCCACGCGGCGCACCTTCCCCTCGACCTCGAACCGCCGGAGCGTCTCCAGCACCCAGTCGACGTCGGCGTCGATCGCGTCGGCGACGTCCCGGTACGGGGTCGCCGTCACCGGCAGCCCGCCCTGTACGTCCAGCACGAGGTCGCGCTCGGCGGGCGTCAACGTCTCTCGACCCGACGGGGCCGGGCTCGGTCCGAGCGAGGAGAGGTCCACGTCGCCCTCCGGCACCGGCCCGTCGACGAGGAACTTCGCCTCCACGCGGAACTCCGTCCGCTTCGGGAGGTCGTACGTCTCCTGCCCGGTCTCGGCCTCGATCTCCGCGAGCACGCCGTCGACGCGCTCGGGGTCCGCCACGCTCACGACGAACCACACGTTCAAGTGAGGGTGCTCGCGCTCGTAGTTGTGCGCGACCTCCCGGTGCGCGTTCACCTGCTCGACGACCGCGTCGAACCGCTCGTCCGGTGCGTGCATCGCGACCAGGGTCGCCGCGCCACCGATCTCCTGGGCGTTCACGAGCGGCCCGAACCGCGACAGCACGCCCTCGTCGTCCAGCGTCCGCACGCGCTCCAGCAGCTCGTCGGCGTCCACGTCGATGCCTCGCTCCCGTAACGCGGCCGCTGCCGGCTCGAACGGTCGCTCCACGACGGGGAACCCGCCCTGGAACGCGTTCACGACGGCGCGGTCCACGTCGTCCAGCTCGTAGTCGACCTCTCCCCGTCCCATATGCGGGAGGGTCGGGGCCGCGACCGTATAAGGACCGTGGGTCTTCCGAACGTCTGCGAACGGACCACTGAGGGCCGCGAGCGCCCCAGCTACGCGCGTTCTCTTCGTCGCCGCCGACGGCCGCGGTCGCGCTCCTCGGTCAGTCGTCGCCGCGAACGCCCGTCACGTCGAACCCGAGGTCCTCGATGCCGGCGACGATCGCGTCGTGGTCGGCCGCCGCCAGGTAGTACATCACGATGTCGAAGCTCCCCTCCCGGAGGAGTTGCTGGCACTCCCACACGAACTCCTCGTCGCCGATCGTCAGGCCCTGGTGCTGGTTCGAGGAGAAGTTCGGGTCGTCGTTCCCGCTCTCGACGTACACGTCCTCGGGATCGTGCCCGCTGTGCTCCGCGACGACGTCCGCCGCGTCGAGCGTCGCCTGCATCATCTGCACGTCCGCCTGTCCGTCGTACTCCGTGTGCACGACGACGCCGTTCAGTTCCACGTCGCCGGGTTCGAGCAGCGCCTTCGTCCGCCGGTAGAGGTCGTCGTCGAGCGTCTCGCTCATGTCCCGGAAATTTCGCGGCCGCGAGTAAACGCTTCACGGTTCGTCGCCGACGCACTCGACACCGCGACGGGACTCAGCGAGCGCTCGCGACCCGTGAGGACCGGGACGCGTACGCGGCGACTGCCGCGCGACGCGTCGAAAATAACCGAAGTCCGCTTCGCGAGTGGAGACGAGAGACCGCCGCCGCCCGGAACCGCTACCGCAACTGGTGGGTGTCGAACCGACTCAGAGACGCTCGAGGTTCTCGGCGCGCGGGCCCTTGTCGGCCTGCACGATGTCGAACTCGACCTCCTGACCCTCTTCCAGGTCCGGACCGCCGATGTCCTCCATGTGGAAGAACACGTCCTCGTCGGATTCGTCGGTATCGATGAAACCGTAGCCACCAGTATCGTTGAAGAAGTCAACCTCGCCTTTCGCCATTGCACCCGAAGAGAGGACGGCCTCGTACATAAGTTTGTCCGATACGGCCCGAGTCGAGTTCGGAAGACGGCGGTAACGACCCTGCTGCGGCCGTCGGCGGTCAAGCAGAAGACACATATCCACGGTGGGACAGGAGTACGGTAGATGCGAGCGTGGCTTCGCGAACGAGTGCGGGCGGGCTACGAGCACCTGCTCCGCCGGGAGATCTCGGGGTCGCCGACGCACGTCGCCGTCATCATGGACGGGAACCGTCGGTACGCCCGCAAGCAGGGCGAGGACGCTCCCGAGGGGCATCGTGCGGGCGCGCAGACGACCGAGGACGTGCTGTCGTGGTGCCAGGACGTCGGCGTCGAGGAACTGACGCTGTACACGTTCTCGACGGAGAACTTCGACCGGCCCGCGGAGGAACGGGAGCCGCTGTTCGACCTGGTGGCGGAGAAGCTCCGGGAGTTCGGGAACGCGGACGCCGTGCACGAGAACGAGGTGTGCGTGCGCGTGATCGGGGACCGCGGGATGCTCCCCGAGCGCGTGCGGTCGGCGGCGCGGTACGCGGAGGAGCAGACGCGCGGGTACGACGAGTTCGTGCTGAACGTCGCGCTCGCGTACGGCGGCCGGAACGAACTCCTGCACGCCGCACGCGGCGTGGTGAACGACGTCGCAGCCGGGGAGCTCGCGGCCGCGGACGTGGACGTCGAGACCGTCGAGGACCGCCTGTACGACTGTCCGGTTCGGGACGTCGACCTCATCATCCGCACGGGCGGGGACGAGCGCACGTCGAACTTCCTGCCGTGGCACGCGAACGGGAACGAGGCGGCGGTGTTCTTCTGTGCGCCGTACTGGCCGGAGTTCTCGAAGGTCGACTTCCTGCGAGCGATCCGCACGTACCAGAACCGCGAGCAGTCCTGGCGGCGAACGCGCGCTCGGCGGGCGCTGGCGCTCGTTCGCGCGTTCGGGAACGCGGAACTCGAGGAAGCCCGGAGCGTCGTCGAGCGGTTCCGGGAGTCCCTCCCGAAGCGCGAGCGCGCGGACGCCGACGAGGTCGCCGCGAGCGAGCCCGCGGACTGACCTCGCCAGGCCCCCGCGGTCGCGTCCCCGGACTCGGGCGGGGTGCCCCAATGATTATGCCGACCGCACTCGATTACTGTCGCATGGCAGACGTGCTGGCGGACGACGAGGTCGAGGACCGACTCCCGGCGGGCTGGTCGACCGACGGCGACGAGATCACTCGCGCGTTCGAGTTCGACGACTACATGAAGGGCGTGAACTTCGCGCAGGTCGCCGGCGAGATCGCCGAGGCCCAGTACCACCACCCGGAGATCCGCATCCGGTACGAGGAGGTGGAGGTGCGCCTCACCAGCCACGAAGCGGGTGGTATCACCGAGAAGGACATCGAGATGGCGGAGATCCTCAACGCGGAGACGGACTGACCGATCGCAGGGTGATGGACGGCGCGTACGTGTTCCGGGTGCGATTTCGCGTGGCCGCGACGGACGACGCGTCCGTGTCCCCGGCCGCGTTCGAGACGACGTTCCGGTACGCCGCACCCGCACCCGGCACTGACGGCTGGCTGTTCTTCCGGGAGTACCTCTGGCGGGGAGACGTCACCGACCACGAGCACGCGCGCCGGTTCGTCGACGACCGCGTGGACGTCTCCGTCGAGCGCGTCGAGTTCCGGAGCCTTCGCGCGGACCGCGAGTACGTCGACGCGCTCCGGGACGCGGTCGCGGACGACCTCGACGCGTTCAACGCCGACGACGTGGACGCGGCGCTGTCGAAGTACCTCGGGAGCAGCGTCGACGTGGTCGAGGACCCGACCGCGGACTGAACGGCGTTTCGGGCGTGACTTTTTGCGACCGCGGGACGACGCTGAAAGCGAATGAGTGAGACCCCAGTGCCGGACCGTCGCCTCTCGCGGACGGACGAGCACGTCCACCAGACGTGGAGCAACGCGCACGACCCGGTGCTCTCGGTGGCGTCGGGCGACGTCGTCGAGTTCGAGTGTCGCGACGCGACGAACGGCCGACTGGACGCGGACGCGACGGTCGACGACGTCCGCGCGCTCGCCGAGCGCGGCGGCGGCCACCCGCTCACCGGCCCGGTCGCGGTCGAGGGCGCGGAACCCGGTGACGTGCTCGCCGTCGACCTCCTCGACTTCGAACACGAGGGGTTCGGGGTGTCCTACTTCTACCCGGGCGAGCTGGGCTGGGGACTGCTGCCGGAGGCGTTCCCCGACCCGGGCGTGCACGTCTGGCGCCTCGACGGCGACGTCGGCCACTTCGGAAACGGCATCGAGGTCCCGCTGGATCCGTTCCCGGGGAACCTCGGCGTCGCGCCCGCCGCGGACGGCGAGCACAGCACGACGCCGCCGCGGCGCGTCGGCGGCAACCTCGACGTCAAGCACCTCACCGCTGGCGCGACCCTCTACCTGCCCGTCGAGGTCGCTGGCGGCCTGTTCAGCATCGGGGACTGTCACGGCGCACAGGGCGACGGCGAGGTCTGCGTGACCGGGATCGAGGCGCCGATGACCGTGACGGCGCGACTTCGACTCGAACGCGACCGCGACATCGAGGCGCCCGAGTTCGAGACGACGGGCCCGTTCTCGGCGTTCGCCCCCGGCGACCCGGTGTACGCGACGACCGGCGTCGCGGACGACCTCATGGACGCCTCGAAGGACGCGATCCGGCGGATGATCGCCCACCTGCACGAGCGACGTGGACTGACCCGGAGCGAGGCGTACGTCCTCTGCTCCGCCATCGTGGACCTGAAGATCAACGAGGTCGTCGACAGACCGAACTGGGTGGTCTCCGCGTACCTCCCCGAGGGCATCTTCCCCGACGGCCAGTAGCCGTCGACGGCGCCATCGCGCCCGTGGGCGGTGCGACGATGCGAACCCGTCTCAAGGCCCCGGAAGACACTTCCTCGTCACGGTCCCTAGCTTCGAGTCCCGATGGTTGCCGACGCGTACGACTTCTGGCTGTTCGACCTGGACGGGACGCTCGTGGACGCGGAGTGGGCGTACACGCGCGACGTCTTCGACCGCGTCGGCGACCGCCTCGGTCGCGCGTTCACGGGCCGGGAGGCGTACG
>Ga0207756_100617_pt1 | contig 10129 bp, 12 predicted proteins | sample A23M1SouthBayCA_FD_187748 | JGI IMG/M metagenome (GOLD analysis project Ga0207756, IMG submission 187748) | Aerobic enrichment media microbial communities from Eden Landing Ponds, California, USA - A23 M1 (3) (SPAdes) | ecosystem: Environmental > Aquatic > Marine > Unclassified | place...
CCGTGTCGAGCGTGCTCCCGTCCGCGAGCCGATCGATAAGGTCCGTCCGCCCCAGCCGCTCGCCCGTCGTCGCGAGGTACTCGGCGGCCCGGCGTGTCTGTGCTCGCGTTACCTCGGCGTCGATCCCGGTCGACGGGTCCCACCGGGCGAGGGCGTCGTCGAGGGCGGTCGGCGCGGGCGTGCTCGCGTCGGCGTCCGCCGCTCGGCTCATGGATCCACCTCAAAAACGTAGTCGTCGCCCCGGAGCTCAACACCGGGGAGCGTGTCGAGCGCGTTCGGGCGGTCGCCGGAGCCTTTCACCCAGTTAGCCCAGAGGGACGCAAACCCGCCCCCATACCCCACGTCGTCGCCGTCGAGGAGGTCCGCAAAGTCGCTTTTTGAAACCCGCTCGCCCGGTCGCTCCCGGAGGTACTGATACATCTTGAGGACGGCGTCGCGCCGGCGGTCGTAGTCCGCCCCGCTCCCGGCGAGGTCCAGCTCCTCGATCCGCTCGCGAGCCGTGTCGAGGGCGTCCTCCTCGCCCGCCCCGTCCGCGCCGTGTGCGTCCGCCGGCGGGTCGGCCGGCCCGTCGGTCCCGTCGTCGACGGCGTCGGCTCTCGCGTCGCTCTCGTCGCTCTCACCGGCGAGCGTCGTCGACGGGTCGCCCCGGAGCTCCTCGGCGTCGAGCGTGTCGGCGTCGCCCCGGTCGGGGATCCACCATACCCGACCCCGCGCCCCGATCTTCCGCGTGTCGAGCGTCCCGCGTTCAACCAGGGCGTTCAGTTTGTTGTGTGCGGTCCGCCGGGCGATCCCCAGCTCGTCGACTACGTCGCTCGCCGTCACCGGGCGGGCGGCGTCCTCGCGGGCGTCGAACACGTCCATCACCGTTTCGGGGTCGATCCCGTCGGCGTACCTCCCGCGGTCGTTTCGGTCGCGTCCCATACGATCCACCTATTCACACAAAGGCAAAAACCTTTGCCGTTAACGGGACCGTTGTGTGTATTCAACCGTTTAGAGCCGTGTCGGTATCTTTATGACGTGTGCCTTTGTGTGTATAGGTAAGACGGGTCGGCTCCTCGGGGCGTGTTGAAACGCCCGCGTGCTTGGAACACGCGAGCCGGTCGGTCTTAGGAGAACGACCATGTCCGCATACACTCCCGCGACTGAAGGACGTACCGAAACCGAACACGCGACCGTCGTCGAGGAGGGTCCCCGGTGGAAGGGTCCCTTTACTGAATACGACCGCTACGGCGAGCCGACCGGCGAGCGGTTCGTTCGGTGTACCGGGTGCGGCGTCGAGGTCCTCGCCGGCGACACGGAACACGCGACCCACCGGGACGGGTGCGACGGCGTCGACGAGTAACCCCAGCCGCTTCTTTTGATTCCGGCCGATCGTCGACGGCGTCGCCGCTCCGGTCTTAACCAACACGGGCGGCGTCTCTTAACCAACACGCGAGCCGATCGGTCCCGTAACGGTCCCGCTTCCGACACGTTCCGACCGTCGATCCGTGTCAGACACGTTTACCCAGTCTTAGGTATCGGATCGAACACGCGGGACGGCGTCGGGGTCGGCGTCCGCCGGCGGGTCCGTACTGGGGTCACTATTCGGGACCATAGGTGTTATCCGAACGTGTGGGACCGGAGGTGTACCGAACGGTTATCGGTCGGTGTATCCGAACGCTCCGGCCGCGTGTTCCGCTCCGGTCCCCATATCGGCGAGGAGGTCCTGCATTCGCCCGTCCATCTCCTCCCTCCATTCGCGTTTTGCTTCCCGAACGTCCTCGACGAGGTCGGCGAACGTGTCCCGGTGCATCCCCTTCGGACGGTCCGGGGTGTATGGTAGGTTATTCGGGTGCGGCCGTCGGCTCTCGGCGTCGGCTTTCGCGAACGCCTTACGGTATCGTTGCTCGGCGCGTTCCAGCTCGTTTCCCGAGTTTCGCGAGGAGCGATACCCGAGGTCGTAACACTCCCGGCAAAGGAACCGATCCGCGTTCCGACGGGGCGGGAGATACAGCTTCCGCCGGCGGGTCCCACATTCAGGACACATGAACCAAGGACGGACCCCGCCAAAGTTCGGCTCGGTGTAATCAAACCGAACGGCGTACTCGACGGTCGTGCTCTCCTCGGACGGGTAGTGCGTCGTCGTATACTGGAACCGAACCCGATCGGCCCGTTCCTCGCCGTCGAGGTCCCGGACCCCCTCGGTCCGCCACCCGATATAATTCGCGTCGTCGTCGTCGCGATCGCCCCAGTACAATTGTCCCGTCGCGTTCGGGTGCTCGGTTAACTCTTTGAGGTCATCCGTATCTACCGCCCGACACTCCTCGACGGTCGGCGTCGTCGCGTACTCCCGTCGCCCGGAGCCGAACCCACCCATCCTTAGAATAAGTCGTCCTGGTCCTCGGGGTTTTGGAGCGGGTCGGTGCGATTGATACCTCGCCCGGAGGTTTCACCGCCCCCGATTTCTACCTGGGCCGATTTCGTCCCGTAGGCTTTCGCCTTTGTGAGCCCCGCCCGGTCGAGGATCGCCTCGGCGGCCCGGATCTGTATCCGTTCGTCCTCGGCGTCGAGGAGGTCCCGGAGCGTCCGCGCCGCTTTCGGGACCGATTCCTGTAGTTCGTCCCGTGCGTCCTCGACCGGCGTCGCGTCGCTGGTAGAATCAGCCGTCGACATAGTACATTTCGGGTCTATTTCTACATAAATCGTTAGGCAAACCGGGGGGTCTTCCCCCTCCTCATGGGGTCGCTAAACCGTACACGATAGGATCTTTCTTTATGTGATTCAAGTACCCGCCGGCGTCCCTCATGGGGTTGTTTCGAGATACCGGTCGGTCATGGGGTTGTATCGTGTGTTCGGGGTTGTAACTACCCACCGGGGCGAACACACCGCGTTTCGCGCCGTCAGTCGCCGGGATCGGGGGGCGTGTCACCCGCGCCGACCGCGTCGATCGGCGTCGAGGTCGGTCCGCCGGGTGGGACGGCGTCCTCCTCGCGAGCGTGTCGGTCGACGATCGCCAACGACCACCTATTAGGTTCCAATAGGGGACCGTTGGCGGTTTCGCCGAGGTCGACGATCCCAGCGTCCGCCCCGGCGTCGCGATACACGTCCGCCCCGTGTGCGCCGGCTCTCTCCTCGCGGTCAACCAGCCCGTGCTCCTTGAGCCGGGCGAGGGTTTCGCGGACGTGTTCTTTCGTACAGTCGGCGGCGTCGGCGAGCTCCCGCGTCGTCGCGGTCGGTCGCTCGGTAAGCGCGTCGACGATCGTCCGTTGTAGGTCGCTCGCGAGCCATTCGACCCCAGGAACCTCGAGGTCGACGAACCCGGCCGGTGCGGCGTTCGTGTCGACGTACACGGTCGCCCGGCTCTCGGGATCGCTCGGCTCGCGGGCGTACCGCCCGGCGGCTTGTGCGACGTGATTCTCCCGAACGCTCGCGAGGACGGCGGCCGCTTTGTCGGCGTCGGGACCGTCGAACGTGCGCCCCTTCTCCCGCTTCTCCTCGCCGTCCTCGGTTTCGACCGTCGCCGGCGTCGCGTCGAGCCCCAGCTCGGCGAGCGCGTCGACGATCATCCCGTCGCCGGGATCCATACAGCCGTACACATAGCCCGCGTCCTCCTCGGCAAAGTCGTTCCGCGATTTCTCCTCGCCGTAGTGTAAGAGCTGGTCGCGGACGGCGTCGACGGGCTCGCCGGTCACGTCGGCGAGGAGCCGCCGGAGGGCGGGCTCGGTGTCGATCGTCGAGAGCGCGGTTTTGAACCCGCGCCCGTAGTGCTCCCGGAGCGTCTCGAGGAGCTCCCGAACCCGCTCGTCGTTCATCCAGTCGACGGCGTCGGGACCGGAGCGCGGACGGGCGGCGTCGCCGATCTGCGCGACCGTAAGCCCGCGTTCGTATCGCCGCCACAGTCGCCGCTCGGTCGGGTCGAGGACCGCGTCGCGGACGATCCCCGGCGGCCCGTTCAATTCCCACATGGGCATACTCGGGTGCGCGTCGAGCCCGACCACCGCCCGCGCCTGGGAAAAGTCGGGCGTCGCCCGGACCGTATGAACCGAGTGATCGGCGTCGTCGAGGACCACCGAGAGCCACGTACCGGCGGCGTACCCCTCTTTGTCGGCGTCGAACCGCGGGGGCTCATGGTAGACTTTGGTCGACCGGAGCCCGTTCCGGTTCGGGTCCTCCCACCGGAGCGCGTTCCATATCGCCCGCGTGAGGTCGGGGGCGAGCGCGTGCGCCCCGTCCGTTTCGGCGTACCATTCGGTCGGGAGGTCGGCGTCGCCGTCGAGGGCGTCGTCGAGAGCGTCCCGCTCGGCGGCCGCGTCGCCGCGAGCGTCGTCGTTCCGGGCGAGCATTACGAACCCCTCAAAGTGCGTCACCGGCGCGTCGATCGCCCGGAGGTAGGCGTTTACCATGTCCCGAACCTGCTGGCCGGAAAGGTCGATCCGGTAGTCCGGTTGCTCGTCGAGAATCACGTTCGTATGGGTCCGGAGGGACGGGACGTGTGCGAATTGGTGGGTCGCGTGAATCACGTCGACCGCGGGCTCGCCGTCGTCGTCGCGGGGGAGGTCGTTCCATTGTGCGACGGCGGGATCCTCCTCGCCGAACGGGGGGAGCTCCTCGAGCCCCTGGTCGTTCCGGTCGCGGGCGATCGCGAGGGCGGTCGAAAACGGGAGCCCCCGATCGTCACACATCGTATCAAACCAGTCGCTCGCGTCGTCGCCGTCGATCGTCACTACCTGGTCGGGAGCGTCCTCGGCGTCGGGGTCCTCGGGGCGGTCATGGTCGCCGCGTGCGACGGGGCTCGCCTCTTTCCGACCGAGGAGGGTCGCGCCGGTCGCCGAGGAGCCGGCCGTCGCTTCGGCCGCTTCGTCGCGGGCGTCGCGGGTTTGGTGGAATTGAATCACCGGCGCGCCGCCGGTCGTGCTTTCCCGTCGTCCCCAGGGCTCGGCCGCGACGGTGTGCGATTTCCCGAGCGCGGTCGGGGCGTCGAGGACGGTCGTATTCCCAGCCCGGAGCTCTCGAAAGACGGCGTCCCGGAGCCGGTCGCGGGCGTCGTCCGTGCTCGGTATGTCGATCCCCCGCTTCCGGGCGAGCCGCTTCCGGGCGTCGTCGTCGAGGGCGTCGAGTCGCCCCAGGGGGATCGGTGCGACGGGCTCGGCGTCGGGATCGGACCGCCCGCCGGTGGGTCGACGGCCGGGCTCGAGGTCGTACTCCTCGCGGACGGCGTCGAGGGCGTCGTTATAGGCGTCGCGGGGGAGCCCGTCGAACGTGTCGCCGTCGGCCGTCTCATGTTCGACCAGCTCGCCGTCCCACCCAGTCGCGTCGCGGGCGATCGCCCGGAGCGCGCGCCGGGGGATCGGATCGTCGTCGGCGAGGAGCCGCTCGCGTTTCGCGTGAACCCACGCGGCGAGGAGCTCGGCGTCGTCGACGGGACCGTTCGGGCGGGCGGGCGGTCGCTCGCCGGCGTCGGCGAGGAGGTACGTAAGCGCGTTGTAGGCGGCTTTGTGCTTATGGTCGAACGCGAGCCCGTCGTCGAGGATGGTAAAGTAATTCTTACTCTCGCCGTGGTGTCCCAGCGGGCTCGGTCCTCGGTAGTCGGTCGCGAGCCCGGTCACGTCCTGTATGTCGAGGTCGAAAAGCGCGGACCCCTCGCCGCTCCCGCTTGCCGGCGAGCCCGAAAGGTCGGCCCGCTCGGCCGCGTCGATCGCCGCGCGTTTCGCCGCGTCGGGATCGTGCGCCGGGTGCTCCTCGACCGGCGTCGCCCCCGCGAGGATCGGGGCGAGGTCGTCGCTCCAAACCCGGAGGTAGTCGTCGAGGTCGACTTTGTCGAGCCCCGGCCGCGGGAGCTCGCCGATCCGCGCGTCGACCCCGTGCTCGGCGAGGTACTCGGCCGTCCGAACCGCCCCTTTCGTCCCCTCGCCGTACTGGGGGAGCGTGAGCCGGTCGCGGTCGTCGACCGAGGAGCCCGGTCGTTCGGCGTCCTGAACCAGATACACCCGCGGGGCGGCGTGCTCCTCGACGGCGTCGACCAGTCGCTCGCGGTCCTCGGTTTTGAAAGAGGTCGTCACCGGGGAGAGAGACGCATACCCCGCCTGGTGCGCGGCGATCGCGTCGGCGATCCCCTCGGTGATGAGGACGGGCTCGCCGTCGCGGACCGTGTCGAGCCCGTAAATCGGTTCTTCGACCGTTACCTCCTCGCGAGAGACTGCGATCTTGTGGTACTTTGCGGGGTCGTCGTCCTCGCCGTATCGCCCGGCCCAGTCGCTCGGGTGCGCGGGCTCGGTCGCCCGACTAATCGCGAACACGGGACGGCCGTCGGCGTCGAGGTACGGGAGGACGTACCGGCCGGTCCATATCGCCGAGAGATTCCCGTCGTCCCATTCTCGAAAGAGCCCGCTCGCGAGGATCGCGTCGCGATCGTGTCCGCGCCGGTGGAGATACGCGAGGAGCCGGTCGCCCGTGTCGCTCGGTGCGTACCCGAGCCCCTTCGCGCCGATCGTCGCGTCGGACCAGCCGCGAGCGTGATAGTAGTCGCGCGGCGTGTCGTACTCGACGGTATCGGGGAGCTCCCGGTCGAGTTGTGTCCCGAACCACCGGAGCCCGTCCGCGAGCGCGTCCTCGCCCGGCGTCGGCTCGGCGTCCGTCCGCCCGTCCGCGTCGTTAACCAACACACCCCCGTCCTCGGGGGGAGATTGTTGGTTAAAGTCGTCGTCGTCGGCCGATCCTGCCCGCGTCGAGGGCTCTCTCTCGGCGTCGACCCCAGGGGTCGGACGGTCGGATCTGGTGTCCTCCTCGGGCGTCCCACCGGATCCCGCCGTGTCCCGGTCCGTCCCGTCGTCGCCGCCGTCGCTCTCCTCGCGAGCGGGATCGGCGGGCGTCGGGAGCGCGGCGTGCGGCGTGTCCGCGGCGAGCGCGTCCTCGGCGGGGTCGACCCACCGAGACGGGTCCGCCCCGACGTGTCCGACCGCTTCGATCGCGGTCGCGTCGGGGTTCAGCCGGATGTACTCGGCGAGCTGTGCGTGCGTGTCGCTGGTTGGGTCGGGAGTCATGCGGAAACCTCGCGGGAGCGAGGAGCGGGGTCGGCGTCCGTATCCGCCGGCGGGACCGCGTCGATCGTCACCGGCTCGGCGTCGCCGTCGTCGCTCGGCGGTTCGTGGTCGTACCCGTCGCGGGCGTCGAGGATCCGCGTCGTCTCCTCGGCTCCGGTCGACGGGGAGCGTTCGTAGTGGTCGGGGTCGATTCGTCCGGTCGTGTCGTCGTGTTCGGTCATATACCCGGTTGTTAGCCCGTTACGCGGGCGAACCGGGGGCGAGGCCGAGGGAGGAAAGTTTAACGTCCGCCCGTGTGTACACACAGACAGACGGCCCCCACGCCGTCGCCCCAACCGCACCTTTCGACGGCGATAGGACCGAGCCAGGTACCAATTGACTCCGGTCCCGCCGTCGTTCGTTTCTACCTATCCCATAGCCACGGCGGTATCACCTAAAAAGCCACCCGATCGGACCGGTTTGGAACCGCTCAAACCGGCCGGAGCGCCCCGTGATCCCGCCTGTAGGCATTAGCGTCCCCCGTCGAGGAGGTCACGGAGCGCGGCGTCGTAGTTCGGGAGGTCGTGGTCGCGCTTGTACTCCCGAAGCTCGTTCCGCGTCTCCGAGCCGAGGGTTATACTGGTTCGGTCCATGCGACACATAGGCGTTCGAGAGTATCACACAAAACCGTTCCGGTGCTGATAGTTCGGCGCCCCACGTGTGGGCCTAATCGTGTGTACACACGATTCTACTGTGAGTATACTCCCAATAAACAGATACGGTATAATGATAAAGAGAATTGATAGATAGTAGTAATTGTTGCTAATAACATTTACTAGGGTCACGCCGTCGCGACCACCTCGGCGACGACCATCCCGACGGCGACAGCGGCGATCCCGAGCGCGAGGAGCCCGTAATTCGCGAGGGGGTTCGCCGCGCGGGCGACCCCGACCGAATAGTGTGGTCCGTCCGCCCCGAGCGGTGTCACGCCCATCGGCGTGAGGGCGTCGGCGGCGATATGCGAGCCGATCGCGAGCGCCCCGGTCGCGAACATGAATACCGTCGCGCCGACCGCGGCCGCGACCGGTGCGCCGGCGACCACCAGGAGCGTGCCGGCGAGGAGCCCGATCCCCAGCCCGACCGAGAGCGCAAAGTGAACCGTGTGCGTCGGTCCCCGGTGGGATACACCTGGGATCTTCATGTCGAGGTCCGGGACCATCGCGAGCGCGACCGTCACGACCCCGCCGGCGACGGCGGCCGCGTCGAACCCGGCCGCGAGGACGATCGTCCCGAGCGGGGCGTATCCGAGGAGCGCCGCGCCGTAGTGACCCTTCTTGTGCATTCGTTCGTCCTCCGTGTCCTCGCCGCTCTCGACCGCGTCGAATTAGGAAAGAAAGCGGTTATTCGTCGACGACGGTCGCCTCGCTCGGCGGGGCGATCTCGAGCTCGTCGGCCCCGTGTTCGATCTCCTCGCGGGTGGTCCCCGTCGCGTCGGCGAGGGCGTCGCTTAGCTCCTCGAGCGTAAGCGCGTCCTCGGTTGGGGATTCCTGGCTCATACCTCCCTGTACCCGGTCGGGAGGGATAAACGTAGGTGTCGACTTTCCGCCGTCGGACCACCGCGGCGGGTCGCTCGGCGTGATCCGTCCGGTGTACACGTCGACGAAATACCCACCTTCCCGTATCAGATACTCGGCCGACCGCCGGATCACAACGCCTCGGTTCGGCGGGAGGGGGGCGTGTCGGAGCTGTAAGTGAACCGTCTCCCCCTCCCGTCGGGATACGTCGACGTGTAACCCCTCCTCGTACACGTCATGTCCGTCGCTCGCCGTGTCGTTATGATCCATCCGAACGATCGCGTCCCACCGGACGGGGTCGGCCCCTGTTTGGTAATGGAATTGAATTAGAAAGCGCGGGATCCGTGTCCCGTCCTGGTCGAACCCGACGGTTACGTGTCGATCGGACCGGCCGGCGCGGACGTGCTTTGCCACGTCGTACCCGTCCGGGAGGGACGGGGCGATCATGCGTCCTCGCCGTCGTCACCGCCGACGGTATCCTCCTTCATGTCGTCGCTCCCTCCGTCCTGTATCTCTAGCATATCACGGACGAACCGAGCGGCCGCGTCGACACTTGGATCCTCTCCGTACTCTCCCCGCTCGGCTCGCTCGACGAACATTACTAACCGGTCACGGTCCGGGGCGTCGGGATACACAACCGTCTCAAGAGCCGACACGCGCCGGGTCAACTCCTCGGGGGGATCCTCCGGTTCGTCCTCCAAGTCGTACTGTAAGGCCGCAAATACGATGAGAACGAGGACCCCCGTCAGGGCGATACTCAAAAGGCCGAACGGGAATCCCGTCATCCGTCCCCCTCCGTGTCGTCGAGGAGCGCACGGGCGATCCGTACCTGTGCCTCAAGTCCGGGATCGACCGGTCCCAGATCCCCCCGCTCGGCGGCGTCGACGAACGCCCGGAGGTCGTCGGCGTCCTGGTCGTCGGCGAGCGATAGGTCGAGGTCGCCGCTCTCGACGGCGTCCGCGAGGTCCCCAGCCGGATCGATATGCCGCGGGTCACTCTCCGGGACCGGATCGGTACCGTCGCCGTCGTCCTCCTCGCGGTCGGCGTCGTCGTCTCGGGTCATCCGATAACCCTCCCTCGCATACGCCACGCAACAAGCGCCAGGAAAAAAATCCCGAGGAGGATGATAGTAACCGCCGGTTCCGCGACCAGCCCCCAAACCGCGCCGAGCATCCCGAAGGCCGCGAACGTGAGATACGCGATTCCTCGCGAGAGCCAAAACGCCCGGTCCCGGAGCGATTCGGGCGAGTCCCGATCGTGAACCACCGCCGAGACAGCTCCGATCCCGACGGACGCAAAAACCAAGAGGAAACCAGCCAGTACGGCGAGAGAGACAAGAGTCGAAACGCCTGCCGCTATTGATCCGAGAATCATGGATTACCCACCCAGCGATACGTGTCGTCGACCGCCCGATACTCGACGAGGTCGGCGGCGGCGAGCCGCCGGAGGCCGGGGTCGACCGCTCGCCCCCACCAGCTCGCCGTGTCGAGCGTGCTCCCGTCCGCGAGCCGATCGATAAGGTCCGTCCGCCCCAGCCGCTCGCCCGTCGTCGCGAGG
>Ga0207756_100618_pt1 | contig 10119 bp, 5 predicted proteins | sample A23M1SouthBayCA_FD_187748 | JGI IMG/M metagenome (GOLD analysis project Ga0207756, IMG submission 187748) | Aerobic enrichment media microbial communities from Eden Landing Ponds, California, USA - A23 M1 (3) (SPAdes) | ecosystem: Environmental > Aquatic > Marine > Unclassified | place...
ACGCCGCGTAGGCGATACAGAGCATTAGTCCGGTGCCGAACTTGAACTCCCCTTGCGCGACCGAAATCGAGGCGTCCTGTTCGTGGACCAGTTCCGCGACCTGCAGGACGACGGCGAGGCCGATGGGCGTCATCATCACGACCGTCGCCGTGTTCGAGACCCACATCGAGAGGAACGCGGTCGCGACCATGAAGCCCAGAATGAGACGGGACGGACTCGTGCCGATGGCGCGGATGGTCTGGAGGGCGATGCGCCGGTGGAGGCCCCACCGCTGGAGGCTCACCGCGATGAAAAAGCCACCCACGAACAGGAAGATGAGCGGGCTGGCGTAGGGCTGGGTGGCAGCGCTCGGGCCGACGGCGCCGGTCACCGGCAGCAAGACGATTGGCAACAGCGACGTCGCGGGTATCGGAATCGCCTCCGATATCCACCAGACGGCCACCCACGCCGTCGTCGCGCCGGTGGCCTGGCCGGCCCAGGTCAACCCCTCGGGAGTTGGTGCGAGCAGAATGGCCGCGAACAGCAGCGGGCCGAGCAGGAGGCCGACCTTCTGTCGGGGTCCGTACTCGCCGCCCGTGTCGAAGGTTGACCCCTCCTCGGACCGGGCGAAGCCGGCGTCGAAGTCTGCATCGTCTTCGGGGTCGTCGTCTCCGGAATCGTCCTCGCCACCACCGGCCTGGCCGTCGCCGTCCGGGTCGTCGCCGTCTGGTCCGCCGTCATCCGCCGGGCCACCGCCACTCCCACCTGCCGCATCGCCGTCTGTTCCGGCCCCACCCCGACTCCCGACCTCGGTCCCGTCTGTGGCCGTTTCGTCCCCATCCTCGGGGGACCGACCGCCGTCGCCCAGCAACTGTTTTGTCAGTTCTCGCTCTCGCTCGTCCATTCCCGGCGACTGCTCGAGCAGGGCGACGGGTTCCATCCGGAGGAGCTGTTTCGTCTGGCGGTCCAGTTGCCACAGGTACCGCCAGAGTCGAGCGAGCCGTGACCGGTCGGGCATTGTCCCTTCTTGACAGACTGTGACAATAAATCTGTGGTGGCCACGTCCAGCGTCTCGTTCGCCTCCCCGGGGCAACGAGAGGGAGGTCGAATACTTGTCTCAAATCCACTGACGGTACCGTGGGAGTCGGTTGCAGCCATCGGGCGAAAGGCAGGGTTTATTAGCCGCCCTGACTGACTCGGGAATGCGCTCGGTTGGTGTAGTCCGGCCAATCATTTTGGCCTTTCGAGCCGAAGACCAGGGTTCAAATCCCTGACCGAGCATCATTTTTACGGGCAAATCGCTTATCATAGAGTGCGTTTGCCCGGATGACAGCGACTGTCATCGGCATGTTTGACCGTAGATCCTGTGTAGAACGACGAGCGCTTGATTGTCGGACATATTGTGTTCTCCTCACTCAGATTTTATAGCGCAACCCTCCAGATGAGGAAGGACGCGAGCTGAGTGGATAAGGAAACAAGTTTTCGCAACGCGACAGTCAAGGAAGCGAAGGGGTCCGCTACGAGCAGCGACACGGAGACGCCCCAGATCGCGCTCCCCGCATCAGTCGAGTCACGGAACACAGAGCAAGCCCTACACGGCGACCGCGTTCTTCCACTTCAAGGCGACAGGTTCACTCGAACGCTACCGCACCTACCACGCCGCCTGCCAGGCGGACGCGTTCGCCGTCGATTTCGAGTCCGACTACGAATCGGGCGATCTAACGATGCTGTCGGATGGTTGTCAGAACACGCAGATACGGGATAGAGACGGGTTCTTACCCCCCCCCCCCTTGTAGCTGCCTCAGCACTATGTGAGTCAGCGAAACAGATGAGTTTTGACCGCGTTCAGACAGTGCTGGTCAGTCACCAAGTGGGACTGTAACCGTAACAACACTTCCTCGGGGGTCGGCATCCTGGATATCAACCGTTCCACCCAGTTCCGTCACAACCCAATTCACAAGCCACAGTCCGAGACCCTTTCCATGAAGTAATGGTGATTCCTCGCCTTCACGTAAGACCTTTCGTTCGTTGGTTGGAATCCCCGGTCCGTTATCCCGGACTGTCACCGTTCCCTGCGGGCCAATTTCTCGAAGATCTGTTTCCATAGCTACGACAACTGATGGGTCTTCTGCATCATTGTGCTTGACCGCGTTTGTGATGAGTTCCCGAAGTGCTGTTTGCAGCTCTACATTTACGGTGAGGGATGTCTCTGGAAGTGACGTGGTGACTATGTCTGTTGGTGGTGAGACGTCGGTTAGTGCCCGTTCAACCACTACATCAAGGGGTCGCATTTCTTGCTCAGCAGAGTTATCTGAAAAAATTCGCTCAATACGTCGTGCTTGTCGACTGATTTGGAGAAGGTCATCCACCGCCTGAGAAATTTTTTCGAGAGCTGGTTTGTATTCACTCTGTCCAGACTCAGCAATTATATCAGCATAACCCTCTATTACATTTAGTTTGTTCCGGAGGTTGTGTCGAAGGACACGATACAGCACCTGGAGTTGTTGCCGACGTCTGCGTTGTTCCGTAATGTCGGTATTAACTGCAACAAGATGGTCGATTTTGCCTGACCCCATCGTGATGGGCGCGATAGTCTGGTCGATATACTGACGGCGACCATCTTTGTGTCGATTGATGAGTTCGTTCTCCCATGTCTCCCCAGATAACACCGTCTGCCAAAGATTGCAATAGAACTCCTTGTCGTGCGCTCCAGATTTCAGAATCCGTGGGTTCTGCCCGATCACCTCCTCCTGACTGTACCCCGTCATCTCGGTGAAGGCAGAGTTGACGTACTCGATCGTCCCGTCCGGCTCGGTGATATAGACCGCATGTCCAGCGTGTTCAACAGCCTGCTGGAAAATCTGCGCCTCTTCCCGGGCTCGGATGTCAGCAATTGCGCGTCCAATTGTATTTCCGAGGTGTGCGAGAACATCCCGCTCCTCCCCGACAAACGCGTTCTCGCGTTGGGTGTACAGGTTCAAAATACCGAATATTTCGTCATCGTAGTGAATTGGGACAGCAGCAGTCGCCCGGACCCCAAACTCCGCTAACGAATCACGCCAGGGTTCCATCTCGGAAGCTGTCGATACGTCCTGGACAGTGCAGACTGACAGTGTTTTGAATGCCTGGCCAGTAGGGCCCTGACCGGTCTCCGTCCCATCGGTCGTCACGTTTACGTGGTCGAGGTACTCCGCCGCCTTGCCTCCCGTTGCCCGGGGCTCAACGCGATTGTGTTCTTCCCCACTCTCACCTATCCAAGCGAACTGATACGCCCCCGAGTCGGACAGGTTTTGACAGACGGCAGTTTCGAGCTCGTCTCTACTCGAGGCCTGAACAACTGCTCTCGTCGTCTCGTGGAGTGTCCGGTTGATACGATTCAGTTGTGCAAGCTGGTCCCGCTGACTCTCGAGTTTCCGAGACTGCTCCCGGCGCTCTGTTACGTCACGGATACAGAACACGACTCTCGAGCTATCCTGCACATCCAACGTACTCGCTGAAATCTCCGCCTCGATTGTAGTTCCTTCTTTAGTCGTACAAACAAGGTCGTCAGTTCGGCCACGTCCCTCAGTTAGCACACGTTCTATGAACTGCTCGTAGGCGTCGCCGTTTGTTGGGTGCAGGTCCGTTGAAACGGAAAGTGATCGAAGTTCTAACTCGGAGTATCCAAGCACTTCCCGGGCACGGGGGTTGCAGTCAAGGACCTGGTTCCGTTCAGCATCAATAACGAGCATCGCGTCGTTGACTGATTCGAAAACGGCCCTGTACTGTTTCTCGGTGCGTTCCAATTCGGTAGAAAGGTCCTTCGAGAGCCGTCGTCGCTCCAGTAAATTCTCGAGGCGGTGTTTGAGCGGTGACGGTTCGATTGGAACTGTAACCGTCTCGTCGATTATCTCCCATACTCCGCCTTCGAACGAAGAATCATCCCTACTGTGAACGAGAACGATGGGATGGAAGGGCGGTTCATCTCTCCCTTTTCGGGACTGAAGCCAGTCGCGGTGACGGGCGAGTGCCGGTTCATCAACGAGAAGGATATCCGCTTGGGAAGATCCTCCCGATGGTGACACTCCGCAGGGTGTGAACGCAGACAGCTCTCGAAACCACTTGGTTAACTGGCGACGGTTCTCGTCGTGTTCAAACAGGAGTCCAACCACAGCGGACTCCCCGGTCGGCGTTAAACCTTCCTCAGTTTGCACATCGTTGTCCATCTCACGAACCCCCGTCGGTCACCGCGGACTCAGAATCAGGCGGTTCAAAGAATACCTCAGTAACGTCAAAACGCGCACCGCCGGTATCGCTCTCTGTGACGGAAACGGTCCAGTCGTGTGCGTCTGCGACCTGTTTAACGATGGAGAGCCCGAGCCCGGTGCCGTCGGACTGTGTACTAAACCCCGATTCGAAGATGCGTTCCCGTTTTGCTTCTGGGACTCCATTCCCGTCGTCGGCAACGTAGAACCCATCCGCAAGTTCTCCGATAGTGACTGTCACTGGTCTCTCGTTGTGATCCTTTGCGTTCCGAAAGAGATTCGTGAACAGTTCCATCAACGCACTTCGGTTCGCCCGAATGGAACACTGTCCATCGATTTCAACGACTAGATTTGATTCGCCGGAATCGAACTCATCCCACGTTTCTCGGGCGAGTGTATCTACTGAAACCAATTCGAAATCAGACGCGGAATAGTCCTGGCGGACGAGCGTCAGTACATCGCCGAGGAGGTCCTCAATTCGTTCGAGTGCCCGTGCAGTCCGCTCGAAGTATTCGTCATCGCCGTCCTCACGAGCGAGTTCAAGATTTCCCTGAGCGACACTCAACGGGTTGCGAAGATCGTGTGAGAGGATGCTAGCGACCTGTTCTAACTGTCGACGTTCCCCATAATCGACCGACAACCGGTACAACCGAAGAAGCGAATCGATTCGTGGTCGGAGCTCGGCCATCGAAATCGGCGTCGTGATGACATCGTCAACGACCTCCCAGACCGACGGGTCAATACGCTTGACATCGCTTGAAGTGACGAGTAAACACGGGCGAATGATCGGTTCTGCTGCTGTGCGTAGAGCCTGGAGTTCTTCGTGACACTGTTCGAGTCCTGGTTCGTCGACGATATAGAGTGGAAACTCAGACTCTGCCGATATCGAATCAGCGGTTGTAACGTGGTAGTCTGACTGTAGCTCCCTCGCGAGCATCTTTCGATTGTTCTCGTGGCCAAAACAGAGGAAGACCTCTTGGTCTACCTCGACCTGGTTAGCCTCATCAGGGGTGCAGGATTGTTTCGGCATTAGAATCCCCACCTCAGAATCACGTCGGGCATCAGTTCTCCGTCGAGGCATCATCGGTCCATTCCGGTGTCCCCGAGAGAATCCCACGAAGTCCCGTCAACGGGTCACCCACTTCGAGGCCGTTCTCCGTGATCTCGAGTTCGCGAAGCGACCGTTCGAAGTCGCTTGTCCGCTTCTTGAGAACGCCGGTAACCTTGCGGAGTTCTCCGCCGTATTCGATGTGACGGAGGAACAATATATTGTCAGCGAGATAGCTCACGCCTGAATCGGTCGCACTGAACTCCTCCATTAGGGTGCTTGACTCATCGACCAGGACCACGGTCACCCCGATATTCGTGAGGTAGCGACAGAGAGCGTGGAGTTTTCGCGTGAGGTCCTGTTGGTCGCCCTGAATGGAGAGCTGGTACCCCCGGATTCCGTCGATCATGACGATATCTCCACCATTCTCCTCAATCTCATGCCGGACTTCTTGTGCGAACTGCTGAGGCGACAGGTCGAGGGGCTCCATTTCTTCGAGGGCAAGTGTTCCCCGCTCCTCCATCTTCAGAACTGGGATGTCAATCGCCTCAGAACGAGTTCGAAGCGTTGGCGCACTCTCTTCAAAGAGGTACATAAGCGACCGCTCGCCCCGCTCAGCCGCTTCCTTCATGAAATGCGTGCCAAGCGTCGTCTTCCCAGCACCTGTGGGTCCGCTAATGACCGTCACAGTCCCTCGTTCAATGCCCCCATTGAGCATCTCGTCTAATGCTGGAACTCCGGAGGAGATCGATTCTGACTCGAACTGTTTGTCGTGCTTTCCGGGAAGAAGTTCCGGATAGACCACGATGCCCGCGTCCGTAATCTCCATCGCGTGATGACCGTCCTGAATGGAGGACCCACGGAATTTCGGCACGTCGATGGTGTGGCCCATCGCCGAATCCCCGAGTTCGATCGTGCCATCGCTCATGAATTGTAAGTCCTCGTCAGGCTTTGAGTCGGTAGCTTGTGTCGTGAACAGGACTGTCGCTCCGTGCTCGGTGAGCATCCGCATGAACGAAAGCGCCTGTTTTCGAAACTGGTACTTATCGGCCGTAAGGTACCGGAGCTGAGTAATCGGATCGACGAACACGCGGTCGGGTTTCAGTTCGGTTACCGTGTCCGATATCGATTCAACGAACGGATCCCGTTCCACCTGACTCGATTCAAAGATGTCGTACCCCTGGCCGTCTGTAAAGAAGTCAGATTTGGGACTTAAATCCAAGAAGTCGATGCCCGTAAGGTCAAAGCCGAGTTGAGCCCCATTCTGTTCGATATTTTCAATTTCCTCCTCGAGATGGATGAACAGCGACGTCTCGCCGTTCGCAGCACCGGTAGTGAGGTAGTGCAACCCAAGAATAGTTTTCCCCGTTCCCGGCCGCCCGCGAACCAGGTAACTCCGCTCTGGAATAAGCCCACCACGGAGTATTTCATCAAGTCCGGAGATTCCGGTGGACATACGACTGACTGTTCCCTGCTCCTTCGTGGTTGTATCAGTAGTGTCGTTCATTATCTTATGAGGCCTCTTGTTTGGAGGAGATCACGATCTCACTGTCTGCGTGAACCGTCACGAGAGATTCACAGTATGGAAAGATGATTCGGCCGGCCCTCCGGTCCCGTTGGTTGTTTCCGGTTGGCTCAAAAAGTATATCTGGGTCTTGGTCAAATTTATTACGTGCTTCAGTCGCGGTATACGCGGTTCGAACACCATATTCGTCCGAGAGCCAAGTCGTGTATGGATCGTCCAGCCCGTCTTCATCCTCAAGTACCGGGATGGTTGTGCGACTGTCGCCAGATTCTGGAGAAGTGGACATGGAGGGGTATATGCCACCCGTGGAGTTCCAGTGTCAAAAGCTGAGGGGAGATATTTCCAAGGTGGTTTCTAGGGGTGGCTGATATATCCACATCCATCGATTGTGGAATGGTTACCTCGAGTCCATTACCGAATCCGAAGGGTGACTGCTTCCGAGGATTGCATCCAGAAGTTTTCGTTCGGCAGTCCGAAGATGCACGTTGAACGACGACCAGGAAATATCCATCTGCTCTGCAAGTTCTTGCCCGCTAAGGCCCTTCGGCGACTCGAAATAGCCGCCGTGATACGCGAGTTCAAGTGCCTCACGCTGCCGATCCGTCAGATTCTGAAGAGCTTGGTCGCCGACTTCGGTCTGCCGCTGTGGATAGTCATTCAGGTCATCGGTTCCAAGCAGGGTCGATTCAGGATACTCAGTCGAAAAAATATCCACAACTCGATGGACCGGAATAGTCGGCGGCGTCACAACCCGGACGCGAACACTATCTTCATCTTCTCCCACAATACTCTCAAGAAGAATTCCGTACCTCGCTAGAACACTGGCGATAAACATCTCAGTGATGGTGAGTTGGAACAGCAGGCCATCGTCAGACCCACTGACCTGCGTGACTGACGAGATGACGGTCGCTTGCTCAGCTGCCTCCATAAACTGCTGTGCTGAAGAATCGTAGACACGCACGAACACCGTCGCTTCGTCACCTTCCTGCTCTCGGAGCCCCTCGAACAAGAGTGTGCACTGGCTGTTCCGAGCGATGCGGAGCAGTGGACATGCCGCGGATTCAACGCTGAACCGGACCGCCGTGCCTTGCTTGGTCAGAATCGTACTCGGCCGTTCGGTCTCCTTGACCGCATATCCCATAATTTCGCCCCAGTCGGTGAGGACGTCCCGAATTCGATCCGTGATTGCATCCCGGTCTTCAGCGTACAGCGTGAGGACGCCGTACAGGACATCCTGAAACACAATCGGGACAGCGATAACCGACGATAAGTTCCGGCTGATAGCCTCGCGCCGCCACGGCTCCTGTTGGACGTCGGTTGCGGTGTTGCTGACAATCGTCGGGTTACTTGTCTGGGCAGTTTGCACGGCTGGGTCGGCAGCCATATTGTCGAGGGTTAGTGGACATGAATCGAGGTAGCCTTGGTCGCGACCGGCCCACGTCCGTGGGACAATCTCGTCGCGTTCAGGAGAGAGTTCACCGACCCAGCCGAACACGAACGGGTCAGTATCGCTGAGAAGTTCACAGACCTCCTGTTCAAGTTCATCCCGCGTCTCGGATCGCGATGCGATCTGGGTGAGCTTCCGGATTCTCGTATTGAGTCCTTCAACGCGCTCTAGCGTTTCCGACCGCGTCTTCAAGTCTTGTTCACGACGTCGGAGTTCCTGCTCGCGGTTGACCCGGGTGAACACTGATTCGGCGTTCCGCGCCAAGAGTTCGAGGAGCCGTTGGTCCTCTTGATCGAATGTGGCAGCAGTCGTCGAACCGCAGATAATAACACCGAACTCACCAATCGGGACGATAAGCTGACTGCGAATCGGGGTATCTGGATTGTACACTTCCTCCCGAGAGCGGACATCATCGACACGGATAGCTTCGTTCGAGAGGAACACTTCACCGGCGAGACTGTCTGTGAGAGGAAGTGATGGTGCATCTCCAATAACATCCACGACATCGTCAGAGTGCGAAACTGGTGACAGTATTTCGGCGTCTGTGTCGACGAGATTGACTGAGACGAGTTGCAGGTCGAGAGTGTCAACTGCAGTGTCAACGATCGTCTGAGCGATTTCTGAGTCGGTTGTTGCCCGCACGAGTTTACCAGCATTTTCGTGGAGTTCTTCTAGCGTGTTCTCGTACCAAACATGGTCGGAAATATCTCGAAACAAGGCGTGAACGAGCGTCCCTTCGTCCTGATCGATCACAGAGGCCGCGATCTCGACAGGGATACGAGTGCCGTCGTTGACAACATAGATCTGTCCGCCGTTAGGGAGATATCGTCGAGTCCCTCCTTCATTTGCGTGCTGTCGAATGCCAGCTTTGTACTGCTCTTCCTCTTCGCTTGGATGTATTTTGAGCATGGAGTCGCCGATGAGCTCTTCTCTGGACATCCCGGTCAGTTCCTCAGCACTCTCATTCATCTCGTGAACTGTGCCAGTCTCATCGCCCGCGAATATCGGCACAGGAGCATTCTGAATGAGTGATTTATATCGGTCCCGTGCCTCTTCCAGTTCTCGCTTACGGGTGATTGGCTTCGTCACATCCTGTGAGACGCTCATCCCGGCGACGATGTCCCCCGAATCATCCCTAACGGGGAGCACCTGCACCTCGAAAAACCGATCCTCGAGAGGGAGCGTAGTAGCGGTCGTTTCGCCCTCAAGCGCCCGTCGAAAGAGCGGGCGGAGCTCGTCTACGTTCTCTTCAGGAAAGACATCTGGTAACCGATTGTCTCGGAGAGCTTCCGGGGAGAGACCTACTTCTTCAAACGCTGGGCCACCGACGATTCGAAAGCGGAGGTCCTCGTCGAATAACGTAATCAGCCCATTTGGAAAGTGTTCTACAAGCGTCCGATAGGGTTCAAGTTCGTGATCGAAGAGGGGGATAGTCTCCGGGGTCGTGAGACGACCGATCACAATCGTTTGATCGCCATCGTCAACAACGTCGAGCCACGCAATCGAACGACACTCACCCTCCGCACTACGGATTGGGGTTTCACATTCCTCGAGATCTCGGTCTTGTGTGATTGCCTGCTCGAAGGTCTGGTAAGCCGTGTCTTGCTTTTCCGGTGGAACTAGCGCGTCAAAGAGATTGGAATCCAGGAGAGTATCTCGATCATACCCGAGTTCGTCGGAAAACGTTGTATCGCAGAATTCGACTTTCCCTTCGGCGGTTACGAACAGCGACTTCGAAGAAAGCTGATCAAGAGCAGTCTCGAGGACCTGACGCCCCGGCATTACCCAAAGCGAGGGGATGGGTATACTTGTATCATGGGTGGTGAGAACTGAGACAGAGTCAGAATCCTATCCAGAATGTTATTTTTACGGGCAA
>Ga0207756_100621_pt1 | contig 10074 bp, 9 predicted proteins | sample A23M1SouthBayCA_FD_187748 | JGI IMG/M metagenome (GOLD analysis project Ga0207756, IMG submission 187748) | Aerobic enrichment media microbial communities from Eden Landing Ponds, California, USA - A23 M1 (3) (SPAdes) | ecosystem: Environmental > Aquatic > Marine > Unclassified | place...
GAGCCGATCGTGTTTCCGTGTATGGACGAGTGGGTCCTCTCGCTCGCACGGACCGACCCCGACGGGGTCGAACTCCCGTTCGCATCGTTCGAGACCATCGACGGCGTCCTCGACAAGAGCAATCTGTACGAGCGAGCGCACGACCTGGGTGTGCCCATCCCGGAGACGCACTGGCTCGACCGAACGGATCCGGCGGATGCGGCCGACGCCCTCGGCTTCCCGCTGGTTCTCAAGCCCGCACTCAAGCGGCGGTTCGAGGAGGCGTTCGGAACGAACCTCGTCGTCGTGGAGTCCCGCGAGGAGTACCGATCGATCATCGAGAAGGCCGCCGGAGCCGACGTCCGGCTTCTGGCTCAGGAGTTCGTCCCGAAGTCGTCCGGCGATCTCTATACACTCGGCTCGTACGTCCCCGAGAGCGGGGTCGACGATGCCGTCACCCTCGTTGGCAACCGGACCGCCGTCTATCCGCCCGAGTTCGGGACGACCTGTCTGGTCGAGACGGCGACTGCCCCCGCGGTCGAATCCCACGCACTCGACATCCTCGACGCCTCGGGTTACCAAGGTATCAGCGAGGCGGAGTTCCTCTACGACGAGCGCCGCGACGAGTACGTCCTCCTTGACGTAAACACGCGACCGTGGAAGTGGATCGGGATGCTGATCCAGGCGGGGGCCGACCTCCCGGTCGCCGCGTACCGCGACGCGACTGGCGAGGCGTACGACATGCCGCCGACCACCGACTCCCGGTGGGTATACCTCCGCGACTACCTGGCGCTGGCGAGCAACCACCGCGTCCCGCGGGGGCTCGGCACCGACGAGTGGACGGCCATCGTGTCCGGCGAGTTCGAGACGCAACCGGACCTGACGACGGCGGTGTACGCACCGTCCGATCCAGGACCGACCGCGCAGCTGCTGGCGACGGAATGCAGCGATCGGGAGTACTACTGCGCCTGCTGACGTTTCTGTTGCCCATCGGACCCCGTCTATTTGCTCACGGGACGCTGGCAATGAGCCACAATCGTCTGGTCAGTCCCATGGCACGACTATCTATGGGATCTTCACGAAGTTCCACTTGGTACTGTCTCTCGTCGTTGGAGTCGTAGAACTCGCCGGCGTAGACTCGTTCTGGATGCTGCCAGTTCAGATTCGCAATCTCCCACCCTGACCGACAACCGAGCATATATTCGGCCGGTCCTATCGGTGAGATGAATACTGACGATCCACCCGCTGACAGCGGCCGATTGGGGGCCGATCGAGTCGATCATCACGGCACACTTCACCGATGGAGGGTCGTACGACGTCCCGACGAACGATGAGCAAAACGGGACTTTCGTCTGCGTCGCAGAACGGAATGACGCCCTCCTCGGCGTCATGGCGCTGAGTACGTACACGACCCCGGCACAACTCTGCGAGGCGATGCACCTCGTCGACACAACCGACCCGGTGCCGGACACGGAGCAGTACGGCCATGTCCACGCGGGCTACGTAGCGCCGGCACACACCGGCAAGGGGATCGGAAGCCGACTGCTCAAGCGCATGCACACCATCGGCGAACGCGACGACGTCCCCGGCCTCGGATACTCGATCTGCGACGAGCGTGGCTACCTAGTCGACGTCCTGCAGCCGATCATCGACGCTCGCGACGAGATCAAGGCGGCCATCCGTCGCGAGAAGGAACGGGACGACCCCGACGAGGACCGACTGGCGGAACTCGAGGGGCGGTCGGGCGCGCTGAAGTGGATCCTCGTCGCCTGCTTCGGCTATCAGGGGTTCAGCAACGCGAAGTTCGGCCGTATCGAGTGTCATGAGGCAATCAACGCGTTCGCTCGCGAAATTCTGTTGGCAGCAAAACAACAGCTGGAAGCCGGCGGCTGGCGGGTCGTTCACGGCATCGTCGACTCCATCTGGGTGACTCCGGATCCCGATGTCGACGACGATGACCGCGAGGACCTCGAGGCGCTCGCGACGGCGATCACCGATCGGGTCGAGATTCGGCTCGAACACGAAGGCCACTACAACTGGGTAGCGTTCGTCCCGCAGCGCGAGAGCAACGCCGGCCCGTTGACGATGTACGTCGGGAAGGTTGCCGACGAAGATGAGTTCAAGATTCGAGGCATCGAAGCTCGACAGCGATCGACGCCGCCGTTCATTGAAAATATTCAGCGATCGTGTCTCGAACAGCTCGATTCGACCCGGTCACCGGAGGCAGTTCTCCGCCACCTTGAGAAGGCGATTGAGAGACTTCATGCGGGGGAGGTGCCAGTAGAGGAACTTGTCGAACGGAACCAAGTTTCCAAACCGCTCGAAGGCTATAATCAGAATACTCAGAATGTGGCGGCCCTGAAGCGTGCCCGTGATCAAAACCTCGCTGTCCACCCGGGACAGGACATCGAGTATGTGGTTGTCGACGACGAGAACTCCTCGCTGGACCGTGTTGCCCTGGTTCACGAGAGCATCAAGGGGTACGATCCATCACATTACGAGAACCGACTGATTCGAGCGATCGAGAGCATCCTCTCACCTCTAGGCTGGAATCGTACAAACATCAGACGAGAACTCGATGGGACGAGAGAGACAGACCTAGATATGTTTAGAGCGCTCGAACAAGAATAGCCAATCATTCAATTTCTCTTGATTATAGGACCTAATGGCAAGACTGCAGGGTTACACATCGATGACGGGGGGAGTGGTCGAACACGATTTACACTTCGATGACGGGGCGTCAGACGGACGGCTTACACATCGATGACGGGGGGTGTACTGATAGGTTAGTGAAAATCAAGACCAACTCGAGTAGCGAAAACGGGTTACAGATTGACGACAGGGATCTCGGACGACGAGGCGGCTGAATAGTACTTCGTCGTCGGTTCGGAGACAGTAGGACTGAAGACGTTGAATGTGAAGTACAGACTCGTCGTAGCGGCAGGATAGACATCGACGGTGGTGAATCTTTTTATCGCTTCAGAATGCAGCAAGCATATGACCGGTAGCGATCAGGGTGGGACGGATCAATCGACCCTTGGAGACGAAGAAACACGCTCTCAGGCGGCAGAAACGGAAACCGACGCCGCCGAAGCGGATGCCGCCGGTCGCTCCGCTTCAGCACGCGATGAAGTAGATTCCGCGGAGAACGCACAACGCTCTATCCGCGATATGCTCGATGAGGAGGGTGGTGCGTCAGTTTTCGACAACAGGGATCTCGTCGAGCCGGATACGATCATCGACGAGGAACGGATTGTTGGTCGCGATGACCAACTGGAGTCCGTTGTCTCGTTCCTAAAACCCACCCTGCAGGGGAATCGGCCGCCAAACATGCTGTTGTATGGTCCAGCAGGCACTGGAAAGTCCCTCATCATCGGAGCTGTTACGGAGCAAATCATCGAACTCTGTAAGTCGAAAGGCGAGCGCTTCGGCGTCGTCTCGATCAATTGCCAACCGATCAATACGCTCGACCAAGCAGTCTACGAACTCGTTCAAACCGTCGCGAAGAACGTGGGCGCAGAGGTCGGCGTTCCTGAGACGGGGGTGTCGACCAAACGCAAGTACCGTCGTCTGTATGAACTCGTCAATGATAATTATGACTCAGTCATTTTCATCCTCGACGAGATCGACCTCTTGGTCGGTCGACGCGCAAACGACGAGCCAGCCTACTCGAAACTTCTCTACCAGCTCTCCCGTGCAAGCAATACGAACGAAATCGAGGGACGGGTCTCAGTTGCGGCGTTGACGAACGATCCGAAGTTCATGGAGAACATCGACGGGCGTGCAGAGAGTTCATTCAATCCACGAGACGTCTACTTCCCCGATTACGACGCCAATCAGTTGCGTCAGATCCTCAAAAATCGGCGGGACGCTTTCCGACCAGATGCACTCGAAGATGACGTGATTCCACTGGTGGCGGCATTCGCAGCGCAAAGCCACGGTGATGCTCGGAAGGCAATTGATCTGTTCCGCGGTGCTGGTGATCTCGCTGACGAACGCGGTGATGAGGAAGTCAGTGAGGAACATGTCCGTGAATCTCAGGAGGAGATCGACAAAGACCGATCACTAAAACTTGTTGAGGGGTTGACGACCCAGAAGAAGATATCTCTGTATGCGACAGCAGCGGTCGCCCGGCACTCTAGGCGGTCGGGAAGTTCAGTTCCGAGTCCAGTCGGGTTCAAAATCTATCAATGGGTCACGGACGAACTCGATGCCGATCAAATGACTCGTGAAACCTACGTCAAGTACGTGAAGGAGCTTTCCACGTATGGATTGATCTCGACGTCGAGGAAGAGTCGAGGACGTGGTGGAGGGATGTATATGGAGTTCACGTTCACGGGAGATCCAACAGCAATCATGGATCGAATCGTCGAGGACACGAGGCTGGAAACGGTCGGTGATCAAGAAGAACTCCTTCAGTCGGTTGTCAATGCTCAATTGAACGAATTCCACGAAAAGTAGGGCCATCCCCCCGTCGTGACGCCGTTTCTATGAATACGTCACCCCCCGTCATCGAAGTGTAACCGATTCTTTTCCCGGAGTTGCACGTCGATAGCGCTCGAATCACGACAGGACTCATAAAACTGGTCGAGACCATTCTTGAGTAATCGATTCACGGATGAACCTCGATTACAGGTAGGACGTGAACCCCCTCCCCCCGTCATCGAAGTGTAAATCCCCATCGGAGAGAGGGTACAGAGGACGAGGAGCAAGACGCGGATCGGCCAGAGAAGCCACGATAGCCACGGTCTCACGGGAAAGAGGCACCAGAACAAACACGACGAGGAAGCTGTTCCTCGCTCGGTACGTCGGAGTTCTACTCCTTTGAACCTTCGCGATAAGCGCTATTGCGGGTACGGTACCGATGGATAGCATATAAAACTTCGTCAGACTAGTGACAACCATTAAATATGTGGCAATTCTCCTGTCTCGGCGTCTCTTCGTCCTATTCGTGGTGCTTCCGGCCTCTTTAGGCTATTCTCGTCTCTGACCCCTCCTGCCCTCGAGAGTTTACACATCGATGACGGGGGGGGAGGGTTCCGAGTACCTTCGTGATCGCTCGCTACTCTCGTGGATTCACGGGGGCGATATACTGGTTCTTCCAGGAATCCCCCTCACGCCACTGCCAGTAGTAGTACCGATAGGATTTCTGTCCAGTCTCCTTCGTGGTCTTCACCGTGATGTATGCGCCACTCGTCGGGACGTCTTCGTAATCGTCTGGATCCGTCGAGATCTCGCGCTCGTCCAGCTCCTCGAGGTCCTCCTCATCGACCTCTTCCTCGACTCGTCGACGATCGAGTTCTTCTTGTTGCTGTCGACGTTTCCACTCAGCTAGATCAGCTGCGTACGTCGCGACTGCTTCCAGCCGTTCCGGGGATTGGTTCTCGAGTGGTTCGCGAAGATACTTCGGCAACTCCGGTGCGGGCGGTTTCTCCGGATCCTCCTCGGCCATAGTTACCCCACAACGGCGCGCTATTTCAATTTGTGGGGTAATCTTGAGATTCAACGACATCCTCCCCCCGTTATCGATGTGTAAACTGCTGCGTTACTCCGTGATTCCGGCTAATTCGTCGATTTTCGATCTTCGACAAACGTGGGTGAACTCCCGAATCGGCAATAAGACTCGTTGATCTATCCGAGGATATCGCTCGGCGTGAACAACAAAAGGTCGTCTCGTTCGGCAGCGGTACTGCGGAGCCCGTCGGAGAACCCTGAGCGACAGAAACAGCAGTAGTGATACGTCGGCTCTGCACCGTCGTCTGGCGACCACTGGATCTCTCGTGCCGTCCGCTCGAGATCGGCGAGATCGCCTTCGGTCATCTCCCGTGCCGTGTATTTGCACTCGCCGGCGACGAGCGTCCCGTCGCTTCCGAGTCCGACGACGTCGAGTTCGTGTTCGCGATGCCACCAGTAGCCAATCCCCTGGTAGGTGTTCGGAAGCAGTGACGGGAGAGCGTTCTGACAGACGATCTCGAACATCGGGCCCATGTAATCCGTGAACGTCGGCTCGACGAGTTCCTCGTAGGCCGCGTCACCGAGCTGGACGAGCTTCCCGGTCTGTCCGTAGACGTAGCGGAACCAGAACCGGAAGAGCGGTTCTTTCAATCGATACCGACTCTTGCGCGTCGCGTTCGGATTCGCCGTGACTGGGATATCTCGCTCGACGAGCCGCAGCCGACGGAGCTTCGAGAGATACGACCCGAGGCTGTTCGAGTCGACGCCGGCGAAGTTGGCGATCTCGCTGGTTTCGCGGTTTCCGGTGGCGATGGCCCGGAGGATCGTGTAGTAGGTCTGTGGTTCGCGGATGCCGAACTCGGTTCGCAACAGGAACTCCGGCTCGTTGTGCAGGACGCCGTGTTCCGAGAGGATGCGCGCCTGGATATTCTCGGCGAGCGTCGCGGACGAATCGAGCGCACGAAGGTAGTATGGTGTCCCCCCGAAGACGCCCCACGACTGGATCGTCGTGTCCGGATCGTTCCCCGGGTAGAACTGTTTCGCATCATCGATCGACAGTGGCGGGAGATCGATTGCACCGGTTCGTCGCCCGTACAGGGGACTGCCGCCACCGAGTACCTTCTCCTCCATGACGCTGATCGACGAGCCGACGAGGACAAGCGTCATGCTCGTGTCTTCGAGCTGGGTGTCCCAGACACGCTGGATCTTCGATGGCAGTGCCTCGTCGGACTGGACGAGATACGGGAACTCGTCGAGGACGACGACCGCATCCTGTCGTCCCAGCGCACGCAGGAGCGCCTCCCAGTCGCGCTGGATGTCCTCGAGGAGGGGGAACGTCTCGCTGGCGGTCGTGACGAAATCGGCGAGTTGTACCTCGGGGGTTTCTTCGGTCGCCTGCCAGTAGACGGCATCGTCGACGTCGGCCGTCGCCTCCCGAACGAGCGCGCTCTTTCCGAGTCGGCGGCGGCCGTAGATGACGAGCAGTTCGGCTCGCTCGCTCTGGAATGCTGTCCGAAGTGTTTCGAGTTCGTCCGTACGGTCGACGAACTGCCGCTGTGTCATGCCTCTACTTCTGGGTGCGGGAGAATAATACTGGCGATTATCTAAATCACGATTTTGTTAATCGTGATTTTATTCCTGTCTGTACCGACAACGGCCTTCTGCAGCATCGAGATTCGATTACAGGGGTACTCAGTCGGTTCAAGCAATTCGGTTTTTCGACGAGACGCGTACCACCGAATTGGATAGTTCGTCAGTCGTGGATGGAACAGATTCGTGGGCAGAAGAGAGCGACTCACCGTCGTCACCCAGGAGACGCGGTTTTCGCTCGCCTAGGACATCCTCGAGCATCCGTCGGGACTGCCGACGCTGAAGGAACTGGACTTCGTCAATCCGAGACGGAGTCAAACGAAGATCCACCAGCATCTGCAGCGACTTGTCGACGCAGGTATCGTCGAGAAAGTCGAACTCCCTGAGGGCCGCCGGCAGCACACTCTGCCGTACACGTTCTACGAGAGCAGCGAGGAGGGGCGTCGATTCTTTGAGGAACACAAGCTACTGCGCGCAATGGAGACCCTCCGGAAGATCTACGATCGGATCGAGAAGACCGCCGAGATCGAGCGCTACGAGTCAGCCCCGCGTCCCAAACGGTGAGTGATTCAGTGATTCGACGTTGACGCGATAGATAGTTACCCCACGCTATTCAGACAATTCTATTTTGTGGGGTAACTTCGAAAACACTCCGATTCAGAGCCCCGGCTACCGATACTTACTGAAATCCGACCGTAGAATCGTCGTCGAATACGTTCCCTGAAGTGGAACCATCGATGTCGGATAGATCGATGTCGGCAGTCGATTCGGGGTGGATGTCTTCCGTCATCGAATCGAGTTCTTCGGGAGAGGGAAAGTCCTCGATAGAGACGTTCTGTGCATCCCGTCGTGCAGCTCGGCGCTTGGCCTCTGTAACGAGTTCCTCGATGTCAGCCCCGCTGAGACCGGCTGTGTGACTCGCGAGTTGTGCCAGCTGGTCTCCCGTGAGGTCGTGTGGCACCCCCCTCAATTTCGACTGGAATATCGCGTGACGGCTCTCCTCTCTTGGAAGTCCGATCTCGACGTGCGTCGGGAGTCGCCCCGGGCGAAGAATCGCGGGGTCGATGTCTTCGGGCCGATTCGTTGCGCCGACGACGATGGTCGTTCGATCGTCGGCGGTGAGATGGACGAGCAACTCGCTGGTGATCTTTCTGTCCTCGGCGTGCGCTCCCCCAGTGCCGACGTCGCGACCGCCAAAGAGGTGTTCGGCCTCGTCGAGGAAAATGACGCAGGGGCCGACTGCCTCGGCCTCCTCGAAGAGCTGTCGGATCCGCTGAGGCCCTTCGTTAATCCACTTGCTGGTCACGTCCGCTGGTCCTAGCTCTACGAACGGGATATCGAGTTCGCCAGCAAGGGCCCGGGCGAACATGGTTTTGCCCGTTCCCGGGGGTCCATAGAAGAGAATTCCTCGCGACGGTTCGATCCCGAACCGATCGTATCGGTCGTCACCGCGTGCCGCTGCCTGGACCGGCTGGAGGACCTCTTCTGCGAGTCGTTCCTTTACTTCGTAGTAGCCGGCGACGTCGTCGAAGCCGATGTCCGAGCGGGTCCAGTTATATTCGAATTCTTCAGAGGCGGGTAGTTCAACCCGCGCCCGAGACGCTTCTGAGCGTTGTTGCCTCTCTGTAGTCCTATGCTGGGGAGTAGAGAGTTCGTCTATATCGGTTGAATCTTCTGCACTGGTATTTTCGGGCTGATCTGCTCTCCTGATCTGGCTGATCCTTTCCCTATCCACAGAGGGACGGAAATACTGTCCGGTGGCGTAGTAATATCCATTCTCTCCTCGTGGATCATAGTACGTCACTGCAACGGCGAGTGCTGCTATTCCTAGGCCGAGAGCCGATTGAACCTGCGAGTCACTGGGAAAGAGTACGGTGAGGAAGCTTAGCTGTGAAATCGACGACGCAACTATCGTCATGCCTTCTGCGAGGAGGAGGAGTACTACAAACAACTGGTAGACTAACGCAAACGGATAGAGTCCCATGGTGCCGACTGAATCAAGGACCGGGACCCCGAGTCCCCCTGCGATGTGGACTATCAGAATTCCAATTCCTAATGCGACGACGGCGGACGGTGGAAAATCAAGGAGGGATGTGATCACCCACATATGAACCATCGCCAGTATCGTCCAAGCGACCATGAAGAACAGTCGATAAATCCCTCGCTTCTCATGTTCTCGCTCCATAACTCGATAAGTCGCGTACTCGACGACGGCAAAGAAGCCGAGGAAGGCGATGACGGCTAACATAGTCTTGAGGATACTCATCGGAGCAAATACCCAGTGTCAGGCAGTCCGTGAATGGCGGGTGTTGCGATCTGCGCGAATGGAGCGCGCTGGGATTCGAGGGTCATGTGGGCCGCGGCGTGTGTCGGTACGACCACTGAGAACGGCATCGACGGGCGTTCACAGTGGTCTATGCTTCTTTCATGCCGGTACTCGACTATAACTTCTCGCCCCAGACGGCCGATACAGACTTCGACAAAAGGTGATCGACAGGATGAATTCACATGGACTCCGACTGTCCCCCTCCAGTGTCATCATCCCACGGCGGAGTCGAAGCCTGTCCCGGTCCCTCTTCTTGTCGGACCGTCCAGTCGATATCGGGCTCGTTGGCCGAGTCGGCGAGTTCGTCGCTGGCTCCGGGTCCGATGAGGTGCTTCCCACCTCGCTGCCCCATCTTGTACGCCGCATAGGGACTCCGTGTCATCGCTCCAGCGAAGACGATTCCACTAGCTTTCCCAGCTTGGACACCGGTCTTTCCTACGTGCTTGCCAGCACGACCAGTGGAAATAGCCGCCTGTCCGGGGGTCTTCGCGACGGTTTGAGCTGCTCTGATTCGCTTGATACTCCGGGACGATTTGGATGCATCTTCTCTGAGCGTCGCTGCTCGTTGTCCGAGATCCTGAGCTCTGTCGTTGAGATTAATCGTCGTCTCTTCACCCCCCGCGGTCTCGTAGGTCACCTTGCCCTCTGCGTCCGGAGATAGAGTTGAAGTTCCCTCCGCAGGTTTTTCGGTATCAGATAGTATTCCACGATCGGAGGCCTCGGTA